>VSSQ01000158.1_pt1 | contig 88372 bp, 83 predicted proteins | sample 4763081 | NCBI WGS metagenome assembly VSSQ01 (sample SAMN12137344, study PRJNA551015) | bioreactor metagenome | isolation source: SDC9 anaerobic chlorinated ethene degrading culture | place: USA: Knoxville, Tennesee | collected 2015-01-01
TGATGATACTTGGACCGCAGGGTCCTGGGAAAGTAAGTCGTTGCCAGGTAGTGCAAGAGACCATCGAGTAAGATGGTCTTTTTGCTTTATGCCAAATTCGACACTGGTGTCGAATTTGGCATAAAGCAAAGTAGGCGCTAATCTTTCCTTGCGGGGATTATTGGGGTGAAAGCTGTGATCATACGATCTGGAGAGTCCAAACTACCAAAGCCGGCCCTTGATAGAAATCAAGGGCCGGCTTTGGTGCGTAAAACACGATTTATGCTTTGCCGTTAGACCCGCATAAGCTGATTTTATGCGCAACTACTTGTCCTACTTCTTCATGCACCTTGAGAGCTGTTTTCCAGGGTTCCTGTTCGGTGATTAGGGCTTCAGTCATGGCTTTGGCCCAAGTTACTTTTAATTCTGTACCGATATTGACCTTGGCAATCCCTTTCTCAATGGCCTTGCGGATCATATCATCAGGAATTCCCGAACCGCCGTGGAGAACCAATGGTACATTAACTAGGGAAGAAAGTGTATCGATCAAGGAAAAATTAATGTTCGGCGGAAGTTTATACAAGCCATGGGCGGTGCCTACGGCAGGAGCAAAAGCATCTATACCGCTCTCAGTTACCAGCTTGACTGCTTCGACAGGGTCGGCTAGACCCATGTTAGGGTTAGTTCCCGTTTCCTGCCCATCCTCAATTCCCCCGATATGCCCTAATTCCGCCTCGACCGCAGCCCCATGTGCATGAGCCCACTCAACAGTTTGCCGGGCATAGGCAATATTTTCATTTAAAGGAAGTGTGGAGGCGTCAATCATGACTGAAGTAAAACCATGAGCCAATGCCCATTTAATCCACGACAGGCTGTTGCTGTGGTCCAGATGCAAAGCGACAGGGACTTTAGCCTCTTTGGCTGCTGCGCGGGCCATCGCCGTCGCAGCGATATCCCCGATCTTTTCCAGATAGGTTGGAGTAATTTGGAGAATTACCGGAGACTGTTGTTTTTCAGCTGTTTTAATGATAGCCTGCATTATCTCTAAGTTATGGAAATTGAAGGCTGGAACGGCATAATGTCCTTGTCTGGCCTTGTTAAGCAATTGAATAGATGGTTCTAACATTGTTACTCCCCCTTATGAAATTTTTAATGTGAGAATTTTCTTAAAATCTTATTGACAGAGCAATACTAACATACTAAAATTATCTTGTAAATATGCAATATTATAATATTGCAATATTATAATATTTGAGTGAGGAAGTTAAGAAAAATGGAACTAAAGAAAACAGAATCTATACCTTTACATCATCAACTAACAACGACTTTACGGAATGCCCTTAGGGATGGAGTCTGGAATTTGGGAGACGCTTTCCCTACCGATAAAGATTTAATGCTGCAGTATGGCGTAAGCAGCACAACTGTCAGGCGTTCCGTGGGACAATTAGTTCAGGAAGGATTACTCGATCGCAAAGCAGGCAAAGGAACATTTGTCAAGAATAAGCCTGTCGAAGAAACATTGGGTCTACTGACGGGTTTCTTTGAAGAAATGGCCAGTCGAGGGCTTTCGCCGAGCGCCGAGTTGATCGATCTCCGTCCCATCGACGTAACGGCCAAAGAATTAGAAAGAGTTCCTGAATTAAAAATTTTTAACGAGCAAAAACTGTTTCTGATCGAAAAGGTACAAAAGCTAAATAATGAGCCTATAGTTTATCTACAAAGTTATTGGCCGTATGAATATGGCTCTCGGATGGCCGCCTTTGACTTGACGGAAATTGGTCTGTACGCTATTGCTGCCAAGGAATTGGGCCTGGTCTTGACCAATGCGGAACAAACGATAGGTGCGGGAATTGCCCATAAAAAGGTGGCGCAGCATCTTGGAGTCAGAACTGGTTTTCCGATCCTTACAATGAACCGTATTGGTTACTGCGGAGAACAACCTGTAGAGCTCTCGCTTAACTCATATCGCGCAGATAGATATAAGTACAAGATCTCCTTGCAACAGAATACCGGCAGAAACATTGAAGGTCTTTTCCTCTCTTAATTCGTAACCCTATTAGTGAATTTTGTAACCTTACCAAGTAAGGTTACAGCAACTAATGCTTTTTGTCAGTTTCCAAATTAAGTTAAGAGCGGAACGTATTTTTTGCCTATTCAACGAAGTTATTTTAAGGGGGGATTATACCAAGGCTCCGCAGTTTAGGTGGGACATAGAAGGTGAACTATCGTAAGCCTATTCGTAAAGGAGGTGTCAGCAAAGGATCTATAGCAAGTTGTTTAGAGCTAATCGGTGACAAAGTTTGTGGCCGGGCATGGTACACAGAGATGTTTTTGCCCCTGCATAAGAACTCTTTCACTTAATAAGAGAAAGTTGATTCATTGGCAAGTCGCTTTAGAAATTTTATCGCGAAATGATGACAAAATCATATGTCGGATAGGCTAAACTAAAACAATGAAAACTCGAAAGGGGTTAAAAGTATGTTTTTTAAAAAGGTAATTAGCTTAACCATGATATGCGCACTGCTGATTTTAGGCACTGCTGCTTGCGGAAAAAGCGATACTACCACGGTTGATCAAAGCGATGCTAAGGGCCAAGAACAGATAACCATCACCTTTGTAAACTGGGCAAGTGCCGAAGAAGCAACTAAACAATTAACGCTGGATATGATCAGTGAATTCGAGAAACAAAATCCGACGATTAAAGTCAAGAATGTGCCGATGCCTTTTAGTGATGTTTTAAATCAGTTGACGATTATGAATAACGCAGGAAACGCGCCGGATATTGCTCAGATTACTAATGGCGACGGCATGAGTTTAGCTTACATGGGGGCATTGGAGCCGACTGACAACCTTTTGTCGGAAGGATTCAAAGCTGATTTGAATAAGACGGTCTATGACCTAGGGCTCAAGGATAACCAGCACTATACAATTCCTTGGGCGGGGCAGCCGATGGGTTTCTGGTATAACAAAAAACTCATGCAAGATGCCGGATTGGATCCTAACAATCCACCCCAAACTTTGGATGAACTGAACAAAGCCATGGACATTGCCAAGCAAAAGCTGCCTAACAGCGTCGTGATGCTGCAAATTGATACAACGATCCGTACCATGGGCTTAGAGCAAGAGTGGCCATTGATGAATGCTTTTGGGGCAATTAGTGAAAATAGGATCCAACCCAGCCAAATGGAACCTTATGCTGAATGGCTGCGAGATTTACTTAAAAAAGGCTATACTCTGCCAGGTAAAAAATTAGGTGAATTCAGAGCTCTGGCCGCCCAAAACAACTTGCTTTTCGGCATTGATCAGCCATGTTTTAAAGGAATTGTCCAAACTTATGACAAATCCAACAAAATGAGTGATGAAGAATTCAATGAAATGTGGGCCGTGACAACCATGCCTGTTGGTGCGGATAATCTAAGTTACTCCGTTCCTGGTGACCACAACCTGATTATCTTAAAGTCCTCCGAACATAAGGAAGCAGCGGCCAAATTCGCTGAGTTCTTAGCCGGTGATGATTATTCCCTCAAAAACTACGTAATTCCCTTTGGTTACGTACCTGTCGTTCAAAGTGCCGGCGAACGCTTCCCAGACTCCTTTAAGGACCCTTCCCTGAAAGCCTTCAGCGAAAAGATTCTGCAAACTGAAGTTCGGCCCCCCTGGGGACCAGATTACAGTAAATACGCTACTGACGTCATGACCAGCATGCAGGAAATCATCACCACAAGCAAACCCGTTCCGGATATTCTCAATAGCCTACAGACAAAACTGCAGAACTATAAGTAATCGTGTCAAGACAACATTTTTTTAGGGGACCGGCAAGCGGATTACTCCGCTGCCCTCCCCTCATCGTTATTCCAAAGCTCTTGTGCTATCCCCAAAGGATTCACATTAAAGAATTTCTGCTGCTTCACATGAAAACCGGGCATAAACAGTTAGTTTACTAAAGAAAGGAATGAAAAACGCAGACTATGATTAAGAGTAGTTCCAAGATCGGTCTAGCTTTCTTTGTCAGACCTCAATTTGATGTGGATTTGGCTAAGAATTTCTTCAACAAGGTACAAGACTCCTTAAAGGAGGCAGGTATTGCCACACAAGTGTTTGAGCTGCCTGTCTCCACAGATGCCGAAGCATTATCCCTCGCAGAATCCGTCAACAGCCATCAGGATTTACATGGGCTGATTGTCGTGCAGGGAACTTTCTGTGATGCCTCTTTGATCCTTAATCTGGCCAGTAATATCAATTTGCCCATTATGATTTGGGCGACCAAAGAGCAGCCCACCGGCGGGCGGCTGAGCCTCAATTCTTTCTGCGGTCTCAACTTGGGAGCGCACACCCTCGTCAATGCAGGTATAAAATTTAAAGGGGTATATGGAAGTCCCGGTTCCCCGGCAGTTATAAAGAAAGTCACGTCTTTCGCCCGGGCTGCCGGGGCTGTCAAGTGGCTGAAAGGAAAACGCATAGGGTTGTTTGGACACCGTCCTTCAGGTTACTACCCCTCAAATTTTAATGAAATATTGCTGCGCAAACAATTTGGCATTACTGTCGAGTATTTATCGCTTAGCGAAGTATTTTCTCTGGCTCAAAAGATGGAGATCAAGGATATCCAGCCATTTATCAACACTTTGGTTGGCGTGGAAGGTTTAGAAATGGTCTCCACCAGTAAATCAGTTCAAGCCTATCTGGCCCTCAAAGAGCTGATTGCTCAGAAAGCTCTTGACGCAGTTGCTGTGGAATGTTGGCCGGAATTTATGGCGGGTTTTGGAGGAGCTGTTTGTTATGCTTTGAGCCGGCTAAACGATGAGGGAATTGTGGCGGCCTGTGAGGCGGATGTTAATGGCGCAGTGACCATGCTCCTCGGGTCCTACCTGTCTTCCCAAGCCAACTTTATTGCTGATTTAGTCGGTGCAGAAGAAGAACAAAACCAGTTGATCTTTTGGCATTGCGGCAATGGACCGCTGTCCCTGGCAGCACCAGGAACAAATCCTGTGGCCGGGGTTCACCCGAATCGCAAAACGCCCTTAGCCATGTATTTCCCTTTAAAAGGCGGCCCAGTGACGGTAAGCCGTTTAAGCAGCGATCATAATGGAAACTTGAGGCTTTTCCTGGGGTCCGGCACGGGTATTGAAACGGATCTGCTCTATAGCGGCAACAGCTTGCCTATCCAAATTTCCGGCTCTGTGGAAGAAACCCTGGACACAATCCTATGTGAAGGAATCGAGCATCATTATATCGTGACTTACGGCGACTTAACCGGTGAATTCAGGGAAATAGCTGAGCTCCTTGGCTTGAGAATGATCACTTTTTAACGGAGGAAGAAATGTCCAAAAAGCAGGAAGAAATCGCAATTAAGGAACAAAGGCTGTTAAGTATGATGGAGGAAAATGAACTTGAGGGCATTTGTCTTTCCCGGGCAGCAAATTTTGCGTGGTTGACTGCCGGGAGCAATAACCGGGTTGTTTGGGGTCAGGAAACAGGCGCTGCCGCCTTGGTAATTGTTGAGGGGCGAAAGTTCCTGGTCGCTCCCCAAAATGAAATCGAGAGGTTAATGTTGGAGCAGGTTGCAGATTTAGGTTTTGAGCCTTGGACTTACGAATGGTATGAGGATCGGCAACAAGCAATAGCCAGGTTAGTCGGGAATAAGAAGATCGGCTCCGATATTCCTTTGGGGAATTGGCCGGTGATCGAGGCTGAGCTCAAGAGGCTCCGCTTTAGTTTGACTGACCATGAGGTGGAAAGGGCTGAGAAGTTGGCGGCGATTTGTTCAGATGATCTTGCTGCGGTTTGCCAAGCCATTGTTCCCGGCTGGTCGGAATGGAATATTCAAGTTGAACTGTCAAACAGGCTGCTTAAGCAGGGCGTAAGGGCCAGTGTGCTCTTGGTAGGTGCCGATGATCGCACAAGATTCAAACATCCGCTGCCTACCTTAAACCCAGTGTGTAACTATGTGATCATTGGTCTGGTTGGTGAACAATGCGGTCTGCACATGGCTTTAACCCGATCGATTTATTTTGGAAGGGTTCCGGAAGCTTTGCGACAGAACTATAATTGCTGTTTGGCCGTGGAAAGGACCTATTGGGAGAACAGTGTTGTCGATGCAGACAGTCAGAAGGTTTTTCAGCAGGGCATCAACGCTTACGCGGATTTGGGACATCCGGAAGAGTGGAAGCGTCATCACCAGGGGGGTGCCATCGGTTATGCACCACGTGAGTTCAGAGCAGGTGAAGGCAGGCGGGAGGTCATGCAAGACCGTCAGATGCTGGCCTGGAATCCCACAGTGGAAAACACCAAATGCGAGGATACTTGCCTTGTCACTCCTACCGGTCTTAAATCAATGACGACAGTACCTTCATGGTGGCCTACTACAACAGTAAAAGCGGGTAACATCAACTTTTTGCGTCCACTTATTCTCGAAAAATAGAGCCTGTATACTTTTGAATATTGTAATATTGCATTATTGCATATTAAGATATACATTTTGGTTATTATCGTCTGGGTATAAGGTTTTAGTAGGATATTGATAAATCTTCTGCCCCGCTTCTTTAAATTTGAAGTTAACTGGAGGGAAAATAATTGGCAGGAATTAAGTTGCAGGGTGTCTCGAAAGTCTACGGCACCACAACAGCTGTAGCCCCTACTGATCTCATCATTGAGGACGGAGAGTTTCTGGTTCTCGTCGGGCCTTCCGGATGCGGCAAGACGACGACTTTGCGGATGATCTGCGGGTTGGAGGCACCATCCGAAGGGAACATATTTATCGGGGAACGCAATGTCACCAAGCTTGAACCCAAAGATCGGGATATCGCTATGGTTTTTCAGAGTTATGCCTTATATCCCCACAAAAACGTTTATGACAACATGGCTTTTGGTTTACGCATCAGGAAGAGGTCCAAGCAGGAGATCGACGCCGCAGTTAAAGAGACTGCGGAAATGTTGGGCATATCTCAGTATCTTAATCGTTATCCTAAAGAATTATCCGGAGGACAACGGCAGAGAGTTGCTTTAGGGCGGGCCATTGTCAGGCATCCTCAGGCTTTCTTAATGGACGAACCTTTAAGTAATCTTGATGCTAAACTGCGGGTCCAGACCAGAGCCGAACTTATCAAACTCCATCAAAAACTCAAAATTACGGTTATTTATGTAACCCATGATCAGATTGAAGCCATGACCATGGGTTCACGTCTCGTGGTAATGAAAGATGGCCTGGTTCAACAAGTTGGTTCTCCCAAGGATATTTACGGTTACCCTGCCAACAAATTTGTGGCAGGTTTTGTCGGCTCCCCACCGATGAATTTTATCAAAGGTGTTGTTGAGGTTAATGACATGGTGTGCTTCAAGGCACCGGAGCTGACAATTCACTTGCCTGTGCAAGAGGGCTTGCAATCACTCGGGAAATTTGAGGCCTTCCTGGGAGTTCGGCCGGAAGGCTTTGTTTGGGTTGACTCAACTGAGACCAGGAATTGCCTGGCCTGCAGGGTCGAAGTTGTGGAACATGTGGGGGCGGAGATCATTATCCATGCCAGGTTCGGCACCGATGAAGAAATTGTGATCAAGCAAAATGGCTATGAAGTGGAACCTGAGATAGGCTCTCTGATTAAAGTAAGACCTCATCAGGGAAATATTCACTTGTTTGATGCGCATACCCAACAAAGAGTCATGACTGCGACAGTTGTCGACGGTAAGATACTTTAGTCAGAAGGCTAAATATGCAACTGGCATAGGAGGGGAACGGCAATGGCGAATCGACTGGAAAGCCAGGATAACCCCAGAGGTATAGGAAAGGTGCAAATACCACTCCATGTGAAATTGATCTTTCCTTCGGTGTTTGTCCTTGGTCTGGTCATACTTTATCCTTTAATAAGTTCTTTAGTACTATCCCTATTTAATTATGAGTTAACCAGGCCTGATGAGATAAAACTTAATGTTCTCGGCAATTACGGCAAGATGATCAATGATGATGTATTTTGGCTGTCCTTGAAAAATACTGTCGTATTTACAGGTGTCTCTCTTATTATCAGTATTATTGTTGGCCTGATTGGAGCAATCACACTGGATCAGTTGCCCAAACGTTTAGCCGGCTTACGGGGAGTCATCTTGATCCCTTGGCTTATTCCCGGGGTTATCGTCGGTTTTTTGTTTATGTTGATTTTTGATGTACAAGTAGGGGTAGCTAATGTGATCTTAGAACGTGCCGGAATGATTAAAGAATTCTTACCTTGGCTGATGAATGATCAGTTGGCAGGAATTGCTGTGATAGTCGCCAATATATGGAATCAAGTGCCGTTCTATATTCTGATGTTTACGGCTGGTCTCAAAGCAATTCCAGCAGAGATTAAGGAGGCTGCGATTGTTGAAGGGGCAAGTCGGTGGCAGGAATTCATTCACGTTACATTACCCTTTTTGCGCGGGATTCTCATCATTACCAGCTTGCTGATGATTATTCGTAATTTCAATAACTTCCCTTTGATCTACACCATGACCGGTGGTGGCCCGGTCTACTCGACAACGACTTTTGTCATCTATATTTACCGTCTCGCCTTTGAACAGTTCAATATCGGTTATGCCTCTGCTGTGGGTGTTGTCTGGTGTCTGGTATTATTGCTGCTTTCAAGTCTATATATAAAAGTTCTTTCTAAGCAGGATTCCATATAATCACTTAAGCTAACGAATAATGTATGAGGAGGTCAACAGAATGTTTCGACGGAGATTATCATTAGGCTGGGCAACATTTGTGTGGGGCTCGGTGGCATTTATCATGGCTTGGACCCTGTTTCCAATCTTTTGGATGGTATCGACTTCCTTTAAAACGAACTTGGATGTTTTTAAGATGCCTCCAGAGTTATGGCCTTCACAACCGACCTTAGAAAATTACATTGGCTTAGCTTCGGGAATCAATCCCATTCCTCGTTTTTTCTTCAACAGTTTTATCACTGCTTTATTGACCGTTGTCCTGACCACTGTGCTGGCCGTCTTTGCGGGATATGCCTTATCGCGTCTGAAGTTCAAGTTCCGCGATCAGATACTTGTCAGTGTGCTGGTGACCCAAATGTTTCCTTTAGTTGTCATGCTGGCACCGCTTTATCTCCTTTATGTAAAAGCTCATTTACTCAATACCTACTTGGGCATGGTTATCGCTTTCACATCCTTTGCCTTACCCTTCGGGATTTGGATGATCAAAGGATTTATCGATTCCGTTCCAGTTGAGGTTGAACAAGCCGCGATGGTTGACGGGTGCAGCCGTATGCAAGCCTTGCGGACTGTGGTTCTGCCTCTGATAACTCCGGGGATTGTGGCTACAGGCATCTTTGCTTTCCTCGATGCTTGGAATAATTTACTCTTCCCCTTAACACTTACGAATGAAATCGCCATGAAAACCCTGCCGGCCGGAATGGTTATGGCCTTCTCCGGACAGTTCAAAAGTGACTGGAGCGGGATGATGGCGGCCTCATTCATTACCACCCTTCCTGTGCTCATCATCTTTATTTTCCTGCAGCGTTACCTTGTCGAAGGACTGACCGGGGGCGCGGTGAAAGGCTAGCACTATGGCAGGCCTCTGATCGCATAATAATCGGGATTAAGCTAGGCGAATATCTTCGGAGGTGTTTATTTTTCGTGAAAGCAAATATAGCTATTGTCCAGGCTGGTGGACCCACCTCTGTGCTGAATGCGAGCTTGGCGGGTTTTTTAGAGGCTGCAGCCTCTTCAGAGCGATATCATCATGTTCTAGGCTTTTGTAACGGGATCGAAGGCTTGATTAAGAATCAAGTGATGCATTTAGAAGGCCTTAGTAAGGCACGGTTAGATGCTCTTAAATCCCAGCCTGGAGCTGTTTTGGGGGCGGGACGATACCCGCTGACTCCAGAAAGATTGTCAAAGGTATGCTGCAATCTGCAGCTGCGAGAAATAAGTCAGTTGGTTTTAGTGGGCGGTAACGGGACGATGTGGGCTGCCGACCAAATTGCCGAAGCCTGCCCGGATGTTCAAGTTGTCGGGATACCAAAAACAGTGGATAACGATCTTTGGGGAACAGATCATTCCCCAGGCTATCTGAGTGCCGCCAAATTCATTGGCGAAGCCGTTCGCTCTTTGGCTTTAGATCTCTGGGCAATGCGTAACTTTGAGCGTGTACGGGTTGTTGAGGTGATGGGGCGGAATGTCGGGTGGTTGGCTGCGGCAGGGAGCTTGGCGCAAACCTCTTTACCTGATTACCCGCCGCTCCATTTTTACCTGCCGGAACATCCCTTTGAGTTAGAAAAGTTTTTCACTAAAGTTGATGAACATTTACATCGCTATCCTTGCTTGTTGGTTATTGTCAGCGAAGGGATTCGCTTGGCAGATGGAAGCCCGGTTGCTGAATTTGAGATAGGCCGATGCAAGGTGCCGGGAGGGGCTGCACAGATGTTGTCGTCTGAACTGCGTAACCGGGGGATTCCATCCCGAAGCGAAGTTTTGGGAATCTTGCAGCGGGCAAACACTTGGTCTGTGTGTGAACGTGACCGCCAGGAAGCTATATTTTTAGGGAAGCAGGCTATCGGGGTCTTAGGCCAGGGTAAGAGCAAAGTCATGCTGGGCTTGCCGGCGGAGACTGTTGATTTTGCCGAAGACAGCAAGGCACAGTGGGTTGATCTGAAAAGTGTTGCAGGATTGGAACGCCCAGTGGCTCCTTGTTATTTGACAGAGAGCGGAATTGATCCTTCGTTTACTGCTTGGCTGCAAAACAAAATGGGAGAACCTTTGGCGGAGGCCAATAGCGCTCTTCAGGTATGGAAGCTTGCTGCGGAACAATTGTCAAGTAACCCTGTGAACCGCCAATCCAGATAGCTCTAAAGCATTCAAGAGGATAGGAGAAAAGGCACATGAAAAAGGAAATAAGAGAGTCCCTTTTTATCGATGGAGAATGGCAAGAGGCAATCAATAAAGAAGTCAAAGGTGTAATTAACCCTGCAACCGGTAAAGTTTTTTGTGAGATAGGATACGGCGAGGTTGATGACGCTTTATCAGCCGTAGATGCTGCTGATCGCGCATTTGGAGCATGGTCAAAAACATCTGTACGGGAAAGGGCAGATATCTTAAATCGGACAGCAGACCTTTTGCGGCAAAGAGCAGATCACATCGGCCTGATTCTGGCTGCAGAATCAGGAAAACCCGTCCCTCAGGCAGTTGGTGAAGTGAAGTTTTCTGCCGAATACTTCCAATGGTTTGCAGAAGAAATACGCAGACCGTATGGTCAATCAATTCCCAGTGATGCAGCCAATAAACGGCATCATGTTTATACACAGCCAGCGGGAGTTGCGCTGTGCCTTTCTCCCTGGAATTTTCCCGTCTCTATTCAAGCACGAAAATTGGCTCCTGCTCTGGCTGCAGGTTGCACCGTCGTGGCCAGGGGTTCCGAAGTAGCTCCCCTGAGCCTCATAGAGCTGTTTCAATGTTTGCAGGATGCGGGTATTCCCAAGGGAGTAGCCAATTTAATCCAAGGACCGGCTGCGGTCACAACAGCGGCGATGATGAAACACCCTGCAGTACGTGTCGTTAGTTTTACAGGCTCTACTCCTGTGGGACGCAGTTTAATGCGTCAAGCGGCAGATGGTGTAATACGTTTAGCTTTGGAGTTAGGCGGAAATGCTCCTTTCATTGTCTTTGCCGATGCAGATATAGAAAAGGCTGTGGAAGGCGCCATGATAGCGAAATTCAGAAATAACGGACAATCCTGCATCGGAGCAAACCGTTTTTATGTTCATGAAAGGATTTATGACAAATTTACGGCTCTTTTTGCTGAGAAAATTTTGCGGATGAAGATTGGCAATCCGACTGAAGAGGTAGATCTTGATCTGGGGCCAATGGTAAATCTAAAGGACAAAGCAAGAATCGAAAGCTTAATCTATGAGGCGGAAGCACTTGGGGCTAAGCCTTTAGTGCCTAAAGCAGAAGTGCCTGCCGAGGGCTATTATGTTCCGCCGGTTATTCTGGAAAATGTACCGGAAAGCGCAGCGCTCGCCAGAGAAGAATTATTTGCGCCGGTTGCGCCACTATTTAAGTTTGCGGATGAGAATGAGGTTATTGAAAAAGCAAATAGTTCGGATATGGGTTTGGCGGCTTATGTCTACACCAATGATTTATCCCGATCTATCCGGGTTACTGAATCTCTCAAATTCGGAATCATTGGGCTCAATAATGCCTTGCCATCAGTAGCCTATGCGCCGATGGGCGGGGTAAAACAAAGCGGCATCGGTCGGGAGGGTGCAAGAATAGGACTTGAGGAATTTATGGATGTCAAGTATGTCGCAACAGAAATCTAAAGACCTTAAACCTTCCAAAATGGAGGAATAACTTTAAGGAGGTATCTATGAAACAAATATTCATCAATCTTAAACGGTTTGATGTCCATAGAAGCTTAGGAGGGGTTTGTCCGTTTGAAAGAGGAGATGAATGGGTTGAATGGATTGTAGACGAGTGCATCAATTATGAAATTGGTAAACTTGAAGGGGTAAGGGTATCGTTCATGCTTCCCGAGTCTTTGCTTGTAAGTGCTGTTAAACGTCTGCAAATCTACCCCGAAGCGGAGAGGAAATCCTTGGCAGTGGGGTGTCAGGGGGTTTTCAGGGAGGATGTCGTTGTGGGCGGCAACTTCGGGGCTTTCAGCACCAACCGGCCGGCTGCCGCAGCCAAAAGTTTAAATTGCAGTTGGACGATGATCGGGCACAGCGAAGAGAGAAACGATAAAATGGGTATTATCGCCGCCTATGATCCTGGGAGTTTACATAGCAACATGGGGCGGCAAGCTGTTAATACCACAGTTGACACAATCCTTAATCAAGAGCTGAAATGCGCCCTGAACAGAGGGTTGAACGTCTTGTTTTGCATCGGTGAAACCGCTGAAGATAGAGGTGACGGGGATTTCAACCAACAAAAGCCCCCAATCAAAGCAGCCCTGAAAGCTCAGTTGTTAAACGGATTAAAAGGGTTTGATAAAAACCAGCTGAAGGGCCGCCTGGTTATCGGCTATGAGCCTGTATGGGCTATCGGGCCGGGGAAAACCCCTCCGGGAAGTGACTATATCGCCTTTGTGTCAACCTATATCAAAGAGACCGTCCTGAGAGAATTTAATTTTGTGCCTTCCGTAGTTTATGGCGGTGGTTTAAAGGAAGAGAACGCCGGGATTATCGCCAAGATCGACACCATTGACGGCGGTTTAGTGGCTCTGACAAGATTTACGGGTGAGATTGGATTTTATCCTGAAGATTTAAGAAAAATCATCTCTAAATACCTTGAATAAGCAGCGATCAAAAAGTGTCTTAAGGGAGGTCATATTGGCGTGGAAATTGCCTTTGAATACGGACAAGGTTTAATGGCAGCGAATTTGCCGGATCATACGGATGTGTTTATACCAGGGGAGACTGTTCCAGATCCGCAATACCTTAAGAACATTGAAGAAGAAACTAGAAAATCCATACTTAATCCTATAGGGGTTCCGCCCATTTCCAAACAAGTGCAAAAAGGTTCAAAGGTGGCCATTGTCTTTCCGGACAGGGTCAAAGGAGGGGTCCAAGCAACCTCTCACAGAAAAATAGCGATTCCCATAATCATTGCGGAATTGCTCCAGGCCGGTGTCGAAAAACAGGATATCAAGCTTATTTGCAGCAATGGCCTGCATCGGAAAAACACCAGAGAAGAAATCAAGAGCCTTTTGGGAGAAAGGGTCTTTCATGAGTTTTGGTGGAGCAATCAGATTGTCAATCATGACAGTGAAGATTGGAGCAAGCTGGTTGACCTGGGTCATGACGAAATGGGCAATCCGGTAATCATGAATCGTGAGGTTTTTGAATCGGATCTCGCCGTACTGATTGGGCATGTTCTGGGTAATCCTTATGGAGGTTATTCAGGCGGCTACAAACACTGTGCTACCGGTATCACCCATTGGAAGTCGATTGCTTCACACCATGTCCCTCATGTAATGCACAGGCCGGACTTTACGACCGTAAACAGTCAGAGCCTGATGCGCAGAAAGTTTGATTCCATTGGCCGATATATGGAAAAGTGTATGGGAAAAAAGTTCTTTACCTGTGACGCTGTCCTGGATACCGAGCAGAGGCAGATTGCGGTATTTACCGGGTCCGCCGCTGAAATACAGCCTTTGTCGTGGGAAATTGCCGACAAAAGGACGTATGTGCCCTGGGCTGAGAAGAACTATGATGTGCTGGTTTTCGGTATGCCTCAGGCCTTCCACTATGGAAACGGCATGGGCACCAATCCAATTTTAATGATGCAGGCTATATCTGCACAGATCATCAGACATAAAAGGGTATTAAAAGATAACTGTGTGGTGATCTGCTCATCACTCTGCAATGGTTATTTTCATGATGAGGAATTTCCGTCTTACAGGGCTTTATATGACCTTTTCCAAAAGGACTACCACCATACACTGCCTGACCTTGAAAAGTACGGTGAGTATTTTGCCAATAATCAAGAGTTTATTGATAAATACCGTTTTAATTATGGCTATCATCCTTATCATGCCTTTTCCATGATATCTTGCGGACAGATAGCAGAACAACATTGTTCCGCTATCTATATCGTAGGCGCTTATGAACCGGGCTATGCCCGCAGTATGGGAATGAAAACGAGAGCTACATTTGAAGAGGCTTTAAAGGATGCCGGAAAGTATGTAGGAAGCAACCCCAATATTTTGGCCCTGCCCAAAGCCTTTAAGCTTGCCAGTGTGCATCTCGGCATGAAAGAATCAATGAATAAGATAATATCGAAATGATTCAGGAGGTTATTTAGATGAGTGTTCGCGTTGCCATTAATGGATTTGGTAGAATTGGCCGGCTGACATTGCGGGCGGTCCTGAAGCAATCCCTCCCGGTTGAAGTGGTTGCCATCAATGATTTAGGAAGTCCGGATTTATTGGCTCATCTGTTTAAGTATGATTCGCTTCACGGAATTCTCCCTAATTCAGTGGAAATTGACGGAAATACAATGCTCGTCGATGGAAAATCCATTGCTATTTTATCGGAGAGAAACCCTTTGGATCTGCCTTGGCGCAAACTGGGAGTGGATATTGTCATCGAATCAACCGGACGTTTTACAAAGCGCGCTGCCGCGTCTCAACATCTGACAGCGGGGGCAAAGAAAGTCGTTATCTCTGCTCCGGCTAAAAACGAAGACATTACGATTGTTATGGGAGTTAACGACGATCAGTATCAGCCCCAGGAACACCATATTATTTCCAATGCTTCTTGTACAACGAATTGCCTTGCTCCCGTTGCCAAAGTTTTATTGGATGCTTTTGGAATTGAGCAAGGGATGATGACTACGACTCATTCAGTTACCAATGACCAACGGATTTTGGATCTGGAGCATTCCGACTGGCGCAGATCCCGGGCAGCCTATCAATCCATAATTCCGACCACCACAGGTGCAGCCAAAGCGGTAACCTTGGTTATACCGGAATTAGCAGGAAAAATGAATGGACTGGCCGTCAGAGTTCCTACCCCGAATGTTTCTTTGGTTGATTTTGTTGCTAATCTAACTAAATCAACCAGCAAGGAAGGGGTCAATGCTACCTTGCGTGAAGCGGCAGAGGGTAAATTGAAGGGATATCTTGAATATACAGAGCTGCCTCTCGTTTCCCGCGATTTTAATGGCAACTCAGCCAGCTCCATCGTCGATGGCTTATCAACGATGATGATTGGCGAGCGCATGGTTAAAGTGTTGGCCTGGTATGATAATGAATGGGGCTATTCCAACCGTATTGTGGATCTGGTGAAGTTGATTGTCATGAAAGGTCTCTAATCACGAATCAAGGGGATTCTTGCCTGAAGGCTGGAATCCCCTTGATTCGTGATTAAAATGGTGTGTTTCTGAACTCGCCGGGTGTAACTCCTATATTATTATGGAAATTGACCACAAAATTTGATTCAGTAGAAAACCCGCATTCGGCGGCTATCTCCTTAATCTGAAGATTTGTTTTCTTAAGCAGCATTTTAGCATGGTTTAAACGAGTTTTCACGACATATTCATATGGGGAATAGCCGGTATCCTTTTTAAAGGTTCTGGCAAAATGGAAAGAACTCATGTTAACATGGGACGCAATAACCTTAAGGCTGAGTTTTTCTTTAAAGTTAGTCTCAATAAATGCTATAGCTTCCAGAACCGGATCAGATTTATCAGATTCCGGCAAAATAAAATCATCAGAGAGCATCAGTAATTCTGACAGCATCCTCTGGATATAACATGACATTAAGGGCTCAGAAAGGGGGCTGCCTGCCCTGGCATCTTCAAGAATCCTATTCAGATACTTAGGTATGATTAGCAAATTACTCAAAGAAATGACACATCCGAAACGATCATAAATAAGGTCAAACAGCTCTTTGCTGATGTTACCGTCATAATGGAGCCACAATGTCGTCCATTCAGTATTCGTATAATACCGATGTGGGTTATGACAATTGAGAATGATTAAATCATTTTCTTTGGCAGTATATATTCTGTCGTTATAACAAACTGTACCTTGACCCTTTACTACAAACATCAGCAGGTAACTGCTGTATTTTTCTCTTTCGACATTGTAATTCTGGTCGCAGAAGAATTTACCTGTACAAATCAAATAAAAAAAGAGGGATTTTGCCAGATTGCTGGGAGTGAAAAAATAATATTCTGAGCCTTCAAGGACTCCTTTTTCGTTAACCCTCATAATCAGCCTCCATGGAAATATTAAAGCAATATTTCGAAATAGATTGGCAATTTTAATCAATGAAATGGCCTTAACAAGAGTATATAATGTGAATTAAGATATAGCAAGATTAAAACATTGAATTTGATGATGCTGTAAGGATCTAAGTAATTGGCGAAGGGGGAATGGAAGTATCATTAACGTTTGCTTGATCTGTATTACAAAGTAAAGGCAGGAAAGGACATGTTGATTGTAGGCGAACTTATTAATTCCAGCCGAAAAGCTATTAGCGATTCGGTGGATAATCGTGACGCACACTATATTAAGAAGACAGCGTTCGAACAAGTTGAAGCCGGCGCAAACTATTTGGATGTGAATTGTGGAACTAAGGTCTTTGAGGAAAAGGAAACCATGGAATGGCTCATCAGCACAATCCAGGAAGCAGTTCAGGTTCCCTTGTGCATCGATAGCCCCAATCCTGAGGTTTTGGAAGCGGGACTGGCACTATGTAAGTATGGACAGCCCATGATTAACTCAATTACTGATGAGAAGGAACGTTTTGAAGCGATTAGCCCCCTTTTGGCCAAATATAAGGCCAAAATCGTGGCACTCTGCATGGACGATGAGGGAGTTCCAGAAACAGCCGCTGACCGTATGCGGGTGCTTAAAAGTCTATATGATAAACTACGGTCAATTGGGGTTCCGGATCAGGATATGTATTTTGACCCGCTTGTCAAGCCGATAAGCAGTATTGAGGCAGCCGGAATTGAGGTTCTCGAAACGATTAGGGCTGTAAAAAAAGCATATCCAAATGTCCACTTTATGTGTGGATTAAGCAATGTGTCTTATGGGCTGCCTAACCGAAAAATATTAAACCGTATCTTCATGGTCCAAACCATGACATTGGGCATGGACGGCTATATTTTAAATCCTACCGACAGGGGGATGATGGGAACAATTTTTGCTGCCCAGGCTTTAATGGGTCAGGATTTATATTGTATGAATTACTTGAGCGCTCATCGGGCCGGTGTTTATGAAGAACTGTCAAAAAATCTATAATCATTTGGTAGCACAGAGCTTAAATATTTTTTAGCGAGAGGAGCAAAACCTATGAATCATCGTGAAAGGGTATTAGCGGTTTTGAACAAAAAACTGCCTGACCGTATCCCTATGGATTTGTGTGAATCGGCGAGCTTTATTAATGATCCGGCCTATTTTGCTTTGAAAAACTATTTTAATATTGAGGGAGAGGTTGAGCCGTTCCGCAGAAATTTTACGGCGAACTATTATGACCCACGTGTTCTGCAAGCTTTGGACATTGATTTTCGCCATGTTTGGCTGAAAACGCCTACGGGTTATCAAAATACAATGTATGATGATGGCACTTTTTCTGATGAATGGGGTGTCGTCTATAGGTTATTGGGAAATGAAAGAGCTATTGTAAAGTATCCTTTATTGAATGCAGATGAAAGTGATCTTGATAACTATCCATGGCTTGATCCATATGCACCGGGACGTGCTGAGGGCTTGGCAGAACGTGCCCATGACCTGCTCCAAAATACCGATTACGCTATTGCCGCCCATGCTGCTCATAACTATGGATTCTTCGATACTGCTTGGATTATGAGAGGATTTGATAACTTTTTAGTTGACCTCATGATCAATAAACCATTTGCCAAGCGTTTATTAGGAAAAATTCTTGATATATTTTTAGGACTTCATGAAGTATACCTAAATGCAGTGGGACCCTATATCCATATGATAGCTTTCTGTGAAGATTATGGCATGCAGAACGCACCATTTATCTCACCTGAATTATATAAGGAGATGCTGCAACCGTATCATAAAGAACTCTTTGCCTTTATTAAAAAGAAGGCCCCTCAGGCTAAAATAATGTTTCACAGTTGTGGGGCTGTTTACTCATTGATTCCTTTGTTAATTGAAGCCGGAATTGACGTTTTGAATCCTATCCAGCATACGGCAAACGGCATGGACCCGCTTAAAATAAAGCAGGAATTTGGTTCTGAAGTTATTTTTCATGGTGGCATAGATGTTCAGCATGCTCTAGCCGGAAGTATAGAGGGCGCTGAAAAAGAAGTTAAAAATATGATTGATACATTAGGAGAAAACGGTGGTTATATCGTGGCGCCAGCCAATGTTGTTTCGGGGGAAACTCCTCCTGAAAACATCGCAAGTCTATACAGAACAGCGGCAAATTATGGCAGATATGATCTGAAATAATTGTCAGCAATGCTTGCCTATTTAAAATTAAAAAGGAGAGTAGAAGAAATGAAAATCCTTGACGAAATAAAAGAAGCACTTATGAAGGGAGATGCCAATCAAGTTCGGGAGCAAGCTGCTAAAGCAGTGGCAGAAGGGCTTGATCCGGTTACGATTATTAATGATGGGTTTATTACGGCTATGAGTATTATCGGTACTAAGTTTAAAAATAATGAAGTTTATGTTCCCGAAGTCTTAGTTGCCGCCAGAGCAATGCATGCTGGAATGGATGCCGTTAAACCCTTTCTAGCCGGCGATGCACTTCAAGAGAAAGGAACTGTATTGATTGGCACTGTGAAGGGGGATCTTCACGATATTGGTAAAAATCTGGTTATCATAATGTTGCAGGGTGGCGGTTTTAAAGTGGTGGATTTAGGAATTGACGTTTCGGCAGAAAAATTCGTTGAAGCTGTTAAAGAAAATAAACCGGATGTCGTAGCCATTTCTGCCTTATTAACCTCAACGATCATAAATATGAAGGGCGTAATTGAAGGCTTGGCTGATTATCGCGATCAGGTAAAAATAATTGTGGGCGGAGCCCCGGTTACCCAGGATTTTGCCGATAAGATTGGCGCCGACGCTTATGCTCCGGATGCTGCGTCTGCGGTGGAAAAGGTACGCGAACTTGTCGGCGCAGCCTGAATAGGTTTACGGGACTATCCCGCAGCAATTGTAAAACTTCAGGATTTAGTGAAAGGCAGAACTGAGTCATAACGGATGAGAGAACCCTGAATATAGTAAATTTTAATTTACTATATTCAGGGTTTTTACTTGAAATAATCTTCCTGGTCAAAGCACCCGACCCTAAAGATAAGCGGGCCGTTCTGGTTTCCCTGACCACAGCGGGCAAAGATGCTGAAGATCAAAAATGGGCCGGAATGTATCAATGGCTCAGCAATAACCTGACTAAATTGACTGATGAGGAGCAAGCCGATCTAACCTATGCTCTCCATAAAGTCAATCTGCTCTTGAAAAAGATGGAAAACTAAGGAAGCAAATGCCTTGGCTCATCATTACCTGTCGGACTGATCCTGCAATAATGACAAACATAAAGACCATGAGATTTGGAAGAAATAGTACAGGGAGTCATCGTTGATAAATGGTCTCTTTGTTTTTTTAATTGAGTAGAGTTAAAATAGATCAATACTTATTGTAAAATCAAAGTAATGTCTTGTAGTTACTGAATGGATTCGGGAGGTGGCTCTTTTGTTGATTAGCGATTACGAGATGGCCTTAAGGCTTTTGTTAGCCTGTATCTTAGGTGGGGTTGTCGGTTGGGAACGGGAGAAGATCCACAAACCCGCAGGATTAAGAACACATATACTCGTCGCTTTAGGGGCTGCTTTGGTCACTATCGTGTCTATGTTTGCTTTTACTTCATTTGATTATGCCAATAAAGATCCGGGAAGAATAGCGGCCAATATTGTAACCGGTATTGGCTTTTTGGGCGCCGGCACCATCATGCGCGAAGGCACCTCAGTCAAAGGGCTGACAACGGCCGCCAGCATTTGGGTGGTAGCGGCGATTGGCATGGCAGTGGCTACAGGGATGTATTATTCTTCATTAATAACTACCTTCCTGGTTTTCCTGACCTTGGACGGCTTCTTTGAAAAGCTTCTTTTTCGCAACCAGCAATTGTTAAAAGTGTGTATTGCCAATGAATTTAAACTGACAGAAATCGGTGAGGTTTTTGAAAAAAATGGCATCACGATTAAACATGTTTCCGTTCTGCCGATCAAGTTTTCCAGGAATATTCCCGTTGAGTTCAGAATCAGGGTGCCTAAAGATATTGACTACTTTAAGATTTTAGGGGAGATTGTGGCTATTGATGGTGTAACGATGGAGGAGAGTATGCCCCTGTACCGGCGGTAACGGGATGCAGAAATCTGCTATAACTTTTTGAAAACGATAAACAGGAATTTATATGGAGGACTTAGTGTGCATAAAAAAAGAGAACTGATTGAAACCGGACCTTTCTACCACGGTACAAAAGCCGACTTGAAGATAGGAGACTTGCTGGAGCCTGGCTATAGCTCTAACTATGGTAAGCGAAAGAAGGCCAACTATGTCTATCTGACTGGGACCTTGGATGCGGCCGTGTGGGGAGCAGAGCTTGCAGTGGGCGACGGACCCGGTCGTATCTATTGTGTGGAGCCCACCGGCACCTTCGAGAATGATCCCAATCTGACGGATAAGAAGTTTCCAGGGAACCCCACCAGATCCTATCGCACCCAACATCCCCTGCGCGTAATAGGCGAAGTCCCGGAATGGGAAGGACACTCCCCAGAGACGCTCCAGAAAATGCGGGATCATCTTGACGAACTGAAACGTCTCGGCATTGAGGCGATAAACGACTGACTATGAGATAGCCAGCGCAAAAGATACGTTTTTACCGTGTTTTCAGAGTAAATATAAAAACATAGAGACAAGGGGCAACATCAGAAAAATGTTGCCCCCTGTCCGTATTGTCATGCCGCTGCTCAGTATGTGAAGCCTGCCAAACACTTATAGCTTAATAAGTTATATTCATACCACTAAATGACATTGAGTCGAACTCCACCTTTTTTCTGCATAACCCTCCCGTGACGCTTTGCCGCATCGCGGGGGATAAAGAACGATGAATTAAAGCATGTTCTATGCTTATAATAGGAGTATTGAAGATCTATAGGAAATCAAAATCCGAAGAATCAGAAGCGATTCGTTTAAGGAGATGATAGTCATGCCGGAGAAGACTTTTCAGGAGGAAGGACAAGCAGAATTACCCCTTCTTAAGGATAAGAAATTGATTAAAGAAGAGGTTAACCGCCGTTTAGTTCATGGGATTAAGCAGGGCCATCTGGAATACGATGCGCTCTATAATCATGAGAAATCCAGTTTGAACAAAGATGCTGAGATCTTAAGCATGCTTTTTCAGCGTCTGTTCTTTTACCGCTTAAATGAAAAACTGGCAGCCTTCCACTGTGACCATACTTATCGTTTCAGCCGGCAAATATTAACCCAGATGCAGCTTAACCGCGGCAAAATCAACGATATTCTGGAGATTTTCCAAAAGAACGGCGGCGTGTGTGACTGTGAAGTGCTCTATAATGTTGAAAGCCGCTTAATCGGCAAAGACTCTCAAGTCTAATCCCGGAACAAACGGAGCAGATCCCCATAGCCCTCCCGTTCCAGATCTTCCTTCGGGATAAAGCGCAGAGCAGCCGAATTGATGCAGTAACGCAAGCCGTCCGGCCCCGGTCCGTCATCGAAAACATGTCCCAAATGAGATTCAGAATTGCGGCTGACGACCTCTGTGCGGGTCATATTATGGCTGAGGTCAATTTTTTCGACGATATTGCTTTTTAACACCGGCCTGGTAAAACTAGGCCAGCCGCAGCCGCTGTCGAATTTATCCCTGGAACTGAAAAGAGGCTCACCGGAAACGACATCCACGTAAATCCCTTCCTGCTTGTTATTCCAGAGCTCATTTTGAAAGGGAGGTTCCGTGCCTTTTTCCTGAGTCACATGAAATTGCAGCGGAGTTAAACGCTTTTTTAATTGCTCCTTTTCTTTTGCCCAATGTTTGTTGATGAAGGCATCCCGGCCTGAACCCTGGCGGTAAAGTGCATAGCGGAAAGCATTTTTTTGATGATAGCCTTGGTGGTAATCTTCTGCCGGATAGAAGGGAGCAGCCGGGAGAATCTCAGTAACGATGGGCTTATCAAAATGCGAACTGCTGATTAAAGCCTGTTTAGACTCTTCGGCCAGCCGGCGCTGTTCTTCGCTGTGATAAAAAACAGCTGTCTGATAGGACTCACCACGATCGTGAAACTGTCCGCCGGGATCGGTGGGATCGTTTTGCCGCCAGAAAAGAGCCAAGAGTTCCTTGTAGCTCACAATATTCGGATTGAATTTAATTTGGATCGCTTCCCGATGTCCGGTGGTGTGGGAACAGACCTCGTTATAGGTGGGGTTTTCCACATGGCCGCCGGTGTAGCCGGATAGAACCTCCAAAACCCCAGGCAAGGGGCTGTATACTGATTCCATACACCAAAAGCACCCCCCGGCAAACGTAGCAATTTCCGTATTAGTTTTATCTGCTGTCATAAAATCTTCCCTCCTTTGAGCATAGGATGGACTTGCAAGCCTAAAGTTATCCTTATCCAAATCATAACTCTTTTCATCGATAATTAAAAATCTCAATCCGATCAGAATTATATTTTATGCCCTTTGGACTGGTCAAAAAGCAGTGAATACGTTAGAATTAATTAAATTCTGAATATTTAGTAAATTAGAAAAACTGTTAAATGAGAGAGGAGGGTAAAAACTTCCGGAAAACAGTTCTTAAAACAAGCAGAATTGGCAACCCTAAGGTTGCAGGCAGAGAAAGCAGATTTTGAATGATTAGAGCGAGGAGGAAAAAACCATGAGATTAATGAATAAGGTGGCCATTGTAACGGGAGCAGCTTCCGGTATGGGCAAGTCAATTGCCCTTCTCTACGCTAAAGAAGGGGCCAAAGTCGTTGTATCGGATCTCAATCTGGAGGGTGCCCATAAGGTTGCCGAAGAGATTACTTCGGCAGGTGGCACCGCTTTGGCCATCAAGACCAATGTTGCTGTGGAAGAAGATATTCAAGCCTTGGTTGACACAGCTGTGAGTACTTATGGTACCGTCGATATTCTTGTCAACAATGCAGGAATCATGGATAATTTTGAACCTGCCGCTGATATAGAAGATAAGAATTGGGAAAGAATATTTGCTGTAAACACCACAAGCGTTATGCGTGCAACCAGAAAGGTTCTTCCCATATTCCTGGAAAGATCAAGCGGCGTCATTGTCAATATCGCCTCGGCAGGGGGACTAAACGGTGCCAGAGCAGGGGCTGCATACACGGCCTCCAAACATGCCGTGATTGGTTTTACTAAAAACACTGGCTTTATGTATGCCCAGCAGGGGATTCGCTGCAACGCCATCGCCCCGGGAGCCGTGGAAACCAATATCGGGTCCACAATTACCGATCCTCATAAATTCGGCTCCGCACGGGCCTATGCTGGTATGGCCACCAATCCCCGTATGGGCAAACCTGAGGAGATTGCCCAGGTGGCATTGTTCCTGGCTGCGGAGGAGTCCAGCTTCGTCAATGGCGCTGTTATCGTGGCTGACGGAGGCTGGTCTGCCTATTAAAACCCTTTAGGCCATTGGGGAAATCATCAAAATAGAAAAGCAATGTGCAAAGCAATGATATGCCAAAATGACAGTGGCGGAGTTTTCCGCGTACTGTCATTTTTGGCTTTATTTAATTTATTTAACCTTCCTGGTTGCACGCACAACAGCACTAAGCGAAGATTACTGCAGACGGGAGCACCAGTATATTGAAGGGGAACAGTTGCAGTTTAGCCAACTGATTATAGCCGATTACAATTGACAGAATATTTAGATATCTGTTAAGATGAAACCAAAGTGGTTACACCCATGGGACCACCAGAGAGGGGAGAAGCACAAGGATGGGAGAATGGAAAAAAAGCGGTTGTATACTCTGTGCTCAGAACTGTGGCCTGGAACTGGAGATAGAGAACAATCGTATCGTCAAAGTCCGTGGGGATAAGGACAATCCCCGCAGTCTCGGCTATTGCTGCCAAAAAGGTCTGAAGATCGCCCATTATGCCCATAATGGGGATCGCCTTTATTATCCTTTGAAAAAAGCAGGGGACCGTCATGTGCGCATCAGCTGGGAACAAGCCATTGGTGAGATTTCTGAAAAATTATTGTCCATCAAAGAAGACCATGGACCTAAATCCTTTGCTTATGTGGGCGGCGGCAATGTAGGGGGGCAGATGGAGGTCGGCATCGGGTTAAGGCTGCTGGGCCTTCTGGGTTCACGTTATTACTATTCATCATTGGCACAAGAATTTTCCAATGTCTTTTGGGTGGACGGCCGGGTTGCGGGAAAACAGGGGTTAACTTCCGTGTCGGACGCCCATGGAGCAGATACTTTGGTGGCGTGGGGCTGGAATGGCTGGATGAGCCATCAGGAGCCGCGTACCCGGCTCTTGATCAAGGAGTTTGCTGAGAATCCCCGCAAAAAACTGCTTGTTATTGATCCGCGCTTATCGGAGACGGCTAAGTTTGCGGATCTTCATCTGGCCCTGCGCCCGGGGTCTGATACATTGCTCTTAAAAGCCATCATCCGGATTATTCTCGAGCAGGAATGGGAAGATAAAAAGTATCTTGAAGACCATGTGAGCGGGTGGGAAGAGGTTGCCCAACTCTTCAGCGGATTTGAAGCTAAGAGAGCGGTGGAAGAGGTCTGCGGGCTTAATTATGAAGATGTGGTGGAGACGGCCCGCCTGATTGCCCAAACCAAGTCCTGTATCCATCAGGATTTGGGAATTTATATGAATCGCAACTCCACCCTCAACAATTACTTGCTGCATATTTTACGGGCTGTAACAGGACGTTTGGCTGTGGAAGGGGGACAGATTTTTCCCGCTTTCCTTTATCCCATGGGAAGTGACAGCGATGAGCGCCATCCGAAAACCTGGCGTACGGTGAAACATAAGATGTTTCCCGTGTTGGGGGTATTTCCGCCGGCTATCTTGCCTGATGAGATCCTCCATGATCATCCGGAGCGCATCCGCGCTTTAATCGTCAGTGCCTGTAACCCCCTTCGCTCCTGGCCGGATACCCTGGCTTATGAAAAGGCCTTCCAGGCCTTGGAGCTCTCAGTGTGTATTGATATCGCCTACACCGAAACCGCCCGCTTGTCTGATTATGTCCTGCCCAGTCTCAGTTATCTGGAATCCTATGATACCACGTGTTTTAACTATTCCTACCCGGAGTTCTATTTTCAAATGCGTCAGCCTGTCCTGGAGCCCCTCAGCCCGGAAGCCAAAGAGGGTTCAGCGATTATCTTAGAGCTGATTAAGGCCATGGGTTTTCTACCGGAACTGCCGGATCGGCTCTATGGGGCAGGGCAGCAAGGCCTTACCTCATACTTAGGGGCAATCAACGCTTATTTCCTGGAAAATCCCCAGCATGCCAAGCTGGCTCCCCTCATCCTGGCGGAAACTCTGGGGAAGGCCCTCGGCTCCGTCAACCAGGCTTTAATCGCAGGCCTGCTGATCAACAGCAGTAAAGGCTTTAAAGCCGGCGCTGCCGCCATAGGCTATCCTCCGGATATCACTATGGCGGAGAAGATGTATCAGGATATTGTTGGGCATCCCCAGGGGTTAATCCTGGCCAGATTCCAGGGTGATAACTTTCAAATGCTGCACACCCCAGATAAAAAACTGGCCTTGAGCATTGAGGAGCTCTTCGAACCTCTGCAAGCGGCCACTATCGATAAAGAAAGGGCGGAGCTGGAGCTGCCTGAGCATTATCCTCTGATCCTCCACGCAGGGCTTCATCATGAGACAGTAGCCAACACCATGCTGCGCAATCCCCAGTGGAACGGTTCCCGGCGCTGGGCAACCATGCTTATGCATGAGGCGGATGCCGGAAACCTGGGGCTTACCGACGGGGACAAAGCTGAAATTACCACAAAAGCCTCCACAGCGCTGATCGAAGTTGAAATTAGTCCCCACGCAGCTCGCGGTTGTGTCTACATCCGTCATGGCGGAGGGCTGGTCTATGAAGGCAGCAAATACGGAGTCAATGTCAATGAATTAGTCCAGAGCACGGACAGGGACGAGATGTGCACTCCCATGCACCGCCGTATTCCTTGCCGGGTGGAAGCGGTGGGGGAGTAGGAGACCATGCAATTAAGCAGCAGGTTTCCTGTAGCAGTACAAATCCTTATTATCATTGCCTGGTGTCCTGAAGATGTCAAAGTGACCAGCGAAGCCCTTGCTGTGAGTGTCAACACCAATCCGGTTCTGATCCGGCGCATTATGGGGTACTTAAAAAAAGCCGGCCTGATCGCTATTTCTTCAGGTACCGGAGGAGCAAAACTAACCAGAAGTACGGAGGAGATCACTTTATTGGCGGTCTATCGGGCAGTGGAATTAACGGACCAGCATGCACTGTTTGGCCTTCATGCTTATCCCAATGCCTATTGTCCGATTGGCTGCCGGATCAATGACGTGCTCCGGCCACCTTTAGAGGAGGCGAGAAACGCCCTTGAAGGGTCCTTGGCAAAAGTGACCATCCAAGAGCTGTTGTCATCCTTTCCACCCTTTGATTACGCGATTCTTAAGCATTTAAAGCTTTAACCTATGCTTATCGTTAAATAGTCTGGAGATAACACCATGAAGGAATATAATTATTTTCGCCGGAGAAGATGAATACTATTGCTTAGGTCAGGGATATCCAATCGGATATCCCTGCTTTATTCATGCAGGCAGGAAAATCATTGCCCGGGAACCGTCGCGAACTATGGAAGCAGATGACCGATCCTTTCGAAAGAAAGTGCTTGCATTCCGGCTTGGTTATCACTATAATATTTAAGTATTCTTACTGTTAGTTTTCTAACTGTCTGAATTCTTATTTTTTGTTTAGTTAAGTAAAAGGTAGGTGGTCGTATTGAACTATAATAAAACCAAGCAAATTCATAAACTGATGTTTACTTTTATGGGGTTGTTCCATGAGAAGTTTTTGCTGCCATTTCGCAACGAAGTGGATTGTCGTTCAGATTTGAAGAAAAATCATATCAAAATACTCAATATCCTTTATCATGAGAATCCAAAAACCCTGACCGAAATCGGTAAAAACCTGGATATTGAAAAAGGAAGCTTAACCGCTTTGGTTGATTTTTTGGAGGAAAAGGAGCTTATTATACGGGCTATGGATCCGAAGGATCGCCGGAAGAGCTTAATTTACTTAAGCCCCCAGGGCAAAGAGAAGATGGAGGAGCGTATTGCTGCTTTCACAGAACAAATGGGAGAATCTTTGGCTGTTTTTGATGCCGGGGATATCCAGGCTTTTGAGAATAATTTGCAGCACGTTGTGGATTTTCTTAAAAAAGTGCCGGTTTGACCTGAGGAACAGGGAACTATAGAGATCATGATCAAGCAGACAGAGCATGACTAAGAAGATAGATCATGATCAAGAGCAGATTATAGAGTGAGAAAGAAGTGTTTAAATGATAAGCCTTAGAAATGACAGCATCGGAAAATTGCTGTGGGAATTTTCCTTGCCGGCAATTATTGGGATGTTGGTTAATGCCCTCTACAATATTATCGGCCGTATCTTTGTCGGTCAGGGTGTTGGTTATCTGGCCATCGCTGCAGTTACGGTAGCCATGCCTGTGATGATTTTGCTTATGTCCGTCGCTATGCTGGTGGGTGTGGGAGCTACCGCCCTGATCTCTATTCGCATGGGCGAGAAAAAGATGGACGAAGTGGAAAAAATTGCAGGAAACGCCACAGGTCTTCTTGTGCTTTTGCCCTTGCTTTTATCCTTCGTTTACTTTTTTAATGCTGAACCCCTTTTGGTCTTGTTTGGCGCCAGTCCGGAAGTTTTGCCCTATGCCAAGGAATACAGCCATATCATTATGATGGGCGCAGTGCCAGGTGCTTTAGCCTTTGGCATGAACAACTTTATCCGTGCCGAAGGCAACCCCCGTATTGCTATGCTGACTCAGATTATCGGTGCGGTTATTAACATTGTCTGTAACTATATTTACATTTTTATATTTGATTGGGGTATTCAGGGCTCCGCTTTGGCGACAGTGACTGGTCAAACTGTTTCGGCAATATGGGTTCTCAGCCATTTTCTCATGGGACGCAGCAGAATTAAGCTGAGAGCAAAATATTTGCGCCTGGATCCATCCATTGTCTTAAAGACCATAACCATTGGCTTTGCACCTTTTGCCATGCAGATCGCCAATAGTGTTCAGCAAACTCTGCTGAACAACACCTTAAGGGAATATGGGGGAGATATAGCTATTTCAGCCGTGGGCATTGTCATGAGTATATCCATGCTGCTGCTGATGCCGATTGTCGGAGTCAGCCAAGGGGCACAACCCATTATCGGTTATAATTACGGCGCTCAGAATTATGAGCGGGTCAAGGAAACCCTGAAAAAAGCCGTTCTGGTGGGCACTGCTATGGCGGCAGGCGGATTTGTCCTGCTCCATCTCTTTGCTGTTCCGGTGGTAGGGCTTTTCAGTAAAAATGATCTGGCTCTTACCGAGTTAGCCGTCCATGCATCCCTTGTCTTCCTGGCTTTGATGCCCATTGTCGGTTTCCAAATCATTGGCTCCTCCTACTTCCAGGCAGTAGGAAAACCTATTCAATCCACGATTCTCAGTCTTTCCCGGCAAGTGCTTCTTTTTATTCCTCTTTTGCTCCTGCTCCCTCGGTTTTACAAAATTGAAGGGGTCTGGATCACGGCTCCCATCGCGGATGGCCTGGCTGTCCTGGTGACCGGAACCTTCCTGTTTTTCGAACTTAGAAAGTACAAAAAACCGGTTCCGGCCCTGGGTGACTAAACAGCTTCATTCATAACCGGAAACAATGAACCGCTTCTTCGCTTGAAGGAGCGGTTTTTTTACCAGGGAAGGCAGTGTAATCCGTATTGTAAGTAAAATGAAGTTCCATTATACTATTACTCATGGGGGCAGCTTAGGCGCTGCATATACATATGTGAAATTAATATGTTTTAAAGGGGATATCTTATGGATAATGATAAAAATATTGCGGTGCTCATCGATGCTGATAATGTTTCGGAAAAGTACATTAAACCGATTTTAGATGAAGTATCCAATCATGGCATTCCTACCTACAAAAGAATTTATGGAGATTGGACAAAACCTCAATTGTCGTCCTGGAAAAATGTGCTCCTCAATTACTCCATCACACCCATTCAACAATACAGTTACACCACAGGTAAAAATGCCACAGATGCAGCCTTGATTATTGATGCCATGGATATCCTTTATTCCAAGAATGTAGACGGCTTCTGTATCGTATCCAGTGACAGTGATTTCACCCGGCTGGCCGCCCGCTTAAGGGAAGCGGGAATGTATGTCATCGGTATGGGTGAGAAAAAAACCCCCACACCCTTTATCGCCGCCTGTGAGAAATTTAAATATTTAGAAGTGCTGGCCGGTGGCACTACCAATGTTTCCGAGCAGGGTATTCCCTTAAAAAGTGAGAAGCATGATCCCACCAAAGATGGGATGGCTTCCCTGGATGATCTGATTCGCACCATTCGCATTATTGTTACGGAAAGCTCTGATGAGGATGGTTGGGCGTTTTTAGGTGAAGTGGGCAAGCGGCTGAACAAACGCTATCCTGATTTTGATACCAGAAACTACGGGCACACTAAGCTGACCCCGCTTATTTCCTCATTAAAGCAATTCGAAATCCAACCCCGCAAAACCAGCAATCCCAATATTATTCATTACTTTATTAAGAATAAACCCAAGGTTAAATAAGCTTTGCAAGGGGAATGATTTAAGCTATAATTAACTATTGTTTATTTAGGCAATGATTCAATTTTCGTGTAAGGAGAAGTGACTATGGAAAGACAAAAGCGGGTAGCGGCCATCCACGATATATCCTGTGTAGGCAGATGCTCATTAACCGTGGCCTTACCCATTCTTTCGGCGGCCGGATTTGATACAGGGGTATTGCCTACAGCAGTCCTGTCCACCCACACGGGGGGATTTGAAGGGTTTACTTATCGGGATTTGACCGAAGATATTGAGCCTATAGCCAAGCACTGGCAATCCCTTGATCTGAAGTTTGACGCTTTATACAGCGGTTTTTTAGGGTCCTTTGCCCAGATTGATTTGGTAGCCGATCTCTTTAAAACCTTTAGAAAAGACGATACCTTGGTTATGGTGGATCCGGTGATGGCGGATAATGGGGTTCTTTATTCGGTGTACTCTCCGGAGATGGCTAAAGGTATGGCCAAGCTTTGCTCCATGGCCGATATCATCGTCCCCAATTTAACGGAAGCAGCCTTTATGCTTGAGGAAGACTATGTGGGAGATAAGTATTCCCAGGATTATGTCGAGAAAATTCTCAGGAAGCTTTCCGACATGGGCGCGAAAAAAGTCGTCTTGACAGGTATCTCCTTTGACCCGGCCCAGCTTGGCGCAGCCTGCTATGATCGGGAAACGGATCAGGTAAGCTATGCCTTTAATGAGCGGGTGGAAGGCTATTTCCACGGCACAGGGGACGTCTTTGGCAGCACCTTATTGTCCGGTCTGCTCAATAACTTTTCTCTGGCCGAAGCTACTCAGATTGCTGTGGATTATACCCTGAAATGCATCCAGCTTACCGTAGAGGGAAATCAAGAGCGCCGCTATGGGGTCTGCTTCGAACGGGCACTTCCTTATCTGATCCAAAAGTTGGGTTTGCTAAAATAATTAAACCAAGCTAAGCATGCCATAATTGATAGTTTTTTTAGATAAGAAATGCAGGGAACCGCCCCTGTGCCTTCCGGAAAGGGCGATACTGCCCTCAGGGAATGTACGGGGGTTGTTCCCTGCACTGATTTAAAGCCCTCGCCAGTATTCGGGTCTTAAGACTTCCTCCCGGTTTTCCTCAATGACCTCTTTTAAAGTGGAGAGAAGGGTTGCTTTATCATGGGGAAGGTGGGCTTTGAGGGGGAGGTAGTTGGAGGCGTGGTTGCTGCGGAATAGGCAATCCTTTAAGTTTAAGCCTTGAACCATGAGTTCCAGCTCGATGAGACTTTCCCATTTGTTGAGAGGGGTAAATTCCCCGGATTTGATCTTTTGGGTGAGGGGGGCATCCGGAGCCAGCATGAGGGTGAGGGCTCCCAGGTAGTGGGGGTTGATAGCACTGATGACTTTTCCGGTCTCCACGGCATGTTCCGGGGAGCGTTCCCGGCCCCCCAATCCTAAAATAATGGTGCAGGATAATTTTAGCCCGCTGGCCACAACCTTTTGACCGGCGTTGATCATTTCCTCGGGGGTTACTCCTTTCCGGATCAGGTTAAGGATCAGCCCGCTGCCGCTTTCCACACCCAGATAGACGATGCTCAGCCCTTGCTCCTTGAGCCGGGCCAGTTCCGCAGGGCTTTTTTCCAGGATATCCTTCGGCCCTCCGTAGATTCCTACCCGCTTCAGGCGGGGGAAGCGCTGGTAAAGTGTTTCCAGAACATTGCTTAATACGTCCGTTTCCATGGCCAAGGCATCGCCATCGGCAAGAAAAATCCGTTCCGTATGAGGATAAGCCTTCGAGCCGGCATCGATCATATCCATGATCTCCTCGATACTGCGGATGCGAAAGCTTTTTCCTTTGTACATGCTGCAAAATGTACATTGGTTATGGCGGCAGCCCAGGGAGACCTGCAGAATCAGGCTGGACGCTTCACTGGGAGGACGGAAAACAGCGCCTTCATAGATCATAAAGCACCTCCGGTGACTCTGTTGTTGCTTACATTTCTCTAATGACTTATTGACAATCATTTAATACTAATAGTTAGCTGTTTCTGCGAGAAATCCTTTTCTAATTATTTAAAACTGCACTCAGTAGATGCCTGAAAATGCAAAAATAAAACACGCCCATAAAACCTTTGGCAATGTATCCAGAAATGTATACAGGATCATCAATTGTCATGTCTTATAATTCGTGATAAACTTAAAAAATCTTATATAATACGACATTATTAGTCGAAAAATACGTGAAAGGAGCCAAGACAATTGAAGGAACTGCTCAGAAAGTGGAACAACATTAGCCTCGTCAAACGCATCCTCATGGGTCTCATCATCGGTATTATGCTTGCTTTATGGATTCCTGACATTGCCGCGCCGGTCGCTATTCTCGGTAATTTATTTGTTGGCGCTTTAAAGGCTGTGGCACCGGTTCTGGTTTTGATTTTAGTGATGGGGGCCATTGCCAACCATAAGAGTGGACAGCAGACCAATATGAAAGCTATTCTTATTCTTTATCTGCTCGGCACCTTCCTGGCCGGTGTTACTGCGGTCATAGCCAGTTTTATGTTCCCCGTGAGCATTGCCCTGGCCGCCGGTGCTGAGGATATAACCGCTCCAGGCGGGATTACCGAGGTTCTTTTATCCTTGCTTATGAATGTGGTTGACAACCCGGTTAAAGCCTTGATGAATGCCAACTATATCGGAATTTTATCCTGGGCCATCCTTTTAGGCCTGGCCTTGCGGACCGCCGGTGAATCCACCAAGCAACTGATTGGTGATTTTGCCGATGCGGTATCCAAGGTGGTAAAATGGGTGATCAATTTAGCGCCCTTGGGGATTCTGGGGTTGGTTTTTGATTCGATTGCAACCAGCGGTTTGGAGGTTTTGCTGGGGTATGGAAAATTACTCCTTCTCCTGGTGGGCTGCATGGTTTTTGTGGCCCTGATCATCAATCCGCTGATCGTTTATCTTAAAATCCGTAAAAACCCTTACCCTCTGGTGTTCCGTTGTTTAAGAGAAAGCGGCATTACGGCTTTCTTTACCCGAAGCTCGGCAGCTAATATCCCCGTCAACTTGACTCTCTGTGAAAAGCTGGGGCTGGATAGAAACACTTATTCCATCTCCATCCCTTTGGGAGCGACCATCAATATGGCAGGGGCGGCGGTGACCATTGCCGTGCTTACCTTGGCTGCCGTTCACACCTTAGGCATCACTGTGGATATTCCGACGGCCATCATTTTAAGTGTGCTGTCGGCAATCGCTGCTTGCGGAGCTTCCGGTGTGGCAGGGGGCTCTCTTTTACTCATTCCTTTGGCCTGCAGTCTGTTTGGTATTTCCAATGATATTGCCATGCAAGTGGTAGGGGTAGGCTTTATTATCGGTGTGGTTCAGGATTCCTGCGAAACGGCCCTCAATTCTTCCACGGACGTTCTGTTCACAGCGGCTGCCGAATATGGGGAATGGCGCAAAGAGGGGAAGGCATTCTAAACCAACTTGTGTTTACCCCTTGACTGGAAAAATAATAAAGAGTACAATTTGTCCATAAATTGAATCTTAGTTCAGTTTATGGATATTTTTTCTAAAAACGGAGTTAACTATGGTTTATAATAAAACGGACCGAGTCCTTGAGAAACAAGAATTGCGCCGGAAAAGGATAATCAAAGCCGCCAAGGAAATCCTATCGGAAGAAGAGGAGATCGGCAAGGTTTCCATTAAGTCCATCGCCAGGCGGGCCGGCATCGCCACAGGGACCTTTTATCTCTATTTTACGGATAAAGAATCTCTGGTGGATATGATTGTCAAAGAGATCTACGCCGAATTGCTGGCCAAAATCAAGCAGGAACGGGCACAGTACACCGATACCTTTGCTAAGCTGCAGGCCTCCATGGAAGTGTGCATCCGCTTGTTCCTGAAAGAGAAGTACCTGGCCAAAATCCTCCTGGAACAATTTCCCCAGATCCACACGGCTTTGAATACTAAATATGCCGATATTGAAGAGGATTTGATCCGCTTGACCAAAATTGATCTGGATGAGCTTATGGCGGAAAGACTGATCCCCAGGCAGGATACCAATGTCACCGCTACGGCCTTTGTGGGAACCTTCCGCGAAGTGATTCTGGCGTGGATCGGCAAGGGTGAACCCCAGGATATTGAGCTGGCCTATCAAACCCTCATTGATTACAACATGCGCGGGATTGGGAGATATAAAATTGATGAAGAACTATTTAACCATTGAATCCCTCAATGTGGTCTATGCCCAGAACGGTCAATTAACCCCCGCCTTAAAAGATGTCAGCCTAACTCTTCCTCAGGGGCAGATCGGGGCGATCATTGGCCCCTCCGGCTGCGGTAAAAGCACCCTTTTAAATGTAGTGGCAGGCTTGAATAAGAATTATCAAGGAAAGGTGCTCTTAAAAGGCGCTCCTCCCCAAGCTAACAACGAGGTAGCCCTGATTCTGCAGGAATACGGACTTTTGCCCTGGAAAACCGTATGGGATAATGTCCGGCTGGGCTTGCAGATTAAAGGAATAGCCGGTACCCAGGCAGCTCAACGCACCGAAGAGATTCTTAAGCAGTTGGGCTTATTGCATCTGCGCAAGCGTTTTCCCATTCAATTAAGCGGGGGGCAAAGGCAGAGAGTGGCCATTGCCCGTTCTATGGTGCTTCATCCGGAGCTGCTCCTTATGGATGAGCCTTTTTCTTCTCTGGATGCCTTAACCAGGGAAGAGATGCAGGACTTAGTCCTCAAGGTCTGGCAGGAGACGGGACTTACCATCCTGATCATTACTCACAATATTGAGGAAGCCGTGTTTTTGGGGCAGAAGATTTTCGTCATGTCCCCTTGTCCGGGAATCATTACCCAGGAGATTAACAACCCTTTAGCCGGGGACTATGAAGCCCGGGGAAAAATGGAATTCCTTGAAGTGTGCAACGCTCTGCGCCTGAGCCTGCGGGGGAGGTGCCAGGCATGCCTTTAAAATCCCTCACTTCAAAAGTGTACACTACTCTGATCACCGTGCTTCTCATCGGTTTGGCCTGGCAGATTCTGTCTATGCTTCTGGAGACCACCGCCTTTCCTCCTCCCTGGGAAGCCCTCCAATCCTTTGGGGAATTATTTTTCAGTGAGCTGATGCCCCATTTGCAGGTGAGTCTTTACCGCGTGGGCATCAGCTTGATGGTGGCTGCTCTTTTGGGAATTCCTCTGGGTTTATTTTTAGGCAAGAACAAACGGGCCGATGCTTGGTCCGCTCCTTTTCTCTACCTGACCTTCCCGGTCCCTAAGGTGGTTTTTCTGCCGATCTTTCTTATTTTACTGGGGATTGGTGATGTTTCGAAAATTGTTATGATCACCTTGATCGTTTTCTATCAGATTGTGGTGACCACAAGGGATGCAGCCCGCAATGTGCAGCATGAATATGTCCTTTCCGTGGAATCCTTGCGGGCCTCAACCCTGGAACTCTACCGGCATGTCTATTTTCCGGCCTGTCTGCCCTCGATTCTGACCTCCCTGAAGCTGGGCTTAGGAACGGCTATGGCCATCCTTTTCTTAGTGGAGACCTATGCGACTCAAGAGGGGATTGGCTATTTTATCATGAATTCCTGGAGCAGTCTGGCCTATGACAAGATGTTTGCCGGGATCATCGCCATGGGATTAATGGGGTTCTTGATCTATCTGCTCCTTGATACCTGTGAAAAATTCTTCTGTTCATGGGTTAATCCATAAAAATAAGGATAACCTAATGCTGCGCAAAAAAACTATTGACACTTCTGAAAAAAGAGCGTTTAATAGAATTCAAGAAATGAACTTAAATTCATATTTTGAAAATGAGCAGGAGGAATATCTAAATGAGGCGCAAATCCTTTTCCAGCCTTGTGTTGAGCCTTGTTCTTGTCTTAGCTTTAAGCACAGGCTGCGGACAAAAGAATACCGCCAATCCGGGCGACTCTCAAGCAGGGGATACCTTAACCATCGGGTCCATGACTATTGAAGAGAATCTGCCTGTCTTGGTTGCTCAGCAAAACGGCTATTTTGCTGAACAAAATCTGGAGGTTAAATTATTGACCTTCCAGAGCCCCGTGGAGCTGCAAAGCGCTTTTCAAACGGGACAACTGGACGGTATGATTACGGATATCATGATCGCCGCTTTGCTGAAAAGCTCAGGGGAAGATCTGCGGGTTGCTTCCATCGCCCTTGGCGCCACACCGGAGGAAGGACGCTTTGCCATTATCGCTTCACCGGCCAGCACGGTGAAGTCCGTTGCCGACTTAAAAGGGAAGAGTATCGGCATCTCCAACAATTCCATTATCGAATATGTCACCGACAAACTTCTCCTGGCGGGAGGAGTCAATCCAGGGGAAGTCAATAAGACGACAGTTGCCAAGCTCCCGCTGCGGGTGGAAATGCTCCTGAGCAATCAGATCGATGCCATTGTGGTACCGGACCCCCAGATATCCTACGTGGTTTCACAGGGTGCCAAAATCATTGCTGAAGACTCCCAAGGGGAAAACCTGTCTCAATCGGTGACCATTGTCGGCAAGAAGACCCTCAATGAGAAGCAGGATGCTCTGCAACGTTTTTATCAAGCCTACACGAAGGGGGTTCAGGCCATCAATGCCTCCCCGGATCAGTATAAAGAGCTTTTGGTTAAGAATGTGAATATACCCGAAAGCATCGCCGCTTCTTATCAGGTCCAGCATTACTCCGAGCCGCAGCTTCCTGAGGAAAAGGATGTCAATAAGGTGCTGGAGTGGCTTCAAGAAAAGGGACTGCTCAAAAACCCTGTGGATTATGAAAGTTTTGTTCAATCAGGATTATATTAGAATTAAGCCTCTTACCAAAAACAAAGCGTGCAGACGCTTTGTTTTTGACTGTCTATACAGTTAATAACCTGATGCAAAGGTTGCCAATGAATTGGGAAAGATAGTGACATCATAGTATAATGTGTGCAGGGAGAGTGATGGTTACGGAGAAACTATTAAAAGGAATCGTCAATTTTCGTAATGGGGATTTCGAGACCCATCGACAACTTTTTGAAGAATTAAAAGATAATCAAAAACCCCATACCTTGTTTATTACTTGTTCAGACTCGCGCATTGATCCCAATATGATCACAGGAACCTTGCCCGGCGAACTGTTCATCGTCCGCAATGTGGCCAATATTGTGCCCCCTTGCCGCGAAACATCGGAATATGTGAGCACCACCTCGGCCATAGAATACGCTGTACAGATGCTGGGAGTGGAAAACATCATCGTCTGCGGACATTCCAACTGCGGAGGCTGTTCAGCCAGCCTGAATGCGCCTGAGAAGCTGGACCAGCTGCCCCATACGAAAAAATGGCTGGAGCTTATGGAATCGGTAAGAGAGAGAGTCCTCAGCGAATTTGCGGAGGATGAACCAACAGTCCGGGAATGGATGATGGAGCAGATCAATGTGGTGGAGCAGTTGCGCCATTTAATGACTTATCCTTATATTTACGAGAAGGTTATGGCCAAAGAGCTTATGCTCAGCGGCTGGCACTATATGATCGAAACCGGGGAAGTTTTTATTTACGATTACCGGGCCGGGGAGTTCCGTTTGGCCAATGGCAGCAGAGCTTAACTCCCGGCGGTGATTAGAGCGAAAGGTCGTGATCTGGATGGTCATTGGGTTTGGCTTCGGAAGCCCGCTGCAAAGCCTGCTTATGCTGCTCCTGACCTCACTGCTAAGCTATGTGATTTTCAAGAATCTGCGCCGGCGCCGGCAGGAAAACCTGGATCCCGATGAGGAAATTGAAAGACGCTTGGACGAAGAATATAATGAATAAGCAAAAAGCCAGGAATCACGCCCTCCATAGTTAAGGGCGGCTCCTGGCTTTTCTTTATCCCGGCAAGATAAGTTAAGGTTTAGAGATTCTGGAAGAACAAACGGGCAATGTCCGCGCCGCCGATAAAGGCTCCCGTGGCGCTGCCGATATTGGCAAAGACGATGGTGAGCAGGATCCTTGTCACTTGATTATTCCAAAAGCCTTTAAGGCTGAGAATATCTTCGGAAAGATTCTCAAAATCCCTGACGTTAGGGCGTTTGAAATAGGCTTGCACCAAGCCGGCAAACCAGCCGGCGGCGATTAAGGGATGCAAGGCGGCAATGGGGGCCGCCAGAAAGGCCGTTAAGATGGCCAGGGGATGACCAAAGGCCAGAGCGGTTCCTAAGGCTGAGAGTGAACCCGTCCAGAGGACCCAGCTCAGGGTCTGTTGAACTCCGGCATCAGGGTTGGAGTAAAAGGTATAAGCAATGAGGGCGATAATCAGGGCCGGTATGGACCAACCAAGAATTTTAGGGACAATCGATTTGGGCGGAAGTTCAGTTAAAGCCTGCAAATCATGCTCTTTATGGATCTCTTCAGTGATGCCCGGCACATGGGCCGCACCCAATACGGCGACGATTTTTTCCCCGGGAGCTTCCTTGATCTTTTGGGACAAATATTGATCCCGCTCATCGATCAAAGGGGTTTTAAGCTTGGGAAAGCTCTCGGTGAAATCCTTGAGAATGCCATTGAGCATATCCTGGGATTTTAATTTTTCCAACTCTTCTTCGGAGATGGCTTCATCATCAAAGATACTGAAGATAATTTCCATAAGCAGTTTGCATTTGCCCCAGAAGCCTACATTATGCCAGATGCGGGAGAAGGTGATTTGAATATTGCGATCAGCAAGGACCAATTCGGCTCCTACTTCCTGGGCGGATTCAATTCCCTGCAGCATTTCCTGTCCGGCATTGGTGCCAAATTCCTTGGCTAAACGTTTCTGGAAGGAGGATAAAGCCAGGTTCATCAAAAGCAGAGTGGCTTTCTTTTCCTTAATGATTTTAAAGATATCGGTTTCTTTCCATTTATCTCCTTCGACAATGGACTTGTAGCGCTGCTCATCCAGCTCGATACAGACGGAATCGGGTCTTTCCGCTTCAATGACTTCTTTGACCAACTCGGCGCTTTGCTTGGATACGTGGGCAGTACCGATTAAGATGATTTCCTTGCCAGCCAAAGTCAATCGAGTAATATTTTCGTTCTCTATCGTCATAAATTACCTTCCTTTTGCATTGACATTCAGTTATTGACTCTCATTGTACAACTCCTATTGTATCCGTTATCAAGCAGATTGTAAAAGAAAAGTGTGGGAATTATAAGCTTGGATAGGGGAAAGCTAGTAGTGAATTTACATGTTAGCTGGAAATGGGGCTACAGAAAAGGAGGAGCAGGTTGAATAAGGCTGGTAAATTTACGGTGGGGATTGCGCTGATTTTCGAAATTATCCCCCTCGTCCATGGCCTAACGGCCTTATGGCAAAAACAATGGCCGGATCTGGGGCTTTCCGCTTTGGCCATGGCCACAATTCTAGTACCCTGGTTGCTCCATTATCTCGCCAACCGGGTGCATCTAAAGCTCCCTCCAGGATTTGTTATGGCTGGAGTTGTTTTTATTTTTCTCGCTCAGTATCTGGGGGAGATCAGGAAGTTTTATCAAACCTTCTGGTGGTGGGATATCTTTCTGCATGGCCTGTTTGGTGTTCTCGCCGTACTCTTCGCTTTGTATATGCTGCAATCCAATCTAAAAAAACAAGGCCAGCTGTCCAAGGCAAGGTTTACTTTGTTTTTAGCCCTGCTTTCACTATGCTTTGCCATGGCTTGCAGTGCCGCCTGGGAGCTGTTCGAATATATGGGAGATATCGTCTTGCCGGTAAAAATGGTCAAAGGGGGCCTGGAGGACACCATGTCCGATCTGTTCAGCGGCTCATTGACCGCCTTGCTCACGGCAGCCGGTTATTATTTCCTATGGCGGTTTATGCATAGGGATAAAACCAGGATCTGATGGGTGTTATTTTCGGGATGTTTTTGAGAATATGCAGAAAATACCTAAAATGTATGAGTGAAATCACAGATCGAAACCGGACAACACCTTATGATGGTCTTGGAGGAGGGTGATACTATGAAAACCATTGATTTATCGAAAACTGTTTATGAGATATGCTCCGCAGACCCGGAAGCGGTGACGATTATGAAAGAATTAGGCTTTAAGGAAATCACCAATCCAGGCATGCTTAATACAGCCGGACGTTTTATGACCATACCTAAGGGAGCGGCCATGAAAAAGATCAGCTTGGCCCATATAAAAGAAACTTTTGCCCAAAAAGGCTATGAAATTATTGAATAGGAGTGAGCGTATGAGTGAATTAATCAATAATCGGGAACACCGCCAAAAGGTCTTAAAAGAACTCATTAGGGAATTGCACAACGGTCAGCCCGTGGAAGAAGTAAAGGAGCGCTTTGGCAAGCTGGTTGAAGGCCTTGCCGCTACAGAAATCTCCCAGATGGAACAAGCCCTCATTCAGGAGGGAATGCCGGTGGAGGAAATCCAGCGTCTCTGCGATGTCCACGCCGCCGTGCTGGGGACCTCTGTCCAGCAGATTCATACCCCAGATCAGGGGGAGGAGCAAAACGGACATCCGGTCCATACCTTCCAACTGGAAAATCAGGCTTTGGAGGCTTTGCTAAAAAACGTCATTACCCCCGAATTAGAACGGTATGAGACCAGCGGCGACAGCGATGCCTTGGCAACATTGATCACAGCTTTCCGGAGCTTGTGGGAAATCGACAAACATTATAGCCGCAAGGAAAATCTGCTTTTCCCCATCATGGAGCAACACGGAATCACAGCGCCTCCTAAAGTCATGTGGGGAGTGGATGATGAGATCCGGGCCGTCATCAAAGAGACCCGTAAACTCTTGAGCAGTGAACCCCCCCGTCAAGAGGAAATTCTCGCCAAGGCTAAAGAAGCCGTAACCCGGGTTCCTGAGATGATCTTTAAAGAGGAAAATATTCTTTTCCCCATGGTATTGGATACCTTCTCCGAGGATGAATGGGTTTCCATCGCCGAGGCCAGCAGTGAGATTGGCTATTGCCTGATCGACGAGCCGCAGAAAGTGTGGAAACCCAAAAGTGCCCAGGGCCAGGGGAATGATGATAAACAAAATGATCGGAACACTCAGGATGGCTATGTGGAGTTTGACGCCGGAAAATTGCTTCCGGAGGAGATCAATGCCATTATGAACACCCTGCCCCTGGATATAACCTTCGTTGGCCGGGACGGCACGGTAAAATACTTCACCCAAGGCAAAGAGAGAATTTTCGCCCGTGCTAAAACCGTCCTGGGACGCAGGGTAGAAAACTGCCATCCCCCCGCCAGCGTCCATGTGGTGGAAAAAGTGGTGGAAGAGCTTCAGTCCGGTAAGAAGGATCATGAAGACTTCTGGATCAAAATGGGAGACAAATATGTCCTGATTCGCTACTATGCCGTGCGCAATGCCGAGGGTGAATATCTGGGGATCATGGAAATTTCCCAGGATATCAAGGAAATTCAAGACATTACCGGGGAGAAACGGTTATTATCAGAGTAACTATAAGGCTGGCTGTCCTTCATGGAGTATGAACCATGGAAGGGCAGCTTTTTTCTATAATCCGGCTACCCAGGTTTCGTCGTAGAAAGTTTTGAATACTGATGATATAATAATCTTTATAATGAGGAGGAATTGAGAAAATTTTAGTGTCAATAGTATAGGAGAATAACAATGTTTGACGAACGCGCCTTGATTGCACTTTTACTATCCTTCATCGCCGGGATGGCTACCTTATTAGGGGCTTTAATTATCTTTGTCACTAAGTCAAAAAATGAAAAAATCTTGTCGGCTTCTCTGGGCTTTGCCGCCGGGGTGATGCTTTCCGTCTCTTTTTTGGATTTATGGACTCAGAGCCAGGCGTCCTTGATTTCATACATGGGGCATAAAATGGGCCTGCTGCTTTCCGTAGTCTTCTTATTAGGCGGAATTCTCTTTGCTTTGGGCATCGACCACTTTGTCCCCCACGAAGAGCCCAGCCCTAATGAAAAGGATAAGCCTCATCAGAATTTATACCGGGTAGGTTTTGTTTCCATGCTGGCGATTATGTTTCATAATTTCCCCGAGGGAATAGCTACCTTCAGCGCCGGTTATGAAGACTTAACCATGGGCATCTCCATAGCCGTCGCTATCAGTATGCATAATATACCTGAAGGAATCACGGTGGCTATGCCCCTATATTATGCTACAGGGAAAAAGAAAGATGCCTTTAAATACACCTTTCTGTCGGGAATGGCGGAGCCTTTCGGTGCTTTGCTGGCTTTTTTGGTGCTGCGGCCCTTTATCAACAGCTTTAACCTGGGGGCAATTTTTGCTATCGTGGCCGGAATTATGATTTATATTGCTATTGAAGAGCTGATCCCATCTTCCCGGCAATATGGCCATCCCCGTTTGGCCTTATTCGCAACCTTTGCCGGCATTATCATCATGCCCCTAAGTCATATTTTCTGATTACGGGCACAGGCTTTTACCTAAATAAATGGATAGGCTGCCATCCAGCCAAAATCGTTCTTTCACTCACCTGAACATGGGGGGAAGGACGTTTTTTTCTTTAAGGGGATCAACAATCAGGGGATAAAACAGTCCTAATGATGGATAATAAGGGTAACTAATGATCTTAGACGAGGGTGAAGAAATGAGTGAAGGTTTAGTCGTTATTGTCCGTTCCCTGATCGGTTTTTTCTCGCTGCTTATTTTTGCAAGAATTATCGGCAAATCCCAAATTAGTCAATTGACCTTCTTTGATTATGTGCTGGGGATTACCATTGGTTCCATGGCCGCCTCGTTGGCCACCGATCTATCCAGCAGGGCCTGGCCCCATTGGGTGGCCTTGATCACATGGGCCGCTCTGGGCTATGTCATGGAAAAGATCACGATCAAATGGCGTTATGCCGCTAAATTTTTGGAAGGGGAACCGGTTATTGTCGTGATGAGCGGTAAGATTATGGATGACGCCTTGCGGAAAAACAACTATCGTATCTCCGAGCTCATGGGTTTGCTCCGCAACAAAGGGATCTTCGATGTCAGTCAAGTGGATTTTGCCATCCTCGAACCCAATGGTCAGCTCTCCGTGCTGCAAAAACCGGAGAACCTGCCTTTAACACCTAAGGATATGAACATTAAAGCGTCCTCCTCGGGGATTAGCTCCGAACTTATCTATGATGGCATGATTGTGGAACAAAATTTAAGACAGTTTAAAAAAGACAAAAAGTGGCTGCAAAAAGAGTTGCAGAAGCAGGGGATAAAGGATGTGTCCGAGGTGTTTTTTGCCTCTCTTAATCCCGCCGGGAGCCTTTACATTGATCTCTATAAGGATCGCCTGCAAAATCCTGTGGATATAGGGGATTATAAAGGACCTTACTAAGGAGAGAAAACCATGAGAAAATTCTTAGTGATCAGTATTCCAATTGTTACGATTGTGTTCTTTGTGCTCCTCATGCAAAGCGGAAATTTTTTAAAACATCCTTTGGGCAATGAAGAGGGGGTACCGGCCAAGCTCGAGGAGATGATTCAAGAAGTTCAAAAAGAAAATTGGGATTCTGCCCTGAATCATTGGGATGGTCTGGCCCGGGATTGGGATAAAGTCGTTAAGCGGGTCCAGTTCAGTGCGGAGCGCAACGAGATCAATGACTTCACTGTAAGCATTGCCCGCTTAAAGGGAGCTATCGAAGCCCAGGATAAATCCAGCGGCCTCCAGCTGCTTTATGAGGCCTATGAACATTGGGCAGATCTTGGCCAGTGAGGGAAACTGCCCTTCCGGGCAATTAAGCCGGAAGGGCAGTTCTTTACGCTAATCCTTGGGTATAGGGGTCGTGAAATAAGCATAGATTCCTCTGAAGATGCCGGCCGCCGCATTTTCGCGGAAGGTTTGATTCTGCAGACGGGCCTCTTCATAGGGATTGGATATAAAGGCAATTTCCAGGAGAATCGCCGGAATCTTAGTATTGTTTAAAACGTAAAGATTGCCTGGTTTAACCCCCCGGTCTGTGGTTTTAATAATGTCAATCACCGAGGTGCGGATACTGCCGGCCAGATGCAAGCTTTCCACATTCTTTGGGTTAGCCGCTGAGTAGAAAACCGTCGTGCCATTGACTGCAGGGTTAGTGAATGCATCATTATGGATACTGATAAAAAGATCGGCATTGCAGGAATTGGCCAGAGCCACACGAGCCTTGAGATCCTCAAGTTCTGTATATTTGGAGGCCGTGCAGGGTGAACTGTCATCCTCACGGGTCATCAGAACTTCCGCACCCGCTTGAGTCAGGATATCTTTTAAGGCAAGGGGATGGGTAAGGTGTTGTCTTTCTCGTGGGTTTTGGACGGCCCCGAAGCTCCGGGATCCGGTCCACCATGGCCAGGGTCGAGCATAATCACTTTTCCGGCTAAGGCGTACTCGGGAATATCGATAAAAGGGTCCACCGGAACTTCCCGAGAAGGATCATATTCGGTGTCGACAGGGGGAGCGGGCTCTTCCGGGTCATCAGGCTCCTCTTCCTCCGGAGGTTCCTCTTTCTTGATCTCCGCAGGCAGGGGCGGGAAATCCCGCAGATTTTCCTTGTATTTAGAGAATGCTTTCCCTTCAATAATGGACTGAGCCGTTGAGCTAATCACTCCGGAGCCCCCGAGGATATAGACTGTACCATTGACGCTCAAATCTATGGTTATCTCGGGAAGAGTCTCTTCACTGGGAGGATTAGGGTTGACAGCAGGTTCATCAGCCTTGGCATCATCTGCTTTATCTTCATCAGTATTTTCCACAATCTCCACATATTCGCCGGATACCCAGCCGGTATGGGAGTCAAAGCTTATTTTATACCAGCCGTTTTCCTCTTCAATTATTTCAAAAAGAGTGCCCCCAGGAACTGTCGTTATTTTTTCTCCGGCGGCGGCGGGGGTGGCTCTAAGATTCAGGCCATTGGCAGCTGTGCTTTTGCCTTTTTTGGGGGCAGGCGGAGCGGCGGGAGGAGGATCAGATGCCTCAGATGGGATTAAAGAGACATATTCAGCGGAAATCCAGCCCGTCTTGGTCTCGTAAGTGGTTTGGTACCAGCCGCTTTGTTCAGCGAGAATCTGAATAGTAGCATCTTTAGGGATCGTCACTAATTTTTCTCCGCTGGAGGAAGGATTATCCCTCAGGTTCAAGCCATTGGCTGCCGTAATAACCCCCTGGCGCGTTTTCGGTTCAGCAGGCTTGTCAGGCTGGTTATCTGAGCCGGATGGATCGACAAGGGTTAAATACTCGGCGGCAACCCAACCGGTCTGGTCAGCAAAGGTGGTCTTATACCACCCTGCTTGTTCCTCAAGCAGGGTGATGAGTGTCCCTTGAGGGATAGTCGCCAGCTTTGCTCCGGAGGAGGAGGGACTTTCACGCAGGTTCAATCCGCCGGCGGGAGTGATTTCGGCCTGCTTGGGCCGGGTCGTCGGAGTTCCCGGAGTTCCTGAAGGTCCCGGACTTGGACGGGGAGGCTCCACTTTCATATGTTCCCGCATGTATGTATAGACGGAGGTCGGAATATCTTCCTTTTCGGTCAACAAAAGGGGAGCTTTATATTTGGCGGCCAGAACGGTTCCCGCTACCGCATCGGGGAAGGTAATGCCTGATGCTAAGAAAAGATCATCGGTTTCATAGGCATCCTGCACAAAAGAAACGACGGCGGCGTTGGTCTCATAACGGTCCTGACCACCGAGACGGGTTTCTATGGCAAAACCATGATCCGTAAGGCCTTCCGAAGGGATGGCACCCTCGCCGCCGATGACAATAATCTGGCTGGGCTGGGTTTCATTAAGATAGTTCAGAACGAATTCCGGCATCTTTTTCGAAGTGAGAACGATGGGAATTTGTTTTATCCCGGCAAAGCTGGCCGCTGATAAGGCGTCAGGGAAAGTATCCCCATTGGCCAGAATGACGACATCATTGGGAACCTTTTGGGCAAGGAGGACAGAGGTTTCGTAACGGTTTTGACCACCGATCCGTTCCACAACGATAGGGAAATCAAATTTCCCCAGCTCCTCTTCAATCGCGGGTTTAAGCACTCCGGTCCCCCCCAGGAGAACCACCCGGCCGGGCTGGAGGCGTTTAATCTCCTCCACCACTCTTGGATCCAAAGCCGTGCCTTGAGTCAGCAGGATAGGAGCATCGAGGCTTACGGCAAAGGGAGTGGAGGCGATAGAGTCCGGGAAGTCGGCATACTCGCAGAGAATCACCGTATCGGCGGAGGTCCAGCCCTTTTCCGAGATACTCAAGGCGGTGCCCACCCGATCCTGGCCGGACAACCGCTCGATGGGGTAAGCCAGGGGGCTGGCCCACACACTTATAGAAGCACTTACCACCAAGGTAAGCGAAGTAATTAGAGTAAAAATTACTTTTTTCACCGTTTCATCCTTTCTCATGTGCTTTTACGTCGATTATACCATAATATTTGCCTGGTTTAGAGCGAAATATGTAAAATAGGAAAAAAGGACCACTCCCATACATAAAAGGGTTCGCTGATCTCACATACTAATTGAGATTAAATATTGGAGAGTGAAACTATATGGACCATAGTGAAGAGATACGATCCTGGCAGCGAGTCGTTTATTACATTCTGGGCGTGATTGAAGTACTCTTGGCTTTCCGCCTGATCTTTAAACTGCTGGGAGCAAATCCGGTCAGCGGCTTTGTCTCAGCAATCTATTCTTTGACCAATCTGTTGATGAGTCCTTTTCTGGGAATTTTCCGCACCGCTTCCGCCCGGGGGGTTGAGACTCAGGCCGTTTTGGAGCCGGCCACCCTGGTAGCGATGATTGTCTATGCAGTGATCGCCTGGGGAATCGCCAAACTGATTGAAATTATGAAACGGCCCAAAAAAGTTTGATGTCAATTGCTTTCTGAATAGGAAAAATAGCCCGCCAGTCTAGTACCGCGGGCTATTTTTTTATGTTGAGAAGAGGAAAATGTTTAGTGATTAGCGAAAGAGAGAAAAATAGTAAAGCTTGCCATATTCATTTGCTCAGCCGTTTATGATAGTATAATGAAGTTGTTTATTTTCTGGTGTGACGAAAGGGAGGAAGTATTTTGTCCATGGATTTAAAATATAATGCTGAGTCGATTCAGGTCTTGGAAGGTTTGGAAGCCGTGCGCAAACGTCCGGGTATGTATATTGGTTCTACAGGGAGCAAGGGGCTGCACCATTGTGCCTGGGAAATCATCGATAACGCTATCGATGAAGCGGGGGCCGGCTTTTGCACCCGCATCGAAGTCACCCTTAATCCTGACGGCTCTCTGACTGTTCTGGACAATGGCCGGGGAGTTCCCATCGACATTCATCCTGTGAAGCAGATTCCGGCGGTACGGCTGGCCTTTGAACAGCTCCATGCCGGAGGAAAGTTTGACGGGCAATCCTATAAAACTTCCGGGGGCCTCCATGGCGTCGGGGCCAGCGTTGTCAATGCTCTGTCCACTTTTTTAGTCGTGGAAGTCAGCCGGGAGGGCAAGATCTTTCGCCTTGAATATGAAGACGGAGGAAAGCTGAAATCCGATCTTAAAGTGATTAAAAAGGGGATTAAGGGCAGCGGGACGAAAGTCACCTTTAAGCCGGACCCCTTGATTTTTAAAGAAACCACCTCCTTTAAGTTTGATACCCTGCGCAGCCGGCTGATGGAGCTTGCCTTTCTCAATCCCGGCCTGACGATTGTCTTAACCGACCAGCGCAAAGAGACCCGCAGTGAAACCTTTCAGTCCAAGAACGGTGTCATCGGCTTTGTGGAACACCTTAATAAAGAATCCGATTACAACCCCGTACATAAGAAACCCATCTTCTTTAAAGGGGAAAAGGATGAGGTCATCGTTGAATGTGCTATCCAATACACTGATGGGGAAGATGAACATCTGCGCTCTTATGTCAATAACATCCCCACCGATGAAGGGGGAACCCACGAGTCGGGATTCCGCACGGCTCTGACCAAAGTGTTCAATGCCTATGGCAAGAAAAACAACATCTTCAAAAAGGATGAAAGCCTGATTGGGGATGATCTTAAAGACGGTTTAACCTGTGTTCTTTCCGTAAAAGTCCGGGAACCCCAGTTCGAAGGCCAAACCAAAACCAAGCTTTCCAATACCGAGGTGGAGGGCGTTGTCCAATCCCTGACCAACGAGGGCATCAGCACCTTCTTTGAACAGAATCCCGCCGTGGCCAAGGATGCCATCAGCCGGGCTTTGACCACTTGCCTGGAGCGTCTGGCGGCCAAACGGGCCAAAGAGTTGAAGAAGAAAGCCCGGGACGCTGAAGTCAAGGCGCTCAGCGGCAAACTGGCCGCCTGCAGTGAAAAAGATCGCAACCGCAATGAGCTCTTTCTTGTGGAGGGGGACAGTGCGGGAGGTTCGGCCAAAAGCGGCAGGGATCGGCGCTTCCAGGCGATTCTGCCCTTAAGAGGCAAGGTGATCAATACCTATCGGGCCAAGATGGATAAAGTTCTGGAAAATGAAGAGATCCGCAGCATGATCACAGCCATCGGGGCCGGGATCGGTAAAGAATTTGAGGTGGATAAGTCCAACTATGCCCGGGTCTGCATCATGACCGATGCCGATATCGACGGAGCTCATATTCGCTGTCTGCTGCTGACCTTCTTTTACCGCTATATGAAACCCCTTATTTTAGGCGGGAAAGTCTATATCGCCCAGGCACCTTTGTATAAGGTGGAGAAGGAAAAAGGCAAAGTCGTCCGCTACGCCTATGACGAGGGGGAGCTGAAGGATGCCTTAAAGGAATTGGGCAAAAGCGCCAAGCTCCAACGGTACAAAGGGCTGGGGGAAATGAATCCGGAGCAGCTCTGGGAGACCACTTTAAATCCGGTCAACCGCCGCATGATCCAGGTGACCATTGATGATGCTCTGGAGGCGGAGCGGAAATTAAAGATCCTGATGGGTGAACAAGTAGACCCCCGCCGAGAGTTCTTAATGGAAAACATTGTCTTTACTGAAGACGATATGTAAATTCAACTCGATATGCAAATTCAACTTGAGGTGAAAGAATGAGTATTCCAGAAGAAAATATAACCCAGCGCTCCTTGGAAGAGGTGCTGCCGGAGAGTTATTTAGGCTATTCCAAACATGTCATCCTGCAGCGGGCTGTTCCCGATGTCCGGGACGGCCTCAAACCGGTGCACCGGCGGATTATTTACGCCATGGATGAATTGGGCATGACTCCTGATAAACCCTACAGCAAATCCGCCCGCCTGGTGGGGGACTGCATGGGAAAATATCACCCCCATGGGGATTCCTCCATCTATGATGCTGCGGTGCGCATGGCCCAGCCTTGGGCTACCCGCTATCCTTTGATTGACGGGCAGGGGAATTTTGGCTCCATCGACGGGGATGGGGCGGCGGCCATGCGTTATACGGAGATGCGCATGACCCATCTCTCCCAACTGATGACCCAGGATATCGAGAAAGACGTCATTCCCTTCAAGCCTAATTATGATCAGCGTGAAAAAGAGCCCATTGTCCTGCCCAGCCCCTTCCCGAATCTCCTAGTGAACGGCGGCTCGGGAATCGCTGTGGGCATGGCCAGCAATATCCCTCCCCATAACCTGCGGGAGGTGGTAGCCGCCCTGATCCTCCAGATCGATAATCCTCATGTCACTTTAGAACAGTTGATGGAAAAGGTGAAAGGACCTGATTTTCCCACCGGAGGACTGATTATCGGTTCCCAGGGCTTTACCGAGGCTTACCGGAGCGGCCGGGGCAAAGTGACGATGCGGGGCAAAGCCATCATCGAGTCCGGGAAAAACGGCAAAAGCCTGATCGTGATTACCGAGATTCCTTTTCAAGTTTCCAAATCCACCCTGGCCGCCAAGATCGAAGCGCAATCGGAAAACGGCAAGATCGAAGGGATCAGTGAAGTACGGGATGAATCGGATCGGGAAGGGATCCGCCTGGTGGTGGAGTGCAAAAAGGATGCCGATCCCAAACGGATCTTGAAGCTCCTCTATAAATATACCCAGCTCCAGGAAACCTTTGGCATCATCAACCTGGTGATCAGCGAAGAAGGAACACCCCGGGTATTGGGATTAAAGGAGATTAACCACTCCTATCTTCAGCATCGCCGGGAAGTCGTCCTGCGCAGAACAGAATATGAACTGGCCAAAGCCAAAGCCCGGGCACATATCCTGGAAGGCTTGGTTATCGCTATCAATGATCTGGATGAAGTCCTGCAGATCATCCGTTCCAGTAAAACCCCGGCCCTGGCCAAGGCCGGCTTGATCACCCGGTTTGAGTTCTCTGAAGTTCAGGCTCAGGCCATCCTGGATATGAAGCTTCAGCATCTGACCAATCTTGAGCTGGATGGTATCCGCAAGGAATATGCAGAGATTCTGAAACTGATCGCTGAACTGGAGAGCATTTTGGCTGATATTAACAAAGTCTATACCATCATCAAAAATGAGCTTAAACAGATCGCTGATCAATACGGTGATGAGCGCCGCACCCTGATTCTTCCCGAGGATGTGGGAGATGAAGTGGATTACAGCGCCTTTGAAGAACCGGAAAAGCCCATGGAAGTCTTGTTGACCAGGAAGGGCTTCATCAAGCAGATTCCGACCCCAACCCGGAGAAGCCAGATCAATGCCATTGCTTTTGCCTTTAAGGACGGAGATGTACTCTTGGAACATGTATCCTGCACATCAAAGGATACTCTCTATTTCTTCACCCACAGCGGCAAATACTATGATGCCAAGGCCAAATTAGTTGCTGAAGCGGGAGCCAAGGAGAAGGGCAGAGCCGTCAACAACCTGTTCCCCTTGCCTGAAGAGGAGCGCATCGTGGCCATGGTTTCCTTGAGAGAAGAGAAAGAAGGGCAGTATTTTGTCTTTGTCACCAAGGACGGGCAGGTCATGAGAAGTCCGGTCAAGGATTTCCTTAATGCCAGAACTGCCGAGGCCATGGGCTTAAAGGAACAGGATGAAATCGTTAAGGTTTTCCTCAGCGCAGGCGAAGGAGAGCTGTTCTTAGCCAGCCTTCAGGGACAGGCCATCCGCTTTGCCGAGGCTGAAGTTAACCCCATGGGCCGGAAATCCCGGGGGGTTAAAGGAATGACCTTGAACGAAAGGGATTATGTGGTGGATGCCCTCCTGATTCAACCCGGGGCAGACGGGGAGACCGGAGATCTGATCACCGTTACCGAACAGGGGTATGTTAAACGGACTTCCCTTGAGGAATACAAGCCTCAGGGCCGGGCCGGCCGGGGCATCGCCATTGCCAAAATCGATGCTGAAAAGACCGGGTATCTGGTCTCTCTGATCCAGGTTGGGCCTAAGGAGGATAAGCTCCTGCACATCATCCAGGCCGGCGGGGCAGTGACCGGCGTCGAAGCCCAATCCCTGAAGAGGGAGTCCAGAGTCAAGAGCGGGGCAGGGTTGGTCAATGTGATCATCAATGATTATATCGTGCATGTCCTATGATTGAGATAGAATAGGCATAAATCAGCAAGAATCCTTTATCTACAAGGGTTTCACGCTGATTTATGCCTATTTCTTTATTGCCTGGAAACGAAACAAGACAGGGTTTCGGTGCAAAGGAGGGTTGAAAATCAATAGTGCGGCCAACCGGTTATTGTGCCGTTCTTGTATCGTTTGCGGTGTAGATAGTTTGGTTATCGCTAAAATAGATTTGATAGGCGGGAACGAAGCTCCTGCACCTATCATCGCTGGAGCGGAAACAACTATCCGACTATAGAGAAGCATGTGGTTTCATGATGCGGCGGGAGATAATCCTTAACGGTGGAATGAAGCCGCTGTGCTTTATTAAAGCGAAAAAAGCGGGGTGAGCATTTGAATCCTTTGGAAAAATCAAACAAGGCCTATAAAGCGTCAAAGAACATCAATGATTATACATTAACGCAGTCAAAGTGGTGGTCAAGGCTGTATATCCGTTTCTTTTGGAACGGTGTCAATGATGTTGAAATTGCCCGCCAGGTGCTGAATATGCTGCCTGATAATTTTGAAGGCAGCCTGCTTGACGTTCCGGTTGGAACGGCTGTGGTTACCACCGAAAAATACGGACGGATGCAGAACGCCAAAATTACCTGTCTGGATTATTCGCAGGATATGCTACAGGATGAAATACTGGGGTTGTGTGTAGGTGATGGAATTCAAAAATTGAATTTGAATATAAACCTAATCACGCGGTTATGAAAGTTACTATAAATAAACGGGGCTGTCGCAAGACAGCCCTTATTCTGCTCACAACCTGCGTATGAGAATCCCTTTCATGCATTCGGTTTCATTATGTGTTTGATAAACGGTTTCTTTTTCATCCTTTGGATGCTGCAAAATGAGAATTCTGCAATGTGTGAATCATTTGCATAGGCTTATAAGACGCTTTCCGTCTATCTAATAAAAAATAGTCTGGGAGGAGAGGATGTTGCGGGGAATATGTAGAATGAAGAAAGCAGAAGCTTTCAGCATGACCATTAAGAGACGGGAGAGTGATACAATGAATCAGGATCTCAACGCAAGGCTGGCCCAGGCTCAGCAGGGGGCAGCCCGTCTGCATAAAGTTGACGCTATGCTTAAGAAGCTGGGAGAGGAACTTCAGGAGCTCGAAAATCATGAACAAGAGCTGAAGAGAATTCTGGCACAAGAGATGTTGGATGTGGAAAAGCTGGAAAGCAAAGGTCTGTCCGCTTTTTTCCATGCCGTGAGAGGAAATTTAGAGGAACGGATCGAGAAGGAGCGGAGTGAGGCCTTGGCTGCCAAGCTCAAATATGATCAGGCTGGGCAAGATATTAAGGAGATTCATGCCAGTATTGCCAAGCTTTCTGCTGAGCGGCTGAACTATGTTGACAGCCCCGCGGAGTATCGGGATCTCTATGCCCAAAAGCAGCAAATACTCCTGGAGGAGCAGGGAGCAATGGCTCAGGAAATCCTGGCCCTTACCGATGAGAAGAATCGCAGGCGGATTAATCTTAAGGAAATCGATGAAGCCATAGAAGTGGGCGGTCAAGTTCTGGATAGTCTTAACCAGGCTCTCCGCAATCTTTCCAGCGCCGAAGGGTGGGGAACCTGGGACCTGCTCGGCGGCGGAATGATCTCCGGCCTGGCCAAGCACTCCCATATCAATTCAGCCCAAGAGAACATCGAAAAAACCCAAAGTCTTTTGCGTCAGTTTAAAACGGAGCTGACAGATATCCGCATTGGCACAGAGCTGAGTCTGAAAACAGAAGGGTTCATTAAATTTGCCGATTTTTTCTTTGATGGAATCATTGCCGACTGGTTTATGCAAACTAGGATCACTGAATCTCAAGCCAGTGTCGAGAATGTCAAAAACCAGGTGCAAAGCATTATGACCAAGCTCCATGAACTAAAAACTCAGGAGAGGAAACGCCTCGACCGGCTCGATGTTGAACTAAGTGAGCTTATTGTAAAAGGATAGGTGATCTTATGCCTTTGGTGTATTCAATCTTTGTCCCTCATCCGCCCATTCTGGTGCCCGAGATCGGACGGGGGGAGGAAAGGAAATGCCCGGCTACTCTGGCAGCCTACCGAGCTTTGGCCGGGAATTTAGCGGCAGCCCGAATCGATACCGTTCTGCTTATTTCCCCTCATGCTCCCTTATTGCGGGAGGGGGTGGCCCTTTTTCAGGATGAGATTCTCAAGGGGGATTTTGCCCAGTTTGGGATGCCCCAGGTCAAGCTGGCCTTTGCCAATCATCAGCCTCTGGCCGGAAGGTTAGCCAAAGAACTGCCTGGAGGGGTGCTCTATTCAGGAAGGCTGGATCATGGCACCCTGGTCCCCCTGTATTTTCTGCGGGAAGCAGGCTGGGAGGGCAAGCTGGTGGTTATGAGTATGCCCCTGGCGGACCCTGAAGGCTATGGCAACATCATCCGCACTGTTCTCCAAGACTATTCCGAACCCATTGCCTTGGTGGCCAGCGGCGATCTCTCCCATCGCTTAAAGGAAGATGGTCCCTATGGCCTTCATCCTTCAGGGCCGGAATTTGACCGGCAGATTTTTGAAGGATTATCCAGAGATCCCTCTGCCATCAAAGAGATTCCCCAAGACCTGACCGAGGAAGCGGGGGAATGCGGCTGGCGGAGTCTGCGCCTGGCCTTGGCTGTGCAGCAAGGGATGCCCAAGGTCTTTTCCTATGAAGGAACCTTTGGGGTGGGTTATCTCGTCGCCGAACTCTACCAATCCTCTCCTTTACCCCAATGGGCCAGACAATGCCTGGCAGCCTATCTGAAAACAGGCACGACTCAAGGACTCACCCCTCCCGATGTTCCCTTGCTGAAGCTGCGGCGTCCCTGTTTTGTAACTCTCCATAAAGAAGGGGAGCTGCGCGGCTGTATTGGCACCACTGCCCCTTACCGGGAAAATCTCGCACAGGAAATTGAGCATAACGCTCTGGCTGCCGGCAAAGATGATCCCCGCTTTTGGCCGGTGGAGGCGGAGGAATTGCCCGCCCTGACGATTACGGTGGATGTCTTGGGGGAGATGGAAAAAATCAGCGGCCTGGAAGAACTTGATCCCTGGCGTTATGGCGTGGTTGTGCGCAGCCGGGGAAGAACAGGACTGCTGCTTCCCCGCTTGGAAGGGGTCAACACAGCCCAGGAGCAGGTGACCATAGCCAAACATAAGGCCGGCTTAGGTCTGAATGAACCCGTGGAAATGTGGCGGTTTGAGGTCGTCCGCTATTTTGAGTAATGATCTGGAGGTATCGGTCGTCCATGGAAGAAAAAACTGCAAGCTGCCTGCTTTGCCCTCAGCATTGCCGGCTTCGTTCAGGACAAACCGGGCGCTGCCATGTGCGGGGGAATCAAGGGAATGGTGTGGAACCCCTTAATTACGGGGAAGCGGCATCCTGGCATCTTGATCCCATCGAGAAGAAACCTTTGTTTCATTTTTATCCGGGAAGCCGGATCTTCTCCGTGGGCGGCTTCGGCTGCAACCTTAATTGCACCTTCTGTCAAAACTATGAAATCTCCCAATCCCGGCAAAAAGGATTGAGGGTTACACCGGAGGAGCTGGCCAGGCAAGCCCGGGGCTCTCTGGGGTTATGCTTTACCTATTCAGAACCGACCACTTGGTTTGAAATGATCCGGGACACAGCCCCCCTGGTCCGGCAAAATGGCGGCAAGGTGGTTCTGGTCAGCAACGGCACCATCGCTTCCCGGTACATCGAAGAGCTGATTCCTTTCCTTGATGCTGTCAATATCGACATTAAGGCCTTTACAGAAGAATTCTACCAAAAGTTCTGCGGCGGCAGGCTGTCCTGGGTTCTGGACACGGTGGAGCGCCTGGCCGGCCGCGTTCATCTGGAGATCACGACCTTAGTTATACCTGATGCCAATGATGATCCCCGGGAGATTCGGGAATTAGGGCGCTGGCTGCGCCAGCTCGATACCCCCCTGGCCTGGCATTTGAGCCGGTTTTTCCCGGCTTATCAACTCAACACCCCGCCTACAGACCCTCAGCAGCTCAGGAAGCTTTGGGAACTGGCCAGAGAAGAAGTGGAGTATGTCTATCTGGGCAATATCGCTGGGGGAGGGACCACTTTTTGTCCCCAATGCGGGCAGAAGGTGATTCTGCGGGAGAACTATGAAATCCGGAACCTTCTCCACAATGGGAAATGCCCTGCTTGCGGCAGGGGTATCTTTGGTGTAGGGCTATAGGTATTACAATGTATAGAAAAAGTACTTTAGATGATTGCAAAGCCGCCTACTTATTAATTTGCGATATGGAAAACAAAGAGCTTTCATATGACAGATTTGAAACAATTTATAGGGATCAGATAAATGATTGCCGCTATTATTGCCTTGTCTGCGAGCAGGACGGTATGGTGATTGGCTTGCTAAATATACGTTTTGAGGAACAGTTGCATCATGGGGAGAGAATAGCGGAAATCCTTGAATTTGCAATTGCCCCTTTATACAGAAACAAAGGCATAGGAAAGAAAATGTTTGCCCACAGTTGCCGGATTGCAAGAGAAAACGGCTGTTATCAAATCGAGGTTGCCTGTAATCAACTGCGCCAAGATACGCATCGTTTTTATATACGACAAGGTATGCACAATTTTCATTTTAAATTCTCCAAACAATTGGCTGGAGATAATACTCCAGAGAATATCATAGGGAGATAAATTTCCAAGCATTATTAAAATACAATTGCTGAGAAAATAAAGAAAAGGGGAAACCAGGGATTTAGACGGGTTCGCGGTGTATTGCATTGCAAACCCGCTTTTTATATTGCCCTGCTATAGTACTATTTTTATTCAATTATAAGAATTGGAAACTGCTACTAATTTAAGAAAATGTATCCAAAATATGAAACAACTTTGCATTTACCTTTAAGTCGTCCCTCCCTATACTTAAGGACAGGCTACCTTAATCAACGAGGAGAGGAGTATTTTTTTGAAGAAGAAAATTGTGTTTCTGCTCAGCGTCATGCTTGTGATGATTCTGGTAAGCACTCAAACGACTCATGCCGCTACTCCATTGCTTAAAGTTGGCTCAAGAGGTTCAGCTGTATCGACATTGCAATCAAACTTGCAAACTCTCGGCTATGAGGTGGGCCCCATTGACGGCATCTTTGGTGCCAAGACAAAAACAGCGGTGCAAAAATTTCAAACGGCTTCCCGCATCCAAGTGGATGGAATCGTCGGTCCCCAGACTCAACAGGCCTTGACCAAAGCGCTGGGCTCCAAGACTACAGCACTGGAGTCTAAGAGTACAGCGAATCCTTCCCAAAAAACTCAAGCCATTTTGTCCACGGCCAAGAATTACACAGGTGTTCCTTACCTCTGGGGAGGAACGACACCCTCAGGTTTTGATTGTTCCGGATTTACTCAATATGTGTTTGAGAAAAATGGGATTACTCTTCCACGCACCAGCAATCAGCAATACCAAATCGGAACCTCTGTAAGCTTTAACTCCCTGATACCAGGGGATTTGGTATTCTTTAATTTCAATTCAGGCAGTGTGGTAAGCCATGTGGGGATCTATATGGGAGACGGACAATTTATCAGTGCAACATCTGGTAAAGGTGTCATTACTTATGGCTTTACACCCTATTGGAAAAATGCCTATGTAGGGGCCAAGAGAGTCTATTAGATTCAGTTGAAATTAAATTCAGCTAAAAGTAACATATTGGAACCGATACAGTAAAGGGGCTGCTTAGTGCGGCCCTTTTCTTTGCTTTTAATTCTTTGCTTTAAGATATATTGAAAATATCTTGACAAGCCGGAGGAATAGCTAAGAAAATCTGGAATTACTATGATTAAGCGATCTTATTCCAGGGAGGAAAGCAAAGTGGCCGATTTGGGAATCTGTTTCTGCCTATTCATTTTACTTGCTTGTGCGCCATGGAGGTATAAAGTAATAGACTCTTTTTCCTTCTTCACAGGCCATATTCTTTCTGCAGAAATAAGATTACTTCTTTGTACTCTTGCTAATCTAGATCTGTTCGCTTTATGTCCTCTGGAACCCCTGGTTCGGTACAGGACTTTGGTCAATAACTTGTTCCGCGTTTCTAATCATTATCAATTGTCTTCCCAAATATCCTGGCGGGTATTGGGATTTTTGCTTGAAGTTCAGGCTTTAATCGGCAGGCAAAAGTTCAGTGATCTTCCTTTCCTCAGAGCGATAACGGAACATCGCGTTATTTCTGAGTGTAAAAAGGAGGAGTACGATGACTATCGTAACAGTGCTTTGTTTGCTATGGGCAGGCTTTGTTTACCAGCTGATTTCGGTTAAGTATGAGAGTAAAAAATATCAGCCTGATGGTCAAATGATCGAGGTTGAAGGCCATAAAATGCATATCTATGCCCAAGGGGAAGGAAACCCAACCGTGGTGATGACTGTGGGTTTGGGTTCGCCATCGGCTGTAGTAGATTATTACAGAGTCCTGGAAGGTCTTTCCCACTATACCAGAGCAGTTGTTTATGAAAGACCGGGCTATGGGTGGAGCGAAAAATCAACCACCCCCAGAACCATCGAACAAATGACTAAGGAGCTTTTTCTGCTCCTCGAAAAAAGCGGTGAAACGCCACCTTATGTTTTAGTGGGGCATTCTATGGGCTCATTGGAGATTCTTCATTTTGCCCAAACCTATCCAGGCTTGGTCGCCGGCGTGGTATTAGTGGACGGTGGCAGCCCCGAATATTACCGTACAGTTAAATTTTCCACTGCTTTAAAAGCAGTTATTCATGGAACAAGGCTTGTCACAAGACTCGGGTTGATCAGGATTTTAGGAAATGCAGCGACTAGTTTAGGCATCAGCACAATGACGTACTTTCCTAAAGACATGAGGAATAAAGCTAAGGCAAAATTTTATAGCAATTGGTTTAATGACAATAGTATTCAGGAGCTAAAACAACTGAATCGAAACGCGGCCATTGTTGAATCAAATGGGCCCATCGGGGATATACCCTTTGTGCTCTTGTCTTCGGAAAAAAGCATCAAGGGAGTACGAGGATGGGATGAGACCCAAAAAAAGCTGCTCGCTTGGTCGGCAAACAGCCGCATGAAGGTAATTCAGGGTACGAGTCATAGCATGCATTTTAATCATCCTGAAGCTATAGTGAAAGAAATAGTCCAAGTAGTCAGCCCCAATCGGCAATAACTTAAGAGAATAGCTCAGAGGATATACGCCATGATTTGGAGATAGATTCCACCAAGTCATGGCTTTTTTCTGTCATTCATTTCAGCGAGGGAAGCACTGGAAAAAGCACTGATTTCATGCCATTTAAGCTTCATCACAACCATTGGGAAATTCACTTCTACAAATAAAAGGAAAATTTCTCTTGACAGCAGCAATATTCATACTATTATGAAGATAAAGATATATAATTTGTATAGACATATATTCAAGTTCACAGGGATATGGATATATGAAAGGAGGGTAGAGAAACAGGGGCCTTTGAATTATTGCTAAGGAACAATAAGCTCTGGAGTGGAATCCACTAGATTACGGAAAGGTTGGTAAGTATGAGCGAGAAGAAACAATCTCTAGTATTATTGGCCATTTTTTCATTTGCGTTTATCGCGATGGGCGTTGGGACGATTACACCTGCCATAGCTGCGATTGGAGCAGCCTTTCCCCAGATTGGTTTCAGCACTTTATTATTAGTTTCCACAATTCCTTCCCTTGTTTCAATTCCGGTAGCGATTATCGGCGGCAGCATTGCCGGCAAATCGGTTAAGTACAGAACTTTAGTGCTCTTTGCAGCCCTGATGTTCACCATTGGCGGTATAATTCCCTATTTCATAAATGATTTTACTCTGATCCTGGTATCCAGAGCCTTCTTTGGTTTAGGGCTCGGTCTGATCATGCCCCTTAATACCGCTTTGATTTTCAATCTTATCCCACCGGATAAGCAGGCCAATATTATGGGAATCAACGGCGTGGTCATGAATATCGGCGGGATTGTCCTGCAATTGCTGGGTGGCGTTTTTGCTTCAGTTCAATGGAATTACAGCTTCCTGGCCCACGGTTTTGGTTTAATCACATTTTTGCTCACTTTATTCTTCCTGCCCGAACCTAAAAAGCATGAACTTCCTGCAGGTACGGCAGATGCCCCGGCCCAAAAACTAAAAATGCCTGTTTCCATCTTTGGCTGGGGAATTGCCTTTGGAGTCGCCACCATCCTCTACTACCCATCTCTGACCAATATGTCTTCTGTTCTTGAAACTATCGGAGCCAATTCCGCAGTGGCCGGGATCGTCTTAATGTTCATGACCATAGGCGGTATGCTGGCAGGAATAGTTTTTGGCAAAACCTTTAAAAAGTTTGGCCGGCAGACTCTCAGTTTCGGCCTGTTCTTTTTCGTCTTATCCCAAGTCCTCTTTGCCTTCAGCCAGAGTGTGCCCCTCTTTATTATCGGTGAAGCGCTGATGGGATTTGGCTTGACTCTCACCATGACCTCCATCAATATGATGGCCGGAGCCTCCGTACACCCCAGCCAGACCCCGATGGCCATGTCCATTATTGTCACCGGCATGAACCTGGGCGGTTTCCTTTCCGGCTATATCTACGCTGCCGTTATGGGAACCTTGGGTATCACAACCCTGAGATTCCAATATTACAGCGGCATAGTCGGGTTTGCGGCTCTCCTGATCTTCTTTTTGGTTCTCTTTTCAATGAAAAAACCGGCAGCGCCGGTTGGTCCTTCCCAGGCAAGTTCTCATTAGAATTGCCATAAAATTAAGCATCAATCTTCGAAGGGAAAAGCTGAGGGTTCTGCGGAACCCCAGCTTTTCTTTATGGGTATTTATGTTCTCTATCCAGCACAACCCTGGTCCGGGAGTAATCCAAAATCTTCAACGTTGAAGATTTTGGATTCTTTTTCGCCCAGGGCGCCGCCCACCACCAGTCTGTACTTCCTGGCGATTTCATATATTTTCCTGTGGTTTTACTATAGTATATGAGGCGAGGCTGCCGGTGTGACAACTCAAACCAATAACTTCCATATTTTTCTTTTCATGTTTACCTATACAACAGTGGGGGGTCTAGCAAAAGGGGAAAGCAGGTTTGCGAAGAATATCTTTATAAAGAGAGAATAGGAAAGAGGGTTGAAACCTATGAAGTCAATTCAGCTTAAACATGGGCCACTCATTATAATCAGAGAAGCAGTCAAAGAAGATGCCCAGGAAGTGGTTGATTATTTAGCAAGGATTGGCGGAGAATCCGATTTTCTGACCTTCGGGCCTGGCGAGCTGCATGTATCAATAAGTGATGAGGCAGCCCTGATCGAAGAAAGCCGCAATGCCCAGAATAAGCTGCTGCTCCTTGCCTTAGCTGACAACAAGGTGGTTGGGTGTCTGAGCTTTGTTAATGGGGCCAGGGTACGTACCCAGCATACAGGTGAGTTTGGCGTCTCGGTCTCAAAAGATTATTGGGGAGAAGGAATTGGCCGGACAATGATCGAGGAATTAATTCGCTGGGCCAAGGATGGGCAGACGATTAAGAAACTTAACCTTCGGGTCAGAAGTGATCATGAGCGAGGGATTAGGCTATATAAAAGCTTTGGCTTTGTTCAGGAAGGGTTGATGACCAGAGAACTGATGATTTCAGGCAAGTTCTATGATTTCTGCTGCATGGGGTTATGGATCGATTAATACCTGAGTTAATGGCTCATACGGAGTGCTTTTACCGGATTAAGAATAAGCATCCGATCGGCTCTAGAACCAAGTGATAAGCCGAAATGGTTTAAGGCAGGAGTTTACTATGATAAAACAGTTTAATCTTAAAGTATTTGAAGAAGTTTTAGGGATTTGCCGCTTAGACAGCAATGCCCAAGTACCGGAATGGGCGGAAGGAAAGTTTTTGTCTATAACCAGGACTTCTGATGAATTGTCCATTGTCTGCAGTCAAAAGCACATTCCTCAACATGTTAAATGCGAGGGGAGTTGGCGCTATTTCAGAATTGAAGTGATATTGGATTTTTCGCTGATTGGCGTCCTCTCCTATCTAAGCGGGCTGTTGGCAAGTCAAGGGATTAGCATCTTTGTGATCTCGACTTATGACACCGATTATCTATTGATCAAGGAACAAGAGCTGGATAAAGCCGTTGCTGCCTTGAGGGCAGAAGGTCATCAGATTACCATAGCCGGAGGATAAATAAAGGTGATTAGCAGGAAGGGCCGCAATATTTTAACAATCTTTTAGCCGGTTGATGCTAACCTGACTGATATAATAGTCAAATCTATGCTATAATATTGGTGGAATATTTAGAAATAACTGAAAATACTTATCTATTGTAACTTTACAAGGAGGGATAACACATGCTCCTCCAGGAAGGTACGAATACCTGCTTTTCCTATCTGAACCCTGGTGACACCATAGAAAAAGCTGTAAGTATTTTTTTGGATTTAAAGATCGCCATCATTCCTGTTTTAGATCAAGAAGGCCGCTTGTTGAGCATCTTCAGCCGCAGCAGCCTTTATCGCGCTGTTTTGGCTGGGGCAAGATCCAAAGATCGGATCGATCCCTACCTTATTACCGATGTCGTAAGTATCGCCAATGACATACCCGACGAACAATTAGCCAATTTCGTGAAAATGAGTCCAGTCGGTTCTGTTCCCGTCCTTAATAAAGAAGGAAAAGTGATCGGACTTTTGTGTAAAGCCAAAATGGTAACGACCTTATTCAGGCATACCGAACAGGATCTCACGGATTTAGAGCATACAGCCAAGGAATTGGAAACAGTTAAGGCTCTCAATGAAACTTTTGATACCGTTCTTAATATCATCCGTGATGGCATCGTCGTTGTGGATGAAAAAGGAAAGATAACCCTTGTTAATCAAGCCATGGCGGATTTTTTAACCCTCCCTCCCGAAGAGATGATCGGCAAACCCATTGCCGAAATCATGTCGTCAAATCAATTGCATCATGTCGCCTGTACCGGGCTGTCCGAAACCAGTGAAGTATTGACCATACGCGGCAAGCCTTTGATCGTTTCCAACTCGCCCATCATCAAAGGGGGAAAGGTTGTGGGTGCTGTAGGCAAGGCTGTGTTTCCTCACCTTGCCGAGGCTCAGGAACTTGCTGAAAAAGTGCGCTGTTTAGAGCATAAAGTCACGTTTTTCCAGGAAGAATTACAAAAAAACAGGACAGCTCAGGACATCATGAAGGATATGGTTGCCGAAAGTCCCCAAATGAAAAAACTTAAAGATGAAATATCCATCGTCGCTACCAGCACCTCAACCGTGTTAATCACCGGGGAGAGCGGGACCGGCAAAGAAGGGGTGGCTCATGCTATTCATCTTGGCAGCGATCGGGGCAAAGGGCCTTTTATCAAAGTAAATTGTGCGTCCATTCCCGAAAGTCTTATGGAATCAGAAATGTTTGGTTATGTCGGCGGCGCTTTTACAGGTGCGGCGAAGAATGGGAAACCGGGACGCATCGAGCGAGCCGACGGCGGAACCCTTTTCTTAGACGAAATCGGGGAAATGCCCCTGGCTTTGCAGGCGAAATTACTGCGGGTATTACAAGATCGGGAAATTGAACGGCTGGGAAGCACGGAAACAATCAAGGTCAATATTCGTATCTTAGCCGCTACGAATAAGAAATTAAGCAACGCTATTGCGAAAGGGGAATTCCGGCAGGATCTTTACTATCGGTTAAATGTCATCAATCTGCACTTGCCTCCCCTTAGAGAACGCCTTGAGGATATTGAACCGTTGACCCATTTTTTCATCTCTAAATTCAACGATATTCTTAAGGCCAATGTGAGCGGCATCACTCCTAATGCCATGGCAACTTTGCTCCAATATTCATGGCCGGGGAATATCCGCGAATTGGAAAATGTGGTGGAAAGGGCGGTTAACTATACGCGCAGCGGCTTAATCGAATTGATTCATTTGCCCCACCAGATTATCAGCGGCAATACTGCCTTAGGTCAGGTAATGAACAAGAAAACGATTCGTCATCAGGATAGACTTGGTCAGATCGAGCGGGATATGATCGCTGCCGCTCTTGAGAAAGCAGGAGGCAACAAGACAAAAGCGGCCAAACTTTTAAACCTCAGCCGTTCAAGGCTTTACGACAAATTAAATAAATACGATCTCAATACCTAAGCATATGCTAAGATGAGATCATCCAGAAAAACGTCCCAAAAGCGGATAATTGCTAAACAAAAACGTCCGCTTCCGGGACGTTTTTTTATATTGTCAGAAAGGTTTCTTAACCCGGAGGCTGTTAGAAATAGGTGGCATAGTTATTGCATAAATAATCTAATAATTCAGATAATTTAAAATGAGGAGGGCAAAAGTATATCCTTTAGAAAACCAGTCAGACAGAGGGGGAGTAAACATGTCAAATAGTAAAGACGATTTAACACAACATGAAGCGTTGGCCTTACTTGAGATACAGGAGGAAGGTGAGAACGATGAAAGGGCTCTTGCTTGTCTACACCGGTAACGGCAAAGGAAAAACCACCGCCGCTTTGGGTCTGAGCCTTAGAGCTTTAGGCCACGGGCAAAAGGTAGGCTTCCTGCAATTCATGAAAGGAAGCAAAAATTACGGGGAGGTTAAGATTTCCGAAAAACTTCCTAATTTAACTCTGGTGCAAACAGGCAGGGATTGTTTCGTTTCCTTTGAGAATCCCGAACCTGTGGACATTGCCATGGCACATGATGGTTTAGCTATTTTATCCCAATGGTTTCAAGAGGATCGTTTTGATTTGATTGTAGCCGATGAACTTTTGGTCGCCCTGGGGTTTAATTTAGTCACCGTTCAGGAAGTTTTAGACCTGATTGAGCAGCGTCCCTCACGTTTAACTCTTGTTTTAACCGGGCGTTATGCACCTGATGAACTTTTGGCCGTTGCCGATACAGTAACCATCATGCAGGAACACCGGCACGCTTATCAGCAAGGGGTTGAGGCAAAGGAAGGGATGGAATTTTGAAAATCAGCGCATGGGAGCCTTGGTTAGAGCGCCTTTGGCAGGGGGATAAACGCGCCGCGGCTAAACTCATCTCCCAAGTCGAGAATAACCAGGGACGAGTGGAGATTATGTGCCGAATCCTGCCCAGGACCGGTCAACGCATGGTCCTCGGCATAACCGGACCGCCGGGTGCAGGGAAAAGCTCCTTACTCGGAGCACTCACTCAGCTCTATCGGGAACAGCATGATAAAGTTGGCATCGTCGCCGTTGATCCCAGCAGTCCCTATTCCGGAGGGGCCATTCTGGGCGATAGAATCCGCATGCAGTCCCATGGCACGGATCCTGGAGTGTTCATACGGAGTATGGGAACCCGGGGGCACTTAGGCGGAGTGGCGCGATTCACCACCGATGTCTTAAAAATATTGGAAGCTGCCGGATATGAACGTCTCCTCCTGGAAACCGTCGGTGTAGGACAATCAGAATTAGAAATCATGGAATGCGCCGATACGGTCCTACTTGTCTTAAACCCGGGAACCGGCGATGGCATTCAAGCCATCAAAGCCGGCATCATGGAAATTGCCGATATCTTTGTTGTCAATAAAGCCGACTTGCCAGGGGCCGAACGCCTTAAGAACGATATTGAAATGGTTTTGGATCTGAATGGTAAAAAGGCCTGGCGGGCACCTGTCGTCATGACCAGCACTCTTGAGCAGCGTGGGCTTAATGAGCTTCGCGATCATATTGCCGGGCACCAAACATTTCTGACCGAGTCGGGAAAATGCCGCCAACGCCGTCACAATGCTTTCACTCAAGAAGTTTGGCGCCATTGGGAAGCTATTGCGCGGCAGGCCTTTGCCGCAGCCTGGCAAGACTTGCCAAGGTCTGAGGGAGATGACCTTGAACCTGGCAATCCTTACACACTTGCTGAAGAAATCTGGGCATCTATTGTTTCCGGAAGATTTACCGACCGTTCTGCTCCTTAAAAATTTAAGGTTGTTTATAGATATAGGGTGAAAGGGTTAGGGAGTGATTCTGAAAAAGGTTAGGTGAAAGGTATGCAAGAAGATTTCAGCCGTTGGCAAAAATCCTACCAGGAGCAGAAAGAGCGCCAAGGGCCCTTTATGACTGTTTCCAGCGCCCCCATCGCTCCTCTTTATGCTCCGGATAACACTCCTGAAATCGATTTTGAAAAAGATATTAACTACCCGGGGGCATACCCTTATACACGGGGCGTCCGCACCAACATGTACCGTGGCCGGCTTTGGACAATGCGGCAATTTGCCGGCTTCGCCACGGCTGTGGAATCCAATCAACGGTTCAAGTTCCTGCTCAGTCAAGGCCAAACGGGATTAAGTGTAGCTTTCGATATGCCAACTATCATGGGCTACGACTCCGACCACCCACGGGCCTATGGGGAGGTGGGCAGGGTAGGTGTTGCTGTCGACTCCCTCCAGGACATGGAAACCTTATTTAAGGATATCCCTTTGGATCAAGTCAGCACCTCTATGACTACCAATGCTCCTGCGGCTATTTTATGGTCAATGTATCTTGTTACAGCGGAGAAGCAGGGAGTTCCTGCCCACAAACTCACGGGAACTATCCAAAACGATATCTTAAAAGAATACATTGCTCAAAAATCCTGGATTTTCCCACCGGAACCTTCTCTCCGCCTGATCACGGATAGTTTCGCCTTTGCCCGGGATCATGTTCCCAAGTGGAACACGATCAGTATCAGCGGCTATCATATTCGGGAGGCCGGCGCAACGGCTCTTCAGGAGTTAGCTTTTACCCTGGCGGATGGCTTCGCCTATGTGGAAGCAGGGATCAAGGCCGGTCTGGATGTGGATGATTTTGCACCCCGGCTTTCCTTCTTCTTTAATTCACACACTGACTTTTTTGAAGAAATCGCTAAATATCGCGCCGCCCGCCGGATTTGGGCAAGGCATATGAAGGAAAATTATGGCGCGAAAAAAGAGGAAAGCCTGCTGCTCCGTTTTCATACACAGACTGCCGGGTGCTCACTGACGGCACAGCAGCCTGAGAATAATATCATTCGCACAGCCTATCAGGCCATGTCTGCGGTGCTGGGAGGAACTCAGTCCCTGCATACGAATTCTATGGATGAAGTTCTGGCCTTACCTTCGGAAAAAGCCGTGCAGATCGCTTTACGGACCCAGCAAATTCTGGCCTATGAGACAGGTATCGTCAATACCATTGATCCCCTGGCCGGCTCCTACTTCGTAGAGGCTTTAACCCGGCAAATGGAAGAAGGGGCTGAAGAATACTTCCGTAAAATTGAAAAACGGGGCGGAGTCCTTGCCGCAATCCATCAGAACTTTTTCCAGCAGGAAATTGCCGATGCAGCTTATCGCTATCAAAAAGAAATCGAAGGGAAAGACCGCATTATCGTTGGGGTCAACGGATTCCAAACTGAAGAGGCTCTGGAAATCGACCTTTTAAAAATTGATCCTGAAATCGAAAGAAACCAGGCTCAACGTGTTAAAGAACTGAGAGCCACCCGGGATAATTTACACGTCCAAAACACCCTCGCTGCCTTAAAAGCAACCGCCCTGAGTTCAGATAATCTTATCCCGAAAATTATTGATGCCGTTCGGGCTTACGCTACCGAAGGGGAAATCGTCGCTGTCCTCAAAGAGGTTTTTGGGGAATACAGGGAACAATCTGTATTTTAAACTTTAAACATAAGGGAGGGTTAGACAATGGGGTTAGACAGGGAACAAGCGCGCATTCGTGTTTTGGTGGGCAAACCGGGTTTAGACGGCCATGATCGGGGTGCCAAAGTCATCGCCCGGGCTTTACGTGACGGGGGCATGGAAGTCATCTATTCAGGACTGCATCAAACTCCTGAACAAATTGTCCAAGCAGCGATTCAAGAGGATGTGGATGTGATCGGGCTCAGTATCTTATCCGGTTCCCATATGACTGTCTTTCCAAGGGTCAGAGAACTGCTTGGAGAACAGAATGCTGAAGATATCATTGTCATGGGCGGGGGAACCCTGCCTGAAGAAGATATTAAAGCCTTAATTGAAGAGGGATGCGCAGAAGCGCTTTTTACTCCGGGCACACCGACAACCGATATCATTCAATGGATCAAGGATAGAGTTGAGCAAAAACAAGGCTAATCATTGCTAAAACCGTCCCGAAAGCGGACGCATTGTGCACACAAATGCCTGCTTTCGGGACAATTGTTTTTTACTTTTCCATGGCTTTCTTACCTCATATTTCTCAACGGGTAAGGTTAAAAAAATTTCTTCCCGGGGATTTAATCCTTAAACCCTGTGACACCAGGCGTCTTTATCGTTCACATCCTTTGGCCATTTGTTAGCAAAGCGAAAGATTTGGCACAATTGTTGCAAGATAATCCAGAATATTAAAAATAAAAAGGTAAAGCAAGGTACTAGAGGAGGGAGCTTAAACGATACAATATTCCCTGCTTAACAAACCATGCTCCAGAAAGGAGGAAGCCCAATGAAAAAGATCATGGTCATCGGTGCAGGACAAATGGGTGGTGGCATAGCACAGGTCGCCGCCCAAGCGGGTTATTCCGTTATTCTCAATGATCTTAAAGAGGAGTTTGTGACCCGCGGGCTGAGTGTGATTGAGAAAAACCTGAGACGCAATGTGGAAAAGGGAAAGCTTGAAGCCACAGAATCTGCAGCAACTTTAGGGCGCATTACCCAATCCACCGCTTTGCAGGATGCAGCCTCGGCTGACCTGGTTATTGAGGCAGCCGTAGAAAATATGGTGATCAAGAGTCAGCTGTTTACCCAACTGGATGAGATTTGTCCGGAGCATACCATTCTGGCGACGAATACATCCTCTCTCCCCATAACGGAGATTGCTGCCTTTACTAAACGTCCTGACCGGGTTATCGGTATGCACTTTATGAATCCGGTTCCGGTGATGAAGCTGGTGGAAGTCATTCGCGGCCTGGCCACCAGCGACGAAGTCTATAAAACCATTGAAGCCTTAAGTCAGGAAATGGGAAAAACCCCTGTAGAGGTCAATGATGCCCCTGGATTTGTAGCCAACCGCATCTTAGTCCCCATGATCAATGAGGCGGTTTATACCCTTTATGAAGGGATTGCCACGGTTGAAGATATTGATCAGGTGATGAAACTGGGGATGAATCATCCCATGGGCCCCTTAGCTTTGGCAGATTTAATCGGGTTGGATACGGTGCTGTCCATCTCCGAAATTCTTCATGAAGGACTGGGGGACAAATATCGTCCCTGCCCGCTTCTGCGCAAATATGTTAAAGCCGGCTGGTACGGAAGAAAATCCGGTCGTGGTTTTTACCAATACTAATTTTACCAATATTAATAAAGAGACGATCTTAGTCACGGGGGAGGAGCCAAGATGTCAGAAAAAGTGGTTCAAAAACTTGAACACACCAGAAAAAACTATTACAAAGACGCTGAAATCGCCGCTTACGGTGAAAGAAAGCCGGATTACTCAACCCTGGGAAGAAAAATTGAGAATACTTATGCCAGGCAGCGCCAGGTCGTCTGTGTGGAAGCCTGCCGGACACCCTATGGCAAGTCGCTGGGGGCCCTGCTGGAATACGATGCGGCTCAATTGGGAGCACTGGCTATTAAAGAAGTTCTCCGGCGAACCAAGGGAAAAGTCGCCCCAGGTGAAGTGGATTATGTGATCATGGGTCATGTCGTCCAGGCGGGCAGCGGTCAGGTCTCCAGCCGCCAGGCCACTCTTTTGGCAGGATTGCCGGAACATGTCCCTTCCATTACGGTCAATAAAGTATGCTCCTCCGGTGTCAAAACCATTGACCTGGGGGCGCAAATGATTGCCTTAGGCAGGGCGGAAATCGTCATTGCCGGTGGGCAGGAGAGCATGAGCAATATTCCTTTCTCACTGCCGGACATGCGCAGAGGCAGGAAGATGGGGCTTCCCACTATTGACTGTGTTGATCTGATGGTCAAGGACGGACTTTGGGATTCCTTCTATGAGCGCCATATGGCCATTCACGGTTCCGAAGTGGCCGATGAATTCGGCTACAGCCGGGAGGAGCAGGACGAATGGGCCCTCCATTCACAGCTCGCCGCCTCGGCAGCGATTGCCGCCGGGAAGCTTGATGCTGAAATCTTTCCGGTGGCCGTTAAAACGGGCAAAGAAACCCTGGAAAAAGATGAAGGCCCCCGTGCCAATACTACCCTGGAAGGCTTGGCTAAGCTTGGCCCCGTTTTTGATCACATCAGTGCTGTAACCGGGAAGCCTGGCAGCGTAACCGCCGGCAATGCCCCGGGAACAAACGACGGCGGGGATGTCTGTCTCCTGATGAGCCGGGCGAAAGCCGATGAACTCGGCCTCAAACCGCTTTTCTCCATTGTGGACTATGCCGAAGTCTCCCAGCCCACCAAGGATATTGCTACCGTTCCCGGGCTTTCCATCAAGAAGGTCTTAGAACAAAATAAGCTGACCCTTGAGGATATAAAGCTCATCGAAATCAATGAAGCCTTTGCTGCGGTCGCCCTGGTGAGTGCCCGCACGATTCTGGGCATGACCAAGGAACAAATGTATGAAAAAGTCAATGTTAACGGCGGGGCCATTGCCTATGGTCATCCCATTGGAGCGACCGGAGCCAGAATTGTCATGACCTTAGCCTATGAGCTCAAGCGCCGGGGGGGCGGTTATGGAGTATGTGGTATCTGTGCAGGGCACGCCCAGGGTGATGCCATGCTCATCTATGTGGAGCCTGATTGATATCAAAAAGGATAAATTAAGGAGTGGATGGGACTGTGAATTTTGAACTGAGCGGTGAAACATTGATGATCAGAGACATGGTCAGAAAATTTGCCCAAAACCAACTGGCACCGCTGGCCCCGGAATTGGACAAATCCCATGAGTTTCCCATGGCTACATGGAACAAAATGAGAGAACTTGGCCTTACAGGCTTTCCCATTCCTGAAGAATGGGGGGGCGGCGGCGGTTCTTACCTGGATTTTGCCATTATCGTGGAAGAACTGGCCAAAGCCTGCGCATCGACAGCGGTGATTACCAGTGTCCACACCGGTTTAGGCTGTATGAGCATGTACCTCTATGGCAGCCAGCAGTTAAAAGAAAAATACCTGGAGCGATTGGCTACAGGGGAGATTATCGGAGCTTATGCCCTGACCGAGCCTAACGCCGGCTCAGATGCCGGGGCGCTCCGCTGCAAAGCTGAAGACCGGGGGGATCATTTCCTGGTCAATGGCGGCAAGATATTCATCACCAATGGCACGGTGGCCACGACTTTCTGTACTTTTGTCAAGACCGATCCTACCCAGCCGAAAGGGAAGGGGATCACTTGCTTGCTGATTGAAAAAGATCTGCCCGGATTTACCATCAGCAAACCTGTCGAGAAGATGGGCATGCATGGCTCACCTACTGTAGAGCTTATTTTTGAAAATGTCAAAGTCCCCAAAGAAAATGTCCTTGGGGAGATCAATAACGGATTTGCCGTGGCCATGGGGCTGCTGGCCGGGGGACGGATCACCATTGGGGCTCAGGGTCTGGGAATTGCTGAAGGTGCCCTTGACTACACCATCAATTATATCAAAGAGCGGCAGCAGTTTGATAAACCCCTGGCTGCCAATCAAGGGGTTCAATTCATGATCGCCGACATGGCCACGAAAATCGAAGCGGCGCAAATGCTCATCTACCGGGCAGCCTGGCTCAAAGATCATCAACTGCCCCATAACAAAGAAGCATCCATGGCGAAGCTTTTTGCTACCGACGTAGCCATGGAAGTCACCACAAATTGTGTGCAGTTATTAGGGGGTTATGGTTATTGTTCCGAATACCCGGTGGAGCGCATGATGCGGGATGCTAAGATCACCCAAATCTATGAAGGCTCCAATCAGATTCAGCGTATGATCATCGGACGTGAAGTCATTGGGCGTTTTTAAAGACTAGGACTGTATTGGTTAGGAAGATATTGGTTACGCATCTGTTGGTCAGGAAGATTTTGATTAAGCAGATATGAATAAAGCAGATATAGATAAAGGAGGTTTAACTCTATGGCAAGACCGCAAAATGTTAGTTTAACGGAAGCCATCGGCCAAATCAAGGATGGCGATATGCTGACCTTTGGTGGCTTTACAGTCTGGCGTCGCCCCATGGCCGCCATTTACGAGATCATCCGTCAGCAGAAAAGAAATCTGCATTTGGTTGAAGTCAACGGCGGAACCCATGATGATATGCTGGTGGGAGCAGGCTGTGTCGGGGTATGGGAATCCTGCTGGAGCGGGCATGAGCTCTATGGCAAATTAGGCGGCAATCTGGCTCGTAAGATCGAAAATAAAGAAATTTTATATGAAGACTGGTCCCATATTCATGCCTTATACCGCTTAGCCGCCGCAGCCAAGGGAGTTCCTTTCCTGCCCACTTATTCAGCCATAGGCTGCGATATGCTCAATCCTGAGAATGATAACCTGGGCAAAGCAGGACTCCGGGACGGGTCCAACCGCCATATCGGCAAACATAAATTTGTCACTTATAAAGAGCCCTTTACGGATTCCGAAATCACCCTGATTCCGGCGGCCAGCCCTGATTGGTGCCTTACCCATGTTCAGATGGTGGGGGAAGAGGGAACAGTTCGGGTGGATGGCTTAAGATTCAGCGACGAGGAAGCCATCAAAGCCTCTAAACACAATATCATTATCGCCGAGCAAGTCGTTCCTGAGGAGTATCTGCGGCGTGAACCAACCCGCAATATGCTTCCCGGCTATTTCGTGGATTATATCGTCGAATTGCCCTGGGGTGCTCACCCCACCGGCTTATACGGTGCCTATGAGCCTGATGGTCCTTTTATCAATCACTTCTTTAAGTCCACCCGTACCCAGGAAGGCTTCGACCAATGGGCTGAAGAGTGGATCTTCGGGGTTAAAGATTTCGAGGAATATTTAAGCAAGCTGGGGATGACACGTCTGGAAAACCTGCGGGCCAACCCTGCTTTGGGGTATTCTTCAAAATTAAAAAGGGGGTAAGGGCATGGAAAGCAAGAAAGAACATTCAAAGATCGGAGAATTTAAGCCCATGGATCTCCTGGCCTGTGCAGCCGCCCGGGAGGTCAGGGATGGTGAGGTTGTTTTTGCCGGCACAGGGCTGCCCATGCTGGCCATTATGTTAGCTCAAAAAACTCAAGCGCCTACGGCGGTTTGTATCTATGAATCCGGTTCAATCGATGGCCGCCCCATTGATTTACCCACTTCCGTAGCCGATGCCCGCTGCAGCTATCAAGCCGCTGTGGCCGACGGCCTGATGGATGCCTTCAGTCAGCTTCAATCAGGGAGAATCGACCTTGCTTACCTGGGGGGAGCCGAGGTCGATATGTACGGGAATGTCAACACAACCTTCATGGGCGGTCCCACAGGCAAACGCCTCACCGGCAGCGGGGGGAATACGGATATCCATTCCTTAGCCAGAAGAAGTGTGTTGATTATGCCCCAGATCAATCAAAAACGCCGCTTTGTGGAAAAGGTCAGCTATATTACTTCACCCGGATGGAAGTTTCCCCATGGGCCCAATAGAGAGTGGGTCCCCAAGCAAGAAGTATATGGCGCCGCATTCAGAGGCGGGCCGGCAGCCGTTATCTCCGATATGGGGATTTATCGCTTCGATGAACAGGGCGAGATGTATCTCGATACCGTTCATCCCGGCTTTTCAGCGGAGGATTGCCGGGATAACTGCTGTTTTGACCTGAATATCTCTAAAGTCAGGGGCGAGACACCCACTCCGACTTATGAGGAGCTGGAACTCCTTCACAAAGTGATTGACCCCGAAGGGATTATTATGAAGTAAAGACAAAAGACGGACTATCGGCGTAAAGCTGATAGCCCGTCTTTTGTCTTTGTCTTTAAAGAGGTAGGACAAAATAGCGTTTTAGATCATAATTATATCCCCCGTTAATATAAATTCTGTTGGGAAGACATTCTGTAAGGAGTTTCTTCCTGTTTTTACATAGGTATAGAAAGTTCAAAGCTCATAAATTATAATGAGGAGGGGAGAATAGCTTATGCTCTTCTCAAGTTTTTTGTAAAGGATGATTCGTTTGTCAAAGTTATATGCTATCTATACTCTAACCGGTAATGAGGAAAGATTCCTGGGACAGGCCTATTTAACGGCAAAAGACCTGGAAGCCATTGAAGAAAGCTTTACCGGGACGCCTGAATCGGAACACTATATCGCTCTTACCGATGGTGATCAGGTTAACGTTAATGCCATTGACTCAATCGAAGAGATTACTGACGACGGGGAAGAATAAGGCTTAACAAGTGCACAGGTCGATTGACCGCACTGGGTTAGGTAAAACTTAAAAGTGATAAAAGCCTGAGAGATGCATAAGTATCTTTCAGTTTTTTTATTTTTAGAAAGTTTGCATTAATGCGGTGTTGTTATGCGGTGTTGTTATTAAGTGAAATTATGTCGCACTAAAACCTTGAATCCCAATAATGGAGTAGTGTGAACTATGCTTACCTGAATTTAATATGATCCGCCGCACGCCTAAGCTGTTCATCGAGGACCTTGGCATAAATTCTGGTCGTCCTGGGGTCGCTGTGACCAAGAGCATCCTGAACGATGGCCAGATTTTCTGTTTCCCGGAGCAGGAGGGTGGCAAAGGTCGAGCGCAATTTATGAGCACTATAGCCCTCTGTATTGTGGCCAAAGTTTTGCAGAATGGCCATATACTTTTTGATCAGATCCTGGATGGCCCGCTTGCTCATGCGGTTGCCCTGGATAGAGAGGAATAAGGCCTCGGTATGCTGGAGCATATAGCGGGGCCGTTCATTCTTAATATAATCCTGGATGGCTGTGGCGACTTCGGTGTTAAAATAGATATTGGTTTCTTTATTTCCTTTGCGAATTACGGCAAAACAACCTTTATTAAAGTCGATGCTTTGTAAATTCAGGCCATATAACTCACTTAAACGTAAACCCGTACCTATGAAGGTCAGGAAGATGGCATAATCCCTTTTCTCAGTATAGAGATGGTATTTAAGCTGGCCTTCACTTAAGCCGGTGCCGGTCTCAATAATGTCCACCAAATCGGCAATCTGTTCCGGCTCAAGGGCTTTGGGGGCTTTCTGATTCTGAGAGATGGGATTGAGTTTTATGGTGATATCCTTTAAGATCAGGTCTTCCCGCAATAAATAGCGGTAAAAGGACTTGATAGCAGCTTGTTTGCGGGCTAAGGCTCTTACTCCGTTTTTCCTTTGGGTTCTGGCCCAGTTTAAATAGGCTTCAACATCGGTATGTTGAATTTGCTGAAGGTGTCCGATTGTCAAGGAAGAAGGGGAGGGAGGAAAACCCGGCTTATAGTCACAAATAAATTTCAAAAAGAGAAAGAGTTCCTGGGCATAGGCTTTCTGAGTATGGGGGGACCTGTTGATTACCCCCAAATGATTGATATATGTAAAAGCATAAGAGGGTAGAGGAATATCAAAAATATCTGCCATGCTGATTCATCTCCAATTAATCTTGATAACTTTACCTTTGTAATTCTTATTTGTAATTCATATTTTAGAGGATAAAGGATGCAAAATCAACTCTGTATTAAAACGATATTTAGCGCATAGTTAATTTTGACACAGTCACCTGATGTACGATTACAAAAATACTGCTAGTATGGATTGGGCAATTATGTTAATATGTAATAAATGGGAGGAATGGATCATGGATAAACTTGATTTAATCCTTGAAAGAATAAATTCAATAGATACGTCTTTAAAGGCTGAAATCAAATCTCTGGACGAAAAACTGACATCAAAGATGACCTCCATGGAGACTCATATGACATCCATGGACCAAAGAATGACCTCCATGGAGACTCATATGACATCCATGGACCAAAGAATGACCTCCATGGAGACTCGTATGACATCTATGGACCAAAGAATGACCTCCATGGAGGCTCGTATGACATCGACGGAGGACCGAATAACCTCAATGGATAGAGCCTTACGAGCAGAAATGAAATCCTTAAATGATAAGGTAGATCATGTTGCTCAGATGCAGAAACTTACCTGGGAAGCTGTAAAGGATCTGGATAAGGAAGTAATCAGACATAGCGATGAACTTCGGGCTATCGACAGCAAGGTTAAAGCTTTGTAACTATAATACATAGCCGGCCAGAGATCTCTGGCCGGCTATTTCTTTTATATTATTTTACTTTACATAATATCTATTATAGGACCCAAAATAAAAAAAGAAAGATCCTTCCCTTAGCTGAGTTCCTGTCTGTCATTTGGGAAGGTCTTTAAATAAGCTATTGAGCTCCTCGAGTTAAACTAATTGTCTTCGTTTTTAATTCTAAACGTTTTAACGGGATGTTTCGTTCTAATATCTTCAGTGTTGATTATAATTTCCTCGATTTCAACGCCCGCAAAGTCAGCTGTAGATTCTATACACTTACAGCAATTATCACAGGTTTTTTCGCTGTTTAATTCACAGCGGTCGCATTCACCGCATTCAGTACAGAGTCGATTCTCAAGGACACAAGATTCACCATATTGTTTCATGATTCAGCACTCCCATGTTTAATAAACTGACCCTAGTCAGCTTAGACTACGGTACGAAAAATCCTGGTATATTATAAAACGCATCCGGACTGCTTAAAATATTTTTTAAGGCCGACCGTGTTCGTATCTTAGCCATTCCTTGGTCCAATAACTCAACAGTATCCGTATAACGCTGCTTACTGCCTAATAGGACCAATAAAAGGTCGCCGTCCTCACTTGTGATATATGTTACAAGACACTGGCCGGCTTCGGTTGTGGTCCCTGTTTTAAGCCCTTGATCTCCCGGATAAATACCTAAAAGTTGATTCGTATTGGAGATTTCCCGGACCTGCTTCCAACCGTTGGCATCGGTCCATTCTACCGATGCCTTTTTTTGATTGATATAATCCATGAGCACAGGGGTTTCCGTTACCTTTGCAGCAATAATGGCTAAATCTTTGGCAGTAGTATATTGATCTTCTGCCGGCATACCATCGGCTGTTTTAAACTGACTATCCTGACAACCGAGTTCAGCGGCATAACTATTCATGGCCTGAATAAACTGCTCCTTAGTGCCATAAGCTGCCACAGCTAAGGCATTGGCGGCGTCATTGGCACTGTATACATACATTGCCGTAAACAAGTCCTTGACAAGGATCTTATCCCCAGGCTTAAAGCCAAGAACAGAGCCTTCCACCTTAACTTCCTCTCCTAAGGTAATGAGCTCATCCGCTTGCAGCTTTTCATGAACAAGAAGCCCGGTTAAAAGTTTTACTGTGCTGGCAGGCGCCCGGTGTGTATCCCCGTTTTTCTCCAGAAGCCTCTCCCCTGTTTGTAAATTAAGCATAAGATAGCTGGAGTCTTCAGGAGGCGTAAATTGATTAGTATCCACTTGACTCTGGGATGTCTTGGTCAGGTTGAGGCTGCTCTTTCCGGCACCTTTGTCAAGAGACGCCCCTTTATCCGGGTTCTCTTGACCGTTTAAGAGATTAGAACTTAGAGTATGAAGGGTACTCGCTAAACCCGTTCGATCCAACAAACCTGGAAAAAAGGTTAAAACGATTGCCGCTGTCGCAATCATCGTTAAAAACGTAAGAAAAACTCTTTTCCTTGATTTTTTACTCATATCTTGCCTTCTTTATAAGATGATAAGATGTACTGGACAATATCGACCTCTCTATATAATAATGAATTTTAACCCTAAGGGCAAGACCATCATGAAATTACCAACCAATTGGCAATTTGGTTGGTAATAGGGTTGTTCTGCTTCTAACTCTGACTTTGCTGCCAGATATATAGGAACGGATAAGGATTCACCCACTCGCCATTAGGAAGTTCAATACCAAAGTGCAGATGATCCGGAGTTGTCAGAGCATCCCCCGTATGGCCCAATGTCCCCAAAAAATCCCCTTTCCTAACCTCTTGGCCTTCCCGGAGTTGAGGGTTTATAGCCTTAAGATGAGCATAGTAATAATAGTTGCCATCTTCTCCCCTAACCCCTACCCGTTCTCCGCCAAGGCGGTTCCAACCCAGCTTCTCAACTTTGCCGTTGCCAGCACTGATAATGGGAATGCCTTCTGCGCCAAAAATGTCCGTTCCCTCATGTCTGCGTGCTCCACCCTCCCGGTCTGCCCCAAAGGTATCCATGTACCAGACCTGACCCATCACCGGAAAAGCAAAACGGCCCGGCTCATAAAAGGGATAAGTTAAAAGAATCTGCCGCCTCTCAAGGATTTGTCGAACAACATCTTCACTGATTTGGATTTCCTCGTTTTTCCAAACAATGTCTTGAAGCCCTATGCCCTGTTGGAGCTGTTGGATGAGGTAATGCTCTGCATCTATTTCAACGGTGCTTCGTATAGCTATTAAATCCGCCCAAGCTGCAGGGGAAATCCCCTCCCCTTCTTTCTGACATTGCAGCACAAGTTCAGCAGACAGATTCGTGAGATAAGGATAGATATCAGCAGAGATCTTGGGGGGCTTATGGATGCCCTTCCAGGCAACTGCGCTGATCAGAATGACCACAAGCAGCTTCAGGAACAAAGTCCAGTGCTTTTGTCTCGGTTTAAGGCCTTTGCGCATCCTCATTCATCTCTCCCCTCTCTACAATGCATAATATGGGGGGAAAGGTCGGATTAGAAGTATAACTAAGGCTGATTCTTTAAGATCGGAGTATAAATAACTTGACCGGTTTGTATGGTAGTATCTGTGAGCTGATTGTATTCCATAATTTTAAGAACAAGCGTACGGGTATCGATTTGCAGGCCGGAGTTCTCAGCCAAGGACCAAAGAGTGTCCCCGGATTGAACGATTCGCGGCTGGAAAGCAAGGTCCTCTACCCTGCTGTTTGCCTGGCTCCAGTCCCAGAAGAACCAGCCCATACTGCCAAAGACCATGAGGAAAAGCAGCATATAAGAACACAGCTGCCTTTGCAGTTGCCTCATTCGATAATTCCGATAGCTTCTATAATGGCCTCTGTAGTTCCGGACGGAAGAAGAACAAGCACTCATATTAATCCCCCTCTATGTTCCTGTTAAAACCAAATAAATACGAACGTAAGTTCCTAAAAACAGTATAAAGGAGACCAGGAAGATTCGTCAATACTTTTTCGAACATTTGTTTGCACAGAAGAATATTTAATGCTAAAATAGGTTTAGAACATATGAAAGGGGGAAATTGGGTGTATCCAGATTTATCACAGAGACAGACCGATATCTTAGAGTATATTAAACGGGTTATTCGAGAAAAGGGTTATCCCCCCTCTGTCCGCGAAATAGGCGACGCCGTTGGCTTGATGTCCAGTTCCACTGTTCACGGGCATTTACAGACCATTGAGGAAAAGGGGTACATACGTCGCGATCCCACCAAACCTCGAGCCATTGAGATATTAGACAGTTCCAGTGATGCTAATGAGAAAAAGACTGTTTTTGTCCCCATCATTGGCAAAGTAACCGCCGGGCAGCCTATTTTAGCCCAGGAGAATATCGAAGATACGTTCCCGCTTCCTGTTGATGTGGTTAACTCAGATACAGTGTTCATGCTGAGAGTCAAAGGCGAAAGTATGATTGATGCGGGAATTATGGATGGGGATCTTATTTTAGTACGCCAGCAAAAAGTAGCCCGCAATGGCGAGATCGTCGTGGCCATGATTGATGAAGAAGCTACGGTAAAACGGTTCTACAAGGAAAAAACACTGATTCGCCTGCAACCTGAAAACCCTTATATGGAGCCTATCTACTCTCAGGATGTCACTATCTTGGGCAAAGTTATTGGGGTATTTCGTATTTTACACTGATTTATAAACTACAGGGACAGCAAAAGCAGACCTCCATTCCACACTGATGTGGGTGGATGTCTGCTTTTTTATTATGAAAGTACAATGACAGGCAGGATTTTTATGGTAGAATGGATTTATTAAATTTATATTTGTGCGGAGCGAACTTTGCAATGGCAGCAAGGGAACTGTGAGGTTAAGAAATCATGATAGACAAAAAAATCATCATACAATTTACGACGCTGACATTTTGCATAGCCTATCTTGTGTCAGGTGCTCTGATTGCACTTGGGCAATTCGGATATTCGGTTCACAATTGGGTTCACTCGTTACAGCAATTTGGGATGAATATTCCTTTTGCAATCTATATTTTGTCGCCTGCTATTGCTTCATATATCGTTCTCAAGAAAAATAACAAAATAGCAGATTTTAAGGAATGGTTGAAAACTGTTTTTTACGCCAAAAATAACATCTCTCTCTATTTGTTCGTTGTTGCAGGGCTTGCACTCTATTTTTTGACACATCTTGCAGTTTCAGGCCCCACGGCAATGGTGCTGCCATTTTATACGTTCTTCCTTTCCCTGCCTGGTAATCTTATTATCGGCGGCTTGGAGGAAGCTGGCTGGATGTACGTATTGCAGCCTGAGCTTGACAAAAAATATGGCTTTGTTCTATCTTCTCTTTTTGTTGGCATCATTTGGATTTTATGGCATATCCCTCTCTTCTTCATTCCGGGGACGAATCATGGCGAGGGCCTCATTAACTTTTGGATGTTTGCAGTTCAACTCATGGCCTTTCGGTTTTTCAACGGGGCAATCTACAAAATATCAGGAAAAGGCCGTGTGTTTATGTGCGTATTATTCCACACCATGTTCAATGCGGTATCTCCCCTCTTTGGCACCATGACGATGACTTGGGCGGGAACAATTGCCGCAAATACTGTGATTGTTCTTGTTTCAATGGTAACTGTTGTGATATACGACCAAAAGAGCAGGCGAATGGTATAAAAATAACCCTGAACTCCGCTGACTAAACGGCTTTCAGGGCTGTATACCGATATACTAACGGGATATTTTCCGGGAACGGCTGTCTCTGAAGCGTTGGAAGCCCAGTTCGATCAAGCGGGTGATCAATTCGGTGTAAGGGATGCCGCTGGCTTCCCAAAGCTTAGGGTACATGGAGATCTGAGTGAACCCCGGCATGGTATTGATTTCGTTGATGTAGATCTGACCGCCCTCCGTGACGAAGAAATCCACCCGGCTTAAGCCGCAGGCTTCGACGGCTTTGAAAGCGGCAACAGCCTTTTCCTGCAAACTCCTGACGATCTCGGGAGTCAAAGGAGCGGGAATCACCAGCTGAGAGCCGGTGTCGATGTACTTGGCTTCATAATCATAAAAATCCTTGGCGGGAAGAATCTCTCCCGGGATACTGGCTTGGGCATCCTCATTGCCCAGGACACTCAACTCAATTTCGCGTCCCACGATATTTTGCTCTACGACCAGTTTGCGATCGTACTCCGCAGCAAGCTGGAGGGCTTGGATGAGCTCCTCCCTGTTCCGTGCTTTGGAAATGCCTACGCTGGAGCCTAAATTGGCAGGCTTGACAAAACAAGGATAACCCAAAGAGTGTTCGATATTATCCAGCAGTTGCTCCATCGGTTTCTGGAGCATGGTTCTAAGTACGGTGATATAAGGGGCTTGGGGCAGGCCCGCTTCGGTAAAAACTGCTTTCATACGGTCTTTATCCATACCCAGAGCGGAGCCGAGAACTCCGGAGCCGGCGTAAGGAATATTGGCCATTTCAAACAAGCCCTGAATGGTCCCATCCTCTCCGAAGGGTCCGTGAAGAACGGGGAAAATCAAAGCAAACTTCCCATCTTGAGGAAGGGAACTACCGTCTAAAGCGATAAAGCGGGGGTTCGTAGGATCGTGGGCAAGAATGACAGGAATACCCTCCAGGGTGGGGTCCTGCTGCCATTGTTCAGGACGTATTCCCCAGTGCCATTGGCCGTTTTTGGCAATGCCAATCGTCTCTATCTCATATTTTTCTTGATCGATGGCCTTAAGTACAGAACTGGCAGAGTTCAGGGAAACCTCATGTTCTCCGGATTGACCTCCGAAGAGAATAATAATCTTTTGCCGTGTCATTGGCGTACCCATCCTCTCTATTCTATTTTAGAAAATAGCCCAGAAAACCTGAAAACAGTGCTTAGGTGTGTACGGATGTACATAAAGCTGCACAAGCCAAGCAACAGGTTTACTCTATACTATATGCACAGGGGTGAAAAGGCTGCCACAATCAATCGATTGTTCCAATATGGTTAAGCGGCCAATAACGAAATAACGTCATCCCGGAGATGTTTTCAATCGGCAGAAAACCCCATTCCCGGGAATCGGCACTGCTGTTGCGATTATCTCCCATAACAAAAACGGAACCTTCCGGAACGACCAAAGGCTCAAGATTTTTAATTTGAGGCTCCATAACGTAAGGCTCTTCCACTTCCTGGCCATTGATATAGGTCTTATGATCCTTGATCTCAATGGTATCTCCCGGCAAAGCAATCAAACGTTTGATAAAATCGTCGGAAGAGTGGGCGCTGGAAGGCGGATGAAAAACAATAATATCCCCTCGTTCAAAATCACCAAAATGCTTAAAAAAGAACTTATCGACAATAATCCGGTCCTGGAGCTGAATCGTCGGCAGCATAGAGCCGGTGGGGACTAATCTGGCCTCCAGCACAAAGGTGCGAATGACCCAGGACAAGGCAAAGGCAATAATGACAATCTCGATGACTTCAATAATAGTTTTAAACATACTCTTCGCTTTTACTTTGATATCTTGTTCGTTGATATCCTGTTCGTTTCCCATGGTGTGCACCTCACTTTAGTAATCCCTGTTCCCAAAGTTTTTGAGCCGCTAATAGATTCCCAAACTTAATATAATTCATGGAAACCCCACCCTGCTGATAAGCAATAAAGGGGTCACGCATGGGGCCGTCGGCGGAGAATTCGCTGGTCGCACCTTGGATAAAGGTTCCCCCGGCCATAATGACTTCATCTTCATACCCCGGCATTCCCGACGGAATGGGCAAGACATAGCTGTCAACAGGCGAACCCTTCTGGAAGCCCTGACAAAAAGCAATCATCGCCTCCCGGGAATTGAGTTTAACAGCTTGAATCAGATCCGTCCGCAGGGCATCGGGAAGAGGATTGACTTCGAACCCTAAGGCCTGCCAAAAGGCAGCGGAAAAAATCGCTCCCCGAATCGCCTCACTTACGGTTAAAGGGCTGAAGAACAGTCCTTGGAAGAACTGGAGCTGCCAGCTGAGGGTCGCTCCCACCTCGCCGCCAATCCCCGGAGCAGTTAAGCGGCAGGCGGCTTTCTCAACAAGCTCTTGTCTGCCGGCAATATATCCTCCTGTGGGAGCTAAACTTCCCCCCAGGTTTTTAATCAGGGATCCCGCCATGAGGTCGGCTCCCACATCCCCGGGTTCACATTTTTCCACAAGCTCACCGTAACAATTATCCACAAAAATAATCAGATGAGGAAAATGCTCCCGGACATAAGCCACAAAGGCGGCGATTTGCTCCATAGGAAGGGAATTGCGCCAGGCATAGCCCCGGGAACGCTGAAGAATAAGCATTTTTGTGTTGGGCTTTATCCCTTGACTTACCAGAGAATGCTGAATAGTTCCTTCTTCACTGAGAGGAACCGAGTCATAAGATACCCCAAAATCCTTAAGGCTCCCCTGCCCTGTTCCCCGGATGCCAATCACCTCTTCCAGTGTATCATAAGGATCTCCCGTAACGGAAATAAAATGATCACCAGGCCGGAGAACACCGAATAAAGCTGTGGCAATGGCATGGGTTCCCGATACAAATTGTCCCCGCACCAAAGCGGCTTCCGTGCCCAGGATGCGGGCCATCACCCGGTCCAGAGTTTCTCTGCCGCTGTCCCCCAGGCCATAGCCTGTGGTGCCCTGTAAATGATAGGTGCTTACCCTTTCTTCCTGAAAGGCTGCCAGGACTTTGGCATGATTGTATTCGGCAATATCAAGAATAGGCTTTTCCTGCAGCGTTAAAAGCTGCTCGGCCTGATTTTTCGCCTCGAGAATTTTGCTGGGCAGATGATCCAAAAACAATGATGAAACCTCCTCGCTGTATCCATCTTCCTTTACCTCCCACTCCACTGCCTTGCCGACTGAAGTCTGTCACTGCATTAGAGAAGTTCAAGAACTTTATTCCAGACAGGAGTCAGTGAAGTGTTGGCAATAAGGGACATCGGTATGGGATGAGACAGCTCCTGAGCCAAGCGGCTTAAATCAGAAGGATGATCCAGCTGATCGATTTTATTCAGTAAGGTAAGACGTGGTTTATGATGGCACTCCAGCTGCTCCAGAATCTTATGAACCGTATCGGCGCGCTCCAGAGCTCTGGGGTGGCTGGCATCCAGGACATGAATTAAAACATCGGCATTCTGCACCTCTTCCAGAGTAGCGAGAAAGGCGTGGAGAAGTTGATGAGGCAATTTCTGAATAAAACCTACCGTATCACTAAGCAATATCTCCGTCCTTTGATCGAGGCGTATCCCGCGCACGATGGGATCAAGGGTGGCAAAGAGCTTGTCCTCTCCCTTAACACTCTCCCCCTTGGAACGGGTCTGCTCCATGGCTTTTTGCAAAAAGGTGGTCTTCCCCGCATTGGTATAACCGACTAAAGCGATGAGGGGGATGCCGCTTTTTTCTCTTTGCCGCCGCTGGGTCGTACGGGTTTTGCGGATTTCACCCAGTTCATTTTCCAGGAGATTAATTTTCTTTCTTACCCGCCGCTTATCCATTTCCAGTTTGGATTCTCCGGGACCACGGGTTCCTACTCCCCCGCCCAGCCGGGAAAGACTGAGTCCCTGACCGGTTAAACGGGGCAGAAGATGCTTAAGCTGGGCCAATTCCACCTGAAGCTTACCTTCTCTTGATTTGGCCCGCTGGGCAAAGATATCCAGGATCAAGGTGGTGCGGTCCAGCACCTTAACTCCGGTAGCCTGCTCCAGAGTCCGCAGTTGTACGGGCAAAAGCTCATCGTCACAGATCAGAACATTGGCGCCGCTGTTTTGCAAGTGTTGGGTCATCTCCTGCAGCTTGCCCTTGCCCAGGTAACTCACCGGGCTCCCGTACCGTTTGGGCTGAAGAAGCTGCCCCACCACCTCAACACCTGAAGAGTGAGCAAGTTCAGTCAGTTCGGTCAGCAGCTCAAGTCCCAGCTCCTCTTCCTCCAGAGCGACCAGAAAGGCCTTCTCCTGTTCCGAGACCTTGAGGCTTGGGCTGGCGGGGCGCAAGCGATAATCGTTGACTGCCCCGTCGTAAGAAAAATTCACAAATTCCTTGGGGTTTAGGGCCAGGATTTGATAGTCTGAATCTCCTGAAAAGGCGATTTCAACTCCGGTAATCTGCCCATTGCTGACCCCGATACTGCTCATGCTTTCCAGCCCGGCAGAACTCAGGGCGCTCAGATCCATAGGACTGAGCTGAGGATTGCCGCTGGGATGGGTATGGAGACAGCGCAAACGCCCCGCTTGCCGGGCTGGCAGAGGGGGCAGTTTAACTGCTGCATGCTGTCCGATGGCCACAGCAATGACCATTCCCGAGCGATTGATATAAAGAGCAATTTCTTTATTCCAAAGGCTGGTCAGACGACAGATTCCCATTAATAAATCATCATGGATAAGCTCCGGACGATCCGTCCGGAGCGAAGTCAAATCCTTGAGTTCTTTGAGCTGGGTTCCGCGGATCCCAGAGATATCACCCAAAATATCCATTTGAACCTCCGCTGTATATGTCACTGTCCAGTAAGGACTCGGCTTCTTTCATTTCAAGTCATCGTCATCCAGATTTAAATCACAGGGCAGAATCCCCATGAGTTCTTCCCGGGATGAGGTGGGTTTGGCATAGAGCCGTACGGCTTGTTTGCGAATAGCTTTCTCAACCATATTGCGCACTAAACGGGCATTGCCTGCATACGGATGGGAATTCAGCACTCCCTGCAGCATAAACCGGAAAACATCACGGGCTTCAGCGGTGAACTGATATTGGCGTGTTTTGAGCATGGAATCGCCGATACTCAGCAGCTCTTCAATGGAATAGTCGGGAAAATCAATATGGATGGGAAAGCGGGATCTTAAGCCGGGATTGGTTTGTAAAAACCATTCCATCTCGTGTTTATAACCGGCCAGGATCAGAATAAGATCAGTCTTATGATCCTCCATAGCCTTCACCAAGGCATCGATGGCTTCCTTGCCAAAATCCTTTTCCCCGCCCCGGGCTAAAGAATAGGCTTCGTCGATAAAGAGAATCCCTCCCAAAGCCTTTTTAACCATATCCCGGGTCTTTTGCGCCGTGTGACCTATGTATTCCCCCACTAAGTCCGCTCTCTCACACTCAATAATATGCCCTTTTTGCAGAACTTCCATTTCTTTAAAAAGTCTGCCGATTAAACGGGCCACCGTGGTTTTGCCTGTTCCCGGATTGCCCCGGAAAATCATATGGAGAACCAAGGGCTCCGCCACTAATTTTTCCCGTGTCCGTCTCTTTTGAATCTCTATGTAAGCCTGAATCTCGTGGATGAGACGTTTGACTGTGCTTAAGCCCACGAGGGCATTGAGTTCAGCGATAATCTCAGCCATGGTACCGTTTTCCGATGAATGATGAGCTGCCTTGCGTCCACGGGATAATTCAGAAGATGAATCCACGATGGCCGCATTTCTCTCAGTCCGTGGTGTTTGGACGATCGGAGCCTGATTCTTTTCACTCGGAAAGGTAATGCGTATTCCCATAAGATGTGACACCTCCCGTCTTTACTACTATACGCAGCAAGACGGGAAAGGTGTCTTAATTATTAGCTCATTTTGCGCTGTTGGAAGCCAGGGATTTGGCATAGCGGACACGGGCATTTTTGTCGAGGTGCTTTTTCCGCAAGCGAACGCTCTTCGGTGTGATCTCCACCAACTCATCATCATCAATATATTCCAGGGCCTGCTCCAAGGTAAAGACTTTGGCTTTCTCCAAACGAAGGGCTTCCTCAGAGTTGCTGGCACGCATATTGGTGACATGTTTTTTTCTGGCCACATTGACTTCGATGTCCTGTTCCCGGTTGCTTTCCCCCACAATCATGCCTTCATAAATCTTGGTACCGGGGTCAATAAAGATGATGCCCCGTTCTTGAGCGGAATGCAGCCCATAGGTTGTCGCCTCGCCGGTCTCAAACGCGATCAAAACCCCCCGGCTTCTGCCCGGTATTTCGCCTTTATAGGGCTCATAACCGTGGAAAACATGGCTCATGATCCCTTCGCCCCGGGTTTCGGTCAGGAAATCCCCCCGAAAGCCGATCAGCCCCCGGGCGGGAACTTTGAATTCCACCCGTATCTGGGTCTGGGAAATATGGGCCATATTGATCATTTCCGCTTTCCGTTTCCCCAGCAATTCAATGACTGTACCCATAGCGGTTTCCGGAATATCACAGATAAGATACTCAATCGGTTCACATTTCTCCCCGTCAATCATCTTATAGATCACCTCGGGCTTGGAAACCTGAAGCTCATAGCCTTCCCGGCGCATATTCTCAATTAGAATGGATAAATGGAGCTCCCCCCGGCCGGATACCTTGAAGGAATCGGCGGAGTCCGTTTCTTCCACACGAAGGCTCACATTGGTCTCGATCTCTTTGAATAAGCGCTCCCTTAATTTGCGGGAGGTCACAAATTCCCCTTCCAGTCCGGCAAAAGGGCTGTTGTTAACAATAAAATTCATATTCAAAGTGGGTTCATCCACTTCAATCACCGGCAGTGCTTCCGGATTATTGGCATCGGCTACGGTTTCCCCGATATTGGCAGTGGTCAAGCCGGTAAGGGCCACGATTTCTCCAGCCTCTGCCTCGGGCACATCGATACGTTTCAACCCTTCATAGGTATAGACTTTGCCGATTTTGGCCCGCTCCAAAACACCATCCCGTTTGATCAGGGCGATATTCTCTCCTTGGCGGACCTTGCCCCGGACAATGCGCCCGATCACAATCTTGCCTACATAGTCGTCATAATCAAGGGTGGTAACCAGGAGCTGCAGAGGGGCTTCCACATCCACACTGGGCGCGGGAATATGCTCCAGCACCACACTGAAAAGAGGCTCCAGGCTATCGGTAAGCTGGTCGGGATCCAGTCCGGCCAACCCATCCCGGGCCGAAGCGTAGACCACGGGGAAATCCAGTTGCTCCTCATCGGCACCTAATTCGATAAATAAATCCAGGACCTCGTCCACCACTTCAGCAGGACGGGCATCAGGACGGTCAATCTTATTAATCACCACGATGGGAACAAGCTTCAGCTCTAAAGCTTTTCTTAACACAAAGCGTGTTTGGGGCATGGGCCCTTCAAAGGAATCCACAATCAGGAGCACCCCGTTCACCATCTTCAAGACCCGTTCCACTTCACCGCCAAAATCGGCGTGACCCGGTGTATCCACAATATTGATTTTTGTATCCAACCAATTGACCGCTGTATTCTTGGAGAGAATGGTAATCCCTCTCTCCCGTTCCAGGTCATTGGAGTCCATAACCCGCTCCATAACATTTTGATTGGCGCGGAAGGTTCCGCTTTGTCTGAGCATTGCATCAACTAGGGTTGTTTTGCCGTGGTCAACGTGAGCGATGATGGCGATATTACGAATATTCATTGATTTCATTAAGAATTTCCCTTTCATGAGTAAATTACACTATCCTTAAATATACCATGCCTTTATTATCTCTACAATAAATTATTTTTAGTTATATTTTCCGCGTTAGGGTGAAGTTAAATGAAAAAAGGTCTGAAAGCTCGGGGCTCTGGGCCGAGTCTCCAGGATTTTGCTTTACTACCGGTCGCTCAATAAGCTGCACGGACAAAACTAACGCTTAAGCTCTCCGCTCCGAAAGGTCCCCCGCCAAATCGCTCCTGCTCAATGGCGGGTTGGAAACGTCCTGTTTCCAACCCGACTCCGCGTGCGCCACGCATGATGATTA
>VSSQ01000139.1_pt1 | contig 88122 bp, 71 predicted proteins | sample 4763081 | NCBI WGS metagenome assembly VSSQ01 (sample SAMN12137344, study PRJNA551015) | bioreactor metagenome | isolation source: SDC9 anaerobic chlorinated ethene degrading culture | place: USA: Knoxville, Tennesee | collected 2015-01-01
CAAATCAGGCCTTTTGTTAATAAATATTACGTATTGTTGAAAAGTTACGGGTTAAAGTTGCTACTTATATTGTTTCCCACTTTTAGACAGACATAATATCACTACACCGATGGCACTGTTTCATCCGGTGCCATCATCACTTATTTCGTATCCGAAAATGTGATGGCACCCCTGAAGGCGGTGTTGTCACGGCTCAGGTTAATTCCTTCGAAACAATAACTGTTGGCTCCCGTTTGGTTGCGGACTATCCGGATGGTTTCCCCCGGTTTGATCTCTTTGATAAAGTTGGCTGAAACGGCTTGCGGGTAGTTATTCCTGTGAAAATCGTGACCGAAGGTGTCCATCATCCAGTCGAAATAGCGGGTGGTGGTGACATGCCGGTTGATGTCAAGGTCGAAGTACGAAACTTTAATTTCCGCAACCGTTTCGCCATGCACGGGGCCCAGTTTTTCCGGCCTGTGCATCAGTCCGTGCCGCTCTTTCAACCTGAAAAACAGCGTAGGGTCTTCCAGTTCGATCAGTTTGCCGCGTTTTGTTTCCATATCCACCGTCAGCCAGCCCGAGGTAGCCCTGGCATGAACGCGTTCGCGGCTGTCGCGCATGATAAAGTCGCGGATATACAGCAACTTGTCGATGTCCTTGGGCCAGGTCTCCACCACCCCGGTCTGCGTCCATTGCAGCGGACCGGTGATTTCAACGGATATGCGGCTGAGCACCCAGAAGAGTTTTTGCGGACTGAAATCGCTGAACCCGAACCCAAGCCGGTCGGCCGACTGAATGGATGACTGTATGAACAGGTTGATCAGTGCGCTCAGCCTTGCCCTTCCGTACATATCGGTTTCGGCCGATGTAACGGTAAAAGGCATGGAAAGGATCAGTTCGCCTGAAGGATGGTGTTGGTTCGGCATAATGCAGCGGATTCAGTGAATTCAGGGGTAAACCAAAGCCCGGCCGTTCAGGGGGCCGGACTTTGATGTTTCAGCGATTTGGTGTTATTCTTCAATTATTCCCATTCCGGCAGCCGGAACTATGTCCGGGGAACATCTGCTTTTCCCGTTTTGGCCTCCGGCACCGGAATGTCAATCACTCCGATGATGCTTGCATCAGATTTGTTTATTGACCCATTACTGAAATCATCTGCAATTTAGGGTTGTAAACCATCGGTTGGTTTACCTGAAACCGCAATTACTTCAGTAAAAGCTTTTGGTAGCCTGTGGCATTCCCGTTTTTAACGCTGACAATGTACATCCCGGCAGGTTGCGCCGACAGGTCATATTCTATGGAATCGTCAATGCCGGTTTCCTGCTCCAGTACTTTCGCTCCATGAATATTGAAAACCGAAATCAATCCTCCCTTAACCGGGTTTAAAGATTTCAGCTTAAAGGAGCCCTCAGTGGGATTGGGTAATATACTGAAATCAGCAAGTTTGTTCATGGGTTTTTCATTTACCGATGAGGGTTTTTCAAAGCCCGATATCCTGATAACTTTATTGCCACCCCCGAAAGTGGAAAAAAGGAAATCGCCTGTCAGCGGGTCTATCAGGGCACCTTCAGCTCCGGAAAGACCGGTTATCATTTCTCTTGCAGTGGATGGAACCGGCAAACCGTGATCCCCCACCTCAAATACAACTACGGTTCCGTTAGAATAGGAGGAGATGGCCATCGAAAGGTTGGGGAACACTGCCGAACCTGCCGGAATATAAGCAATCCCTTCTGGCCCCGAGGCTATACCGTAGACAGAGACCTCGGCAATCTGGTTTGATAAAAGATATTGACCGTTGACATCTATGGTAAAGGGAACATTATACATTATTGAAGCGCTGTATGAAGAAAAAACCAGGCCGCCTGCTCCCGGGTATCCCGAGGGAACAAAGGCCATGGCACCCACTGAAGAAGCGATCCCATAATTCGTTAACGGAGTGCTGATGTAAGAATTGTCGGGCAATACCTGGCCAAGTTCATTCATGCTGTACCTGGTAAACAGGAGAGTCCCGTTCTGGTCGAAAAAAATACCTCCGTCATTGTTGGGCGCTTCTATGTAATGAATAGCAGCTCCTCCAAAGCCGGTTATATGTTTAGATTCCGGATCTCTGACCAGGGCAACTGAGTACAGCGCTCCGCTGCCGGTGTTTGCATTTCCGCCTATATACAGCGTATTTGGCTGTTCAGGCCTGATGGTGAGGCCTCCGTACTGTGAGGGCAGTTGTTCAATACTCCCCAGATCGGTAAGGGTGTAACCGGCAGTTACAAATTCCGGCGTCAGGCTTTGTGTGAACCCCTGAAAATATGCAAGGACGAACACTGCCAGCAGGACGGTTTTCATCGCGAAGGATAAAAATGGCGCAAAGGAACGGGTAAATGTTTTCATTTTGAGTGTTTTTATATTCAAAGTTAGTCATGAACTTAACTAATCTGACATAGTTAACCCAAACTTTAACAAATACTTAACAGCTTCGCGATGCCAGTTGTACCGGCAGGTCAGGTATAGAAATCCTCAGCCTTATTCATGGCCTGACGCTCTTATCCGTAACGGTGCATAGCAGAATGATTATCTTCCTGTTATAAACCGAACTTTATTTCCATTCGGGCAATCTCCCCGGTGTATAAGGCACTCCGGCTTTCTCCATTTCTGCTTCAAGTGCCGGCAGATCAACCTCGCTGATCTGCTTGAGCTGTGCATGAAGCGGCGGGAACTCATCGCGGAGGATTTCATAGCTGCGGCGCATGGTAGTTGTAGGCGCCGAAGTAGTTCCGTAGAAGGCGAAGATCAGGTTGCCAAGGCGTTCGTTCAGGGCTACCGGCGCCGGCGGGTTCTCCTCACGGCTTGCTTTGGGCGTTTTTCCGGTAAATGCATACTGAATCTCATCCACTTTAAGTGAAAGCTGAAGTATCCTGGCTTTAAGTTCCGGCGAGGCTTCAGGTGTCTGATGTACCGCCTGCATCATGGTGGTGAGCTTGTCGGACATTTCGTTCATATAACGCTGTGTCCCCTGCACCACGCGGGTAAGACCGGCCACTTCGCGCTGGAAAGCGACCAGTGCCCCGCGGTCGGGAGCAGGAAGCGTGGTGTTGTTGAGCGGAACGGCTTTGAATTCAACCGGTCCGGCCAGTTCACGGGTTTCCCCTCCGGCAACCATGGCCATGGAAACCTTATAACTCCCGGGCATCACAAATAAGCCGGAACCCCCGCTGCTGAAGGGATCAAATTTGCCGTCGTTCTTTCTTACGGGAGAAGTGCCTGCATACCTGAGATCCCAGTTAAGGCGGTTCATCCCTCTCGAAGGACGGGAATAGAGCCTGCGGATCACATTGCCCTCATCATCGGTAATGGTAAACTTCAGGTAAGGGGCAATCTCCGATTCTTCAGCCCTCAGTTCAGCCTCGGTGGGCTGGGGAATGCGCTCCCCTTTCTTAAACAGTTCTTTTTCTTTCTCCCTGCGAATTTCTTTCAGGGTTTTCGGAACCTCTTTCAGCCAGTAACTGAATGTGGCGCCGAACTCCGGATTTTTTGCCGCGTAATAGGAGGAACCTTGTCCGTATTTCCCGCCCACCTCAACGAACATCAGGGCATCCTTTACCGGGAAGATATGGGCTTCGCCGTCCATTATCGTTTTATTTAAGGTGCGCAGGGGCGCATAGTTGTCGAGGATGTAAAATCCGCGTCCGAAGGTGGCCAGTACCAGGTCGCACTCTTTCTCCTGAATGGCCATGTCGTAAACTGCTATGGTCGGGATGCCGCTCTTCAGTTGTACCCATTGTTTTCCGCCATCAATGGTGAAAAAGATGCCAAACTCGGTGCCGGCAAACAGCAGGTCGGGATTTACCGCATCCTGGGCAATGGTATGTACGGAGCCGTTGGCCGGAAGGTTTGAAGCGATGGATGTCCAGGTTCGTCCTTTGTCGGTGCTCCGGAGCAGGTAAGGCTTGAAATCGTCGCGCTTCAGGTTGCTGAAGGCGGCAAACACGATATTTTCATCAAAGCGGGAAGCGAAAATATCAGAGACATAGGTGTATTCCGGAACGCCCGGGAAACTCCCGGCTTTGCGCCAGGTCCGCGCATCTTCGCTGATCTGTATCAGGCCGTCGTCGGTGCCGGCGTACAGCAGGTTTTCCTTTACGGGCGATTCGTCGAAAGATACAATGGTTCCGAACAGGGAAGTGGAAACATCTTTGGCAACGGCGTCAATGCTCCAGAATTTGTCCATCACAGGCCAGGTGTTGCGGTCGGTGCCGGTGGTAAGATCATCCGAGATTACCGTCCAGGTATCGCCCCGGTCGTCGCTTCGGAAAACCTTGTTGGCCGCCGTATAAAGGCGGGTGGGGGAGTGCCGGCTGATCATCAGGGGCGTGTTCCAGTTCCATTTATAGGTATCTTCGCCCTTGCGCGGCTCCGGCCTGATGTCGATGGCTTCCCCGCTCCTGCGGTCGTAACGTACCATATTGCCGTACTGGGCTTCGGCATAAACAATATCGGGATTGGTGGGATCGGATGCCGTCCAGAAGCCATCGCCCCCGTTGGTAACAAACCACTCATCATTGACAACTCCGTAGCTGCTGGTGTTGCGCGAAGGGCCGCCCATGCTGTTGTTGTCCTGGGTGCCTCCGTAAACAAAATAGAATGGCTCGGTATTATCGACATTCACCCGGTAAAACTGGGTAACCGGCAGGTTGTTCTTGAAGTGGTATTCTTTGCCTCCGTCCCAGGTTTCATAGATGCCTCCGTCGCCCCCGATCAGGAAGTGATCGGTGTTTGCCGGATCGATCCAGAGGGCGTGGTCATCCACATGGCGGAATTTCACGCTAAGGTTATTCCAGTTCCTGCCACCGTCGGTGGTAACTTTTGAATAAGTGTCCATGGAGTAGACCTTATCCACATTTTTCGGATCGCAGTAGATTTCGTTGTAGTACTGTCCGCTGGCATGATAGCTGCTCATTTTTGACCATGAAGCGCCCCGGTCGGTGGAGCGGAAGAAGCCTCCCGACTCACCGGCAGCTTCTATAATGGCAAAGACATAATCGGGATTAACGGGAGAAATGGCGATGCCGATTCCGCCCACATCGCCCGAAGGCAGTCCGGAGGTGAGTTTTTCCCAGTTTGCCCCTGCATCCGTCGATTTCCAGATGGCCGATTCAGGTCCTCCTCCGATCTTGGTAAACACATGCCGGCGCCGCTGCTCAGCGGTGGCGTAAAGCACATCGGGGTTCCGGGGATCCATGATCACATTGTTGACACCGGTATGTTCGCTGATATTCAGTACCTTATTCCAGGTTTTTCCGCCGTCGGTGGTTTTATAGAGTCCACGTTCGCCGCCGGGGCCCCATACCGATCCTTCGGCCGCTACATACACCACATCGGTGTTGCGGGGGTCGATGGCGATCATGCCGATCTGACGCGATTCCTTCAACCCCATGTTTTTCCATGACTTTCCGCCGTCAATGGTTTTATAAACCCCGTCGCCATAGCCAAGCGCCCGCTGATGATTGTTTTCGCCGGTTCCGGCCCAGATTACGTTCGGATTTCCGGGGTCCATGGCCAGACAGCCGATGGAGTAAGAACCGTAGTTGTCGAATACAGGCTCCCAGGTAGTGCCGGCATTCACGGTCTTCCAGATATGGCCCGAGGCTACTGCCACATAGTATTCGGCGTTATTGCCGGGGTTAACGGCAAAATCTGCAATCCTTCCGGAGCTGAAGGCCGGACCTATTGATCTGAATTTCAGCCCACTGAAACTCCCTGACTTGAGCGTATCCGGTTCCGGCGTTTTGTTTTTTTTCTGTGAGAATCCTTCAGGTAAAGCAAAAATGCTGAAAAAGAGAAAAAACAAAGCAATCAGAGATGCCGAAGGCATGATAATTGCTTTAATTTCGCGCGGTGAACCGGAAACGATGGTTTTAGCCACCGGATGAGGTAATGTACTAATGTTCATAATAAAATCGGGTTTTTAAAAGCCTGGTTTTGCAAAGGTGCAGCCTCAGAAGCCAGCTGTGTTTGACTGCCAAAGCTAAACAGAATATTCGATTTTAATAATTTCAAAACCTAATGAAATCAGTTTATTTACCATTTTTTTTATGCCTGCTCATCAGCGGGTTCTCCGCTGCCCAGGAGAGCAGGCAGATTGATATAGTCCGCGCGGGAAATACAAAAACTATAAAAGCCGGTCATTCATCAGGGCAGGCCCTGCGCGGAACGGAGTGCGATACCGTTCGTTTTCCGCTTTCGGGAGAGATCACCTATTATTACCTGATGCAGCCGGAGTCGGGCTATGTAACCGGGAACAACAGCTATAAGGACAAGGTAAAGGCCGAGTACTTCGGCACTTTTGAAACAGGCAGTTTTATTACCGGCATTGTGGCTGAATTTGCCGTGGCCAAAAGTCACAGCAATCCTGATGTTGTTTTCGGAATATGGGACAATACCGGTACAAACGGCAAGCCCGGCGCAATGGTTGCTTCGGCTTCCAAACCGCTGAATTCAATAGTCTCCGATGTGCAATATGAAAGAATTACGACGGTTACTTTCCAGGAGCCTTATCCTGTAAGCGGTCCTTTTTATGTTGGCGTAATTTTGCCAGAGAATATGGGTGATACGGTTGCCCTGTGGTGCCGTAAACATGCTGAAGGTTACAGCGGCACCGCCTGGGACCAGTGGGTCGATGGCAGGTGGTTTGCATTCAGCGACCCTTCCAACTGGGGAAATTCTATGCTTACCACCATGACCCTGCATCCCATCGTGTGTAAAACCACCGGAATCCCTGAATCCTCAGATACTGGTGTGGTCATCAGCCCCAATCCTTCCACGGGCATCATCAATATAAAACGTTGGAAAAGCAGCGAAATGGTGAACATGAATATCTACTCTGCGGAAGGGAAAATGGTTTATTCCAGGGCATTTCCGGGTACTGTTACGGATTATAATATTGATCTCGGATTTCTGCCCCGCGGCATATATTACATGGCCCTGAGCGACAGCCGGCACAACCATCTGAGCAAGCTGATCCTTCAATAGGAATGATCTTCAGATTTCTGGCAATCACATTATTCGATTTGCGGGAGTTAACTTTTAATCACACTGTTTTCTGGTTGAATAATAAGATTACCTTCGGTGAGCTCTCCCGATAGCATCGGGCAAGTTCACCCCATTCTTCTTTTTTATCAACAAATTAACAACAATTAACAAAGAAAAGAAAAAGTAGCAAAAAGAAAAGAAAATCAGACAGTTATAATGTTTCTGTGAAAATTATTGTTAATTAAGTCTTGCAAATCTAAAGGCTATCGGGATAGATTCTTCGCTAACACTCAGAATGGCTTTGACATACATGGGTTTGAAAGAGAGGGGGCTGGTGGCGACATGGCAGAAACAAAACAGCACATCAAATAACAAATTACCCTTCTTCAGGGGTAGTTCATTATAGGATGTGCTTTTTATTTTTTTGCCACAGAATCACGGAAGCACTGATTTATTTCAGGAAAAGAGATCCCGGATTTATATAAAAAGTTTGATAACTAACTTAAGTATACCTGTGCAAATATTCTTAAAACTAATACCGATCAGATTCAGCCCACCACAAATTTATGTAATTAACTGTATAACAATATGATAAATCTGATTTTTTACTTGCATTTATCTCACAGATAGCTTCATTCTCAAATAGTACATTCAGTCATTATTCATGCTGATAACAGGATTAATATTTTCTATTGAAATTTTAGCCTGAAAATGTGATTTATATTCTTCCTTTCTCCGATACTACATTTTATGATTGAAGCAAATCATAAAAGCGTTTACTTGCAAGCCGGGTCCGGTTTCTTTAAAACACGGTGCAGTAACTGCAATCAGCTATTCAGTTTTTCAGGTTTTGTATAAACTGTGATAAATTCTTTTGTGTGTTTTTGTGCTTCCGCGCTTTGGTGGCTTCTTTTAATTGCCAAAGCCTCCATAGTATATCCAACACATCAAATAAGGATTTGCCCTTCTTCAGCTGGCTTTTACAGTGGACTGTTCTCCTGAACTGTTGCTTTCGGCAGGGTTCTTTTGTATCTTTGTAATTATCAGACAAAGTACATATGAAAAAGATACTGGTTCCGGTTGATTTTTCCGATTTATCTACGGATGTCATTGATAAAGCCGGCGAAATCGCGAAAGCTTTCGGGAGTGAGGTTTATATACTGCATGTATCCCTACCCGGCCCTGTTTTTACGGATGACCCCTCTCAGATTATGGCGGTAAATAATCCCGGGCTGGAAGAGTTGGTGCGGGAGGACCACGACCTCAAGGCCATGGTTCATTACCTGCACGAGAGGGGGGTGGATGCCCGTTCAGCCCTGGTGCATGGCCCTGTAGTCAACACCATTCTGGATGAAGCTGAAAAATTTGAAGCGGACCTGATTGTTATCGGTACGCAAAGCCACGGGTTTCTGTACCGGACATTTATCGGAAGTGTCAGTGACGGGGTGATGCGCAACAGCCCCTGTCCGGTGATGATTGTGCCTCAGCCCTGAGGCCTTTTACCAAATTTCGGCAGCAGGTCGGCCCGGCCTGCTTTTTTCAATGTTTCAGCAAGCCAGCGTTTGTTTTCGGGTTTATACCAGAAAAAGAACCGCTGCTGGTTGAGTTTTTCCTGTTTATCCCGGGCCACATACACGGCATTCAGCGTGTACGGATCGAAGCCGGTGTAGTACATGGCCGTGGCCAGGGTCATGGGGGTGGGGGTAAAATCCTGCACCTGTTCCAGCCTGAAACCCTGCTGCGAGGTTTCACAGGCAAGTTCGGCCATATCTTCGGGGCGGCTGCCCGGATGGCTTGAAATAAAGTAGGGGATCAGCTGCTGCCTCAGACCGTTTCTGCGGTTAATCTCGTTAAATTTCTGTTGAAACTGCACAAAGGTGCGGTAATGCGGCTTGCGCATAATCTGCAGCACATGCGCCGAACTATGCTCAGGAGCCACTTTCAGTCTTCCCGAAACGTGCCGGGTGATCAACTGCTCCAGGTACTCATTCAGCCCGTTGGCCTTTGATTCTGCTTCGCTGCGGCCAATCAGCATGTCGTAACGGATACCGCTGCCGATGGTGATGCGTTTTACATTAGGTACCCGCAAAGCCTTATTGTACAGAGCAGTCATCGGGCGGTGGTCGGTGTTCAGGTTGCGGCAGATAGTCGGGAAAATGCACGAGGGACGTTTGCATTTTTTGCATTTTTCCGTGTCGATCCCTTTCATCCGGTACATATTGGCCGAAGGGCCGCCCAGATCGGTGATATGGCCTTTAAAATCCGGGGCAGCGGCAATCTGTTCCACCTCTTTCAGGATGGATTTTTCGGAACGGCTTACCACAAACTTTCCCTGATGGGCTGAAATGGCGCAGAAAGCGCATCCGCCGAAGCATCCCCGGTGCATGTTTACCGAATTGCGGATCATCTCAAAAGCGGGAATGGCGCCTCTTTTATAGTAGCGCGGGTGTGGCTCGCGCGTGTAGGGCAGGTCGAAGGAGGCATCTATTTCCGCCTCGTTCATGGGCGGGTTGGGGGGATTTACCACTATGGTGAAATCCCCGTTTCTTTCCAGCAGCCTGGCGCCCTGCCAGCGGTTCGATTCCTCTTCGAAGATGCGGAAATGCCGGGCAAAGGCCTTTTTATCTTTCAGGCATTCATTATGTGAGGGTAGTTCATGGGTGGCTATATCCGGAAGTTCGGGCAAGGCTTCCCCGGTAGAAATCCGGAAGGCAGTCTGCTCCACATCGCGGATTTGCATTATGTTTTCGCCGGATGCCAGGCGTCGGAGCAGCGAAACCAGGCCCCTTTCCCCCATCCCGAAAACCAGCATATCGGCGCCGCTCCAGGTAAGGATGTCGGGTTTCAGGCTGTCACTCCAGTAATCGTAGTGGGTGAGGCGGCGCATGGAGGCTTCGATTCCGCCCAGGATAACGGGCACATCCGGGTAGAGTTTTTTCAGGATTCGCGTATATACCACCGAAGCATAATCGGGCCGGAAACCGGCCACGCCGCCCGGGGTGTAGGCGTCGTCGCTGCGCAGGCGCTTATTGGCGGTGTAATGGTTTACCATGCTGTCCATATTGCCGGCAGTTACCCCGAAAAAAAGCCTGGGTTTACCCAGTTTCTTAAAGTCGCGCAGGTCGTCGCGCCAGTTGGGCTGCGGCAGTATGGCCACCCGGAACCCCGCATGTTCGGTCAGTCGCCCGATTACAGCGGTGCCGAAAGCGGGATGATCGACATAGGCATCGCCCGAAACTATGATTACGTCCACCTCATCCCAGCCGCGGCGTTCAAGCTCTTCGCGCGAAACGGGCAGCCAGTCGGTAAGGGGGCGTTTATCAGGGATTTGCATGGGGCAAAGGTAGGTGATATTTTGGCTCGGGGCGCATAGCCGGGTAAGGGGAGTTTTTGATTTCTCTCGTTATCCCTTAGCTCTTCCAGGTCAGGGAATTTCCGGTTTCTGATATTGTGTAATGGATTACATAAAAAATATAGAAAGAATGTAATGGGATCATTGTTGTCCGGGAAAAATAATAAAATTTGACCAGAATGCTTAGTAGCTATGGGTTTCAGAAAAATGTAACAAGTTACAGCTTACTTTCACTTTTTCGCCACAAAGGCACCAAGGCACCAAGTTGCACAAATTTATTTTTCTCATTTAGTGATACTTAGTGTCTTCGTGTCTTTGAGGCAAATTCTTTCTTCATTTTTTCCGGACAATGGTAATCATGAATATGATTTTACGGGAAATACCGTTAATAAAAGCAGATAATAAGCCATGGACATTTTCTGATAATTACGGATTATCAATAAAAGCAATAATGTTATGCATGATGCAAGGGATCTGAACATTCAACAGGAGATTATACCTTTTTTTGATTTTACCCTGAATTCATTCAGCCGTCAGGCTCTCGGCAAACTTATGGATACTCCGCTGGAAAGCCCCGAAAGAATCAGGGAGCGGCAGCAGGTGCTGAAAGGATTTATAAGCAATGCAGAACTCCTGAGAGAGTATACCTATTCCCGGACGGATTTTTACGAAGTAAAGCGGTTACTTACTGAAAGTTCCGTGAATAAGTTGAGTTACAGTGACAGGTTCAGGTTGCTGATTTCCGAAAATGAACGAATGGCTTTAAAGGCACGGTTTATTCAATTGGTTACTTTGTTTCACAAGCTTGACTCCTGGTACATTTCCCGGATAAGGAAGGATGTTTTTCCTGACGCATACAGAACTGAATTAAAACTTTTACGGGATTTCCTTCAGCAATTTAATCTGCCGTTTTATGACAGGCTGATACTTGATAACAGGTTCAGAAACAGACATGTGGCCAGGCTGTCTGAAATGGTTTCACAACTACAGGCAGCCGGGGAGATTGATCTGTTTTATAATCGCCTTGCAGCGTTTGAAGCCTTGCTGTCGATCAGTCAGGGAATTATTAAGCATGGGTTTGCCTTCCCTGAAATATCTTTTAATGAGTTAATAATAAACGAATTATATTATCCGCAGGTTAAGAATCCGGTAAAGAACAACTTTTCTGGCATCCGCAATGTGACCCTGCTAACCGGGCCGAATATGTCAGGGAAGTCAACCTGCCTGAAAAGTATAAGTTTATGCATCTGGCTGGCACATATCGGATCGGCAGTTCCGGCTGCTTCAGCGCGGATTCCTTTTTTCGATAGTATTTTGATTTCGATCAATCACTCCGATGACATCGTCAACGGCTACAGTCATTTTATGCAGGAAGTGCTACGTGTGAAATCTGTTCTTAATGAAGCGATTGATGGCCGGAGATGTTTTGCGGTTTTTGACGAGCTTTTCAAGGGAACCAACCCGGAAGATGCAGTGGAAATCAGCGCTGCCAGCATCGTGGGTATGACAAAACTCAGCAACGCGGTCTTCATTATTTCAACCCACCTTCATCTCTTGAATAAGATGAATGAAATAGAGGCTGGCGATATTTTCACCTGCTGTCTTGGCTGTGAAATTGATAGCGAACGCCCCGTGTTCAGCTACAAATTAAAGGAAGGATGGTCAGATCTGAAAATCGGGACACTGCTTTTTAAACAGGAGGGTTTATATCAGTTACTGGCTTCAGTAAATGGCTAAATTATTGCCTGAAACTACCTCCCTCTTACCCGTTATACTTATAAACTATCTGTCATTTCAAACGCAGCGTGAATCCCTGCTGCATTATTTTGACGAACCAGCCGTGGACCGGACACTGATGTTAGCGGGAAAATTTGTATATACAGGGCGTGCAGAAGGTAGTAAGTGGTGTCAAGGCTGGATCGGAAGGTTAATATATTGAATAAGAATATTATACAACGAATTAAAAATTAGTTAAAGGCCTCTTTTCCTCCTTTTGTATATGTAATTTATAGGTAGGTTTTGATTATATTTGATCTATGTTTAAGAAAAATTTCAGGCAAAAAATCCCTGTCTAAGAAACGTTATAACAAATTATCCAAAGATGAAACAAAAATTACTTGCGCTGATTTTGCTGAGTTTCTCTATTTCTCTGTTTGCACAGCCTCAGAAGGTTGCAATAGAAAATACGGAGAAGGGGATGAAACTTATGGTCAACAACCAGGGTTTCATGGTCAACGGCATCAACTGGGATTATTTCCCCATCGGGACCAACTATTCCTACAGTTTATGGACCCAGTCCGACGACTTCATCAAACAGGCACTGGATGAAGAAATGTCGCTGCTTAAAAACATGAATGTGAACGCCATTCGTGTTTACACAGGTATCCAGCCCAGGTGGATCACATACATCTATGAAAATTATGGTATCTATACCATGCTCAACCATTCTTTTGGCAGGTACGGGCTTACGCTCGACGGGGCATGGGAAGGAAACACCGATTATTCAGACCCCCGGGTAAAGGAACTTCTGCTAAAGGAAGTAACCGGACTGGTTCAGGAATATAAAGATACACCCGGCTTGTTGCTTTACCTGCTGGGGAATGAAAACAACTACGGACTGTTCTGGCGCGGTGCCGAAACCGAGAATATCCCGATGGAAGACCGTGAATCGACAAAAATGGCCCATTACTTATATAAACTTTTCAACGAAGCCTCGGTGGCCATGAAAGCCATTGACCCACATCATCCCGTTTCCATCTGCAACGGCGACCTCTTGTTTCTGGATATTATCGCAGAGGAATGTAAGGATGTGGACATATTCGGTATAAACGTTTACCGTGGCATTTCATTTACCGATCTGTTCGACAGGGTGAAGAAAGAATACGGAAAGCCTGTCTTATTGACTGAATTTGGTTCTGATGCCTTTAACGCCATTACCATGGAGGAGGCGCAGAAGGACCAGGCAATTTACAATGTTGCCAACTGGAAGGAAGTATATGAAAATGCGGCCGGAATGGGCAAAGCAGGCAATTCGCTGGGCGGGTTTACCTTTCAGTTCAGCGATGGCTGGTGGAAATACGGCCAGACCGAATACCTTGATGTGCATGATTCCCATGCCTCATGGAGCAACGGAGGTTATTTGTTTGACTATAAGCCCGGCCAGAACAATATGAATGAAGAGTGGTTCGGAATATGCGCCAAAGGCCCGACCAATGCCAAAGGATTTTACCAGTTATATCCCAGGGCCTCCTATTATGCCCTGAAAGAAGCCCACCAACTGAATCCCTATGCCGAAGGCGTAAATTTGCCAACCATACAGCAGCACTTTAACGGCATCCAGGTGGTGGAATCCCTCCTGAAGGCCAGGGGCGACAAGGCCGCGCTGGAAGGGGAAAAGCTTAAAAAAATCAGCCTGAGCCGTTTAAGTGCACAAAATACAACGTTTAATACCGGCGGCAGCCTGATTTCCACGCCCGATGTTGCCGATCCGAATAATCCGGTCTTCCCGAATCAGCTGGGATTCGACCACATGCAGTCATTCTATGTTGGCGTAGCGGCGAATCCGTCAAGCAATTTCAGCGCCGATGTGGAATTTAATGTGCTGGGCAATGTGGCGCTGAACCCGATTGATCAGATATTTTATGAAAACCGCGGGCGTCCTGTAGAAGTAAGCGGGAGCAACGGAAATGTAACCCTGGGTTCTGTCAACCGGGTTCAGGTTTACAAAGCCAGTTATCATTGGGATCACAAATTGTTCGACCTTAAGGGATTTTATCGCACGGGTCATTATCACTGGGGGTATGAAGGCGACTTTTTTGGCCTTTACCCCGAAGCCAACTACGGTCCCAATATCGACATCTACAATGGTATTGCGCCATTTGGATTTGAAATGGAAGGCAAGCAGATGTTCAGTGATTTTAAACTGGCATTCGGCCCGCAGCTCTGGTGGGGGGCCAACCCGGCTGTATTGCTGAAATACAGTAAAAGTGTTGCACATTTCAATTTTACCGGGATTTTTCATGAGGACCTTGCACAGCTTGGGATGACGGAAAGTTCGTTTGCCATTCCGCAACCCAAAACAAGGCGGCTTACCTTGTTTGTGAACAGGGAGTTCGGCAGATTCGGGGTCAATGCAGGAGGAATCTGGGCCGGTCAGCCGCTTCAGGGCAGGGAATTCCAGGTAGTAAGGGGAGAAGAGGGGAATTACTCGGTTTATAAAGATGAAATCAAGGCGCAGGATAATTTCGGAGGAAAGATAAAATTAACTTATAAGGGTGGAAGGTTTAACTGGTATGCGCAATCCGCGGTCATGGGCCTTGTGGCGCAGGGCGGTGCCGACCAGACGCTGACATTCACCGGCTGGAGGTTAAAGGACAGCGGCAGCGGAAACCAGTATAATTTCCTGACCGGAGCTACCTATCTGATCGGAGATTTTCAGGTGGCCCCCAACTTCCTGTGGCAAAAGCCCATCGAAGGTCCGATACCTGGTGATGTACCAGCCCCCGGAAGGCCGAGAAACATCCTTGATGATCCTTTTGTGGTAAGGGCAAACAGGGAACAGATAGCCGGTGAAATTTTATTCACTTACGATCCCACGCCCGGTACCTGGATGTACAACTGGGACAGCGACCGTTCGGAAGATGCCGAACTTGCCGTGAGCCTGGGTTTTGTTTACAGGCATTTGCCCACTACCCAGGACGCTGCAATCGGAATACTGCCCGATGGGCGTACCACATTCGCATTCCCGGGCGCCGCGCCGGCCAAAGATTTGTGGGAGATCCACTCCAGGCTGGTTTCGAAGTTGAGCAGCGATTTTGGTTTTATTGCAAACATCTATGCAGGAGATGCGCAGGGCAACGGCAGTGATGCAAGGCTGATCAGGCGCTACGGGATTGATTTGCGGATGATTTACAAGGAAGTAAAACTTACTTCTTTCGCCAGAATCAATGACTGGGGCCCCTACGACTATCACCGCGATTACAACCTGACCTTCCCGCTTCAGCTTATGGCCGATATTTCAACCTCTCTGAAAAAACCTGACTGGTTTGAGCTTCCGAATACTGAAATCGGATTGCGGGCAACTTACCGCACCCTCGACCGGTATTCTCCCCGTTACGCGCCAACCTACAAGCCTGATGCAAGCGGGGCGCTGGTGCCCGATCCCGAAGCTGTCGGATTTGACAATGGCAACGAATGGGAGATCAGAACCTATGTACGCATAAATATTGGTAAATAATAAAAACACCCTGCGATGAAAACGAACATACTCATCAGTTTAAAAAAATATATCCCCATAATTATTCTTGCTGCACTTTTTATGGGGTGCGAACGCGATCTTCCCGACCTGAAACCCGTAACATTTCCTGATAATCCTTTAGTTTTTATTGACGGATTCACTGCGGGGCTGAACTATGCGGCTTTCGGGGGTTCTGTGCCTACCGCTTTTGATGTGGATAAGAAAGAAACTTACAACAATTCAGCAGCTTCCATGCGGTTTGATGTCCCCAATGCAGGCGATCCCCGTGGCGCTTATGCGGGTGGCGTTTTCTACACCGGAACAGGCAGAAACCTGACAGGCTATAATGCTTTGACATTCTGGGCAAAAGCATCTCAATCTGCGGTGATTGACGTGGTTGGTTTTGGTAACGACCTTGGAGCCTCAAAGTACCAGGTGACTATACCAGGATTGCAGATAAGTACCAGCTGGCAGAAATACATCATTCCGCTGCCCAATTCTTCAGTACTTACAGCCGAGCGCGGTATGTTTTATTACTCAACAGGGCCTGTCGATGGCAAAGGCTATTCTTTCTGGGTGGATGAATTGAAGTTTGAAAACCTGGGAACCATCGCCCATCCGCAGTTCAGCATCCTCAACGGTCAGAATCAGGATGAAACATCATTTGTTGGTGTGGAGAAAACAATTACAGGGCTTGCAGCTGTGTTTAACCTGCCATCCGGTATCAACCAGGCGGTAAATATTTCACCTGCATATTTTGAATTTACATCATCCAACCCTTCAATTGCAACCGTCGATGAATCAGGCAAGGTACTGGTTAACGGTGGCCCGGGCGTGGCCCTTATCACTGCAAAAGTCGGGGATGCCGAGGTCAACGGTTCTTTAACCATCAGGTCACAGGGAGTATTTCAGCTTGCTCCGGTTCCCACCCGGCCGGCTGAGAATGTAATTTCTGTATTCAGCAATGCCTATACCAATGTACCGGTAAATTATTACAACGGGTACTGGGAGCCATATCAGACAACGCTTTCGGCTGATTTTGAAGTGGACGGAGATCAGATACTGCATTATACCAACTTTAATTTTGTCGGGATTGAATTCAGTTCTCCTACCATTAATGCTTCAGCGATGACGCATCTGCATACAGACATATTTATTCCGAATGCCTTAACAGGAAACGCCCAGTTGCGTTTTGAACTGGTTGATCTCGGAACAACCGTCAGCGGCACTTTTACAACAACCATCACGCCTGGTCAATCGCAGCAATGGATCAGCCTGGATATTCCCTTGTCGGGCTTTGCAGGTCTGAGCGCAAGAAACAATCTCGGACAGCTTATTTTTGTGGATGGCAATGAAAACATATCAAACTTCTATGCCGACAATATTTATTTTTACAAGGACGGCTCCCAGCCATCGTCGCCGGCAACTGCAGCGCCGGTACCCACCCACCCGGCCGGCAATGTGATCAGCGTTTTCAGCGATTCATACACGGCAATTCCCGGCACCGACCTTAATCCGTTCTGGGGACAGGCAACGGTTGTTACAACGGTGCAGATTCAGGGGAATAACACCCTGAAATTTGCCGGCCTCAACTATCAGGGGATCCAATTCGGTGCCAGCCAGAATGTCTCTTCCATGGGATTTCTGCACCTGGATTTCTGGACCGCGAACTCATCGGCGCTGAGTGTCTTTCTGATTAGTCCGGGCCCCGTTGAAACCCCTTATACATTAACGGTTCCCACTTCCGGCTGGAGCAGCATCGACATTCCGCTCTCCTCCTTTGCCCCGGTGGATTTGAACGATGTTATCCAACTCAAATTTGAAGGTAACGGAGACATCTACCTGGATAACATTTATTTCAGGAAAAATTAATCGTGTCAGGGCTTGTGTTGTAAACAAAAAACGCTAAAAAAATGAATAAAATCAATAATTTCGGGAGAATATGCATCCAATCCGCGGTGTTGCTGTTTGCGGTCATTTTATGGGGATGCGAACGCGACAACTTTCAGAAACTGGAGAAGCGCAACTGGCAAATAACCTGGAGCGATGAATTTAATGGCCTGGCCGGGCAGTCGCCGGATGCATCAAAATGGACCTTTGATCTGGGCACCGGTCAGGACGGTTGGGGCAACAGCGAATTACAGAGTTATACCAACAGTCCTGCAAACATCTCGCTCGATGATGAGGGGAATCTGGTAATTACTGCCATTAACGAAGGCAACCGCTTTACTTCGGCAAGGATTAAGACGCAGGGCCTGTTTGCCCAGCAATACGGGCGTTTTGAGGCGCGAATAAAAACACCTTACGGGCCCGGTATATGGCCCGCCTTCTGGATGCTGGGCGAAAATATTGAAACGGAGCCCTGGCCGGCATGCGGTGAAATTGATATCATGGAACTCCGCGGACAGGAGCCTCACATCATCCACGGAACCCTTCATGGCCCGGGATATTCGGGCGGAAATCCGGTAACCGGAAGCTACGCGCTTGTTAACGACAGATTTGACAATGATTTCCATCTTTTCGCCATTGAATGGGATAAGGACAAGATTGACTTTTTTGTGGATGATTATCTTTACCAGCGCATCGAACGCAGCAATGTGCCCGGTGAATGGGTTTACGATCAGCTTTTTTTTTCCTCATCAATCTGGCAGTGGGTGGCAATTATGTCGGATTCCCCACTGCCCAAACCCCCTTCCCGCAGAAAATGTACATTGATTATGTAAGGGTCTACCAGGAGGTTAAATAGAAAAAGAAGCGCAGGATTAATCATCACCAACATTTTTTACAGTCAATGAATAAAGCTTATCCTGAAACCCCTATGAATACTGCCGGGAAGACAATTGAAATGCAGGTAGCTGAACATGAAAATGGAAGCTACTTTAAAATTTCGAATTATGATCTGATGCGGCCGTTCTTTATGAGCATCGTCAGTGACTCAAACCACTGGATGTTTATAGCAAGCAACGGAGGACTCACTGCCGGGCGGAAGAACCCTGAACTTTCCTTGTTTCCTTATTATACTGATGACAAAATAATAGAATCGGCTGATATTACCGGAAGTAAATCCGTGTTTCAAATACGGGCAGACGATCAGATTCATGTTTGGGAGCCTTTTTCAGTAAGGTTTGCCGGTAAATATTCCATCAGCCGGAATCTTTATAAAAGCATCTATGGCAACAAAATCATTTTTGAAGAAATCAACCATGATTTCGGGCTGATTTTCCGGTATCAGTGGAATTCTTCGAAGGTGTATGGTTTTGTAAAAAAGTCGGCACTGGCCAACACTTCAGATAAGGATTATAAAATCACCCTGCTGGATGGGCTGCAGAATATCATGCCTTACGGGGTACCCAGCGATCTGCAGCGATCAACCAGTAACCTGGTAGATGCCTACAAGAGAAGCGAGCTGGAGCCGGAATCGGGAACCGGTATTTTTGCCCTCAGCGCCATTATTGTCGACAAAGCCGAACCCAGTGAAGCGCTGAAGGCGAACATTGCCTGGTCGCTGGGGCTGGATCATCCGAAATATCTGCTCTCCTCCCTTCAGTTGGATCATTTCAGACAGGGCGGAGCGATCTCGGAAGAAACGGATATTAAAGGGGAGAAGGGAGCATATTTTGTTTGTAAGGAAATTCTGTTGCCTGCCCGGAGTGAGAAAAACTGGAAACTCATCGCCAACGTCAATCAGCATCACGCGCAGATCGTCAGCCTGTGTCAGGAAATTAAGCACGTTGCGGATCTTGAACAAAAGATTCAGGAGGATATCGACTCCGGAACGGAAAAAGTGATAGAACTGGTGGCAAGTGCTGACGGCTTGCAATTTTCAGCAGATCAGCTCAGCGACGCCCGCCATTTTTCCAATGTACTTTTTAACATCATGCGCGGAGGCATCTTTGATAACGGCTATCTGATTAAAAAAGATGATTTTGTCAGTTATCTTCTGAAGGCCAACAGGGAGGTCGTGGCCGGGAATCAGGCATTTATTGATAAACTTCCGGAGAAATTCGGCTTGTCAGCATTGCAAAACATTTTGTCTGGTATTGATGATGCTGACCTGATCAGGCTTTCTTCGGAATATCTTCCGTTGAAGTTCAGCCGCAGGCATGGCGATCCCAGCCGCCCGTGGAATTATTTTACCATCAATATTCAGAACGAAACAGACGGATCAGAAATTCTGGATTATGAAGGGAACTGGAGGGATATTTTCCAGAACTGGGAAGCGCTGGCACTTTCATACCCTGAATTTGTTACCGGCATGATCTTCAAGTTTCTGAACGCTTCAACATTCGACGGGTACAATCCTTACAGGATCACGAAAGATGGGTTCGACTGGGAAACCATAGAGCCTGATAATCCATGGTCATACATCGGATACTGGGGTGATCATCAGATTATTTATCTGCAGAAGTTCTTTGAAATCACAGAAAAGTTCTACCCGGGCACATTGCAGTCATTGCTCGGCAAAGAATGGTTTGTATATGCCGCGATACCATACAGGATCAAACCTTACGACCAGATTCTGAAAAATCCGAAGGACACCATTGAATTTGACCATAAATGGGATGATGCGATCAGAAAAAACCGTGAATCACTTGGCGCCGACGGGGCTTTGATTTCCGGCAGCAACCGGCAGATCTGCCATGTGAATTTCACTGAAAAGATACTGGCAACCGTGCTGGCCAAAATGTCAAACTTCATTCCTGAGGCGGGTATCTGGATGAACACCCAGCGCCCGGAGTGGAACGATGCCAACAACGCCCTGGTCGGCAATGGGGTTTCCATGGTTACGCTTTACTATCTGCACCGCTTTCTGAAGTTTTTCAGGAATATGCTGGAAAAGACCGGAACGGAAAGCGTGGTGATTTCGGAGGAACTGGCTGTCTTTTATCACTCACTGGATGATACCCTGCTGGAATTCAGTCCACTACTGACAAATGGCTTCAGCGACCAGGACAGAAAAGTTATACTTGACCGTCTTGGTTGGGCTGCATCCGGATATCGTCAGCATATCTACAACAATGGTTTTAAAGGCAGCAGGCAAAGCATTACTGTTGAAGGGCTGAAGAAATTCACCGGTGTTTGCCTTGATTTCATTGAACAATCCATCCGGGTCAACAGAAGGGCTGACAATCTCTATCATGCTTACAATCTGATGCATGCCACTGAAACCGCAGTTTCCTGTTCCCATCTTCCTGAAATGCTCGAAGGCCAGACAGCGGTCTTAAGTTCCGGCTATTTAACCGCTGATCAGGCGCTGGAGGTGCTGGATGCCCTCAAAAGCAGCGCGCTGTTCCGCGAGGATCAGTACAGTTACATTTTGTACCCCAACAAAAAGCTGCCCGGATTTTTAGAGAAGAACAATATCCCCCCCCTCAGGGCGCAGGAATCAGCGCTGATTAACCGGCTGATTGCCGATGGAAATACAGAGATTGTTGAGCTTGACGTGCTGGGAGGCTTGCATTTCAACGGGAATTTTAAAAATGCCGCCGACCTGGCTGCCGCGCTTAACAGGCAATCTGAAGGGAGATACCGTGAACTGGTCAGGCAAGACCGTAAGCTGGTGCTTGACATCTTTGAAGAAGTCTTCAATCACAAAGCTTTTACTGGCAGATCGGGCACTTTCTATTCGTATGAAGGGCTGGGGTCCATCTATTGGCACATGGTTTCGAAACTGCACCTGGCGGTGCAGGAGTGTTGCCTGAGTGCCATAGAGACCAGCGCTGATAAAAAAGTCATTGGCAGATTACTGGATCACTATTACGAGATTGAAGCGGGAATTGGTGTGCATAAATCTCCGGGGCTTTACGGGGCATTTCCAACCGATCCTTACTCTCACACACCGCTGCACAGGGGCGCACAGCAACCCGGCATGACCGGCCAGGTTAAAGAGGATATCCTGGTCAGGTTTGGCGAACTGGGGGTGTTTGTAAATGAAGGTAAGCTTTATTTCAACCCCTGGCTGCTCCGCAAGGAAGAGTTTCTTAGTGAAGATAGAATTTTTGAATACAGGAAATCCGGAGGTGGCATTGGGAGAATAGAACTTGCTTCCGGTCAGCTGGCCTTTACCTGTTGCCAGACCCCTGTAATCTATTCACTTTCGGCAAGCGATGCAGTTATTGTTTTTTACGCCAACGGTGATAAAACAGAAACCGAAGGCAATGTCCTGAGTCAGGAAATCAGCAGCCTGATATTCAAAAGAACCGGATCAATTGAAAAAGTGGAAGTATCAATAAACAGCATGAAATGAGCGAAAACACGACTAAATTATCTGTAAAGGAAAAAATCGGCTATGGTCTTGGCGATACGGCCTCGCACTTTGTGTGGGACATGGTTGGCTTCTGGATTTTGATTTTTTATACCGACACCTTCGGAATATCCGCGGCTGCCGCCGGAACCATTATGCTCATTGCCCGTTTCTGGGATATGGTCAGCGACCCTATCATGGGTGTAATTGCCGACAGGACCAATACCCGCTGGGGGAAGTTTCGCCCGTATCTGCTCTGGATGGCGCTGCCTTACAGTGTACTGGCAGTGCTCGCTTTTTCAACGCCTGACATAGGGCCTACCGGAAAAGTTATTTATGCCGGGATTACCTATCTGCTTTTGATGACCGTCTTTACGGCCATCAACCTGCCGTATTCGTCGCTGGGCGCCGTGATGACTTCCGATTCTTATGAAAGGGCCGGGTTAAATTCATACCGTTTTATTTTTGCCTTTGTCGGGCAGTTTATCGTTACCGGAACGGCGCTCTATCTGGCCAGCTATTTTGGCAAGGGCGACAATGCCAAAGGCTATCAGTACACCCTGATGTTGTTTGCAGCCATCAGTTTTGTGTTGTTTATCATCACCTTTAAAACCACGAAAGAAAGGGTGAAACCTCCGGCTGAACAACAAAAAAATCTGAAACAGGATCTTAAAAATCTGTTCAGGAACCGGCCCTGGGTCATTCTTTTCTTTGTGGGCATTGTTTCGTTTGTCATGTTTGCCCTGCAGAACCTTTCGATTGCTTATTACTTCAAGTATTACATCGGGCAGGAACAAAACGTGCAGATGTTTAATGTAATCGGCACCGTTGCGCTGATACTTGGAATTCCCTTTTCAAAACCTTTGGCAAAGAAGTTTGGGAAACGCAATGTTTACATCGCCAGTTCACTGCTTTCCGGACTGTTTTTCATACTGCTGTATCTTCCGGGCAGCCAGAATATTTATGGGATTTACATCCTGAATATTCTGGCCAAATTCACCTATGCCCCTGCCGTGCCGCTGCTTTGGACCATGCTCGCCGATACTGCTGATTATTCCGAATGGAAATTCGGCCGGCGTGCAACCGGTCTGGTATTTTCGGCAGCCACTTTTGCACAAAAGGCGGGTTGGGGAATTGGTGGTGCCCTGGCAGGATGGCTGCTGGTCCTGTTTCAATTTGTGCCCAATATGGAGCAGTCGGCCACCTCCCTGAACGGAATCAAGCTGATGATTTCCGTGTTTCCCGGAGTACTCTATATGTCGGTTGCCATTCTGCTGTATTACTATGCCATTGACCACAAAACCTGTCTGCTGATGCAACAGGAACTGGAGCAACGGAGAAAAGAATCATAAAACACCTGAAACTATCGGTTATGCAATCTGTAAAAATGAAAAAAATCAATGATGTAATCGGGAATTTTCTGCATTTCCTGATTCTGGCTGTGTCAGTTCTGCTGTTTGCTTCATGTTCGCAAAAAATCGTCAGCACCGGCAAAACTGCCGCTGAGATACTGGGAGATCCGGAGTACCAGGCCATCTCCTACGGAGGGTACCGTGAATTATCCAGAGACATACAGCCAACCATTCCCCAGTTGAAGGAAGATATGAAAATTCTGTCGGCTATGGGGATTAAGCTGGTACGCACCTATAACGTGTATTACGACGAAGCCGCCAATCTGCTCGAAGCCATCAGTCAGCTGAAAAAAGAAGATCCTAAATTTGAAATGTACATCATGCTTGGCGCGTGGATTGACTGTAAGAATGCCTTTACCAAGCTGCCCGATCGCATCAGGAATGAAGAAAGCCCCGAAAATAAAAAGGAAATCAGCCGCGCTGTTGAGCTGACACAACAGTATCCTGATATCGTTAAGATTATTGCGGTTGGTAATGAAGCCATGGTGCACTGGGCGTGGGAATATTACGTTGAGCCCGGTATCATCCTGAAATGGGTGAAGCATCTGCAGAAACTCAAGAAAAACGGAGAGCTGCCCGAAACCTTATGGATTACAAGTTCCGATAATTTCGCATCCTGGGGCGGCGGTGGGAGCGAGTATCACCTTGAAGAACTGAATGAACTCATCCGTTCGGTTGATTATATTTCGATGCACACTTACCCTATGCACGACACCCATTACAATCCTGATTTCTGGGGAGTACCCGAAGCGCAAGAAGGATTGTCAGATCCTGAAAAAATTAATTCCGCCATGCTCAGGGCAAGGGATTATGCCATTACTCAATACGAAAGCGTTATCGCCTATATGCGAAGTCTGGGGGTAGATAAGCCCGTTCATATCGGCGAGACCGGTTGGGCGACCCGGTCCGACGGATTTTACGGACATGATGGTTCCCGGGCGTGCGATGAATACAAATCGGCGATTTATCACGATATGATGCGCGAATGGACAGACTCAAAAGGGATCACCTGCTTTTATTTCGAGGCGTTTGACGAACAGTGGAAAGATGCGGCAAATCCGGAAGGTTCCGAAAACCACTTCGGGCTGATTAACCTTCAGTCGCAGGCTAAATATACCTTGTGGGATATGGTGGATGCCGGTGTTTTTGATGGTTTGACCCGCGACGGTAAACCCATCACCAAAACCTATGATGGCGACACTGCCGCGATGATGCAGGAAGTAAAGGTGCCGCCAACCGCAAAAGAGATCAGGGAGCGTAAGTAAATAAAAACCAGCAATATGAAGGCAGTTGTTAAACATTTGTCCATTTTCTTTTTCATAATCACACTGATGAGTAGTTGTAGCAATTCTGAGAAATCAGAAGTTGAAGTCTTTGAGACATCGGCAAATGGCAATCAGTTAACCAGATTAATTGAATTTGAGGAATCTGAAGTAATGGTGGATATTTCCATATTCCCCGATCAGGAACATCAGACAATCGTTGGTTTCGGAGGCTCCTTTACCGAAGCTTCGGCATTTCTGCTCAACCAGGTGAGCAAGGAAAACCGCGACAAAATTCTGGAAGCTTATTTTGGAGAATCAGGCGCGCGCTATTCACTCACGCGAACGCACATGAACTCCTGCGATTTCTCACTGGGTAATTATTCCTATGCCCCTGTTGAAGAAGATATGGAACTGGTGCATTTTTCCATTAAGGAAGATATGGATGACATCATTCCCATGATTAAAGATGCCAAAGCCATTTCGAAGGATGGTTTTAAAATTATCTCATCTCCCTGGACAGCGCCGCCCTGGATGAAAGACAACAAAGACTGGCGTGGTGGAAAGCTGTTGCCGGCGTATTATGATACCTGGGCATTGTTCTTCTCAAAGTATCTGGACGCTTACCGGGCTGAAGGCATTGACATCTGGAGCGTTACGGTTGAAAACGAACCGCTGGGCAACGACAGCAACTGGGAAAGCATGCATTACACCCCTCAGGAAATGACTGATTTTGTAAAAAATTATCTGGGACCAAAATTGAAATCCGGCGGACACAACGTAAAAATCCTGGGATTTGACCAGAATCGTGATGAGCAGTTAAAAATATGGGTGGATGTTATGTTCGGAGACGAAGTGGCAAGGGATTATTTCGATGGCACCGCTGTACACTGGTATGCCAGCACCTATGAGTATTTTCCCGAAGCTTTACAATATGTTGTGAATAAAGCTCCCGGGAAGCACCTGATCAACACGGAAGCCTGTGTGGATGCCCAGGTGCCAAGATGGAAGGACGATGCCTGGTACTGGTCGGAGGAGGCCACCGACTGGGGCTGGACCTGGGCTCCCGAAGACCAGAAATACCTGCACCCTAAATATGTTCCTGTTTACCGTTATGCACGCGATATCATCGGTTGCCTGAACAACGGGGTGGATGGCTGGGTGGACTGGAATATGGTGCTCGACAGGCAGGGTGGCCCGAACTGGGCAAAGAACTGGTGTATTGCACCCGTTATTGTTGATCCCGAAAAGGATGAAATATATTTTACCCCCCTTTATTACACCCTTGCACATTTCAGCAGGTTTATCAGGCCCGGGGCAGTAAGAATCGGCTCTGCCTGTACCGACGACAGCCTTATGCTGACTGCTGCCCGGAATCCCGACGGGAGCATTGCCGTTATTGTTTTCAATCCCGGCGCGGAAACAAAAGGAATCCGGCTTGCTTTGCATGAAAAACCGGTTGAATTCACCATCAGTGGGAAAGCCATTCAAACAATCCTGATCAAAGGGTAAAGCAAATGATGCTGACAATTATTGCATAACTTAAAATCTATAAACTATGTCAACCCATGTAACACCCTTAAAAGACAGGGTTCCTTTAGGCCAAAAGGCCGCTTTCGGAGCCGGCCATCTCGTCAATAATTTATTGCCGGGATCTTTGGGGGTTTTTGCCTTCTTTTTGCTTACCGCCTTTGGGATGGATCCGTTTCTGGCAGGTTTACTCGGAGGCCTGCCCCGTTTTTTTGACGCTATTACCGACCCCATCATGGGTTATATCTCGGATAATACAAAATCGCGGTTTGGACGCAGAAAACCTTACATATTTATCGGAGCCATTCTCAGCGGTATTTTATTTGCCGTTTTATGGCAGCTCGATCCGGAGAACAGCCAGATGTATAATTTCTGGTATTTTCTGATCCTTTCCATGGTCTACCTGATTGGAAACACCATGTTTTCCACTCCGCTGATAGGTTTGGGATATGAAATGACTTTTGATTACAATGAGCGCACCCGTTTGATGGGGTTCTCGCAAACCATCGGGCAGATGGCATGGATGATCGTGCCCTGGTTCTGGGTACTGATTGCCAACCCTGATTTATTTGCCACACAGGCGATCGGAGTGCGTAAGTTATCAATTATAGTCGGGGCAATTTGTATGATTTTGGGTTTGATGCCGGCCCTTTTCTGCAAAGAAATTGACCAGGCCAACCTTACCAACCGCGATGACCTTACGTTGAAGAATATTGCCAGAAATTTCAGGAGTCTGCTTCACAACATGGTGCTGATTTTCAAAAATATGACGTTTGTGAGGCTTTGCGCAGCGACATTCCTGGTATTCAACGGCTTCCAAATGGTTGCCTCTTTCAGTTATTTCATCATCGTTTTCTATTTGTTCAAAGGAGACTATGGCCTGGCCGGAACATGGCCGGCATGGTTTTCAACCGTGAGTGCAATCTGCACTGCATTTTTAATCATCCCGGTAATTACCTGGATGGCGAATCGTTGGGGAAAACGCAGAGCATTTATTTATGCCACAGCTATTTCCATTGTTGGATATGGCCTCAAATGGTGGGGCTTTAATCCCGATAATCCCTGGCTGATGTTTATGCCCCTGCCTTTGATGGTATTCGGGATTGGCGGGTTGTTTACCCTTATGATGAGTATGACCGCTGATGTGTGCGACCTCGACGAGCTAAACAATGGCATGCCGCGCAAAGAGGGCACTTTCGGGGCCATCTACTGGTGGATGGTAAAACTCGGGCAGGGCCTTGCCCTGGTATTGGGCGGTCTGGTACTGAAGCTTGTAGGTTTCGACCAGAATGCAGCACAGCAAACCGCCGATACGATAACGAACCTGAGGCTTGCCGATATTATTGTGCCTGCCACCACCGCAGCGCTGGCAATCTGGGTTATGTGGAAGTATGACCTGACCGAAGAAAAAGCGATGGAAATCAAGAAAGAACTGGTGAGCCGGAGAGGAGAGTTATAACTTACCGGTAGAATTTGAGTTGTATCTGAAACTAATAAATTGAAAATATGTCATTTAGAAAAGAAAGATTACTGAATTTCCAGAGACCGGAAGGCATCCGGAAAGAATTGTTGTATGATGAAAAGTCACCGGAGGATATTAAAAACTTGTTTCTGGAAGTTTTGCACGGTGGCGTAAGCGGATTCTGCTTCAGTATCTATGAAGAGGGACAAAAACCCGGAACGCTTATTTCTGATGCACAGGTAAGAAGAAGAATGCAGATTCTCAAACGGTATACCAATTCGGTACGATCGTTTTCCTGCATCGAAGGCAATGAGCTGGTTCCTAAAATTGCAAAGGAGTTCGGCATGAAAACACTGGTAGGGGCCTGGTTAGGTACGGATAAGGAGAAGAATCTCCAGGAAATCATGAACCTGATTCAACTGGCCCGCGACGGATATGTGGATTATGCGGCAGTGGGTAACGAGGTGCTATACAGGAAAGACTTAGCGGAACATGAATTGCTGGAGATCATCAGGTATGTAAAGAAGGAAATCCCCGATATCCCTGTTGGCTATGTTGATGCCTACTATGAATTCGCCGAAAGGCCGGCAGTAACTGAGGCATGTGATGTGATCTTCTGCAACTGCTATCCCTTTTGGGAAGGTACCGCATTCAATGATTCTTTTGAGCATATGCAACAAATGTATCATCAGGCTTTGGTGGCTGGAAACGGGAAAAAAGTAATCATCACCGAAACCGGCTGGCCGAGTCAGGGTCAGGCCCTGAGAGGGGCAGAACCATCCACGCTCAATGCCATGAAGTATTTCATCAATACCAACCTGTGGGCAATTGATGAAAATATTGAAGTGTACTATTTTGCCTCATTTGATGAATCGTGGAAAGTTGGCCCTGAAGGTGATGTAGGCGCCCATTGGGGGATCTGGGATAAATCGGAAAAACTGAAATTTGTTGATGAACACATTTAATAAATTAAACATTATACCCGGGAAAGCCGTTTGCTATTCCGGGTTCAGGGAAGGTCAGAATCCGGGAGGCATTTATCCTGATTATGAGGAAGTAAAAGAAGATCTTTTACTGCTCAGCGGTCATTGGAAGTATCTGAGGCTGTTCGACTGCGATGAGCATACCCGGACGGTTCTGGATGTTATAAGCCGTGAAAAACTGAACTTCAGATTAATGCTGGGGGCATATATTGGAGCCGAGATGAACAATTTTAACTGCCCCTGGAACGGGGGGGTATATTCGGAGGAACAGCTTATAGAAAATCGTAAAAACAATCTTGATAAGATTGATAAACTGATTGAACTGGGTAATCAATATCCGGATATTGTCTTTTCGCTGTCGGTGGGCAACGAAGCATGTGTTGAATGGACCGACCATTACGTTCCCGAGAGCAGTGTGCTGGAATATGTCAGAAGGGTCAAAGCCAATGCAAGGCAACCTGTTACTTTCTGCGAAAACTATGCACCCTGGATCCTGAAACTGGAAAAGCTGGCCGCCGGGGTGGATTTTATTTCCATACATACCTATCCTGTATGGGAGTATAAGCACATCAACGAGTCGCTTGACTATTCAAAACAAAATTACTATTCGGTTGCCAATAAATATCCTGACAAGCCGGTAGTAATCACGGAAGCCGGCTGGGCAACCAATTCGAACGGGAGAGGAATCAATCCCTGGCATGTAAATGAAGAATTTCAGATGATTTATTTTGAAAGACTCATGGAATGGGTTGAGAAAGAAAACATCCTTGCTTTCTTTTTTGAAGCTTTTGATGAATCATGGAAAGGGTCATCGGAACCTTTGGAACCCGAGAAACACTGGGGCTTATTCAACATTGACAGAACCCCCAAAATGGCAGTAAGAAACCTGATACAGGGTAAATGAAACACCTGTTCGTACATTACTGATTATATAATAGATGTTTGTTACCGACGGCATACGGGTGGTTTATCGAGTTGGTTACCAAACCAAATCGTTTTAGTAGTGCCAGAAACGGAGATATTCAAACCCAAAAGCTGATTGTCAAATAATCAGGCGTTTTTTCATATCTTTAAGCCGTTCGTTTCCGGACGGCTTATTTTTTCATGCTCAATTTTTATTCTAAGTGAAAACCAGGTTTACTGTTCTGTTCGCGCTTATTTCGTTTTCCCTGGCAACTTTCGCTCAGCCGGTTCCGGAAAAAGGTGTGCCGTTGCTTCAGAGTTTTACGCCTTCCCAGTATCTGCATAAAGGTAAAATCTGGGATATCGGGTCAGCTCCGAACGGCATTGTTTATATGGCGGCCGACAAGGGTTTGCTTGAGTTCGACGGAAAAACATGGAACAGCTTCACGGGAAGTGATGGTTTTACCCGATCGCTGCTTGTTGATAACGATTCAACGATCTACACAGGATCGGATCTGGACTTCGGCGTCTGGAAAAGAAATAAGTATCAGGTTTTTGAATATACCTCATTGTATCCTTTCCGGGATGACAATGCCGGAATTAATGAAGAATTCTGGGATGTTTTCAAGCTGAACGATAATGTACTGTTTGCCTCGTCTCAGAACATTTATATCTATAAAAACCAGCACTTTACAAAAATTTCTGCACCCACGAAATTCACCGGAAGTTTTTCTGTAAATGATTCATTGTATTTCGCAGATGAAAAGGCCGGTCTTTACCGGATGGATGGCCTTTCGCTGAAGCAGGTCGTCAACTTTCCGGCCGGTGCGGAATTTGAGATTGCAGGTATTTACCGGCATCCGCAAGGCATTGTATTGGTTACCAGAAACTCCGGATTGGTGCTGTTTTCGTCTGGGAAGCTGAGTTTTTTAAACAATGCCGTATCTCAGCATTTAAAAACAGCAAAGGTCTTTAGTTTTACTCCCGTCGGCGATCAGTACCTGGCTTTCGGAACGATTCTGAAAGGTTTGTATATCACGGATATAAACGGAAGAATCATTCATCAGATCAACAGAAACAAAGGATTGCCCAACAATACCATACTGAGCCTTCATTATAGCCCGGTGGGGAAGCTATGGATGGGAATGGATTATGGAGTAGCAGCCATTGACCTTCATCAGAGATTCACCACTTTTTACGATTTCAGGGGGGATTTCGGCTCAGGTTCTGCTGCCCTGATCTGCGATGGAATTTTCTTTCTTGGCACCAATCAGGGTTTGTATCAGTCAGCATGGGATGACCTGAATAATGATTCGGAATATAACCGGTTTCAACTTGTACCGGGTTCGGAGGGGCAGGTCTGGTGTCTGGAAGAAATTGATAATTCCGTGCTCTTGGGTCATGATAAAGGGTTGTTTATCCTGAACGGGAACAGCATTCAAAACATCAGTGATGAACCCGGAGTGTGGACAATAGTACCCTATAAGGATTACCTGCTAACCGGCAATTACAATGGAATTTCAATTTTCAGGAAAGCCGGCAATACATGGATATTCCTGAAGAAGATGGCGCTCATTCTGGGTTCATGCAATCAGCTGATTGTTGAGAAGGATAATATTTTATGGGTCAACATCCCAAACTTTGGGGTGATCAGGGCGGTTCTTGACGATGATCTCTATCCGTCAGAGCGGTTGATACTCAAAGACAAAGAATTTGAAGGAGCTGACCCCTTTCTGAAGAAAAGTGACTCCGGAGTACTGCTGGTCACTGACCGGTTTCAATACACGTTCAGTGCAGCGGAAAGAAAATTTGTCAATAAGGTTAATGCCGGAAGTCAACCTGAAATTGAAGGCCTGATAAAAGGCCCCCATCGGTCAGCCGTTATCCATCAGGATTATGCTTTTTTCCCTGTTTATAATGGCTTTGCGTTAAAATATCTGCAATCAGGTAATGAACCGGCCGGACATGTTTATACTTTATGTGTAAGAAAAATTGAAGCAAGCGGCCGGAATCATGACAAAACAAATTTTTATCCCGGAGCAAGCATCCCTTTCAGACAAAACAGCCTGAAAATTGAATGTATTGTACCGAATCAGGATAAGGTTTTGTATCAGTACAGGCTTGATAAATCAGGTAAGTGGAGTTCCTGGGATCTGAACAACACCTTTGAGTTGTTTAACCTGAAAAGGGGGAAACACACGCTTTTTGTCAGGGCATCAGTAAATAATGGAATGCTGCAAACCCTGGAAATACCTTTTCGCATCGAAGCCCCATGGTATTTCTCATGGATAGCATACCTTATTTACTTTATTACAGCAGTATTGCTTATTTACGGATTGCTGACCCTGCAAAAATTGTCCTTAAAAAAGCACAGGAAGCAGCATTTGATTAAAGAGCAACGATCGTTGCGGGAACAGGCCGAAAAGCACAGGCAGGAAGTGATGACGCTGGAGCAGGAAATGTTACAGGCAGAATACAATAAACTGAAACAGCAATTAAAGGCCAAAACGGTAGAGCTGGCGTGCAAAGCAAAGGTTGACGACGAGAAAAACCGTATGCTGCTTTCGCTGAAAGAAAAGTTTGAGCGCGTTCAGAAAGAACCGGCCCTGGCGCAAATGACATTCAAAGAGATTAATCGCATCCTGGATTCCTTTTTAAATAAGGAGGTCAACACTTTTGAAATCCAGATTGATGAACTGCATCAGGAGTTTTATAAAAAATTGAAAGACAGTTACCCCGGGCTCTCAAATCATGACCTCCGGTTATGCGCGTACCTGAAAATCGGATTGAACTCCAGGGAAATAGCCGATATCCTGAACATTCTGCCGTCCAGTGCTTTTATCAGCCGTTCCCGCTTGAGGAAAAAGCTCAACATCGGTGCCGATGAAGACTTGTATGGATTCCTGAATTCGATCTGATTTCAGTAGCCCTTTTTATCCTCCCTGGCTTTTCCTGAAACAGCCTTCCAGATGATCATCCACCAGGCCGGCGGCCTGCATAAAGGCATAGCAGATGGTGCTTCCGCAGAAGGTGAACCCGCGCTTCTTCATATCCTTGGCCATGGCATCCGATTCAGGACTGGTAGCGGGAATCTGATTCAGTTCAGTCCAGTGGTTAACGATGGTTTTCCCTCCGGTAAACTGCCAGATGTAGGCATCAAATGAGCCGAATTCTTTCTGAATGTCGAGAAACACCTGTGCATTCCTGATGGTTCCCCTGATTTTGGCCCGGTTGCGGATAATACCGGAATCGCCGAGCAGGCGGTGATAATCTTCTTCGTTGTAGGCGGCAATTTTCACCGCGTCAAAATTATCGAACGCCCTGCGGAATCCTTCCCGCCGGTGCAGTATGGTTTTCCAGCTCAGGCCGGCCTGAAAGGCGTCAAGCACAAGGAACTCGAATAATTTTGTGTCGTCATGAACGGGCACACCCCATTCGGTGTCGTGGTATTCAATCATCAGCGGGTCGTTGCCCGGCCAGGTACAGGTTTTCATTGCGGATTTTTGATTGCGGATTTCGGATTGCGCCCCTTCGACTGCGTTCAGGGTAAAATTTCGGATTTCGGTTAAAGGGACGGGGGGCGGCCCTTCGACTCCCCTTCGACTTCGCTCAGGGTACACGCTCAGGGACCGGGACGAGGGACTCCAATCTGTCTGCAAGGGACTGCTCTTCTGAACACCCGAGCACCTGAGCACCCGAACACCCGAACACCTGAACACCCGAACACCCGAACACCTGAACACCCGACATTTCCATATTTTTATATTTGCTGATTTTTAATTAGTTATCCCTTTCTCCGTGATAAATCCGGTGATCAATGAGGCGGGGGTTATATCGAAAGCGGGATTAAAGGCTTCCGATCCCGGATTGGTTACCCTGATGGTGTGCATTTGCCCGTTATCGTCGGGGCCGGTCTGGTAGTGTACTTCGTCCTGGCTGCGTTGTTCTATTTCAATGGCGCTGCCGTCGGGGGTATTATGGTCGAAGGTTGACAGGGGGGCGGCTACGAAAAAGGGGATGCCGAAATATTTAGCGAGTATGGCTTTTTCACAGGTCCCGATTTTGTTGGCCACATCCCCGTTGGCCGCGATGCGGTCGGCGCCGGTAATAACCAGGTCGATCATACCTGCCGACATCAGAAATGCACCGGCATTATCGGGAACTATGGTGTGGTCCACGCCTTCATTGGAAAGTTCCCAGGCGGTGAGGCGGGCGCCCTGGCTTCGGGGGCGGGTTTCATCGGCATAAACATGGATTTGCTTGCCGTTCCGGTGAGCCGTGTAAACGGGTGAAAGCGCGCTGCCATAATCGACAAACCCCAGCCAGCCGGCGTTGCAGTGGGTAAGGATGCGGGCGCCGTCTTTGATCAGTGCATCGCCATAGACCCCGATTTTCTTCGCCGCCTCCACATTCGCATTGGCAAGGTTCTGCGCTTCGTCGATGGCGGCCTGTACCGAAATTTTTCCTGCCTCATAAACCCTGTCCACGGCGTAAAAAAGATCGCGGGCGGTAGGACGGGTGGCCCGGATACGCTCCCGGGCGACATCGGGGTCTTCATTGGCAATCAATCCCTGGGCCATGGCAAAACCTGCTGCGGCGCCAATGGCGCCGGCTCCGCGGACGGTCATCCGCCGGATGGCGTCACAGGTGGCTTCCCGTTTCTTAAATGACTGCACTTTAAACTCAAATGGCAGGAGGTTCTGATCAATCATATAAACCACTGCCCCCTCCATCCAGATGGTACGGTAATGCCTGTCGCCGACTTTCATATCCGGTTAATTGGTATCCACTCACAAAGATAGCTTTTTCAGCATTCCGGTCTGAGTTGCCGGAAAACAAAAGAGGCCACCCGGAATGGGCAGCCTCTAATGCTTGTACACTAATAAGTTATAGTTTTAAACTGGCACCTATTGTAAAGTACCCTAAACCATAGCCCAGCTCACCAAAGGCAGCAAATTTTTCAGTAAAATAATACCTTCCCCCAGCATAGAATGCGAATAAAGGATGGATTGTTGATTCTTTGACATTTCGGTAATTTGTGTTAATGTCGTAAGTATAATATTTCCATGTTTCAGCTCTAATCCCTAATGCCACTCCCCCGTATGTATCCAACTTATCAATGTCTAATAAGTCAACATGAAGTGATCCTCTTGCGGCAACAACATAATCAGTCCACGACCAGTCATACCCTGTTAACCAATTGTAAGTTGCATGTTTATACCCAACAATGCCTCCAATTCCTAATGTGCCAAAATCAAGTTCCTTTATTCCCTTCTCTAAGCTAATACTTAATGCTGGTAGAGATGTTGCACCATATCCATATCCGTACCATCCAAAACCTACTCCAAGGTTGAGAACCATATCGTCGGTAGTAAATGCTTCCTGGGCTGTGAGGTTGAATGCCAGAAATGCTGCAAAAAGGGTAATGATTACTTTTTTCATGTTTGTTTGGTTTTAGTTGAACATTGGGTTATTTCGGTTAACTCAAAAAATAGGTTATACTACTCCGTTAATTTTCTAATGTTGCGCCTGTTGCAGGTGCGAAGCAAAGCGGAGTCCCGCAACTGCGGGATTCAGGTATTTTTGTGATTCATCAATGACAAAGGTAAGGCAATACATGAAAATCCGGCTAAGTAATTGTAGGTATTTTGGTCATTGGAGTGTTTTGCCATGGATTTGAGGGATTTTGCCCCCCCCTCCTGTTTTTATAACAAACCTGATAAAAATAAGTTCCAGGCTAAGGCAAAGATAGCATGCATTTATAAAACTTCATGCATTCCCCTGTGTAAATTCCGGATTTTGTTTAGAAAGAAAGTCAGAATAATCATTTATTTTCCCTTAATATGATCCGGTCAGATTTTGTGGCTGAACGGATATTTCACGCGAACTGCATTGGTCTGCAAACACCTATAGCCCTGGCTTATACAGGCTCAGGCTAAAAAGCATAAAAGCAAGGACATGCGGATTAATCCGGGATGGGGAAAGCTGCTATACAACAAGCTTTACATCGGTGGCATTCAGCCCTTTAGGCCCTTTCTCGACCTTGAAACTGACTTTATTGTTTTCTTTTATGGAATCGGTCAGCTGGTTGATGTGCACAAAAATACTTTCACCTGACCGGAGGTCCCTGATAAACCCAAAACCTTTGGAGTCATTGAAAAAAGTTACTATCCCGGTACGGAATTCTTCTTCAGGGCTGACATCCTCTTTTTTCCGGACACCGATTTCGATCTCTTCGGCTTTGATGACACTTTTGGTTGCAGGATCGGGCGGCGTATCACTGATGCGGCCATATTCATCCACATAGGCAATCATGCTGTCGGGGTTATTGCCGTCGGCAGTGTTTGACGCCCTTTCAAGCTTGCGGGCCGCTTTGTCTTTCTTCTTTTTCTGCTTTTTCTTTTCGTTTTCGATTTTGTTCCAGGATTGCTGTGATCTTGCCATGAATGGGTTTTAGGTTGATTTTCCTGCGGTGAGGGATGAATAAAAGGCCTTGCAGGAAAACGCTGAAAAAGAGGCTCAAGGTGTCCGGCAAAACTTAACAACTGCAAAGATAGGCAAAATTCCCCGTCTTTCGTTTAAAAGCTTAAAAGGGTCCTGTTCCGGATTACCGGTTCAGCATCAGATACTGATAAGGCTCCAGACCGATGGAAGCACCCGAAGGCTTAAAAGGAGTACCGTCCGGAAATTTCCAGGCTTCAGCAAGCACCGTGCCGGGCACCTCAAATGTGCTTTCACGGTTCCGGACATTGACAATGACCAGCAAACCTGCATCTTCGGATGAACGCTCAAAGGCACAAACATCAGCCGTAGAAAAGTCAGTGGTGGTTCCTTGTCTGGCGGGAGGGGAGCTGGTATAAATGGCCATCATTTCCTGATAAGCTTCCAGCATATCAGGATTGGCGGTCCAGTCGATGGGCGCATTGGAGAAGAAGGGCAAAGCAGGGATTCTGCCAACCTCCTGACTTCCGTAAATCAGCGGTACTCCGCCCATAAAAACCGTGATGGAAGAGGCGGCCAGCGCTCCCTTTTTACCGTTAAACAGGGTCATGGGGGTGGCATCCCAGGCCGATTCGTCGTGGTTGGTGGTGAAGCGGAGCCTGTATTTCCCGGTTGGAGTCGAGAGCTGCTCCTGCCGGTGGGTGGCATACAACCCGCCTGCGGCCTGTCCGCCCCATACTGATTTTAGTTTGCCGTAGAAATCCCATCCGTAATTCAGCTGGAAGCCCGCGTTGAAGTGGTCGGAGCGCCCGCCCTCCGCCAGCAGAATGATTTTTCTCCCGGCAAGGGTATTCATTGAATCAATGGCTTGTTTCCAGAAATCGTAAGGGACCATATCCGCGGCATCGCAACGGAAGCCATCCACATTGGCCGCCAGCAGCCAGTATTTCATGGCGCTGATCATGGCTTTGCGCATATCCTTATGGTCGAAATTCAGGTCAGCCACATCCAGCCAGTTGGTTCCCTCCGGATGAATCACCTCGCCGTTTACCCTTGTGTACCATGCGGGATATTTCATCCACGGGTTGTCCCAGGCGGTATGATTGGCCACCCAGTCGAGGATTACCGCCATGCCGCGCTGGTGGGCCTGATCGGTCAGTCGCCTCAGGTCGTCCAGCGTCCCGTATTCGGGATTTACTTCCCGGTAGTTTTTTACACTGTAGGGAGAATTTACCGAATTCACGGTGCCGATGGGATGTATGGGCATCAGCCAGATCACGTTCACGCCCAGCGACCGGATGTGATCCAGTTTCTGGGTCACTCCCGTAAGATTGCCGGCAGTGCTGAAAGCCCTCAGGTTGACTTCATACATTACAATATCTGATGTGGCCGGTACCGCTCCGAAAGGTATTCCGTACTGCGGGGGATCGGGCAGAATAAATTCATTGGAGGGGGATGGCGGAGCGGGTTTTTCTTCCTTATCCGAACAGGCTGTGACCAGGAATGCCAGCAGGATAAACAGGACTGTTGCCGGAAGTATTTTCATATTGAGCATCGGTTTTGGTGTCCGCCTCACGATAGAAGCAGTTTGGTTAATAAATCGAAATGCATTCCCGGCAACAGTATGCCCGGTTTTTTTAATCTGCTAACGGTTCAAAACGGGCGAGCGGGGCCATTCGGGCTTTGTTCAGCTGAAGGGATTTGTCATCGACAGTATAATTATCAACTGTTTCAAGCACTTTCAGCAACGCCCGCTCGGTTTCCATATTGAGGCATGACATCATGGTTGATCCCATTTTTGAAAAGGTCACCCTGTTACCTTCCCGCAGTTCATAACTCCCGAAAAAGGTATTGCAGCTTCCGAATCCATTGATCCGTTGCTCCGTTTCATCAAAATAGATGAATGCATCAGGCATTTTTCCACCGAAGTCAACGGGTTTGCCGTTTATTTCAACCAGTTTCCATTTTTTGCCTTCAAGAACAGGGTCTTTCACCGGAGGCTGCACTTTCTGAAGTACGTACATAGCTGCCAGTTCACCCCTGATAACCTTGCCTTCAAGGTCAAGTTGCACCAGTTTGTTTTCACCCACAAGGTAGCGGTCAGGCGCATTTGCAATGCCTTCAAGTTTAATGCTGCCGCCGGATTGATCCCAGGTAAACCTGCCCGATTCCTCATGGCTCTTTTCATCCTTGCCTTTGTAAACGGTCGACCGCCTAAAGGTAAGATCCCTGCTTAACGTAATGGTGGTAAGCATTCCTTCGCAATCCGCACAGGGTAGCACGCCCGTGTAGGTGCCATCCCAGTCAAGGGAATTCCGGCTGTTGTCACCGATAACGATATTTCCGGCCGAATGCTGTCCGCCTGCGGTTGTCTTTTCTTTTGTTTTACAGCCGGGCATCTGAAAAGAGATGAGGGCTGCAATTGAAATCATCAATAATTTTTTCATACAGCAGTTCTTTATTGGGTTTGGGTTCAAATGACTGAATATTACAGGAATAAAGATACTAAAATCGATGAAACCTTCAGGTACCATTATGTTTCATTAATCAGGCAACTTATTACATCCTGCAAAAACCGGGCAAATTCCGTAAAATGTCGCAGGAAAAGCGGGAAAGGTGAGGAGGAATCCGGAAGATCTGAAGTGATTTTCTTTAGCGGAGCTGAGTGAATGGCCATCAATAAAAATGAAAAATAATTATCCGGCCAGGGTAAATTTGATTGGCATATTGAATCTGGTATTCATGGGTTTTCCATCCTGCTTTCCGGGTTTCCAGGGGGGCATTTTTTTTACTACACGTATGGCTTCCTCATCCAGCAGGGGATGGACCCCTCTGAGGACTTCAACGTCGGTGACTTCACCGTCGACACGGACAAGAAACGTTAAATACACCATCCCTGAAATATTCATTCTCCGGGCTTTGCGCGGATATTTGATATTATCCACCAGATAGCGGATCCGCTGGTTTTCGCCTCCATTAAATTCAGGAAACTCATAAAAGGGGAAGTAAGTCGTGTCTTTCCCATCCATGGAATAACAATTCCCGTAAACCAGTTTGTCGTTTTCGAAGGACTCTTTCCGTTTCAGGCTCCCGTCTTCGTAATACACAATGCGTTCGCCATGCTGTTTCTGATCCATATAATTCTCAACATAATAAAGAGCACCGGAGTCGTAGTATCTTTTCTGTTCCCCTTCGTAAGCCCCTTTGCTGAAGTTATTTATTTGCTTGATTTTCCCGTCTTCCGAATAGGTGATGGTCGGGCCCTCGATGAGCGGAGTGTCCTTGCCTTTATAAGTTTCTTCAGTTTTAAGCTGGCTGTTTGCATAATATGTCCTGAGGATAAAGCCATCATCCGTCATGGTTTTTACCTGCATGTAGTAATGGTTTCCGCGCGCGGCTTCATTGTATAAGTTGTCATAAAATATGGTGTCCCGGATTTCCTGGCTTTTCAGACCTGGGCTAAGCATGAAAATGCAGAGCAATGTAATGATGGCTGAGATCAATTGAGTTCTTTTCATATTAATGTTAATTACGCGGGCTATTTATGATCTTACTGATGATATTGATAAGAGAAGTAAAAGTATCAAAATTTATCATTTGTGACCGGCAAAATGATTTGCAGATTCCTCACCCGGTTGCCCGGGTTCGGAATGGCAGGGCTACCTGGTGGATTGGTCGGGACAGGGGGTGGTTGGTGGCGATGCCGCCAGCCTCCCCCTGTTTTAGTATGTTAACTATCTGTCATTTTGAGCGGAGTGAGAAATCTTTATTACATTCTATCTGACGAACCGGCAATAATCAAAATTTATCCTGCTTCGTATGTTTTGTGCAATATCAGGGTTTTTACTGATTTCAGGAGGTTTACTGGATTTGAGGTTTTGTCGTGTCAATCTTACGTATTTTTGTGCTCCGATGAATTTACAGCCAGCCATTTATTTTGCCCCTTTTCAGGGGATTACGACCAAAGCCTTCAGGGCGGTGTATGCCCGGTATTTTGCGGGGGTGGACAAGCTTTTTACCCCTTATTTTGCCAATATTGCGGTGGATTACCCTTTGCCGGCGCTGAAAATGAAAGCCCTGCAACATCAGTCTGAAAACGGTATTCCGGTAATTCCGCAGATTCTCAGCAAAAGCGCTCCGGAAATTCTTTCTTTTGCCCGGAGCTGTGCAGCGCTTGGCTTCGGTGAACTGAACTGGAACCTGGGCTGCCCTTATCCTCAGGTAGCCCGGAAGAAAAGGGGCTCGGGCATGCTGCCTTTCCCGGAGATGGTGGATGAAATCCTGGATCAGGTAATGCCGCACATGCCCCTTTCTTTTTCCGTGAAGTGCAGGCTGGGCTATACAAAGGCTTCTGAAATAATGGACCTGCTTCCGGTTTTTAACCGTTATCCCGTCAGTGAACTGACGATACATGCGCGTACCGGTAAGCAGCTATATTCCGGTAAAACCGACCCGGATGCTTTCGGCGCGGCGCTTGAAGGTTTTCAGGTGCCGGTGGTTTATAACGGGGACATTTTCACCACGGAGGATTTTCGCAATATCAGCGGGCTTTTCCCCGGAATTTCACGGTTCATGATCGGCCGCGGCATTTTGCAGGATCCCTTTCTGCCGGCCCGCATCAAGGGCCTGCCGCAACCCGGCGATGGCAGGGCTGTTTTGCGCGGATTCCTTGATGACCTCTATTTTGAAACACGCAGGGAGAAGAAAGACAGCCCCTCAGCCCTGAATGCCATGAAGGAATACTGGACCTACCTGATGTTTGCATTCGAGGAACCTGTTGTTGTTTTCCGCAGGCTGAAAAAAGCCGGAAGCTTTGATGATTACGAGGATGCGACCAATGAGGTATTTGCTCATGACAGTCTGAAGATTCAGGATTGAATTTACCGGAACAGATATCAAATGTTTTGTAATTGCTCAGCGACTGAGCTTTTCAATGATGGCTGATCCGTATTGTCCCGGGTAGTCATTGTGGCTGATTACGCTGAAACGGTCTTTATCAAGCCATTGTTCGATAAAAGGGAGGGAAGGGGCATAGTAAAAACGGCCGCCAGGGCGGAGCGCGGCCAGGATTTTCATATAGATCGCGGCGTATTTCAGGTAGTCGCCGTCATTACGCAGGTGGTGATGCACGAAATGATTGGAAAATCCCAGGTGGCTGATTACTGTTCCCCAGTGCGAAACACCATAATCATAATCAAACCAGCCGGACCGGAGGAGGTAAGGCTTTTCAACTGAGAAGCGGTCTATTCCATAAGCCTCAAGCCCCCGGCTGCGGAGGTGTTGCACAAGGTTGCCCTGTTTGCCGCAGCCGATATCCAGTATTGGCTCTATCAGGGTGGAAATATCCAGATGGAGGATTTCCAGCTGCAATCCGGCGCTGTATTCATGACAATGTGCCGGTTCCAGCTCCTGATCCATATCAGGGTAGATCACTCCTGCAAAAGGGTTGGTTTTCAGCAGCCATTGCCTGAGATTTTCATAGTGCTTCTGCGGAGAAGCTGCATCAGGCCCTCCCTGCTGCCTGATGGCTGATAGAAGCTGAATATAGATTTCTTTAAGTTCTTCAGTTGCTTTCGGGTCAAATGTATAATACTGATTGATGCGGCAGAATTCCTCAAGGGATTTTTGGGTGGCATAGTCAGCAAGGAACGTCAGCTGCTCATCCGTCAAACCGGCCAGGCGGGTAAATGCATCTGAGCCGGGTTTAATAAACTCCATCGAAAGCATTGCACTTTCGTGAAACAGGTTTTTACCACGGTTGAAATGGATCTGACGGTCGATTTCCTTTTTAAGTTCGTCCATAATCGGATCAGAATATCAGCAGTTTATATCCTGCAAATCAACGGTTTTTACACCAAGCTCAAGCAGTGCTGCCTCTGTTCTGCTGATAATACCGGCAGCATCCTCATGAAAATTGGTATGCCCGTTTTTCAGGAGTGAAGTGGCGTAGCCAAGTCTTACCGATCCTGTCGCTGTGGCTTTTACACATTGGTGCGTAACCATGCCGCAGATCAGTACCTCAGTGGTTCCGCAACTGCTGAGGTATTGCCTGAGGTCAGTCCCGGTAAAGGCGTTTCCATGCTGCTTCTGAATGGACTTGTCAATGAAATTCCTGTCGATCCGCTCATCAATTTCCCAGGCGTGAGTTCCCGGCTCAAGGAGTTTGCTGTTGTGCTGAATAAACACAATAGTATTCCCGGCCTCCCTGAATTTCCGGATTGCGGCATTTACCGTATCGAAGAAAATCCCCGGTTTATGGATTCCTGCCCTGTGTGTGAGTTCCTTTTGTATGTCAATAACAAGAAGTGTTTTCATAAAGTATTCAATGTAAACTGATTACTCTTTTAATGGTCCATTTATCTTTGTGCTGCTGCCAGATAATCACAAACCTTCCGGGTCGGGATGGGGTATTTGCTTTATCAGTAATATTCCGAAAGGTATGTAAACCCAATTCAACTGCCCCGAAACCCCTGATGGGGTATACCTCCAGGCTTCCCTTTACAAGGTCTCTGCGTATTTTTCCGCAGATATTCTGCTTTGTTGCCTCAAGAATAGCCTGCTTTGAAGTAATCAGTCCTCCCTGGTCATGATAGAACTCTATGCTGTCAGCGTATAATGTGGCCTGGGTTTTCAGATCGCAGGTGTTGTAGGCATCCCAGAAAACGCTGTCGAGCCTGGAAATGGTATTGTAAAGTTCCGGGTCAGCAGGGGTGTATGCATAGGACGGGCTGTTTAAGCCGGACCGGTGGGCGCCGCATGAGGCCAGTAGCAGGGCTGATGCTGCGATGAATGTTAAAGTCAGGAAATTTTTCATTATGATAAAATGATGTGAATCAACTTGTTGAAAAAGCCTGGCAGCGTGAAGAGCAGTGGGAGTCTTCCCGGACATATTAAAATCAGATCATGTATGTCATGATCCTGTTTTCATACTGATTCCCCTGCATGGAAAAGTAAGTTTTTCCGGCATCGGTGAAGCCAGAATGCCTGTAAAAACCTATAGCCCTCATGTTTTTGTGGTATACGGTAAGCCAGGCGATACCGTAACCCTCATCCTTTATAAGACGTACCGCATGGTTGAGCAGTTTCTTTCCCGCTCCGATTCCGGTAAAGCGCTCAAGCACATATAGCACACTGATTTCTGCGGAATTATTGAAGCCCTGCAGCGGACATTCCGCATCTGATGCCACCACTGCACACCCGATCAGATGGTTATTTTTTGAGGCTATCAGTGTTTTTCTCCGCACATTTTTCAGCGTTTCGATTTCGTTTTCAAGCGTGAATGTATCGAGCAGATATTCTGAAAACTCGTTGCGAATGCCTTCGGTTGCATAAGTTTCTATCCACACATGTTGCTTAAGCACCACCAGATTGGCGGCATCGCCTGTTCCCGCGACGGATATGATGATTGATTCTTCATTCACTTTATCAGAGATTATGCTTTGGGTTTTGTATGATGAAAACTTGTTCAAATTTAGTTTTTTTGCAAGGACGGAAAGAATAATTCCCCTGCTTTAAGTCCTCCTCTTGCGGCTAGCGCAATATAACCAAGCGTGAGCAATCCGTCTATGATTCCGGTGAACCAGAATGTATCGGGGAAGCCCGGAACAAAAACCATATGGGAATAAAGCAATACAATGTAGAAAACCCTTCCGATAATCAGACATCCCACATTCAGGGCATAGCGCCGGATGTTCAATGCCGACATAAACTGCAGGTAGGCAAAGCAGAGAAAGAATGATCCCAGAAAAATGGAATAAAAAGGGTCCATTGGCGGATGGTCGATGTTACGCCCTGAGCCGATCGCGAAAATGTAAAGAAATCCTGCAATGGTATCCCATACACCTCCCAGGGCAAAAGTTACAGCCAGCGGCTTCAGTTCAGGGTAGTTTCTGTTTTTCATCATGATATTCTGTGTGCTTGAAATGTTTCACAATCAGGATTTCCTTACTAAATAGCCATAACAAACGCCGGGATGGGGCCGGGATAAAAAATTAACCTCTTGATCAGGGGTAATTCAGACATGTTGTTATGCGTGCCAGTTATATAAATCCACTCCATTTTACCGGTATTTCTAAAATCCTTTTCTGAAAAAAAGTTCTTTTTCTTTAATCAGTATAATGATAGCGACAATCAGCAACAAGACGGTCTGAATGACTTTGCTGTCAGGATGAGTGGCAAACATTTCATTTGAAATATTGGCTGAACAATGAAATATTATTGTCACCAGTATATTCCTGTTTGTTTTGTAGTACAGCCAGTTCATGATAATCACAAACACAAAGAGGCTGAAAACAAAATTCAGAGAATACAATAAGCCTTCCGCCACCAGGTTGCTATGATAATATCCGTCGATAAATGAGAGAGGAAAATGCCAGAAAACCCAGTAGAGTGCAAAAATCATTGAAGTTTTGAAAAGATTGAACCTGCGGCGCAAAGTATCTGTTCCGTATGAGTGCCACGCCAATTCTTCAACAACAGGAGCAAAAATCAGGATAAACCAGGGAGAAAAAACCGCTGAAGTAAAACCCGGAGAACCGGAAATGTAAAACTGGCCGGTATCGTGACCAAACAACAGGGATATGAACTGGGCTGCGACCAGTGAGAAAAAGATCAACGAAAATGCCAGTATGGTATATAACGGACTAAAACCTTTTTGCCTGACAAATCTCATTTTCAGGTCGTGAAATAATTCCTGGTCTGAAAAAAACAAATAGGCTGCAATCAAAACCGGCGCCAATAAACCGATAATGGCCAAAGCTCCCTGAGAAAAAATCAGCAGATTATTTTTTTCAGGCAAGTGGCTGACATAGGCAGCAGCAAACCAAAGCGCCCAGGGGATCAGCAAAGAAAGGCCATAAAAGAAAACCGGCCTGTTGTACTTTTCAAGAATCCTGTTTTCCATTTTTCTTTTTAAAATTTAATGTATAATTTCGTTTGTTACCATATTGAGCATAAAAAGAAAAATCATGCTTTTCAAAGAGATCTTTCAATTCTCCGATGCTCATCTTGTCAGGATCGCCGGCAAGTTCGGAAACAGAAACAATTCCACCTCTTTTCAGCATCTGGCTAAACTCCCTGATGTAGGCTTCTTTGGTCTCAACCTCCCCCAGTACCGCAATCATATAAATGACATCAAAGAAATTATCGCTGAAATCAAAAGTCTTTCCGTTACATAAGTAGTACGATGCATTTCCTGCCTTTTTTTTGCTGAACCGCTTTCTTGCGTACTCCAGCATTTCTGGCTGAATATCAGCAAGGATCAGCTTGCCGGTTTTTAATTTTCTTGCGACAGGAATACTGAAATAACCCGGGCCCGGACCAACCTCCAGAACGTTGTAGTTTTCTTTGATATCAAGTCTTTCAATTAATTTACCTGCAGAAAGAAAGATATTCCGCAAAGGAAAAAGAAGCGTAAAAGACCACCTGTAAGGGAATACACCTTTTGTGGCGAAACCTTTTTTAATTTCCTTGTCAGCGATTTCTGTTCTCATATTCAGATGAAAATTTATTATTGTAGATTTCGCCTGATTTTATTGAACTGACAGATCTTTATTGAGATTTTCAATCAGTGTTTCCCAACTGAAGCCGAATTTTGATATCAACTGGTCAATGGTATGTTGAGCGTAGGCATCTTTAAACTCATTGAAACCCGTTTTAGCAATAAGGTAGTCTACAAATATCCCTGAAATACTGTAATTTTCCATTGCCCTGAAAAACTCAACCCCTTTGCCGGTAATCAGTCCGGGAGTGAGGTTTTGATGGTGGGTTCTGAAAACTTCAAGATCGTGCTGATAAGCTTCCGGGCTGAAAAAGTAATCGGTAGCCTGACGGAACCCTTCGTCGAAAAAGGCAGACGGCGCCTTTCCGATCGTTGCCCCAATAATGGTGTGCCCTGCTTCATGCCGGCAGATGGTCATACTCACCCCCGTAACGTGATTTATGTTTCCGGTTGATTTTCCATACACGGTTTGCCATAGCGGAGCGGCAATGAAATACTGTAATTCTTCCCGGGTATTGTAAAAGTATGTTTCAAAGCGGGGAACACCAGCCGGTTCAACAGACAGGTATTGGCACATGCCATCCACATACCGGTCAAATTCAGGCAGAGCACTGGCAAGCCCCGTTGTATCGGTGATTGAAGCAGCAACATAGAAATCGGCATATTTCGTGCGGATCGGTTTGCCGAAATAGCTTTTCCTGAGATCATCCAAATTGTTCATCTGTTCAGTTTTCCCCCCTCCCGGACGAAAACCGCTGAAGCAGATCCGGTCTCCCCTGAGGATGTAAAACTGATAGGCACTGGTCAGGTAACCAAGGTAGGAAAGCGGTGCATCTTCACCGTTCCGGCAGATGTAGAGCTGGTCGGCATTGTCGCTGATGTAGTAAAAACCATCTTCGGGCTGGCAGAATTGCTCCCCATTGAAGGAGAATCCGTATTTCAGGATTGTTACCGGAAGGTCACCCGCGGTAATTTGCCTGAAAGTATGAAGCGGTCCGCTGAAAAGCAGGTGTTTGCCAGCATCCGTTGTGCTTGGTTGCGATTCATGCCGGAATTCATAAAATGGCTTTTCCTTCCAGAAAACAAAATCTCTGATCAATGCTGCGTCTTCAGGCTTTAAATCATGTCCATCAGGTATAACGACCACAATAGTATCCGTCTGATAGAATTTCTGCATCAGTTTTACGCTGTCATCCATTGCGATGAAGCCGGATGGCTGTGAGAACCCGGTACTGATGAAAATGCAGTTCAGCAAAAGGTTTATGACAATACAAAATGATTTAATGGTTTTTGCCATTTTTGTAACGTGTAAATAGTATTGGAATTCAATAAATTAACAAATGCAATTGTCGTCTGTCAGGTCTAGTCTGCCCGGTTCATTGTATTCTGTGATGCGATGCGGCCGGTGTGAAACCATACCATTGATGCGATGCGGTGTTCCGTTTCCTGTGGCAATGCCGGCACAACGATACGCTCTCCGCTGAAAACATAGAGCTGATAGGCGCCAGCCATGCGTCGTGTATAAGACAGGGGGGCGTTTTCTCCATTCCGGCAGGTATAAAGCCTGTTTCCGGAGGAATTCATAAAGTAGAAAGCGTCCTCCGGCTGAGTGAAACCGGCTCCCCCGAAAGTGAACCCGTTTTCGCTGATGGCGAAAGGAGTGCCTGAAAAGTGAACACCGGAAAATCTGTAGCAGGGCCCGAAAAAGTGGAGGTTAAACCTGAGATCGGAATCATTCAGTTCTGATTCGCATTTGACAATGTACTCAGGCTTTTGCTTCCAGAAGACGAAATTCCTGATTTCATTCATATCGTTTTCACTGATCCGGTAATGATCAGGGACAACCAGTATAATGGTATCTGAATCATAAAAACTGATCATCTGCCGGATATTTCTATCCATCGTAACAAAACCTTCAGGATTATTCGTGGCTTTTGAGGATAAGCTGAGCAGCAATAGCATGCCGGCAGCAAGGAAGAGCGGTCTGATAAATCTTTTCATTTTCATTTCTTATTTGCAGTTGTAATTAATTGGATACAAAACTACTGCATGATCTGCGGGCGATAAAACGAAAGCTGATGAACCCGCACGAAAGCCGGTTGAAAGGGGATATGATGGTGATGAACGCATAGGGGCATTCCGGTGTTTCTCCGTAATTTTCAGCAAAGCATAATTCTTAAAATGAAGCTGTTAAGAAAAGCGGTTTTCCCCATTGATTAATACGGGTTTAGATGGTATATCACCCGGTTCCTGCCATAAGTCCAGCTGAAATGCCCCGTCAGGAGCTTTAATCAACAGCCCCCGGTAAGGCTGACCTGTCCGGGGGCAGTAATCTGGGAAAGGGGGTCCTTTCCGGAATTATCTGACTTCAACGGCATAAAGGTTTCCGTCGGAACTTCCGAAATAGAGCACACCGGCATCCGCCACAGGGGTGGAAAGAATGGCCCCGAGCGTATGGATAATTCTTTCGGATTCTACATAATCCCTGCCATATAATTCAAAGTTGCTTCTGAAACTGCCATCGTCGTTAAACACTTTCTGATAGTTGTCTTTGCAACCCTGCGTGAGAAATTCAGTAACCGGGGCGCCTGTGAGCGGATCTACGCCCCTAAGCTTTCCGTCGAAACAACCGAAGTATACCACATCATTGCATACAATTGCGGAGCCGTACACCCGCATGGGCAGCCGGATTTTCCAGATTACCTCACCGTCGGATTTTCTCAGGCAATAGAAGGAATGTGTATCCGAGGTGCCGAAGTAAATATGCTCCCCGTAAATTACCGGCGTTGCAACCACCCAGCTCCCCCGTTCTTTCATGTTCCATTTGCCCCTTCCTGTTTTTGTGTTCAGGGCATACACGTTGAAGTCGCGGCTACCGAAATATACGGTTTCCCCGCCGACGGTTCCCCCTTTCTGAACTTCACCATTGGGGAAATAGAGGTCACCTACGGTTTTGAATTGCCATAATAAGCTGCCATCAGCGGCGTTCAAGGCATAAAAATTTCCGGCAAAATCCCCGAACATCACTGCATTTTTTTCAATAACCGGGGTTGCATGGATCATCCCCCCGGCCCTGAATTTCCATTTCAGATTGCCTGTTCCGGCTTCCAAAGCATAAAGACAACTGTCACTGCTTCCCCGGAATACCAATCCTCCGGAAACGACGGGAGAGGAGAGGTAATAATCCCACAGATCGAGCATTTTCTCTTTTCCGGTGGCTGCCTTCCAGTTCAGCCTGCCCGTGTTCACGTCAAGCGAATAAAGATAACCATCGGCACTTGCAAAAAGTACTGCAGATTCACAGATTGCCGCATCGCAATTCACAGCCCCGCCGGATTTAAAGCGCCAGATCTCTTTACCATCCGTCTTATGCAACGCATAAAAGCAGCTGTCGCCGCTGCCGAACAGGATCAGGTCGCCTGCGATCAATGGCGAACTGTAAATTCTGCCCCCGGTCGTAAAATGCCACTTTTGCGCTGTTTGTCCGGCAGCTGATAAAACGGAGAGTGTGATTAATAATGTAAACAGGATTATTTTTTTCATGCCTGCATTTTATCTGTTCGTTCGTGCATTATATCCTGGGGTGATGCTTCACCGCCTGTTCCGGAGAGAATCTCCCGCAATGCGGTCACAAATTGGTCGATGGTCGCCTTTTCTATGGTGAGGGCGGGATCCAGGCGCAGGACTTCGGCATTTGGCCGGCGGCCTGTAATAAATCCTCTTTTCAGCAGCTCAATATTGATAATGTCTGTACTGTGCCTGAACTCAATGGCCAGCATCAGGCCCCTGCCGCGCACGTCGCTGATAAGCGGCATCTCCCGCATCAGTCCGGCGAGGCAGCTCATAAGGTATTCGCCCTTGAATGCGGCGCCCCAGGTCAGATCGCTTTCCTGAATGATATCTATAACCTCCCGGGCAACGACAGCGCCCAGGGGATCATTCTGGTGTGACTGTGAATAATGAAAACTGCCGGATGCAAGCTCCTTCATAATTCTCTCGGAAACGGCTACCGCGCTTACCGGGTAGCCATTGCCCAGCCCTTTGCCCATGGCAATAATATCGGGTTGTATGTTGTAGTGCTGATATCCGAACCATTTCCCGGTACGCCCGATGCCTGTGGTGACTTCATTCGAGATGACGATGCCGCCGTTAGCCCGGACTATGCCTGCAATTTTTTCAACAAGGCTCTGCTCCGGGAAACGAACCAGCCCCATGGAGCTGCCCGGTTCAAGGATAAAAATCCCGATATTCTCAAAGGGGATCTCCTCAAACCTGCTGCAATCACCTGAGCAACCATTCCCGGTTTTGCTGCACGAGCAATCAAACCTGTCGTAAACAAACCAGTTTCTGCTGTCTCTGAGCGCTGCATCTCCGTATGTACCGAAATAAGCATCTGCCAGAGACAGGGCCAGTGGCCTCCGGCTCAGCGCCCGTGCGATATGCATCCCGTATTCCACCGCTTCGCTTCCCGATGACAGAAATTCACAACCGCCTTCAGGCATATTGGTAATGCTCAGAATCCTTTCAGCCGTTTCAGCGACGGCCGGATGGCAGTAACAAAATCCGGTATGGCTGATCCTGTTGATCTGGTCAGTGATGACTGCATTGATCCGTTTGTTGTTGTGACCCAGACTGGTACACCACACGCCCGATTCGAGGTCAACCCATCGCCTGCCGCTGCGGTCGTACACATAACAATTATCGGCATCGACTATGTCATTGTATCTCAGCATGTGTCCTGTTGACCAGATGATATTTTTCATAAAATACTTGGAGAACTTTATTTGATCAATAAAAAGCAGCATCACTGCCCGTGAACTGAAGCGGCAAAGCTAAGATGCCTTTACCCGGAATTGTAATTTATTACCATGAAACGTTTCGGGGTGCTGATGAACGGGAGTTTTTCATTTGTGAACTGTGACGGCCTGGAAACCGGTTTCTATGGCAGTGTGGTGTTTTGACAGGTTTGTTATGTTGCCGGAATATGTCTGGGGTTAAATGGTATTCAGGGCCTAGCGGTCAATGTTTCAACCCATGCTTTGTCCATTTTAAGCAACCGGTTTTTTTTGAGATTTTCTTTTACAATATGGCGGATATGGGGGTTATCCATCCCGGCAAGTTGCTCAAATATCTTTTTTCCCGCGATGGGATGGTGAACGATGGCGACACTCCAGCAGTAACCCAGGGCTTGACGCAGGGTTTTGGCTACATCGCTGATTTTTCCCGGGGAAGCGATGAATCCGAGGGTAATATCCCATAAGATTTGGAGTACTTCGTTTACATTGTCTTTGTCAGTGAGCAGTCTGGGTTCACACAGACCGGCGACCACGGCGCGTTTTTCAAGTTCATTTCCATCAAGCCAGGATTTGAGGTGCAGGATAAGCAAATCCATGTTTCCGGCTCCGGTCTCCTGAATCCCCATGGCCACGGCTTCGCGGATACGCCAGCTGCCGTGCGAAGCAAAGTGCCGCAAATATTCAAGACATCCGGGCAGGTCGTTCCTGTGAAGCACAGCGTAACCCACAATGCCGCACATAACTACAAACTCTTCCGGTGAATTTTTCAGATCATCCCTGAGGTAAGTCATGCATTCGGATATTTCCATGGCATTGGCCGAATGTGCAAAGGAATACATCAGCTCCAGATTGCCCCTGGGGCCGGGAAGATTCGAGTTTTTCAGCAGGTTATCAATGGAGGCGGTCATAATGGTTCGGTTAAATACCCGGAATGATCAGGAATTAAGCCATTTTTTGAAGGCGGCTGCGCGGTCCACGCTCACAATGGCATCATATTCTTCGTCGGCTTTGGGCCTGAGCTCCAGTTTTACGCGTCCGCGGGAATAGGCAACCATGTTTGAAATGGCGTCCATATTTACAATATACTTCCGGTTTATCCTGAAAAACTTTTCGGGGTTCAGCAGGGTTTCCAAGCGGTCGAGGGCATAATCCACCGGATAGGAGATTCCCTGCAGGGTCTTCAGATACACCCCTTTTTCAAGTACATAGAAGTATGCAACTTCCGTAATTTCAATTTTTCTGATCCTTTCACCGATCTGGATAAGGAAGCGTTTTTTGTAATCCGGTTTTCTTCCCTGTATATTAGCCATCAGCAAATCGAAATCGATACTGAAAGCCGACCGCAGCGAATGATATTTTCTGAGGCTCTCTGCCAGGTCGCTTTTTCTGATGGGCTTGAGCAGGTAGGCAATGCTGTTGAGCTGAAAGGCCTTGATGGCATACTGGTCGTAAGCGGTGGTGAAAATCACCGGAATATTCACGGGGATTTGTTCAAAGATGGTGAAACTGAGCCCATCCGAAAGCTGTATATCGAGGAAAATCAGGTCGGCCGTATGATCCATCAGCCATTTTACCGAGTCCTTTATAGAACCTGTTTTCGCAAGTATCCTGATGTCCGGGTCAACCTCAAGGAGCATCTGCTCCAGCTTGTCGGCAGCGAAGCTTTCATCTTCAACGATCAGTATGTTCATCACTTTCAGGATTAATAAGGGGGATGCGTGCAATATAATGGCCGGTCTCAATTTTGAATGAGGGTTCCTCACCGGTAATCAGGGCATAGCGTTTTACCAGGTTTTTCAGTCCCAGGCCGGTTGAGGCAGCCGCGGAAATTTTCGGCTGCAGGTTGTTTTTGACCACCAGATTGTTTCCTTCGCTGTAAACCTCGATCCTGAGCGGCTTTGACTCGTTAACGATGTTGTGTTTGATGGCATTTTCGAGCAGCACCTGTAGGGAGAGCGGGGGAAGTACGCAATTCAGCAAGTCGGCGGGAACATCCACCGAGAAACCCAGGTTGCGGCCATACCTGATCTGCTGAAGGAAGAGATAGGAATGCATAAAATCCAGTTCCCTTCCCAGGCTGGCCACCGGCTGTTCAATAGTTTCGAGCACGTAGCGGTAAACCTGTGAAAATTCGTCGATAAACTGCTGGGCTTTCACGGTATCCCGGTTAATCAGCCCCGAAAGTACGTTCAGGCTGTTGAACATAAAGTGCGGGTTGATCTGGCTTTTCAGCACTTCAAACCTGATCTGCGAAAGCTCCTTTTCAAGGATTTCTGCCTTGAGCGTTGCCTTTTTGCTTTCGATGTAGTAGATCCAGCCTTCCAGAATGGCCATCATCAGGAGGTTGGCCACAGCAATAATTAGGGCATTGGTGATCAGTACGCCTGTAAGATCTTCAGAATAAGCAGTTATCCAGTTTGCGGTAAAGGTAACGGCCAGGGCAATAATCACGGCAATCGTAACAGCAAACCCCATCTGAAGAGATATCCGCAAGGCTGTTTGCTTACCCCATGGGATGGTTTTATTGAAGTACCTGATGATAAAAAGATCCGGGTAAGCAATCAGAAAGGCGGCAGAAAGGCTGAGGATGATCCCCCTGGCCAGTCGGAGAAAGAAATGCAGATAACCCGATAAAACATAATAACCGCTCAGGTGATTGTAGGTGATCACTGCCAGCTGAACGCCGACGGATAGCCCCAGCAATAGCAGAAGCAGGCGCCTGAAAGGGAAATAGCCGTGTATCTGTCTGAAAAACATATCAGCAAGAAATGATTGTCAAATATAGTTTCAATTTTGATTGGCTCCCCTGTATTTAAGGTGAAGTTCCAGGTTGCCATTTCCTTTGGTGCTTTTGTATTTAAGCTGCCAGAATCCTGTCCGGGCCGGGAATGATTCATTAACCGTCATATGGCCGGGTGCTTCAACCGATATTTTATAGATCTCCTCTTTGCCGGGTCCGAGAAGGATTATTTCAACACTTCCTTCTGAAACTGAGACGGAACCTTCGAGTTGCACCGATTCAGCCTGACTGGTGACCGCCATCACTGTGTAACCGTTTGAATTATCCTGAATGGGACAATGAAAACCATAGCTGACAGGCTTTTCCTTTTCACAGGAAACGGTCAGCAACAAAAGAAGGGTTAACAATGGAATAAGTTGTGCTTTCATTTTTTCATTTGCGCTAAGTAACCGGGAGGGCCATTGCTGACCCGCCGGTTACAGGGTTTCAGAATTTTTTCAGGATCCCGACACGGGCCGAGAGGTAGTTTAACCTGAGTTCAGTTGAATTGCCTTCCACCTCAATCTCACGGTTCAGTGAATTGAATTTGAGACCAGGGGTGAGGCTCCAGGTGCGGCCCAGATCAATGTCAATTCCTCCGGCCACCTGCCAGCCCAACCCATGGCCACTGTCGTAAATAATATCTCCGGCCTTATTTTCCAGTTCTATGTGGTTGTAGAGTCCGGCAGCCCTGGCATACCACGAAACCGGAGAACTTCCGATGCCATGTTTGAACTGAAGTCCGAGTACATAACCGGTTTCCTCGAAGTCAATATCCTTGCCGGCAAAAGACTCCCTGGCCTGATTCCTGTTCCATCCCCAGCCTGCATAAAGCCCCAGATGAGGCATAAACTGATAATGGAAGATTCCTTCAAATCCGAAACCGGTTTTCAGGTCGGCACCGCCGGGGTCTGAAACGGGAAATGCAACGCCGGTGCTCAACTCGAAACCGGATTTTTTGGTATTGTCCTGGGCCATACCGCTGAATGCAAGAACAGCGAAAAGTAAAAGCGTTAGTGAGTGTTTTGTTTTCATTTTTTTGATTATTAGGTTTGTTCCTGTGTCGATGAGGCAAAAGTATATTGAAGGACAGGTCCGGGAAAACAAATGTGGATAAACGCGCATACAGGCAGGTTGAGAGCGAAAAATTGCCGTGCGACCCGATCACCTTCCGGAAAAAATCTGATTAATATAATGTTCCGGTTCATTAATGAAACAACTGTTGTGTTTTGTATATTTGTGAATCAGCTATGTTAATTGTTCTGATTTGAAGATTCAGGTATCTGTATATATGGTTTTAACCCCTAATAAAGCAACTATGCAAACAACGCTAAATCTGAGAAAGATACTGGCAGCAATGGTAGTTTTAATGCCGTTGCTCCTGCCGGGCCAGGCACTGCAATGGTCTTACAATTACGGAGGAAGCAATACTGACTTTCTGTCGCGCATCATTACAAGTAAAGAAGGCGGATTCATGGCTGCCGGGCATTCTATATCGTCAGACCATGATCTTCCGGTAAACTCGGGCATGTTTGATGCCTGGATCATAAAATCCGATGATAACGGACATAAGGATTTTGTAACCGTTATGGGTGGCTCTGAAAATGAGTTTGTGGCAGATCTGCTTCAGCGGGAGGATTCGCTTTACCTGGTGCTCATCAATTCAACGTCCGCCGACGGGGATTTCCCTGCCAATGCCGGTTCAACGGATATCTGGCTCAAGGGGATGAATATATCAGGAACTTTCAGCGCAGGCCTGCGATTTGGGGGCAGCGGCAACGATGAGGCCACCCGTATTGTCCGAACCCTGAACGGAGGCTACCTGATCGTGGGCAAAACCAACAGCGCCGATGGTACCTTTTCAGGAACCCTGGGCGGCGATGATGCATTCTGCATCAGGCTGGATCCGCAGTTTCAGGTAGTCTGGGCCAGGAAATACGGTACGAAAGACCACGACGGTTTCGTGGATGCCCTGGCGCTCCCCGATGGCAGCCTGCTGTTTTACGGAAGCAAGTTTATCGGATTGGCCAATACCGGCTGGCTCCTGAAAACCAACCCTCAGGGAGATGTGATTGATGAAGCTGATATTGAGAAGTTCACCGGCTTCTACCCTGTATGTATGCAACACCATGACGGGAAGTTTTACCTGGCCGCGAACACCGATAATATGATTGACCGTGTAACTGATCAGCATATCATGGTGTATGTCTATGACGAAAACCTCGATTACGCTTTTATGATGGAATCGGGTGGCGGTGCCATTGGAACGGATGCCATCGTGGACATGAAGCATTACGATGACGATCATCTGCTTTGCCTGGTGGCCTCCGGCACCAATTCCGGACTTTTTACCGGGAGCCACGGGGGATATGACCTTTTTACCCTGCTGATTTCGGATGATTTATTAAATTTCTACAGCCGGCCTTTCGGCGGATCGGCCAACGAGGGATGGGCGCTGAAAGCAGCAGGCATGTGTCTTGACGGCACCATGGCTGTTGTAGCGGGCAATTCCTACTCATCTGACGGGGACCTGCCTTCACATTATGGGATGGGTGACGGCTGGATTTTCAAAGCGGACCCTTTATATTCCCTTGGTTTGCCGGGTGAAGGGGTTGCTGCAGTTGCCGGAATACAGGTATCACCCAACCCGGCGGAGGATGAAATCCTTGTTTCGGGTATCCCGGATGAAGCGGCTTTCATCACCATCACCGATCTCACCGGTCGTCAGGTATTCCGGACAGGTGTTGACCGGCCATCGGTAAATATTCCGCTTTCCGGCCTTCCATCCGGGATGTATCTGGTAAGGGCCGCAACAAAAGGCAGGGTTCTGCCGCCGGTGAAGTTTGTCAGGCGCTGAGAAAGACCGCTGCAAAACGCTGCTTTACCAGAGCACGGCGTAAAGCACGGTCAGTATCAGCATAATCACATAAGCCGCGATATTGAAGTTCCTGCCGGTTTTAAAAGTTTCGCGCGGCAGGGGAATGGCTTTCGGATCTTCGTCGGTTTTTGCCGTACTCAGGCTTACCATCACGATAATGGCAATGGTAATCAGACAGGTGTACATCATCTGATCGAGGAAAGGCATCTCGAGCGGCAGCAACTTCAGCAGCAGCGCAACCGGAATGGAGCTTAAAACGCCTGTTATGGCAGCCCGCGTGGTTGCCCGTTTCCAGAATAATCCCATCAGAAAAACGGCCAGGATGCCCGGACTCACCACCCCGGTATATTCCTGGATATACTGAAACATCTGGGGCATGGTATTCAGCGCCGGAGCTACAAATACCGCAATGGCCAGGGCTGCGATAACGGAGATGCGGCCTGTGAGAACAAGGTCGGAGCCGTCGGTCCGCTTGGAGAAGTAAGGTTTGTAAATGTCCATGGTAAAGATGGTGGCCGTGGAATTCAGCATGGATGCCAGCGAAGAAACAATGGCGGCAGCCAGCGCCGCGACTACCAGCCCCTTGATTCCTGCCGGGATAAAGGTTTTGATCAGCCAGGGATAGGAGATATCGTAATTGATGCCGCCACCGGGCCGGTTAAAAACCGTTTTTACGCCGTCAATCACAACGGTGCCTTCCGGCTGCATGTACATAACATAGGCGATGATGCCCGGAATAACCACCAGCAAAGGCAACAGCAGTTTCAGGAAAGCGGCAAACGCAAGCCCTTTCTGCGCTTCGCGCAGCGACTTCGCCGCCAGCGCCCGCTGAATGATGTACTGGTTAAACCCGAAGTAGTAGAGATTGGCCACCCACATGCCGCCGATAATCACGCCGATGCCCGGCAGGTTCAGAAATTCGGGGTGGTCCCTGCGAAGGATCATGTGGAATTTATCCCCTGCCACCTGGTAAACATGGTCCAGCCCGGCCAGCACGCCGCCGGCAGGTGTTACCTGATCGAGGGCGATAAAGGTGGTGATCAGCCCGCCGGCTACCAGCAATATAACCTGAATTACATCGGTCCATGCTACGGCTGACAAGCCTCCCCAGATGGAATACGCGGCGGCAAAAAGCGCCAGTCCCAGTATCAGCGGAAATATCATACTCCCGTCGCCGGTACCTGCGATGGTATCCAGGGCCTTGGCCCCGAGAAACAAGACCGAGGTAAGGTTGACAAAAATAAAAAGCGCCACCCAGAAAACGGCCAGGATGGTTTTCAGGTTGGTATTAAACCTTTTTTCGATGAATTCGGGAATGGTAAACAGCTCCTGCCGGATAAAAACAGGCAGAAAATACTTGGCCACCACAATCAGGGTGATGGCGCCCATCCACTCGTAACTGGCAATGGCCAGGCCAATGGCAAACCCCGAACCCGACATGCCGATAAACTGCTCGGCGGAGATATTGGCCGCGATGAGCGAAGCGCCTATAGCCCAGAAGGGAAGGCTCTTCTTTGCCAGAAAGTAGTCCTCGGCACTCTTTTTCTCCCCTTTTTTGCTGCGCGACACCCAAAGCCCAACCGATAGTATTAAAATGCCGTAGGCTGCAAAAATCAGATAATCAATTGGTTGAAAATTTCCCATAATGACTGTTTTAAAGTGGGGGACTGAATATTTCAGGGACAGGCCAAGCGCTTACCGGAAACAAATATATAAAGTCACCGGCCATCTTCAAAATCAAATCAGCGCATCCTCCCGGCAACCAACCGTTATTATATACCAATACTCCGTGAGAATTTTTAATGAATTGACTTACAGCGGATTATATATACTTGTTTTAGATAGCAAATCATTCATAATCAAGTCGTTGCTGCCTGTCCCGCCACTTTTACGGGGTCTTTGCGCCCTTGCGTGATTCTTAAATTTAACGGACTATTGTTAATTAGGACGGCGCAAATCCATATTTCCGGCCTGCGGACATTGGCAGGTAATTGTGGATCAGCAGCTAAACCCATATAGGTCAGAGTCATTCTGATCCCGCATTTTGCGGGAGAAGAATCTCGTAATTTACCGGACAGCAGTGATTGGAAATTAATCCTGCCCTTCTTTCAACGGATACCCCGGATATTTAACGATCAACCCGTATCTTTGTGATTGGCGCTGCCTTTGCAGCGTATAATCCATTTCCCAAACAGGTGATTTATATGCAGCATTCTACCACCTCCTGGAAAACCGGCGACGGGCTGACCATTTTTGCCCAATACTGGCAACCGGCCGGACCTGTGCCCAAAGCGGTTGTCTGTTTTGTGCACGGCATTGGTGACCACTCTTCGCGGCACGTTCATGTTGCCCGGGCGTTTACTTCTGCCGGGTATGTCTATTTCACCGCCGACCAGCGCGGGCACGGGCAATCGCAGGGGCAGCGCGGCCATTACCCTTCGCGGGAAGCAATCCTGCACGACACCGACCTGTTGCTGCAACATGCTTCTGAATTGTTTCCTGGCCTTCCGGTGATACTATACGGGCACAGCATGGGCGGGATACTCGTCCTGTTTTATGCCCTGGAACGCAAACCCGCCATCGCCGGCGTTATTTCCAACAGCCCTGGCCTGCACAATGCCCTGCAGAAGAAACCCCTGCTGATTATGGCCGCCCGTGTGCTCGGAAGTGTATTCCCCCGTATGTCCATTTCAAACGGGCTGGACCTCAATGGCATTTCGCGCGACCCGCTGATGGTCCAGGCATACAAAAGCGACCCGTTGATCCATGACCGCATCACCATGGGCCTGGGTAAAGTAATGCTGGGTGTTACCGGTTACACCATGAAAAATGCAGCCTTGTTTCCCCTGCCCCTGTTGCTGATGCACGGCAAAGCAGATTTCATTACCTATGCCTCGGGCAGCGAAGCCTTTGCTGCCGCCAATCCGGGCAAATGCAAACTGATTCTTTGGGAAAAAGCCTTTCATGAAATTCACAATGAGCCTGAACAGCAGGAAGTGATGTCGGCAATGACCTCATGGGTGCAGGATCTTATCAGCAGGTAAGCGGCATATGGAAAAGTATATATTAGCCCTCGATCAGGGCACCACCAGCTCAAGGGCCCTGATTTTCGACCGGCAGGGAAACATTTGTTCCATTGCCCGGAAAGAGTTGCGGCAGCATTACCCGCAGCCGGGATGGGTTGAGCACGACCCCGCCGAAATCTGGGCATCCCAGGTGTCGGTCGCGGTGGAAGCGATGTCGAAGATCAGCATCAGCGGCAGGCAGCTGGCGGGGGCGGGCATCACCAACCAGCGCGAAACCACGGTAGTGTGGGACAGAATCACGGGCGAGCCCGTGTACAATGCCATTGTATGGCAGGATCGCCGCACTGCTGCCTACTGCGATGAGCTGAAAAACCTCGGCCTTTCAGCATTGCTGCGCGGGAAAACGGGGCTTGAATCCGACGCCTACTTCAGCGGGCCGAAGATCCGCTGGATACTCGATCATGTTCCGGGGGCCAGGCTGAAGGCTGAACGGGGGCAACTCGCGTTCGGCACCATTGATTCATGGCTTGTGTGGAAACTTACCGGCGGACGGGTGCATGTGACCGATGTGAGCAATGCCTCGCGCACCCTGCTTTTCAATATCCATGACCTCTGCTGGGACGAAGAGTTGCTGGAACTGATGCATATCCCCGCTTCACTGATGCCCGTGGTGGCTTCCAGCAGTGAAATTTACGGGTTTGTGACGGATGCTTTCGGCGGCGCGGAGGTGCCTGTAGCCGGAATCGCCGGTGACCAGCAGGCGGCATTGTTCGGGCAGATGTGCCTTGAAAAGGGGATGGTGAAGAATACATACGGCACCGGTTGTTTTATGCTGATGAACACAGGGGGGGAGCCGTTTATATCGGAGAACCGCCTGCTTACCACCGTAGCCTGGCAGATGAACGGACAAACCACCTACGCCCTTGAAGGCAGCATATTTATGGCGGGCGCTGTGCTGCAATGGCTGCGCGACGGGTTGGGCATCATACAATCGTCGGCGGAAGCCGATGCCCTGGCCCGGCAGGTAAGCGATACCGGCGGACTGTATTTTGTCCCCGCATTTACAGGCCTGGGCGCCCCGCACTGGGACCAGTATGCCCGCGGACTGATGATAGGGCTGAACCGGGGCACCACCCCTGCGCACATTGCCAGGGCCGCGCTTGAGAGCATCGCTTTTCAAACCCTTGATGTACTGCAGGTGATGGAACAGGATACAAACCTTAAGATCCATGAACTGCGTGTGGATGGCGGCGCCTCGGCAAGCAACCTGCTGATGCAGATACAGGCCGACCTGCTGGGCATTCCCGTGGTGCGCCCGCGGGTAACAGAATCCACGGCAGCCGGGGCCGCCTGCCTTGCCGGACTGGCCACGGGATTCTGGAAAGATATCAATGAAATTGCCGGTCAATGGCAACGCGACCTTGTATTCAGTCCATCAGCCGACCCCAACCAGGCCCGGATTAAGAAACTGCGATGGGCCGATGCGGTGAAAAGATCCGGAAGATGGGAGCGGGAATGAACCGGAGAGCTGCCTTATGATTATTCGTATTTGAGCATCAACCATTGTTCAATGTATCCTATTTCTGTTCTAAGCGGCCCAGCCGTGGGCATCTGCTTCCAGTCCTCCAGAATTTTTCCCGTTTCAGATAGAAATACCTGATCTCTTTCCTGATTAAAATACAGATACAACGCCATTACCCGCAACCAGTCCAAACGCCCGTAATTGTCGGCAGGTTCGGTGGTTTTGGTCAGGTAGTTATGAAAGGTTTGCAGCAGTAAGTCATTTTGAGGTAAAGGCGGAACCAGAATATTCAGTTTGCGCACTGCAACGAAGCCCGGCAGTTTGGGCACAACCGTGCGAAGGGTGAAATAGTCTTTTGGAATGTCGATGACAATATTTTCTTCCTGAAAATTTACCCAGAGGTACAGTGAATCAATGGGTTGCTGGGCGCGGGAGATGCCGCTGATAGCGATAAAGAAAAGGAGTAGGATTGTTTTTTTCATGGGACAGGTTTTGTAGTTTTTTTTTGACAGGATTGACAGGATTGACAGGTTTTTTTCTCAGTTCTAATTATTTCGGCTTGTCTACCGGTGGTCCCGACTCCGCGAAACCCGGATGGTCCCGGCTTCGCTCGACCACCGGTATTACAGTTGTTGATTGATTCTTTCGTTGCCTGAGCGATAGCTGGTGGGCGCAATCGAACCAAGCTACCGGATGGTCTCGGCTTCGCTCGACCACCGGTTTTACAGTTGTTGCTTTTATTAACGGTTGGTGGTTGAGCGAAGCCGAAACCACCAAAAAAAAGCGAAGCCATTGGTGGCAAAACGGTGGTTTGTGAGCTTTCGTCGAACCAAGCCGTTGGTGGTCGGGCGGTACCGATAGCAATCGGTACGAGACCACCAATAACCTCACTCCACTACAAACCTCGCCTTACCCATCTGCTTATTACCGGCATACACTACCGCCATATACATGCCCGGCCGCCAGCGCGAAACATCCAGCCCGGCTTCGTGTATGCCTGAGTTTACGGGCAACTCAGCCTGTTGCCGGCCTTGTATATCGTAACACACCACCCGAATCTTTGTGTGATACTCCGTGTTTTCAAGCAAAAAGCGCACATAATCGCCGGCAGGGTTGGGTGCAGGCGTAATGGGTATTAAACTGACGCGGGCTTCATACTCCTTGCGGGTGGGTATATCCTTTACATCAACAATTACTTCGCAACTGCTCAGGTCTATGGTTTTTGAAACAATGGGATCGGTGCAGAGGTAATCATACTCTCTGGGTGCAGTGTAAATGCTGTCGTACTCAAGGTTAGTGTTGAATTTCATCAGGATGATGTCCTGATTTAGTTCGCTGCCTACCACAGCTCCGGCTAATATTTTATCATCAGAAGTTACTATTAGCCGGCTTTCAGCATGGGCTGTTGGATGAATAAATGAGTTATGCCATCCACCTAACGAATCTAGCTCATGTAATCCAAACCAACCCGGGTAATCGTTGGTGCTATCAGCATACAAGATATTGGTAAATAACCTTCCATCTGAGGTAAAGGAAGGATTAACCATATAACCTTCAACCCATTTATTTCCAACAATTGGAAAATGAGGTAGTGAGTCATGTACGAAATTGCCAAAGCTATCCAATACCAATAATGATGGAGAATATGCTCCTGTGCTACGATCAACAGCACCTAAGTAAAAGTTTCCACTCCTTTGCTGTGTTGACCAACCGGCATCAGAATATGCTAGAGTATCCTCAGCCCTATAAGCACTAACCCATTCTTCCTGCCTGCTGCTGTCGGCAAAAATTGCCATTGCCTTTAGCCTGCAATCGTTGTGAACACCTCCAGTCCCTACAGGTTCATCGCACCAGTAACAATAACCACTGATAAAGAAGTCTTCATCTGGGGTAACCACCAGATCGTAGGGGCCATTACTTGCTAAATATGGATAATTGGAAAACATGGCATAAGGTTCAACCCACAACAATTCTCCCGAAGCATCAAACCTGAATAGATGAATTCTGGGATTCCAGCGAAACCCCCCGTATTGATAGGTTACCATCACAAAACCCCCATCCTTTAGTTGCTTTATTTCAACCCCCCAATCCGGATCACCATCGGTTCTGAACACCTTGCACCATTCAAGGTTGCCACAGGCATTGTGCTTGGTGATGGCAATGTCATTTAACGAAATGTAATCGTGACTGCCACAAACAATAAAACCTCCATCATTCGTTGGTTCAATAAAGTTTGGGTAATTTACCTGACTGTTTCCTGTGCCGGAACCCAATGTAATATCATACAAAACATTACCATTGATGTCTGTTTTAATAATCCATCCACGGGTATTTGGGAAAAAGTGGTAAGACCCAAGAATTAGATAACCTCCATCATATGTTTCGTTTAGATTGCGGAAGTTCTCCCTTCGATTATTAAAACCATAGATGCGTTCCCAATTCTGCGAAAAACAGAGTTGATTGATTGTAATCAGAAACATTAAGAGTATTTTTCTCATATATAATTGAGATTAAACAAGGAAACCGGATAAATATCCGGTTTCCCTGAGAAATTTAAAGTTAACGTGAAATGATGATATTGGCATTTCCAATGCACTTACTACCGGAAACCAACCTGATGATATAATTGCCTGACTTGAAGTTTCGGGTATCAATTATTATCTGGTCAATTCTCCGGGTTAAGTTGGTGTTGTAAACCAATCTGCCTTTTTCGTCAATCACCTCAATCATTAGCTGATTTTCTTCAGAACCGGCATTGTACTCTATGGTAATGAACTCGTTGGCGGGATTGGGGTAAACTTTAAGTAAGTTTGATTTATCAACAGCGGGTTTTGCCTTTGGCTCTTTCACCTCCATGCTCTTTGTTAAATCAGGCACAAGATAAGGCTCCTCGTATTCCAACAGTTTATGGGCTACCATAAGACTTTGCGCGGCAGCAGAAACAGCATTGGAAGGGCAATCAACAAAATCAGCCAAAGCCTCAAATTGTTCTTCTGAGATCACCGGATGTTGAATCAACCATTGCATAAAAGCATGTTGTTCGGTATGTTCTTTTGCTTCTGTTTCAGAAAAAGAAACCTCAGTGGGTATAGAAACCATGCGATTGGCAGCGGATAAAGTATCGCCGTTTTCAAGCATTACCCAGGCCTGTTGCATCAGCGAACGTGCACTGCCATCGGCAGCGAGCAAGGCAAGCAGAGTATCCACCGGCACCGGCACGGTATCGGTAAGCGCGGTAGAGAGCAAGCGGTTAAAGCCGTAGTTGTAGAACTGCATTTCAATATCTCTTTTGGCTTCCATCAGTTCCCTGGCCGAGAGCACAAATACCCCTTCGAGGATTTCATCTCTCATGTATTCGGGCATGGGATCAAGTCGCATATCCAATTCCTGCAAGAGGGTTTCTGATTTCGCACTGTGAGGGTTGGCTATTAAACTTGCAGCATAAAAGCAGCAAGCAATAAGTAACAGAATGTATTTCATATTAATTTGCATTTGGTTGTACCATTTCCTCCCACCTTTTCACCAATTCCACTTCCTTTCTGATTATGTTGGTACTCGGTGCTGTTTGCCAGTTTTCTAAGGTTGTTAAAACCTCTGGCGCAAGTTTCGACAGATCATTCCGGCTGAAATAAAGATACAACGCCATTACCCGCAACCAGTCCAGACGATGGTAATTATCGGCAGGTTCGGTGGTTTTGGTCAGGTAGTTATGAAAGGTTTGCAGCAGTAAGTCATTTTGAGGTAAAGGCGGAACCAGAATATTCAGTTTGCGCACTGCAACGAAGCCCGGCAGTTTGGGCACAACCGTGCGAAGGGTGAAATAGTCTTTTGGAATGTCGATGACAATATTTTCTTCCTGAAAATTTACCCAGAGGTACAGTGAATCAATGGGTTGCTGGGCGCGGGAGATGCCGCTGATAGCGATAAAGAAAAGGAGTAGGATTGTTTTTTTCATGGGACAGGTTTTGTAGTTTTTTTTTGACAGGATTGACAGGATTGACAGGTTTTTTTCTCAGTTCTAATTATTTCGGCTTGTCTACCGGTGGTCCCGACTCCGCGAAACCCGGATGGTCCCGGCTTCGCTCGACCACCAATAACCTCACTCCACTACAAACCTCGCCTTACCCATCTGCTTATTACCGGCATACACTACCGCCATATACATGCCCGGCCGCCAGCGCGAAACATCCAGCCCGGCTTCGTGTATGCCTGAGTTTACGGGCAACTCAGCCTGTTGCCGGCCTTGTATATCGTAACACACCACCCGAATCTTTGTGTGATACTCCGTGTTTTCAAGCAAAAAGCGCACATAATCGCCGGCAGGGTTGGGTGCAGGCGTAATGGGTATTAAACTGATGCGGGCTTCGTACTCTTTACGGGTGGGTATATCCTTTACATCAACAATTACCTCGCAACTGCTCAGGTCTATGGTTTTTGAAACAATTGGATCGGGGCAGAGGTAATCGTACTCACGGTGTGCAGTGTATATACTGTCGTACTCAAGGTTGGTGTTGAATTTCATCAGGATGATGTCCTGATCATAGCCGCTGCCAACTACTGCACCAGCTAATATTTTATCATCAGAAGTTACCAATATCCGGCTTTCGGCATGGGCTGTTGGATGAATAAATGATTTATGCCAGCCACCTAAGGAATCAAGTTCATGCAAGCCAAACCATCCGGGGTAAAAATTTGAACTATCAGCATACAAAATATTGGTGAACAATCGTCCATCGGAAGTAAAGGAAGGATTTACCATAAATCCTTCTACCCATTTTTCGCCAACCATAGGAAATTGTGGGATTGAATCATGAATTATGTTTCCTAAGCTATCCATTATTATTAAAGATGGTGAATATTCAACTGTTGATCGATCAATCGCTCCAATATAAAAGTGCCCGCTTCCTTGCTGTGTTGACCAACCGGCATCAGAATAGGCTAGTCTATCGGTAGCCCTATATACACTTACCCACTCTTCTTGTCGGCTACTGTCGGCAAAAATTGCCATTGCCTTTAGCCTGCAATAGTTATTAACTCCACCAGTACCCGCGGGTTCATCACACCAGTAGCAAAAGCCACTGATAAAAAAGTCCTCCTCAGGGGTAACAACCAGGTCATAAGGGTCATTATAGCTTATATACGGGTTGTTGGCAGTTGTAGCATAAGGTTCAATCCAAAGCAACTCGCCGTTTTCATCTAACCTGAATAAATGAATTCTTGGATTATTAAATGTGTAATCATAGCCCATTGTTAACATGATATAGCCACCATCCTCCAATTGCTTGATTTCAACCCCCCAATCCGGATCATCATCAGTTCTGAACACCTTGCACCATTCTAAGTCGCCACAGGCATCAAGTTTTATTACTCCTATATCCCCCAAATAGCTGGAGCCTTGTGCTGTGCAAATAATGCTGCCTCCATCTTCAGTATTGTCAATTGAAAATGGAAGATTTAACTCATCATTGATGTTCTCGATACCAAGTTGAATCTGATACAAAATGTTGCCATTTAGATCTGTTTTTATTAGCAAACCTCTTGTATCAGGAAAGTAATCTGTTGCACCAAGAACTAAAAATCCACTATCATAGCTTTCGGTAAGATTTTGAAATGCATCAAATCTGTCTGAAATGCCATATGTTTTTTCCCATGGTTGGCCAAATAGATTATTCAAACAAACTAGCAAGGAAAATTGGATAAGAAAAGAGATTCTCATGATTTCGAATTTAAAGAAAGTAAGCAGGGTTGAAATTATCCAACCCTGCCGACTATCATAATAAAACTATTTGGAAATAACAAAGCGTGAACCGGCAACTGTTTTATTGCCAGAAATCAGACTTATGTAATAACTGCCTGATGCAAGATCACGAGTATCGATTATAGTCTGGTCAGCACTTTTACCAAGACTCCCATTTTTCACAATCTTACCCGCTTGATCAAAAACCTCATACGAATAAGAGTTGAAGGTATCCAAAAGAGAATATTCCAAAGTAATAAAATCCTTCCCAGGATTTGGATATATTCTGATGAATTCATTGGATTTACTGAATGCTTGAGCTTTGTGTTTCTTTACCTCAGCACTTTTTGTTAAATCAGGTACAAGGTAAGGCTCTTCGTATTCAAGCAGATTGTGTGCAACCATAATACTTCTGGCAGCAGAAGAAACAGAAGTGGATGTACTTTGTAAAAAATAATTCAGTGCTTCTGTGTTCTCCTCTCCAATTACCGGATTTTGATTCAACCATTGCATAAAGGCCAATTGCTCTCCATGCTCCGTAACATCAGTGCTGGTTAAAGTTATTTCAGTTGGTATTGATGTCATCCTGCTTATTGCGTTTGACAATTCACCAGCCTCGAATAATAGCCATGCCTGCTGCATAAGGGATTGTACGCTCCCATCTGCGGTCAACAGACTCATAAGAGTATCAATAGGCACGGGTATGGTATCGGTGAGTGAAGCTGACAACAAACGGTTAAAACCATAGTTGTAAAATTGCATATCAACGTCCCTTTTTGCCTCCATCAGCTCCTTAGCTGAAAGTACAAATACTCCTTCCAGAATTTCATCTCTCATAAATTCCGGCATGGGATCAAGTCGCATATCCAATTCCTGCAAGAGGGTTTCTGATTTCGCACTGTGAGGGTTGGCAACCATAATATCGCGTAGCATAGCATTATTAAGCAACTCTTCGCGGTTGATTGATGATTTAAGCACAGTGTCGGAAACAAATGGTGAATACTGCAAAATAGAGTTTCTTACCTCAAGCGCTTCTGAAGGTGAAGCCAGATTAACTTCAAGTACCTTATTAGTAGTCTCCCCTTCGTCAATCAGGGTACTTAAGGTTTCTGCTGTTGTTTCAGCCTCAATTTTATATAAAGCAGTTTCGCCATCAATAACTGTAGATCCTCCACCACCTGAAGAGTTTGGAGGACAACAATCTACTGAATAATTATGTGGTGTTGGTTGCCGGGTAACGGAATTTTCCGTAACAACACTTGGTCGAACTCTTGGCTCAATACTTGGATTGTGGTGATAATAATAAACATACTCACCATTGTTGTAGATGCTGTAATATCCGGTATCTGGTATATTTGAAAAGAGATTACTAGCAGGAGCGCATTGTGTGCCATTGCTACCTTGGTTTGTTGCGATACCCATGCCGGTTGATGATGAGAAGGTTTTTAAAACCGACACATCATTCCTTACTTTAGAAAACTGATTGCATTTTATCAGCAGTCCTGTACTGCCTGTTGTATTCCTGTTCTTATCCTGAGATACTATACCAGATCCCAAACCGTTAAACCGGTTGTTGTAAATCATGTTGTTTGAAGTACCGCTATTATTAACAACAATGCCCCTGTTGTCATTATAGTACTGTTGCCCGTTGAAATATCGGAAATTGTTTTCTTCAACGATGTATCCATTGCATTGATCAAGGTATAATCCGGTCATTTTGTTGCCAATTGCAGTAATATCAAATTCATTAAATTTGATTTCGATATTTAGAGCAGAACCAGAATAAATGCCACAATCATTGTATTGGAAAAATGAGTTATTTACTTTGAAAGGCTTAGCCAGAAGCTTGCATGTTGAATATATGCCATATTGCAACATGTAGAACTCGCTCCTCTGGTATTCCTGACATGGGGTTTGGCTGGTCTTACATTTTTGGTCTACAACAAAATATGAGTTGTGGCTATAGATTCCCACTCCACGCAAATCGTAGTTGTAATTTGTAGTGTTTTTGTCGTTTCTGAATTTACAACCATTAAATTTTATGCCGCTGATATTTTGAAGTGAGACAAAACACAACGGTAGGATTTCATCTGGCATTTTGTCTGTAGTAAGAAAATCGCACAGATTGAATGAACTTATAGAATTTCCGTAGGTATATTTCTCAAATTGAACAGCAACAATATTGTTTCTGAATGTAGCATTTGAGGCTAATACAATACCACCACCAGAATTTACTGAAGTGCCATTAATCAGTATGCCTGTTTTAGCATTTTCTATTACAGCTTCATTTTGCAATGCTACGACCCCCTGGTATAACGAATTTTGAGGTCCATTAGAGCCATGGAGAACAATTCCATTCCATAAAGTGTTTTTACAGTTTGACGTGATAGTACCTCCATTTAAATTCAGAGTTGCGCCTTTTTGGACCCTTATCTCTTTGAATTCATTCATCTTAACAGTTCCTGTAATTGTAAGGGTCACTCCTTGCATAACCGTAATGTTGGATGGAATTCGTCTGAAGTTACTCCATGTTTCATTTGTAGAAACTATTATGTCGTTGGTTTGCGATTGGAAATCACATAAACTGGCTTTATAAATACCTCGGCCAAAAGTGGAAACAATTAATTCATTATTGACATAATCAATTTCGAGGTCAGAAATCAACGTGATTGGTAAATTGTGGCCAAATGGCTCCCATGACGTCATATTCTTATTTCGGTAATAAACACCATCGTCAGTGCCAATAAAGAGTTCTTGAAGGTCGTTTCCTTTATAAAACTCAATGCAATTAACAGGTAAATTTAAAAGCCCCTCAGAAATATTGGTCCAGGTAATACTGGTAGTCCCAACTCCTTTATAAACTTTCTTTCCTTCCCAGTTTCTATCTAAGGTTAAGTAAAAGGTATGAGGATCATTTTGGTCAATGGCGATATCGGATATCCCTGCATATCCGAGGTAAGCATGGTTTACATTTGGGGTGATATCAAACCAGGTATTTCCGCCATCAGTAGTCTTATATAATCGATCAACATTATTAGCGGGAGTTGAATTCCAGGTGGGGTTCTCCTTAGCAGCATAAATGACCAGTGGATTTGAAGGAGCTTCTCTTATAGTCTTGAGTTTACCCTGATAAGTAAAATTCGAAATTTGTTGAAAATCATTCCCATTTAAAGTTTTCCAAACATTTATTCCACCTGTATATACTCTGTTTGGGTTTGTCTGGCTCATTTCGATAGGGCAGTCGTTTCTTCTGATGGCGTCATACAGCCTTATATCAACCCAAGAAAACCCTCCGTCTGTTGACTTTTCAAGAAACTTTTTAGGTGGTTCCATATTTTCATTAAAAACGGTAGATCTGTAAATAATACCAGGGGTGCTATAATCAACCACATTTTCGTATATATCACTTCCTTTTACACGCCAAATGCCATTTTCGTGAATGTTAAAATTACCGTCCTGTGTCCCACCGGCAATGAAGTCTGAACCATTATCAGGGATACCAAAGCCATAAAACTGAGTGATGTTGAGCCCACTTCTACTCAGGTCTTCCCAGACAGCACCATTATTAGCTAATTCAACACCTTTTGTTATTCCGCCATCATTTCCATGAAAAATGAAGCCGACACCATTGATATTGTATGTTTTAAGTTCTCTGATGTCAATGTGATAGATGTCATCATAAGTCGCATTGATCCTATCATAATCCCCGGGAATAGGCTCTCTGACAAACTGATTGTTTGATGTAAGCCTATATTTATGAATCCAAAGTCCGCCAATGTAAAAAACATCACTTAAACTTTTTGACCATTCCATTTCCATTTTAAATAATCCCGTGTTATGCTCAAAAAAGGATTGGTTAGGATCAATGCTTTGTAAGGCAAAAGTATTACCTCCATCATTTGATAACATGATACCAGTAGAAACTTCGCCTGTGCTTACTCTTTGCATTTGCCTCAGTAATAATACTTTTTGGGAATTGAACGGGTTAATGGCAACTGAAGCCCTTATTACCTTGTAATCATTTATATCAGGTACAATCTTGTAGGTGATGTCATTCCAGGTTGACCCATAGTTATTTGAAAAATATAAACCGCTTCCGGATGCAAACATCCTGGCCGTATTCGAATTGTCTATTTCAATCTCCCGCAAAAATGGTCCAATAGAATAATTAACCTCCCAACTTACACCTCCATTCAGTGTTCTCATTATTTTACTCTGTAAGTTAGTGTTTTCAAAATTTACTATGGCGTATAGTTTGTCGGGATTCACAGGGTCCTGCGCTGTTTTTGTAAAAAAATTTCCTTCAAAAGTCTGCGAGTTTAAGCCCGTTGGATTCCAGGTCAAGCCATTGTCAGTGCTTTTCCAAACGCCAGATCCACATGCCCTGCCAAAAGTTTCTGTTCCTGTGCCGATGTATATTACACCAGGTCTGCTATTGTGAATTTCAATTGACTCAATACCATTTATTAGGTATTTATCAGTAAGGCATTGCCAATTCTGCCCACTATTATTGGTAACAAAAAGGCCTCCGGAGTTACTCGCTGCATAAATATTCGCAGGGTTGTCTTCATTTAGCCAAATTGATGTAACCAAACCCATATTTGCCCGTGTAGAATGTGTGTTAATAATAGGTCCGAATAAATTCCAATCAACAGGATAATTATTGTTCTGGGCTCTGTTTTGCAGGGTTTGATTTGCACCTGCCATTGCTGTTTTGTAGGAATTAAGAGTTCCGTTTGCATCAACCCTTGGTTCCATGTAATATATCCATCTATGAAAACTTGTGTAACCACAAGCTTTGTTATCAATTCTGGAAGGATCTTCACGAAAATATTGTTGAGCAGCATCTTTTATATCATAGTAATTCCCCAGATGTCCAAACTTTGCCATCCAGTGTTCCTGGGCAAAACTTGGTTGGGATAGTATTACAATAAGTAGAACAAAGAGCAATGTTTTAATTCTTGTTATCAACCAGAAAGGCGAACTCATTCTAAAATTATGTTTTGGAATATAATTCCGTAAAATATTGTTTTTCATTTTGTTTGCTTTGAAATTAACAATTGTTTTGTCCCCTCCCTGATAAATTCAAATGTCGTATTCACTTCAAAGCAGCATCTAAGGGGGAAATCTCTTCAGATACCCGGAAAAGTACGGAAACCGGATTGGAATAAGCGTGAAATATGGCCAGAGGTAATTTGTAACTAATTGAAAAACAGTTAAATACCCCCCCCCTCTATAATATCTTATAATATCAGGCGTATGCAAAAGGGGCGCCTTACGGGTAATCCTTAATTTAAATGAAAGCACTGATTTTAAAAGCATAACTTATTCCGGATTCCTGAACAGCAAACCTGGTATTGTTGAACTGTTTATTAAAAATTTAAAAAACTGTACACCATTACGGTCTGTACTGAATCAGTAAAACAATAATAACCGCTGGTTTTACTATTTTGTTATAATATTGATTAACAAAAGTTTGAATTGTAAATAATTATTACAATAAGTATTCAACTGAGCAAAAATATGCCATTGCTTCGGATTTTGCAATTATTTTTAAAAATAATTTTAATCCGGGCAACATTATGGAATCAGGCGTTCAGCCCCAAAGAGCTTAATATTGAATAATACGGGTTAAAACCGCCTGAATCAGTATGCCCGTATCGCCCGGTTATCAGCGGTTGAAAAGATCAAGCGTTTACTATTGTGGAATTTTCTATTACAGGTTATGTCAGGGCGGATGAATTATTAAATGCCCTGTTTAAATTTTAATTCCTACCTGCACCGCAAAGGTCCTCGGGGGCCCTACATCGGCGGGCCGGGTCATATATTCGCGGTTGAAGAGGTTGTTGATGATAAAGGAAACCTTCAGGCGGCCGGCGGGCTGCCAGGCAAAGCGCCAGTTGACCAGCACATCGCCGGTATTGTGTTTTTGCCGGTATTCGTAAAGACCGGGCAATATAAAAATGGGCACTGCCACGCCGTTTACCCTGAGCGAATCCTCAAAAGCGCGGTCGATGTTTATGATGTGGCTGTGGTAATCCAGGTTAAGGCCGGTGGAGAATTCTTTTACGGAGACGTCGAACGCCACTTTCACATTGTGGTAAAACCGGTATTTAAGGATGTTTTTATTGGTGGAGGCGGTATTTTCGCGTTTGCCGAAATCCTTGTCAACAGGGTTGGTATAGGTATACCCGGCGCTGAAGGTGAACTTCGCGATGCCGGCACTGCCCCTGCCTGCGAAATTGACTTCCATACCGGCAATGCGGGCGTTGGTGATGTTGTATGCCCTGAAACCGGTATAGTTGAAAAAATCAATCAGGGTGGGATTGGTCAGTCCGGGCGGGTAATGCTGACCGAAGGTAAATTCAATCATATCCCTGTATTCGGTCCAGAACAGGGCGGCATCGGCATATCCCTGCACATTCCCCGGCGAAAAGCCCTGCTTGATGCCCATCTCCGCATTCCAGCCGTATTCCGGCATCAGGGTGTCGTTGGGGAAAATTTTCAGCGCCCCCACCGCGGTGGCTGCATATTTTTCGGCGATGGCCGGATAGCGGAATCCCTGCCCGAAACTGCCGCGCAGAAAGGTGTATTTCCCCGCCTGGTAATTCACCCCCGCCCTGAAGAGCGGCTTCGACGCCTGGCGCTCACGGTTGATGCGGTGCCATTCATAGCGGCTCCCGAATGAAAACCGCCATTCCCTGTATTGCTTTTCGGCCTGTATGTAAACCGACTGATTGGACGCGGTATGCCTTGCGCTCCCGAAAAGGTTGGAGACGGTTTCAACACTTGTTGCGCTTGCCCCGGCCGTTATTGAAAGCTTGTTTTCCCATTTCTTCAGGTATTGATACTCCCCGAAAAAGGTGTTGTCGTAGTTGTGCAGCGAGTCGCTGTCGTAGGTCACTTTGTAAAACCTGCCTTTCAGCGTATGCCGGCTGTCATCGTTTCTGTGCCAGGTAAGATGGGGATCGAGGTTGAAGCGGGTATTTTTAAAGTGCTGGTCAAAATCGGGGGACGCCCTGTAAACGCCCGTGTCGCCGTTGAGCCAGAGCAGAAAGTTGCCGCCTTCGTTAAACATGGCGTTGGCGTTGAGCCCGGCAGCCATTCCTTCAATTTTCCTGAACCTGTACCGGGTATTCAGGTTGGCACGGATGTATTTTTCGTTTTCATTTTCACGATATCCTTTGTCGGTGTGCACATTGGCCCCGCCAACGAGGTCGAGGTTACCTATTCTCCGGCTGTGCGAGAAACGTGCCCCGGAATAGAAGGGCTGCGCATCCCACCAGGCAATTTCACGGCGCCGGGGATTCCCGTAGATTCCGATGTAAAGCGTGAATGCTGTTTCGGGCTTTTCGCCGGGGTAGGCGGTGCGGATGTTGATCACCCCGTTCAGGGCGGATGATCCGTACAATGCGGAGGAGGCTCCCTTGAGGATTTCTATCTGACTGAGGTTTTCGAGCGGCACAAAGTCCCACTTGGCCTCACCGCCACCGCCGGTGAGCATGGGCAGGTCGTCGAGCAGCAGCAATACCCTTGACCCCACGCCGTAGCTGTACCCGTTGCCGCCCCTGATACTTACCTGGTCGTCGAGAAACATCACGCCGGACACCTGTTGCAGGGCGGTCTCCACCATAATGGTATGGGTGCTCTCAATGCGCTCAGCGCCCAGCACATCCATGGAGACAATCACATCAGAATTCTTTTGTTCATAACGCGCGGCGCTCACCACCACCTCGTCGAGCATGCCGGCCTGCACCTGCATGCTCACATCAAGCGTGATGCGCTGCCCATCAACGGCTTCAATGGTTTTCTCAACAGGCATGTATCCGATAAAACGAAACCGGATGGTGTTTTTCCCCGGCGGAACCGATAAGGTATACCTGCCTTCGGCATCCGTCGCCACCCCGTGGCTGCTGTTCAGGAAAACATTTACCCCGGCAAGGGCTTCACCGGTAACCGCGTCGGTTACGCTGCCCGTAACCACCGGATTCCGGGCGTTTGCCAGGCTGATGAAAGAGAAGAATATCAGTACCCAACGCGCAATCATGGAATAATGGCTATTGGTTTATGGTTATTTAAGCTCAGGGTTTTATCAGCCTGATGATGGAAAAGTCCTTCCCGTCATGCCGGCTTAACGCGCAGAAATAGATTCCCGGTGCCAGGGTACTACCGTCAACCAGCCCGGTATTTTCACCGGGGATGACGTCAATGGTTTGCGTTTGCAGCAATCTGCCTGTTGCATCCAGTATCCTGCAGGAATAAATTCCTTTTTCCCGGGCATAAAAAGCGAGGCTGATCATGCCGGAAAAGGGATTTGGGAATGCCTGTAACCGGAGTGCATTGGCCTTTTCATCAATCCCGTAGGCGGAAGCAGGCAAAATGGTCAGGCTGTAATACGTAATTTCATAGGGGAACGGCAGCCCCATTCCGCCCATATAGCCCACAACGGTAATGCTGAGCGGGTAAACGCCCGTCTGGTTTTCGGTGGGATTACCGGTAATCAGCATACATCCCGAGGTGCCTCCGGGCCAGTATCCTGACGGGCGGTTGGGTATCGCCTGAAAGCCTTCAGGCAAACCCGTGATCCGGGCAACGCCGATGGAGTCGATATTCATTCTCGGGAAGGGCGAAACAATGGTGTCGGTTGGAATTACAGCCGTAAATACCGCATTGTATTCATAGGTGGCAACAGCCGGAGGCAGGCCGGTGGCGCTGTCGGGGTAAATGCCCGGCTGGGTGTATTTCGGGTCGGGTATGCATTGTCCGTAAGAAAGGCTGGTATATATCAGGCTGAAAATAATCAGGGTCACACAAGTTCTCATGGGTACATGGTTTTGAGTGATTTGAATATCAAAGATACGGCATTTCCGTTAAATATGCTGATAGTTAAATATGAATTTGAATCCAAAGGCTCTGTTTTGATTGATGATGAGGCTATTCCGCGAAACCTGAAAAGTATATTACTGCCTGTGAAAGGAAAAGAAGTTGAATATTGCCTCTGCGATAGTTGAAAATGCAGGAGTTTTTTCGTCATTCATTGAAAATGGCTATTTTTGGAACCTCAACCCGAAATCTTATGAAACTGAAAAACCTGCTAATCATTGTACTGTCTGCAGCGCTGATGGCAGCCTGCAATAACCGTAAAAGTGATGAATTTATTATCAACGGCCTGGTTCAGGGTGAACAGCCCGGAGAGGTTTATCTCCAGAAGAGCAAGGACGGCCGCTTTGAAATTCTGGATACCGCCAGGGTCGAAAACGGCAGATTCACTTTCAGGGGAACCGTTTCAACTCCTGATATTTATTATATCGCGCTTGACGAGAACAGGTACATATCTTTCTTTAACGAACCGGCTACTATAAATGTAACCTTTCATACCGACAGCCTGATGTCGCCAAAGGTGAACGGATCAGCCTCAGATGTGCAGTACCGGGAGTATTTAAAAATGCAGGAAGAGCAGCGTTCGGCCAGGATCGGGCTGTTCTCGGGCTATAACGAAGCCAGCCGGAGTAACGATACGGCAAGAATGAAGGCCCTCGAAAAAGAGCTGGAAGCAATGGAACAGGATCAGCTGGCGGTTGTCATTGATTACATCGGCAAAAACAGCAAATCATTCGTTACCCCTTATATCGCGATGCGGCATTCGCATTATATGGAGCTGGAAGATATGGAAAAGGTACTTGCTACATTCGATAAAAGCATACTCCAATCGCCTTTTGCCGTGATGTTTGCCGACCGGATTGCCATCCTTCAGAACGTGGCCATCGGCAAAACCGCCCCGGAGTTTTCCATGAACAACCCCGACGGCCAGCCGGTTGCCCTCAGTCAGTTCAGGGGAAAAGTGGTTCTGGTCGACTTCTGGGCCGCCTGGTGCGGACCCTGCAGGGCCGAGAACCCCAATGTGGTGGCCGCATATAAAAAGTTCAACATTAAAGGATTTGATGTGCTGGGTGTGTCGCTCGACCGCGACAAGGAGTCGTGGCTCAAGGCCATTTCGGATGACAATCTCACCTGGACACATGTGTCGGATCTGCAGTACTGGCAGAATGCGGCTGCAAAACTTTACGGGGTGAACTCCATCCCCTCCAATGTGCTGCTCGACCAGGATGGGGTGATTATAGCCCGGAACCTCAGGGGCGAAGACCTGCATAAGAAACTCGAGGAGTTGTTCGGCGCCGTCTGATAAGGCTTTTTTCAGTGAAACCGCCTTTTTCAGGTTTCTGAAATTCTATTGGCGACTGTAAAGCGGTTTTCTGAGTTTCTTTCTCTGTAAGATTTCGTGCATCCGGCAACAACCGGTTGGGTTTGCTTCGTCCCGGGCTGATGTTACCGCGATATGCCTGAAAGATCTTTTAAATATTTTCAAGGATTTACAGGATGACGACCCGCTGAACTGAACGGATGCTGCCATCTGAAATTACGAGAAGGTAAGTGCCTTTATCCCTGCTGAAGATCTGAAATCTGTCATCGGCTGACTTCCATGTGCCAGTCAATCGTCCGTCGGTGGTGAGCATTGTAATAGTAACCGGTAATGAGAACCCTGAAAGGTCGATTGCGATAAGGCCGGAAGAGGGGTTGGGGTAAATTTGAGGCAGTGGTTTTGTGTAACTGACCCCGGTGGTACATCCTCCATAGATATTTGTTCCGTTGGAATTGAAGCAGAGCAGGGTGGTGGTATTTGCATACCAGGCAACATAGGAATAATTGAGTTCTATACCGCCGAAATTCACATCGCCTATCCCCTCTATCAAAAGCGGGCCTGATCCGTAGCTGCTGAAATTCTGGAATTGTATTCTTTTTCGCATAACGCCCCCAATCATAACCGAATCAACCATGGTTACCGTTTGATTCAGTGTTCCGTAAGGGTAATCGGGGCCATAGAACTCAAAACTATCGCCGGTTTCCAGTCCGTAGTCAAACAGCACACGGAGGTTGCCGGGGTCTTCGCCGCAGTAAACTTTCAGGCTGTCGTTAGTGATATAGACAGCGAAAGCATTGCCGTCGTATAATTTATAGAAGGTATTTCCGTTGATCAGGGTATCTCCGTTGATCCGGTAGGTATTGTAAGTGGTGATGTCCCAGAGTACTTCACCGCCATGTCCCCAGGCGATGGAGTGGAATTTGCGGTACCAGGAGCCGTTATCGGGGAATACTCCCTGTGCCTGCGCTGCTGTTGTGCAAACAATCAGCATCAGCATAATGGTAAGGATTCTCATCGGATAATCTGCCGGGATTTGATGTTGCAGGCCTGTTCCGGAAGGAGCATTAAATATACGGAAATATCTGCCATTAATCAATAGTATGGCGATATTAATAACCAGTTCCGGTTATAGCTTTAAAAATCTGTGTTATCTTTTCTTTTTAAAAAATGAAGTAATCAAATCGCTGCATTCCGCGGCCAGAATCCCGCTCCTGACTTTTGTTTTCGGGTGTAGCAGGTTCGTGTGCAGGGTAGTATAGCCCCGTTTGGGGTCGGAGGCGCCGTAAACGATTTCGCCCAGCTGCACCCACAGCGAGGCTGCCGCGCACATGGGGCAGGGCTCCAGGGTAACGTACAGGGTGCAATCGTTCAGGTATTTTCCACCGATATGGTTGGCTGCCGCGGTAAAAGCCTGCATTTCGGCATGGGCGGTGGCGTCGTTCAGGGTTTCGGCGAGGTTGTGCCCGCGGGCAATGATGCGTCCGTGGCTTACAATAACGGCGCCAACCGGTACTTCATCCCGCTCTGCGGCCTTTATGGCTTCCCGGAGGGCTTCCCTCATAAAATGCGCATCGGTTTTCTCAATATCATTCATTGCAGCAGGTTTTCCTGATTTGTCTGACGCAGTTATTTCCTATGACAAAGATACTGAATCCGGTGCCTGAAAATTGCTGTCGCTGCATGAGCGAACTGAAGCATTTCTGAAATTCGGGTAATTCCTGACGGTAGTCCGTTAATTTAAGAATCGGGCAAGGACGCAAAGACGCAACGATTTGATTATGAATGATTTGTTGTATTTAGACAAGTTTTCTTAATGCGCTGTAAGTAAATTCATTAAAAATTTCAAAGGACTACTGTTATTTAATTTTCTGTTACATTGTTGTCCGGAAAAAACCTGATAATGGACTTAGAGATTACCTCCGGTGAGCTCCCTTTGGTCGGTTCTTCGCTCCACGATGTTACGCTCAGAAAGACAATGTTTTAGGATTCAAAGGAGGGGGCCTGGTGGCGGCGAAGCCGCCACCAGGCCCCCTCCTTAAAAAACAAACGCAAATTGCAGTCTTTCTGAGCGTTAGCGAAGAACCGATCCTGATACTATCGGGAGTGCTCACCGGAGGTAATCTTATGCTTTTTCCCAGACAATAGTGTATCTGTTAATAAAATGATGGCATTGGTACAAAAAGAAGCCACCAAAATGCTGTCACGATAGCGATCGGGACCATCGGGATGGAGCTTTTGTGGTAAGAATCAGCAGCACATTATTTAACAAACAACACCGGGTATTTCATACCGGGTACAAGGTTAAATTCAGTTTGGTCAAACATTTTATAACTCAGCTTGTTTAATGCAGTGCCCGGAATAAACCTATTGCAGCAGAGCCGGATAAGTCATGAAGCAATATTTTTTACAGCCGGTGAGTCGCAGGTTAATTTTTCCTATAATTGCATGCCTTTAATGGTATCAGGGGAATTCGCGGTACCAGGGAATTTACAACTTCGGAATGAAAAAAGGATTACTCTTTATCTTCTTATTGCTGAGTGGATTGCTTGCATATCCGGCACCGGCAGCGGCCGGCACTGGTTCGGGCGAATCTCACGATGAAGCGTTCAACGCCGGCCACCTGATTATTGATCATATCGTTGACAGTCACGAGTGGCATATTGCCACCATCGGCCATACCCACATTACCATCCCCCTTCCGGTAATCCTTATCGACCAGGGGAAATTGCATGTTTTCAGCTCTTCCAGGTTTCATCACGGACAGGATGCTTATAAGGGGTTTAAAATTGAAACCGCGCGCAATGGGAATAAAGGCAAAATTGTAAAAGTTATTCCGGGTACTACAGAAACAGATCCCCATGCTTCCAAACCCATCGATCTGAGTATTACGAAAAATGTGGTGGGTATTTTTGTCAGCTTCCTTTTACTGATACTGGTATTTTTTGCCATAGCCAGATCGTACAAAAGGAATCCCGGACATGCCCCCAAAGGGATTCAGTCGCTGCTTGAACCCCTGATTCTGTTTATCCGCGATGAAGTTGCAAAACCTTCTATCGGGAAGCATTACGAAAGGTTCATGCCTTTCCTTCTGACCATGTTTTTCTTTATATTCTTCACCAACCTGACCGGACTGATTCCGGTTTTTCCCGGGGGGGCTAATGTAACGGGTAACATAGGGGTTACCCTGGTACTGGCTTTGTTTACCTTTCTGATGACCTCGTTCAGCGGGAATAAATCATACTGGCAGCATATATTCAACGCACCCGGCGTTCCCTGGTGGCTGAAATTTCCCATTCCCCTCTTTCCTATTATTGAAATCATCGGCGTGGTTGTAAAACCTTTTGTACTGATGATCCGTCTCTTTGCCAATATCACCGCGGGTCACATCATTGTGCTTGGTTTTATCAGTCTGATTTTTGTGTTTTCACAGATCAGTCCGCTGCTGGGTTACGGGGTTTCAGTGGTTTCGGTATTTTTCGCCATTTTCATCAGTGTACTTGAGTTGCTGGTTGCCTTTATCCAGGCTTATGTGTTCACGCTTTTGTCGGCCCTGTATTTCGGGATGGCCACCGAGGAGCATGCGCATGCTGAAGAACATCATTGATTTGATTGAAAATTAAACTTTAATTCATCCTTAAAATCACCAATTATGACAGTTTTATCCGTTCTTATGCAGGTAGCAACCGACCTGGCCCCGCTGGCCAAGATGGCTGCTGCTTTCGGTGCAGGAATCGCCGCCATTGCCGCTGCTTTCGGTATAGGCAACATCGGTCGTGCAGCCCTTGAATCCATTGCACGCCAGCCCGAAGCTTCAGGAGACATCAGGTCGAACATGATTGTGTCGGCCGCCCTTATCGAGGGGGTTGCCTTCTTCGCCATCGTGGTTTGTCTGCTGATCCTGTTTATCTGATTAAATCAGTTGAAACTTCCGGTACAACGGTTGGTTGTGCCGGTAGTTTTGCTTACTGTTCATCATTGTAAAGAAGGAACAATATGGAATTAGTTAACCCCGGAATCGGATTGATCTTCTGGATGGCCCTTGCCTTCGGGTTATTGCTGTTCATCCTCGGCAAGTTTGTCTGGCCACCGGTATTGCGGGCCCTGCACGAAAGGGAGCAGTCCATCGAACTGGCGCTTCATGAGGCTGAAAAGGCGCGTGAAGAGATGAAACAGCTGGTTTTCAGCAATGAGCAACTGATGCGTCAGGCCGAAGAAGAGCGTGATGCGCTGATCAGGGATGCCCGCCGGGTGCGCGAATCACTCATCGAAGAGGCCCGGCAGCGCGCCAATGACGAGGCCAACCGCATCATCGACAATGCCCGCGAACGCATCCACTTCGAAAAAATGGAAGCCATTACCGAGCTGAAGAACCAGATTGCCCATTTATCCATTGAGATCGCCGAAAAAGTACTGCAGAATGAACTTTCGCAACCCGAAAGACAGAAAGAGTTTGTGCAGAAGTCGATCGATAAAATGAACCTGAACTAGCTTATGTATAATCCAAGATTAAGCATCCGTTATGCTCAGGCATTATTTGACCTTTCTGCTGAAAGAGGGGAGGTGGAAGCTGCCCGTAAGGATATGGAACTGTTGCTTGCGGTTTGTAACGAAAATGCCGGATTAAGGCAGATGCTGAGCAGCCCGGTGATCAACGCGGATAAAAAGATTTCGGTAATGCGTGCGCTTTTCAGTGAAAAGATCAGCAAACTGTCCATGGCTTTTGTCGAAATTATCATCCGTAAACGCCGTGAGTCGCTGCTTTTTCAGATTGCCGGAAAATTCGGGGAACTTTTCCTCCGATACATGAATATCAAAACTGCCCGTGTGATCTCTGCCGTGCCGCTTCAGGCGGATGTGCGCGGAGAATTGCTGACCCTGCTGGAGAAACAGACGGGATCGGAAATTATATTGGAAGAAGAGGTGAATACCGGGATTATCGGCGGGTTGATTGTTAAAATCGAAAACAGGCTTTTTGACGACAGCATCAGGAAAAAGCTTCAGAACCTGCGCAAAGAGTTCAGTGTAAATGTTTACACAAGGGAAATTTAAAAATAACAGTAAACCAGATGGCAGAAATTAAACCCGCAGAAGTATCTGCAATACTCAGGCAGCAACTTGCCGGATTCAGGTCGGAGGCGGAACTTGATGAAACGGGGACGGTATTACAGGTTGGCGACGGCATCGCCAGGGTATATGGTCTCAACAATGTGCAGGCCGGAGAGTTGATCGAGTTTGAATCGACCGGCATCAAAGGGATTGTGCTTAACCTTGAAGAAGACAATGTAGGGGTGGTAATGCTTGGTGAAGGGAGTGGCATCAACGAGGGCGACCAGGTGAAGCGCACCCGCACCATCGCCTCCATTCCGGTAAGTGAGGGCATGCTCGGCCGTGTGATCAACACGGTGGGTGAGCCTGTCGATGGCAAAGGACCCATTCATGGGGAAGTATATGAGATGCCGCTTGAGCGTAAAGCGCCGGGGGTAATTTTCAGGCAGCCGGTAAATGAGCCGCTTCAGACAGGCATCAAGGCCATCGACGCCATGATCCCCATCGGACGCGGACAGCGCGAGCTGATCATCGGCGACCGCCAGACCGGAAAAACAGCCATCGCCCTCGATACCATCATCAACCAAAAGGAATTTTATGACAAGGGAGAGCCGGTCTATTGCATCTATGTGGCCATCGGACAAAAAGGAAGTTCCGTAGCCGGCATCGTGCAAACGCTTGAACAAAAAGGCGCCATGAAGTACACGGTGGTGGTGGTAGCCACCGCCAGCGATCCTGCTGCCATGCAATTTTACGCGCCATTTGCAGGCGCTGCCATAGGCGAATATTTCCGTGATACGGGAAGGCCGGCACTGATTATCTTTGATGACCTTTCAAAGCAGGCCGTAGCTTACCGCGAAGTGTCGCTGTTGCTCCGCCGACCGCCCGGACGCGAAGCCTATCCGGGTGATGTATTCTATCTGCATTCCAGGTTGCTTGAAAGGGCCGCCAAGATCATTGCTTCCGATGAAATCGCCTCAGGCATGAACGATCTGCCCGCCTGCCTGCAGGGGAAAGTAAAAGGCGGAGGCTCCCTTACCGCTCTGCCTATTATTGAGACCCAGGCCGGTGACGTATCAGCCTATATCCCGACCAATGTAATTTCCATCACCGACGGGCAGATCTTTTTGGAAACCAATCTTTTCAATTCAGGGATCAGGCCTGCCATCAACGTGGGGATTTCAGTATCCAGGGTTGGAGGCAGCGCTCAGATTAAACCGATGAAGAAGGTTGCCGGAACCCTGAAACTTGATCAGGCCCAGTATCGTGAACTGGAAGCCTTTGCCAAGTTTGGTTCTGATCTTGATGCTGTGACCAAATCCATACTCGATAAAGGAGCCCGCAACGTGGAAATCCTGAAACAACCTCAGTATTCGCCAATGCCGGTGGAGCAGCAGATCGCCATTATTTTCTGCGGCTCCAGGGGGCTGTTGCAGAAGATACCCCTGCAGAAGGTGCATAACTTTGAAGTTGAATTTTTGCATAAACTGGAAGATTTGCATGGCGGTTTGCTCGAAAAACTGCGAAAAGGCCAGTATACCCCTGAAATTGAGCAGGAACTTGAAACGGTGGCCCTGGAGCTTATCCGCAAGTATGAAGCTAAATAAAACTGCCTGAGATGCCCAGCCTGAAAGAAGTCAGAACAAGGATTGCTTCCGTTAAGTCAACGCAGCAGATTACCAGCGCCATGAAGATGGTTGCTGCGTCGAAGCTGCGCAAGGCCCAGACCGGCATTCTTCAGTTGCGGCCTTATGCCGGACATCAGCAGCAGTTGCTCCGGCAATTGTCGGCCGGTCAGGGAGATGCGCTGTCGGCGTATAATGCCCAACGTGATGCGAACAGGGTTTTGTATGTTGTTTTCACCTCAAACCGTGGGCTTTGCGGAGCTTACAACACGAATGTGATCAAACAGGTAAACAGCCTGCTTGCCGCCGCGGCTGAAGCAAAGGAAGAGGCGGCCCTTATTACCATCGGGAGGAAGGCAACCGAGTTTTATGCCAAAATGCCGGTTAATATTGTTGCTTCTTACGACGAACTCTACGATCAGCTGAACTATCCGAAAAGTGCGGAGGTGGCGGAATCGCTGATGGAGTTGTTTCTGTCGGGAGCGTATGACCGCATTGTATTTGTCTATCATCAGTTTAAGAATGCAGTGGTGCAGAAACTGCAGATTGAGCAATTCCTTCCGGTTGAAAACGGAAATGATGAACCCGGGCATCACGATCAGCAAACGGAGTATATTTTCGACCCTTCGCGGCAGGAAATCCTGACCGAACTGATCCCCAGGATCCTTAAAACCCAGTTCTTCAAAGCCCTGCTCGACGCATGGGCTTCTGAACTTGGCGCCAGGATGACCGCCATGTCGCAGGCTACCGATAACGCTTCGGAACTGCTGAAGGAGCTGCGGCTGACCTATAACAAAGCACGTCAGGCTGCCATCACCAAAGAAATTCTTGAAATTGTAGGTGGTGCGGAGGCTTTAAAAAATGCTTAAATTCGCTGTTGTTTTAACGCTTGAACGTTAACCTTAAAAAATACGATTATGATTTCGAAGAAAGTTGAAGATGCCATCAATGTTCAGATTATGAACGAGGAGCATTCATCCCGGATTTACATGGCCATGGCTTCATGGTGCGAAACAAGCGGATTCCGCGGCGCTGCCGACTGGCTCTACAAACAGAGCGATGAAGAGCGCATGCACATGCTGAAATTTATCAAATACCTGAACGACCGCGGCGGAAACGCCATTCTTTCAGCCCTCGAAGCCCCGGCTCCGAAGTATAAAAACCTGCTCGAGGTTTTTGAGCAGGTGCTGAAACATGAGGAGTTTATCACCGCAGAGATCAACAAGTTGTATGAAGTTTCGCTGAAGGAAAAGGATTACACCACCGGTAACTTCCTGCAGTGGTACATCAACGAGCAGATTGAAGAGGAGAGCACCGCTCACGGCATCCTCGACAAGATGAAACTGGTTGGCAGCGACAAGGCCGGCATGTTCCACGTCGACAAAGACCTTGAAATGCAGGCTGCTGCAAAGGTGATCGATACAATTGAATAATACTCATTTGCTGAAAAAATAATTTAAAGGCTGCCCGGAAGGGCGGCCTTTACTTTATTATATCAATTTAAGGATTTACTAATTTTGGTATTGTTTATTTGATTCTGGAATGTTACCAAACCAGAAACTAATTTAATATTAATTATAGTATGATCATCAGATTTCTTTTATTTCTTCCTGTAATCGTGCTGTTTACATCATGCATTGTTCAAGGGCTTACAGACGATTATCACAGATTAAATAATGAACAAAAGGAACTTATCATTGAATTGAAAAGTTTTCAGCAATTACATAGTGGATATATCTATAAAATAACAGGAGGACAATTAAGAATGGAACTGAAAAACTACCCTAAATCTTTAGTTTACATCTTTGCAAACGGTTGTTCTTCAGAGTTATGCAAACCTTTATCAAGCTATGAGGAATTTGCCAGGCTTAACGGGTATCAACTTTTTATGATTATGAATGGATTTGCAGATATTGAATCTACATTAAAACAGTCTTTCAATGGAGTATTATATGCAATAGATGGCAATGCTTATAATGAGAAAATCAGTTATAGATATACCCGCTATTTTGAAAATGAGTTGCTTGGTAAACCGGTTAAGGAGAAAAACAGAGTTTATGCCGGCAATCTATTTTTCTTCCAGGGAGATGAACTGGTGAAAGTTGAAAGGGAATTACCAACAGAATAAGAAGCCGTTTTGAATGCGGAAAGCAATAATTTTTGTCAAAACGTCATTCGGCTTAACAGTCAGAAGAATTTATTTTGATTGGCTCTTTTTATCGATTTCCTGACAAAGACTTGCATACCACTGCTCCCCGTACTTTCGTATAAGCGAATCGCGGAGGAATTTGTAAACCGGCACGTTCAGCCGTTTACCCAGTTCCAGGGCGGGTTGGCAAACGTGCCACTGGTGGTAGTTCACGGCGTCAAAGTCATTGTATTTACTGATTCTTACCGGATAGAGATGACAGGATACCGGTTTCCGGAATGATGATTTGCCGGCTTCCCAGGCTTTTTCGATGGCACAGGCGGCAATGCCGTCATCCGAAAAAACCACAAAAGCGCATTCCGCTCCGTTGATCAGGGGAGTAACGTAATGGCCGTGGGCGTCATAGTCAAAAACACCCAGGTCTTCCACAATTTCGATCCCCTCAGGCCGCATAAATGGCCTGATGTAATCTATATTGTCTTCCAGTTCCGATATTTCCTGCTCTTCGAGCGGGGCGCCGGCATCACCTTCAACACAGCAGGCGCCTTTGCAACGCTGCAGGTCGCATACAAAACAGACGTTCGCGAGGTCGTCGGAGTTCAGGGTCGTGTCGATGGCTATCATACTGTTATGATTGTTTTGGTACCCGGTCAGCTTATATCTGCCCGTTTTCTGGTGCTTATTTAACCTCGCTGCCGTTTTTTACGGGTGAAACCGGAGCAATGAAGCTAAGGCGCCCATTATTATCTTCCGCCATCAGGATCATCCCCTGCGATTCAATGCCTTTGAGGTTCCTGGGGGCAAGGTTCACCAGAATGGCCACCTGCTGCCCGATGATGTTCTCCGGTTCATAAAACTCGGCAATGCCCGAAACCACGGTGCGTTTGTCTATTCCGGTGTCGATGGTGAGTTTCAGCAGTTTTTTTGTCTTGGCCACTTTTTCAGCAGCAATGATGGTGCCTGTTCGCAGGTCCACTTTCCCGAAGACGTCAAATTCGATGACATCCTTGGCCGGCCTGGCTACTACATTGGCGGCTTCATTGCTTTTTTTTGTGTCCAGAAGCTTCTGAATCTGGGTTTCGATGGCCGCATCCTCAATTTTTTCGAACAACAGTCCGGGCTGATACAGCGTATGCCCGCCGGGAAGCAGGGTGGCTGAACCGGCATCTGCCCATTTCAGCGGGGAGATGTTCATCATCTGCCTGAGCTTTTCAGCGCTGAAGGGGAGGAAAGGCTCGCACAATACCGAAAGGTTGGCGCAGATCTGCAGGGAAATGTTGAGATAAGTCTGGACTTTTTCCGGATTGGTTTTGATTACCTTCCATGGTTCTGTGTCGGTAAGGTATTTATTGCCAAGCCGGGCCAGGTTCATCAGTTCGTTCAGGGCTTCGCGGAAGCGGTAAAGCTCAATGCTGCGGGCAATCCTTTCCGGGAAACCGGCCATTTCAGCCATCACCACACGGTCGTAGTCTTCAACAGGGCCCAGATCCGGCACTTTTCCTTCAAAATACTTCTGCGTAAGCACCAGGGTGCGGTTTACGAAGTTGCCGAATATGGCCAGCAGTTCGCTGTTGTTGCGTGCCTGAAAATCGCGCCAGGTAAAGTCGTTGTCCTTTGTTTCCGGGGCGTTGGCGGTGAGCACATAACGCAGTACATCCTGCTTGCCGGGGAACTCTTCAAGATACTCGTGCAGCCACACGGCCCAGTTGCGGGAGGTGGAAATCTTGTCGTTTTCGAGATTCAGAAATTCATTGGCCGGCACATTATCGGGTAAAATATAGGACCCTTCGGCTTTCAGCATACCCGGGAATACGATGCAGTGGAAAACAATGTTGTCTTTTCCGATAAAATGAACAAGCTTCGAATCTTCCGATTTCCAGTACGGAATCCAGTCCTTCCCGGTTTGCTCCGCCCATTCGCGGCTTGCCGAGATGTAGCCGATGGGCGCGTCGAACCAGACGTACAGCACCTTGCCTTCGGCATCCGGCAGCGGAACCTTTACGCCCCAGTCGAGGTCGCGGGTAACGGCACGGGGCTGCAACCCATGGTCGAGCCACGATTTGCATTGTCCGTAAACATTTGTTTTCCAGTCGTCTTTATGGTTTTCCAGAATCCACTCACGCATCCACGGTTCATATTTGTCGAGGGGCAGAAACCAGTGTTTTGTATCCCTCATCACCGGCACGCTGCCGCTGAGGGCCGATTTCGGATTGATAAGGTCGGTGGCGTTCAGCGAGGTACCGCAACTTTCGCACTGGTCGCCATAGGCCCGTTCGAATCCGCAGTGCGGACAGGTACCGGTAATATAACGGTCAGCCAGGAAAGTCTGGTGCTCTTCATCGTAGTATTGTTGAGAAATCTTTTCGATGAACTCGCCTTTATCATAAAGCGTCTTAAAGAATTCCGAGGCTGTTTCGTGATGGATCTGATTGGAAGTGCGGCTGTAAATATCGAAGGAAACGCCAAAATCTTCGAACGACTTTTTGATGATGCCGTGATAGGTATCAACTACCTGCTGGGGGGTAATCCCTTCTTTGCGGGCCTTGATGGTAATGGGCACCCCGTGTTCGTCCGAACCTCCGATAAATAAGACATCCTCCCCCTTCGAGCGCAGGTAGCGGGCATAAATATCGGCCGGAACATACACCCCGGCCAGGTGCCCGATATGGATAGGGCCGTTGGCATAGGGGAGGGCGGAAGTAATGGTATATCGTTTGAATTGCTTTGCGGATTGCTCGTTCATTTTCAGCCTTTTTTATTGCAGGGTGCAAAGATAAGCAAATGAACCGGGTTGGTAATTGCTTTGTGATAAGGCTTTGGATCCGGGGAAGAGAAAATATCCGGTACAAAGGAAAAAAAGGTAAACATTTTTTTAACCGTATCCCTGACCTGGCAGGCCAGAATTTGAACTTTGACCTGATATTCTTTTAAATTGATTAAGAACCCATCCTTTAAATCCTGTCAATTCTGTTTATCCTGTAAATCCTGTGAATCCTGTCAATCCTGTCTATTTTGTCAATTCTGTTTATCCTGT
>VSSQ01000159.1_pt1 | contig 86629 bp, 71 predicted proteins | sample 4763081 | NCBI WGS metagenome assembly VSSQ01 (sample SAMN12137344, study PRJNA551015) | bioreactor metagenome | isolation source: SDC9 anaerobic chlorinated ethene degrading culture | place: USA: Knoxville, Tennesee | collected 2015-01-01
CCAACGCAAATTCTATGCAAATTTTATGCCGCTACATACTGCGTTTCTTGAGCTTTTCAATAAGCGTTGTCCGCTTGATGCCCAAAAGCTCGGCGGCCTGATTTTTTACTCCCTCCGCCTTGGCCAAGGCCTCATCAATAAGGCGGCTTTCCACAGCATCAAGAAAATCTTTCAGATTCTGTCCCTGAGCAGTCAAAACGCCCAGATTGGGCCACACAAAAGCTCCGCTGGCTGCAACGGGTATTGCGGCTTCAACTTGCGGCGCTGGGGCAGGCGTCTGCTCCACTCCGTCATCAGCGGTGGGTTCGGCAAGAGGCTCCGCCTCCGGTTCGCACGCCGGGGCATCCTCCTCCACCGGGGGCAGCAGAGACACATCGCCAACCTGATCCAGAATCTTGCGCGGCAGATCATCCATGCACACCGTATCGCCATCCACAAGGATGCTCAGGCGCTCCATGAAGTTTTCAAGCTCGCGCACGTTGCCGGGCCAGTTGTAGGCCGCCAGAATACGCCGCGTTGTTTCATCAAGCAGCATGGGATCGCGCGCTTTTTTGGTGCAGAAGTGGTTGAGAAAATAGCGCGCAAGCAGCAGCACATCATTGCCGCGCTGGCGTAGCGGCGGCAAATGCAAAGGAATGACGTTCAGGCGATAGTAGAGATCCTCGCGGAAGCGCCCGGCGGCGACTTCTACCTCAAGATCGCGGTTGGTGGCGGCCACAATGCGCACGTCCACCTTTTTGCAGCCAGTGCCGCCCACGCGTTCAATTTCCTTTTCTTGCAGCACACGCAGAATCTTGACCTGAAGGCTCAACTCCATCTCGCCGATTTCATCCAGAAAGATGGTGCCTCCGTCAGCCATTTCAAAACGGCCTGGCCGCGAACGGATGGCGTGCGTAAAGGCGCCCTTTTCGTGGCCGAAAAGTTCGCTTTCAAGCAGCTCTTTGGGGATGGCCCCGCAGTTGATGGGTACAAAAGGCTTGTCAGCCCTGCGGCTGTTGGCGTGAAGCGCGCGAACCAGCAATTCCTTGCCAGTTCCCGATTCACCAGTTACAAGCACAGTGCTGTCCGTGGGCGCAACCTTGCCGAGAACCTTGAAGACTTCGGCGAGGCTGGTGCTCTGGCCGATAATGCCGCTGGTATTCAACTCCATGTGTGCATTCTCCGCGTGCATATCCTTTCTTGTGTCAATACACTGACACGCATTGGATTACCAGTAAAAATGCGCCTATTCTATCGCATTTACCCTCAGCCATGCCGCATTTAGCCATGACCGATTCGCCGATACGCATTGCCGCCCCCGCAGGCTCCCCTGATCGTTGCCCAGGCCTGCCCCCATGCCCACTTGACGCTTCGCGCGCAGAAATTCTGGATTCTCTGGCCCAGGGCCGCAATCTGGTGCTCAGCGCCCTGCCGGGAGCGGGCAAAAGCAGCCGCGTCCCCCTCTGGCTCATGGGGCAGCCCTGGCTTGAGGGCCGCCGCATTCTGCTGCTTGAACCACGGCGCGTGGCGGCCCGCGCGCTGGCGCGCTATATGGCGGCCCTGCTGGGTGAAGAACCGGGCGGTCTTGTAGGCTACCGCATGCGTGATGAAAGCCGCGTCAGCAACCGCACCTGCGTGGAGGTTGTCACCGAGGGCGTGCTCACGCGCATGTTGCAGGATGATCCTGAACTGCCGGATATCGCCTGTGTGATTTTTGACGAATTTCATGAGCGCTCGCTCACTGCCGATACCGGCCTTGCCCTCTGCCTTGAAAGTCAGGCTGCGCTGCGCCCCGACCTGCGGCTGGTCGTCATGTCCGCCACGCTGGATGTGCAGGCCGTGGCAGGCCTCATGGGAGGCTGCCCTTCTGTTGTTTGCGAGGGCAAAACCTTTCCTGTGCAGATGATGCACCTGCCACCCAAAATCCGCGCAGGGCAGATTGTGGGCGGTGGGCACCTGTCTGCTGCCGGGGCAGGGCCGCTGCTGTGGCGGCACATGGCTGATGCCATTTTGCATCTGCTGCACGCAGAAAAGGGCAGTCTGCTGGCTTTTTTGCCCGGCGCGGGCGAAATCCGCCATCTTGCAGGCCTGCTCGATGGCACACTGCCTGCTGATGTGGCCCTGTGCCCGCTCTACGGCAACCTTAGCGCCAGAGAACAGGATGCGGCCATTGCACCCGCCCCGCAGGGGCAACGCAAGGTGGTGCTTGCCACATCCATTGCCGAAACATCACTGACCATCGAGGGCGTGAGGCTCGTGGTGGACAGCGGCCTTGCGCGCCTGACGCGCTTTGACCCGGCCAGCGGCCTCACCCGCCTTGTGACAGAGCGCGTTTCTCTGGCTGGCGCTGCCCAGCGGGCCGGACGCGCCGGACGCACCGAACCCGGCATCTGTTGCCGCCTTTGGGCAAAAGAGCAGGAAAACGGCATGCGTCCGCACATCCGCGCTGAAATTCAGGATGCCGACCTCACCGGACTTGCCTTGCAACTGGCGGTCTGGGGCGTGACCGATCCGGCCTCGCTCGCATGGCTCGACACGCCGCCCGTGGCCCATCTGGCTGTCGCCAGACAGAACCTTCTGGCACTGGGCGCGGTGGATGCCCGGATGCGGCCAACGGCTTTGGGCCGCAGCATGGCCGCGCTCCCTCTGGCACCCCGCACGGCGCGCCTGCTGCTGTGGGGGCGCGACAACTCCCTTGCCGCATTGGCAGCCTGTATCGCCGCTCTGCTGGAAGAACGCGACCCGCTGGCCTTTGCCGCTGGCAAAAACAAGGCCGGCATGCCTGCCGCTGGTGCGGGATGCGATGTGTTGCGCCGCCTCGACTGGTTGTGCCGCGATGGCGCAGCGGGCAAGAATACGGATGCCGCCCGCGAGCGGGTGCGTCGTCTGGCGCAGCGGCTCATGCGTCAGGTTGATCGCCATGAGGAGAAAGGTTCCCGGTCTGCGGCACAGGGGCAATCCAACAAAGCGGACAACATTTTTTCCGCAGCTCTCGCTCAGGCCGCAAGCCTTGGGCAACTGCTGGCTGTGGCGTGGCCGGAGCAGGTCGCCATGCGGCAGACAGACGGTCAGCCTCAGGGCAGCGGCAATGGAAATTTTCCGGGCGGGGTAGCCGCCATGACGCCCTATCTCCTGCGCAGCGGACGGGCCGCCCAGATAGCTAGCGACGACCCTCTTGCGCGGCAGCCCTTTCTGGCAGTGGCAGAAGTTGACGGCGCAACGCCGCGCGGGCGCATCCGCCTTGCCGCCGCCCTTTCGCCCGATGATCTTGCAGCGCTTTTCAGCGCAGATATTTGCAACGAAGACAAGCTCACAGTTTCGGATGCCGGGCTGGTCAGCGCCCGGCGGCAGCGAGTGCTGGGATCTCTGGTTCTGGAGGATGCCCCCCTGCCTCGGCCACGGCCCGATGAGTGCGCTGCGGCCCTGTGCGCCCATGTGCAGAACAAGGGGCTGGAATGTCTGCCATGGGATGATGCCGCAAAGCAGTGGCGCGCGCGGGTAAGCCTGCTGCGCGAGCTGGACGGCGAGGCATGGCCCGATGTTTCTGATGCCGCCCTGCTGGCGACCATCAATGACTGGCTCGCACCAGCCTTGCAGCAGGCGCTCGAAAGGTCAGCGGGGCAAGGCAAGCAGGGGCGCGCAAATTCGCTGGCGGCGCTCGGGCCGGAGCAATTGCTCGATGCCCTGCGCCGTCTGCTGCCGGGGAATCTTCACCGGATACTTGAACGGCAGGCCCCCACGGAATGGCAGGTGCCGTCAGGGGCCATGCGCCCCATTGTGTATGGTGAAGACGGTGGCCCCTGGCTGGCCGCCAAGTTGCAGGAATTATTCGGTTGCGTGGACACGCCGCGCATAGCCGATGGGCGCGTGGCTCTGGTGCTGCGCCTCAATTCGCCCGCAGGGCGTCCCTTGCAGGTCACCCGCGATCTGGCCCACTTCTGGCGCAACGGCTATCCGGCAGTGCGCGCAGAAATGCGGGGCCGCTATCCCAAGCATCCCTGGCCGGAAGACCCGGTTAACGCCGTGGCCACGGTTCTGACCAAGAAGCGGCTGGCCGAGCGGCAAAAAAGCTGACGCGTCGCAAATCTGCCAACGCAACAAGCCCTCTGTTGTTGCGCCTGCTGCGATACCAAACGCTTAAAAAATGCCGCGCCCCGTCAACTGCTGCACAAATTCGCGCGCACGCTGCTCGCTGTAGTATTCCTGCTTCTGCTGTACAAACCCCACGTGCCCGCCGTACGGGGCAACCTCCAGATGCAGGTGCGCGCTCTGTTTCGCCGTCTGCCACGGATAGCACGATGACGCGCAAAAAGGATCGTCCGCAGCCATGAGCAGCAGAGTTGGCACGTTTATGCAGGGCAGGTCGGGCAGAACCGTATTCTTTTCCCAATAATCTTTGGCTGATGCAAAGCCAAAGGCAGGCGCGGTGAAGCGCTCGTCAAACTCTGCAAAAGTGTGGATTTTTTCCACGCCTTCAACAGAGGGATAGGAAGGAAAGAGTTCGGCCTTTTCGCGCACTTTTTTGCGCAGGGTTCGCAAAAAATAACTCATGTAAATGCGACAGGCAGGGCCGTCCATTACCGGTGCAGCGGCGGAAAGATCACACGGCACGGACACAGGCACAGCCGCCCGCACCAGCGGCGAAACCGGCCCCCGGCCCAGATAACGGCAAATCTGGTTGCCCCCCATGCTGAAGCCAGCCAGCAGCAGGGGGCGGTCAAATTGCTCGGCAAAACGCACGACTGTTCCAAGATCTTCAATTTCGCCCATATGATACAGGCGCGCAGTGCGGTTGCTCTCGCCCGAGCAGGAGCGCATGTTCCAGGCCAGCACGTCAAAGCCTTCGGCCCGCAGGGCATTGGCCATGCCCAGAACATACTTGCGGCGGCTGTTGCCCTCCAGCCCGTGCGAAATAACAGCTATGCCCCTGCCCTGCCCAAACGGGCGCTCCGCCCTGTCCTTTCCAAGCGAGGGATGCTGATCCACATCAAGAAAGTCGCCATCGGGCGTTTCAAGGCGCACCCGTCGCACAGAAGGCGACATTTGCGGCTTTTCACGAAAGAGCACGGGCCACATGGTATTGGCGTGGCCGTTGCGCACAAACCACGGCGCAACGTAGGATGAAGCAAGAACTGGCATGATAATCCCGGTAACAAGAAATGGCTGCGCGGATGCGCGGGGCAGGTCAGCAAAGGCGGTTTGCTGGCACACAAGGGCTTGGCAGCCGCCAAAGCCTCGTATACCTTCGCCGCATGCACAACAAAGCTCCCCAAAATAGCGCCACGCGCAAAATTCTGTCAAATCCGGCACGTCAGGCCTTTGCACCTCAAGCTCCCGGCCCAAAGGCCGCATCCGATGCGCCAGCGACACATGTTGAAGGCACATTGCCAGCCAAGCCCAGAGGCAAGGATTCTGTACCATCCATGCCTCCTAAAAGAAGGAACGCGCAGCCCGTGCAAAACGGCGGGCAACGCGGCCCGGATGTAGCCGATGTGCTGATTCTGGGCGCTGGCGCTGCGGGGCTTATGTGCGCCCGCGAGGCGGCGTCAAAAGGCCTGAGCGTTGTGCTGCTGGAACGTGGGCCTGTGCCGGGGCGCAAGCTGGCTGTCAGCGGCGGCGGCAAGGCAAACTTTACCAACCGCGCTGTCAGCCCCAAGGACTACCACTGTGACGGAAGCAGGGGTAATGCATTTTGCGCCCCTGCCCTCAAGGGCTTTACGCCGGAGCACATGCTGCGCCTTGTGCAGGAGTGGAATCTGCCCTTTGAGGAGCGCACCCACGGCCAGCTTTTTCTGACGGTTTCCGCGCAGCGGCTGGTCAGGGCGCTGACAGACGACTGCCGCAAACATGGCTGCGTTATTGCCTGCGGCACCACAGTAACAGCAGTAGAGGCGCTGGCGGATGGTTTTTCCGTGCAGACGGAGGGCGGCTCGTGGCACGGCAAGGCTCTGGTGCTGGCGCTGGGCAGCCCGGCATGGCCTCAGGCTGGCGGCGGCGGTGCCGGCTATCGGCTGGCGGAAGAGCTGGGGCACAATATTATTGCGCCACGCGCCGTTCTTGCGCCGCTACGCCTCAATTCGGATTCCCCTCTGCTCGACCTGACGGGCATCAGTCTGCCTGTGGGCGTTACGCTTGGGCAGCACTGCTGGGAGGATGATCTGCTGTTCACCCATGAGGGGCTGAGCGGGCCAGCAGCCCTCAAAGCATCCCTCTATTGGGCCGAAGGCGCTGCAATCACGCTGAATTTTTTGCCGGAGCAGGATGTTGCCGCGCTTATGGATGCGCCGCAGGCTGGCAAACAGACCCCGCGCGCCCTGCTGGCAAGGCTCCTGCCACAGAGGCTTGTGGACACCCTGCTGCCGGAGGAAACCGCAAGGCGCAAGGTGGCGGAACTTTCGCGCGCGGCCCGAGTGGCTATTGTGGAAGCCGTGCAAAGGCACGCGGTGACGCCGCAGGCAACTGCGGGGCTCAAAAAGGCAGAGGCCTGCTCTGGCGGTGTAAATACCGACGAAGTGGACCCCAAGACCATGCGCAGCCTGCTGCAAAATAATCTGTTTGTGGTGGGCGAGCTGCTGGACGTTACAGGCCTGCTGGGCGGCTACAACCTGCACTGGGCCTGGGCCAGCGGCATGGCGGCAGCCAGGGAACTGGCCCGCAGCGCAACCGCCAGGGCCGCTGCGCCAGCCACGGATTAAACGGCTGGCAGCCCATTGGCATGCATGATGGGGATAACGCTAGATGCGATTGCAGTAGACGTTTTCCAGAAAATGCTCCATGGCTTCATCCGCCTGACGGATGTAGTCCTGAAGCGGAAACTGGGCCTTGCAGGCCGGGCAGTACATATAGACTTCGTGGCAGGTGCGGGCGATATGCAGGGGCGCGCCGCAGGTCGGGCATACGAGTGTAGTCTTGACATCACGGGGTGCAAAAAAAGCCATGGCGATTCTTTGTGTTAGAAGTACTGTTTGAAATGCTGGCCGGGCTGTGCCCGGGCTGTGGCTAGATCGGTAAAATGCCGGTTCCATCCCCATCCGGGCCATTGGTCATGAACCTTGAACAAGCCGCAGATGCTTACCATATCCGGCGGCGCAGCGCAGCTTATCCTTAGAGCATTTGCCCCATATTTTTGTCAACATGGGGCAGATGCAGCAAACCCCTTGCCGCCACAATGGACGAGCCATAAAAAATGCCCGCAAATGCCCGGTTCCGTAGGCTCAAATTTGTTATTGCGTCCGCCGTCCGCTCATGCCATAGACGTACAGCCATATTGTTGTAGATGTGGCATAACCAGAAGAAACGGATACGAAAATGAAAAAGCTCCTTATGGCTGCCGTGGCCCTTTCGCTGATGACTGCTCCCTGCCTCTTCAGCACTGAAGCCAACGCCGCTAACACCGCTCCGGCAACTGTTGCAAGTGGAACCAAGGCACACAAAGCCAGCAAGGCCAGCAAGGCGAAGGCTCCCGCCAAAGTAAAAAAAGTTTCTGCCAAGGCTCCCGCCAAGGCGAAGAAAGCTCCTGCAAAGAAAAAGACGCAGGCAATCTAATTCTTGCTGTCAAAAAGGCCGGTTAAACCGGCCTTTTACAGTTTAGATTAATGCGCTATTGAGTGCATAATCAGCTAACAGAAGAATAATGCACGCGTAGGAATGTAAAAATACCACCCAATGCGGAGCAGTTTAGTCAAAGTTTGTCGTTTGGCAATCATTTTTGAAGCCAATGCAGATAATACTTGACGATTTTTTTGCTTAACAGTACTGTTCGCCCTTATTCATAGGGTGCAGTATTTCTTTTTGCCAGAGACTTTGCGTGGGTAAGGCTTCAAGCGGAAAGTTTACCCACCTCAACAACGGAGTCGTTATGGCTGTTTCCATTTATGTCGGCAATCTGCCTTTTTCCGCCACCCAGGAAGGCGTTGAAGCCCTGTTCGCCCCCTACGGCGAAGCCCTTTCCGTCAAGCTCATCATGGATCGCGAAACCGGCCGCCCCCGTGGCTTCGGTTTTGTTGAAATGGACGAAGCCGATGCCCACAAGGCCATTGAAGCCCTGAACGGCGTTGACTTTGGCGGCCGCACCCTTCGCATCAACCAGGCCGAAGAACGTCGCCCCGCGCCCCGCCGCTGGTAGACCACAAATTTCCTTGAAGTAAAAAAGCCGCTGCTACCGCAGCGGCTTTTTTTGCAGCAACAAACCGGTTTTAGCCTTGCTTGCCTTCGATCGGGGCAGGAGCTTCCTGCTTTATACTCTCTTGACCAGTCACAGCGTCTGACTCTTGGGCGCTGAACTGACATGCGCCAATACAACGGATGCCGCCGCAGTGCGGGCAAGCATTGCGACGCTGCGGCAAAAACATGTACCGCAAAATGGTCAGAAAACGCTTGATTGTCATGTTCTCGCCAAGAACATCCTTCTGTATTTAAAACCACTCGGTTTAATCCAGACGCCGCAAAATCTGTGCGGCGGGCAACACAAGAAATATCGCTCCGCAGGCCAGCAGCGGCTCAGAACAGATACCGGCGCTGCCAGTTTGATTAGTGGAACCCTTGCCATGAAAAGGGCTTAACTATTCAGCTGGAGCTAGATGGTAATAAGTTTTTCATCATCCTTGAGGATTTTTGTAAACGCCTCCCCAATGTAAAAAACTTCATCAACACCTTCCAGCTTTTCTATCTGCTCAAACACACCGAGGTTTTCAGCGCACTTTCTGCATGCGGAGACATGCCCGCCAGCATCATGAAATTTTTTGAGAAGACCCTGCAACTTCACGTCTTCACAAATCAATTTGACCGTTGCCCCCCAAAGAATCAGGTGTACTTCTTCCCACCAGCCTTTCAGCAAGGAATTTGTGGCATACATAAAGACCATATTTTCAGCGGTGACGGGGTTATCGTTAACCCACAGGATATGCAGACACTTTTTATTCATGAATCAACCCCATCGGTTAAAAGCTTATCCAGCCCTGGCAGGAATGCCACTCGCAAAAAGAAACACATAGCTGTCAGGCCAGTTAGCCATGACAAGCACGACAGATGCACACAAGCACACCTCCGCTGACGCACAAAAACCAGCCCAATATTTCGCCAGATATGAAAAAAAATTTTGTGCCGGAGACATGGATTTCAAGGTTCGATTCATGCTCGCAGCGTTTCCATGCGCTGCCCTGGCTGGCGGCCAAGTGCAAAGTTACGCTTTGGATTAACATTCAAATGCCCTGCACATGGGCATAGCAATGCCAATCACGCAGCGCAAGGGGGCAATTTGGCATCGGTTCCGGGGCTTATATATCAAACCATGTGTCTGGAATGCGGTACTAGTCGGTCTATTTTGAAGGATGGACGGATTTCTACGGATTGCCTCACAATAAAAAAGTCCGTGAAACCTGGGTCTCACGGACTATAGCGGACATTTACGCCCCACTCTGGGAGGCCCCCAATGGGCCTCCCGGCGGGCATTTCAGGGCCGAAGAGGCAAGCCCTGAAAATCATGAGCCTTCATGGCAGAAAGGCATTCTGCCCACGCACTCAGGCAACGACGGAATTAGTCGGCCTGGGTGCGGATGAAGGTGGGAATTTCAAAATCATCCTCATCATAGGTGAAGTCTTCATGGCCGGGGTTATGCGCACGGCGGCGCGGCTGGCCCACAACCTCACGCTTGAGCAGATAGGGAGGACGATTGCTGTTTTCATCGTACCAGCGCTCCACTTCGGTGCGGCGGGTAGACTGCGGCAAGCGCGACTCGGCGCGTTCCTGCTCGTCCATCATGCTCTGCTGGGCCGCGCGGGAATTCATGCGGCGCGGTTCGGCAACCACGGCGTCAGGGCCGGGCTTGCGGAAGTTGGTGACAGTGGCCGCAGGAGCCTGCACGGGCTGAATAACCTGAGGAGAATCAATGCCGGTGGCAATAACGGTGAGGCGGATTTCGTCGCCGATATTGTCGTCAAACACAACACCAAAGATGATGTTGGCTTCTTCAGGCGTGGCATCGCCGATGATGTCGCCGATTTCGGCAATTTCCTCGGCAGTGATATCTGTGGGGGCGGTGATGTTGTACAGAACCGCCTTGGCGCTCTCAAGCGAAACATCTTCAAGCAGCGGGCTCATGATGGCGCGCTGGGCGGCCTCGCGGGCGCGGTTTTCGCCAGAGGCGATGCCCGTGCCCATCAGGGCCATGCCAGCTTCGGCCATGGTGGTGCGCACGTCTGCAAAGTCGAGATTGATGAGGCCTTCGCCCACAATGACGTCAGAAATACCCTTGACGGCGTAGTACAGCACATCGTTGGCCTTCTGAAGCATTTCGGAGAAAGGAGCCTTCTTGGGGGCAAAGGCAAGCAGACGGTCGTTGGGGATGGTGATCAGGCAGTCCACATGCTGCTTGAACTCTTCAAGCCCGGCCTCCGCCGCGCGCTTGCGCTTGGCGCCTTCAAAACTGAAGGGCTTGGTCACAACACCCACGGTGAGGACGCCCATTTCCTTGGCAGCCTGAGCAACCACAGGAGCAGCGCCGGTGCCGGTGCCGCCGCCCATGCCAGCGGTAACAAAGACCATATCGGCATCGCCGATGGCTTCACGAATGCTGCCAACGCTTTCCACCGCAGCCTCGCGGCCAATGGCGGGGTTGGCGCCAGCGCCAAGGCCCTTGGTGAGCTTTTCACCAAGCTGCACCTTAACGGAGGCACCGTTCTTGTTCAGCGCCTGCACATCGGTGTTGGCGCAAACAAACTGCACTCCGCGCAGGCCAGAGGCAATCATGTTCTGCACTGCATTACCGCCGCCGCCACCTACGCCAATAACTTTGATCTTGGCATTGCTGGCCAACGAGGTATCGATATCATCAACGATAGACTGAGCCATTACACCTCTCCTCTGTGCTGTCCTCAAAATGCCCGCTTGAGGTTGTTATGAAATGTCCGCAAACCACTTTTTCATTCGCGAAAGCACACCGTCAAAAACGCCGCTTTCACTACGTGTGGTAAATTTTTTCTGGCCGGAAAGTTCCTTTTCCGCGCCGTAACGCAACAGCCCGACCGCCGTGGAAAATTTGGGGCTGTTGACCACGTCTTTCAGGCCCCCGATGTTGCGCGGGTAGCCAATGCGCGTGGGCAGATTGAAAATCTGTTCGCCCAGTTCCTGGCAGCCTTCAATCAGCGCCGTGCCGCCCGTGAGCACCACACCTGCGCCGATCATGTCCTTGTAGCCGGAGCGCACGAGGGTCTGATCCACAAGGTAAAGAATTTCTTCCATGCGGGGTTCGCATATTTCGGCCAGCACCTGACGCGAAAGCCGGCGCGGCTCGCGACCTCCCACACTGGGAACTTCGATAAATTCATCGTTGCGCACAAGGTCGGCAAGGGCGCAACCATACTTGAGCTTGATTTTTTCGGCAGAGGCTATGGGAGTACGCAGACCAAAGGCAATGTCGTTGGAAAGGTTCTGCCCGCCGAGCGCAAGAACAGCCGTATGCTTGATGGCATCGTTGGCAAAAACGGCGATATCGGTGGTGCCGCCGCCCAGATCAACCAGAGCAACGCCGATTTCGCGTTCTTCTTCGGTCAGCACGGCCTTGGCTGATGCCAGCGATTCAAGGGCAATATCGGCAACTTCGAGCTGGCTGCGGTGGCACGAGCGCACAATGTTCTGGGCTGAAGAAACTGCGCCGGTAACAATGTGCACCTTCACTTCAAGGCGTACGCCAGCCATGCCGAGCGGGTCGGCAATGCCGCGCTGGTTATCAACAATGTATTCCTGAGGCAGGATATGGATGACCTCGCGGTCGGCAGGAATGGCCACAGCCCTGGCGGCATCAAGAGCACGTTCAATATCGCGCTGCGCGACCTCGCCGCCCTTGACGGCAATCACGCCGTGGCTGTTGATGCCCATGATGTGGCTGCCCGCAATCCCCACGTATACCGAGTGGATCTCGCAGCCCGCCATAAGTTCCGCATCTTCCACGGCCTTGCGGATGGACTGGACGGTCTGTTCAATGTTGACCACCACGCCCTTGCGCAAACCAGTGGAAACACTGGTGCCGATGCCCACCACATCTACAAGACCCGACTCCGACAGCTCGCCCACCACAGCGCATATCTTTGTGGTGCCGATGTCGAGGCCAACGATGAGCTCGGACTTATTCATGCCATTCTCCTCAAAACTCCTGTCTCCGGGTCGCAACGGCATGCCACTATGGCGCATGCCGCAAGTTTCTTACGCTGGCTGGTTAAGTAAAACCCAAACATTGCCGTTAACAGATCGAATCTCGCGAACATTGCGCAGTTCGTGTCTGCGGGCCAGATCGCCCAGGGTCAGACTTAACCGGGAAAGATTGCCCTCCCAATCGTCAGTAGCGATGGAAAGCCGCATTTCCCTGTCTTCAAGATAAATTTCAATGCCCTTGCCGGGACTCACGCTGACGGACGAAACCGCCCCCGCCTCTATGGGCAGCAAACCGCTTTGCATGCCCTTCATCAGGCGCGTCAGGTACGGCAGGGCGTCTTCTGCCCCCGGGTCAACACGCAAGGTGGGCAGCGAGAGAAAATTTTTGCTCTCAACCGGCGCTATAATTTCGCCAAGCTCGTTGGCGTAATACAGCACCCCGTCCTTATGCACCCAGAAAGAAGGCAACCGTTCTTTCAGCCGTATCACAAACCTGTCCGGCAGAAGGCGCTTAACAGAAACTTCTTCAACCCAGGGCGTCTTGCGCAGGTTTCTTTCAACCTTGGCAATGCTGACTGCAAGACTGTTGTCGCCCTCGCGTATGCCGCCGTATTGCAGCACCATGTCGTGCGAGAGGCGCACATTGCCGGTCACGTCAACATGGCGGGTGGTGAAAAAATCGCTGGTTATGGCCTTGTTGTAGAGCCAGAGCGATGAATAACACACACCAGCAAGAATCAGCCCCAGGCAGGTCAGCAGCACAGCCAACGCGGCAAGGCTTTTCAGCCCGCTGAAGCCCTTGAGCCTCCTGAAAATCCCCGCGATAACCCCGCCCGCACGTACTTTTGATCCGCCGCCGCTTTTTTTAACCGGGGCAGATGCTCGTGTGTAGGAGTTACGGGCTTTACGTCCGCTTTTTTTCAGGGCAAGGGGCATGGCACTATCCTGACCTCCGGCTCAAGCTCAATGCCAAACCGTTGCCGCACAGCTTGCCGGGCCTCTTGCAACAAGGCCAAGGCCGCTGTGGCGCTGCCCTTGCCTTCATTTATCAAAAAATTTGCATGCAGGGTTGAAAAGGCCATTCCCCCAAGCTGCCTGCCCTTGAAACCGGCCTCGTCAAGAAGCCTCCCGGCAGACATTTCCGGCGTGGGATTTTTGAATACGCACCCCGCGCTCCAGGCCGTCACAGGTTGTTTAGACTTTTTCTTAAAAAAGTTGTGACGCATGCAATTACAGATGCCATCCCTTTCAGCAACGGTCAAGCCAAATGTGGCTTCCAAGACGATAAAATCATTCTTTTTCCCGTTAATGCTGAGAGTACGATAGCCGTATTGCAGTGCATCTTCGTTGATACGCTGAATGGTGTTATCAATAAACACTTGAATATTATAAATATTTTTACATGTTTCCGTACCATGCGAGCCAGCATTCATGGCAACAGCCCCGCCCACGCTGCCGGGTATGCCCACCAGCCCTTCAAGGCCGGAAAGCCCGTTTACAGCGCAAAAACGCAGCAGCCGCGCCATAGGAACGCCCGCTCCCGCACGCACCAGAACCTTGCCCTCGTGCTCGCCCACAATGACCGGGCCGTCACTAAAGAACGGGCGGATCAGAACCAGCGGCAATTCGCCGTCCTGTGCAAGAATATTGCTGCCCGCGCCCAGAACCAATGGTGTGCCGCCAAGAGCCTTGAGCCTATCGGGCAATAGATAAAGGTCTTCGCTCCGCTCGAGTATTATTTCCGCAATGGCGGTTCCCCCCACCCTCAGCGTGGTGCGGGGGGCAAGAAAAGGAGCGGGCATCTCACGCATGATCTTGTCCCTCCAGCCAGGCGGGACCAAGGCGGGTGATGCTGCCAGCGCCAAGGGTCAACAGCACATCGCCCTCGCGCAGCACATTGGGCAGGGCTGCGGCAAGGTCATTGAGGGTCTGGTAGTATTCCACCGGAGTGATGGAGACCTGACGGATGCCCTGAGCGAGACTCTGGCCCGAAACGCCGGGGATGGGCTTTTCAGACGCGGCGTAAATTTCGGTGAGCAGCAGCTGATCCACATTGTCAAATACCTTGCAGAACTCGCCAAAATGGGCCTGCGTGCGGCTGAACCGGTGCGGCTGAAAAGCCGCCACAATGCGCCGACCGGGAAAGACCTGACGCGCCGTGGCAAGAGTAGCCGCAATTTCCGCCGGGTGATGACCGTAGTCGTCAACCACGGTCACACCGCCCTTCTCGCCTTTGAATTCAAAGCGCCGCCCCACGCCGCCAAAACCGTTCAGGCCCTCGGCGCATTTTTCAAAGCTGATGTCCACTTCCATAGCCGCGCCAATGGCGGCCAGAGCGTTGAGCATATTGTGGCGGCCCGGCTGCGGCAGGCTGACCTGACCAAGCTTGACGCCATTGCGCCACACCTCAAAGTTGTTGCGCACGCCGCATTCAAGCGGCACGGCGCGCAACACGTTGTCTTCCGCAAAGCCGTAGGTGAGCACAGGGCGCTTCACACGGGCAAGCAGGGCGCGCACGCCGGGGTCGTCGCCGCAGACAATGTTCAGGCCATAAAAAGGCACGTTGTTCATGAACTGCACAAAGGCGTCATCAATGCCCTGTCGGGTTTTGTAGTGATCGAGATGGTCTTCATCCACGTTGGTCACAACATTGATGATGGGCAGAAGACACAAAAATGAGCCGTCAGACTCGTCAGCTTCGGCTATCAGATATTCGCCGTGCCCAAGATGCGCGTTGGTTCCATACGCGTTGAGCCTGCCGCCAATAATAACTGTAGGATCAAGCTCCGCAGTATCAAAGATAGATGCGGTAAGTGATGTTGTAGTGGTCTTGCCATGCGTACCGGCAATGGCGATGCCCTGCCGCAAACGCATCAGCTCGGCCAGCATTTCGGCACGGGGGATTATGGCAATATTACGGCGGCGGGCTTCAATAAGCTCTGGATTTTCATCGTTGATGGCGGTGGACTTCACTAGGACCTGAACATCCCCCACGTTTTCCGCTGCATGGCCCACAGCAACGTGTGCGCCAAGGTCGCGCAGATGACGCACAACGGCAGAATCACTCATGTCAGAGCCGGAAACTTCGTAGCCCTGATTGAGAAGAACCTCGGCAATGCCGCTCATACCCGCGCCGCCAATGCCCACCATATGAATACGCCGAATCTTGCTGTTCATGCTCTACCTTTAAAGAAAGTCTAGATAATTTGAAGGGTTGAATTCGCCCTTGGATATCGGATGCTGAAGCCCTGTTTACGCTGTTTGTTCCAGAACGGCGACCACGCGCGCTGCCGCGTCAGGCCGGGCCGCGGCAAGGGCGGCTGCGGCCATGGGTTCGCGTTCGCCGGGCATGGTCAAGAGCCGCAGCAGAATGTCAGACATACGCTGCACGGCCATGCGTCCTTCAGGCACCAGTACGGCAGCGCCGCTGCGGGTCAGCACCTCGGCGTTGCGGGTCTGGTGATCGTGAATGGCATAGGGAAAAGGCACAAGAACCGAGGGCAGGCCTGCGGCGCAAAGCTCCGCCACAGTGCTGGCCCCGGCGCGGCACAGGGCCACGTCGGCCCAGGCGTAGGCCCCGGCCATGTCGTCAATAAAGGCGGAAACACATTCGGGGGCATAACCTGCCGCCATATAGGCCGCGCGCACACTGCCCTCATCCGTTAGGCCGGTCTGGTGGCGAATTTCCACCCCGGCGCCGCGAAATTCCGCCAGATTTTCAAGCATAAAGGCATTGAGCGCATGCGCGCCCTGCGAACCGCCCATGACCAGCAGACGGCGCGTCTGCCGGTGGCGATCCACCTGCCCCACCGCGCTTACGGCCGCCCGCACAGGGTTGCCCGTAAATACGCATTTTTTCATATCAAAGCCGCTGGTGTTGGGCAGTGAAATGCACACGCGCCGCGCAAGCCGCGCCAGAAAACGGTTGCTGGCACCGGCTATGGCGTTCTGCTCGTGCAGCACGCCGGGCACGCCAAGAATACGTGCGGCCAGCATGGGCGCAAATGCGGCATACCCGCCGAATCCAGCTACAACATCGGGCTTGAAACGGCGCAAAATCCCCACAGCCTTGACCACGGCAAGAGCCATCTGCGCGCCTGCACCCACAGCCTTGAAGCCGCGCCCCAAAAGGCCGCGCACAGGCAGCCCCTCAAAGGGAATGCCCGCCTGACGCATCAGCCGTTCTTCCGGCCCGTAGAGCGAACCCACAAACAGCAAGTTGGCATTGGGATTGCGACGCCGCAATTCCTCTGCCACAGCCAATGCCGGAAAGATATGCCCGCCAGTGCCGCCGGTCGTCAGGATGATGTTGTCCATGTGTCCGCCGTCCTTGAAAAATTCATAAGCAGGCCCACGCACAGCATGGTGGCCAAAAGGTTACTGCCGCCGTAACTCATGAGGGGCATGGGCACGCCCTTGGGCGGCGCAACCCCCATGACCACGGCCAGATTCATGACCGAGCCCATTGCAAGAATGGTGGTAATGCCGAATGCGGTAAAACGGTCGCGCAGATTGCGCTGGCCCATGATGATTTTGTAGCAGCGCCAGAAAAGCAGAGCAAACAGAATCATCACAACGCTTACGCCCACAAAACCCATTTCTTCGGCAAGCACGGCCATGATAAAGTCGTTGTGCGCTTCAGGCAGATAAAACATCTTCTGCTTGCTTGCGCCAACGCCTACGCCAAAGAAGCTGCCCGAACCAATGGCAAGCAGCGACTGCACAAGCTGGTAGCCCGTATTGTGCGCATCCTGAAAAGGATCAAGAAAGGCCAGCAGACGGCGCAGACGATAGGGCGAAGAAATGGCCAGCGCCATAGCGCCGCCGCAGGCGAGCGCAACTGAAAAGAACAGATAGACAAAGCGGGTGCCGCCCGCCACGCACATGAAAAACAGGATACTTGCAAGAACAACGGCGCTGCCGAAGTCAGGCTGCAAGAGCAGCAAAAAGCAGAACAGCCCCGTTACGGCAAAGGGAGGTATGACGCCCCGGCTGAACGTTTTGATAAGTTCCTGCTTGGAACTCATGAAGTACGCCAGATACAGCGCCAGCGCAATTTTGACGAATTCCATGGGCTGAATGGAGATAAAACCCAGCGGAATCCAGCGTTTTGCACCGTTGATGGCAGGGGTAAGGGGCGAGAGCGTCACCAGCAGCAGGAGCAGCGCAAGAAACAGCGCAGGATACTGCATGCGGTATAGCCAGTGCCTTGGCAGGAGGGCTGCGCTCCACAGGGCAACGCCGCCGCAAAGGGCAAAGATGACCTGACGCTTGAAGAAAAAGTATTTGTCGCCGTTGACCTGCTCCGCCACAATGCCGCTGGCCGAAAGCACCATCACAAGACCAATGGAAAGGATAATCAGCATGATGGTGAAAAGCCACCAGTCAAAGGGCGCGAACGGCCCTTCTTCCGTGGCCCTCGCCATGGCGCTGTTTACCTTGGGCGCTTTTTCCTTACCGCTGAAGATGTTCTTCATGACAGCTTACCCACAATCTGTTTGAAGTCTTCACCGCGCTGTTCATAATTTTTGTACAGGTCATAGCTGGAGGTGGCGGGCGCAAGCAGCACCACATCGCCGCTCCTGGCATTTGCCGAGGCAAAACGCACTGCTGGTTCCATTGTTTCGTGCCAGCTTATGGGCACAATGCCCTGCCAGGCCTTTTCAAAATGCTCGCGGCTGGCCCCAAAAAGCACAACTTCCTGCACTTTGGCACGCAGCAGATCGGCAAGCCCGGCCAGATCGCCGCCCTTGAACTTGCCGCCGCAGAGCAGCCGCACTGGGCGGTCAAAGGCCTCCAGCGCCACCTGAAGGGCGGAAACCGTGGTGCATTTGGAATCATTGACGTACAGCACGCCACCAAGTTCGCGCACACGCTCAAGACGGTGCGGCAAGGGCTGAAAGCGTTCAACAGCTCTGGTGGCGCTTGCTTCCGTCACGCCAAAAAGGCGGCAGGCCTGCCATGCGGCTTCCTCATTAATGCGGTTATGCGCACCCATGAGGCAGCTTGCAGGAAAACGGTCAGTGGCCTTTACAAAAACCTTGCGGGCCTTGAGGCGGTGAGCGTCAGCCAGCGCTTGCAGGTCTTCGCCCAGCACGGCCAGATCGCCTTCGTCCTGACAGCGGAACAACCGGAACTTGGCCTCGGTGTATTCCGCCATGTCCTTGTGGTAATCAAGATGGTTGGGCGTGATGTTGAGCAGGATGCCCGCGCGCGGACAAAATGTGGTGCAGGCCTGCAACTGGAAACTGGAAATCTCGAGCACAAGCACATCGGCCTTTTTGCCGCCGAGAACGTATTCCGAAAGCGGCGTTCCGATGTTGCCGCCCAAAAACACGGCATAGCCCTGCTCGTGCAGCATGGCGGCAGCCAGGGAGGCCGTGGTGGTTTTGCCGCTGGTGCCGGTTATGGCCAGCACCGGCTCGTCATCAAGGTAGCGCCATGCCAGTTCCATTTCGGCCAGAATTTCAGAAACCTGCGTGTCCACCAGCCCCTCAAGCCTGGCTACAGGCATGCCGGGGCTGGGCACCACAAAGGCCGCGCCTGCAAACTGCGCGGCGGAATGCTCGCCAAGCTGCACGTCAATGCCAAGGGCTGCAAGCTCGGCGGCAAGCACTTCCCTTCCGGCCAGCGCCTTGAGGTTGCTGTCCAGTAGCCGAACCCTCGCCCCGGCGCGCCGCAGCAGTCTGGCGGCGGCAAGGCCTGAACGGCCCGCCCCCACAACAACTGCCAGTTCGCCGGGTTCGATACGTCTGCCGCGATTTTTCTCCAGTGCCATATCCCCTCTCCTCAGCGCAGCTTCAGAACAGAAAGCGCCACAAGGCCCAACAGGATGGAAGTTATCCAGAACCGGATGATGATCTTGGATTCAGGCACGCCCTTGAGCTCAAAATGATGGTGCAAGGGAGCCATGCGGAAAATACGTTTGCCGCCAGTCCAGCGGAAGTAGCCGACCTGTAGAATGACCGAAAGTGTTTCGGCCACAAAAAGGCCGCCCACTACGGAAAGCACAAGTTCCTGCTTGCACAGCAGGGCCAGATAGCCCAACACGCCGCCGAGCGAAAGCGAACCCACATCGCCCATGAATACCTGGGCCGGATAGGCGTTGAACCACAAAAAGCCAAGGCCAGCGCCCACAAGCGCCGCGCAGAACACTGTGACCTCGCCCACGCCGGGCATGTAGGGCAGCAGCAGGTATCCGGCAAAACGGGCGTTGCCCGTGATATAGATGAAGATGGAAAAAACGAGGCAAGCCACAATGGAAGGCCCGATGGCAAGACCGTCCAGGCCGTCCGTCAGGTTGACGGCGTTGGAAGAGGCCACCATGACAAACACGCCAAAGGGCAGATAAAACCAGCCCAGATCAAAGGTAACTTCTTTCAGAAAAGGAATGGTCAGCTTGCTGCTGTAATCGGGATTGATATAGAGCAGCACCATTGCCGCGCAGGCAACAGCCAGTTGCCCCGCCATCTTGGACCTGCCGGAAATCCCCTTGTTTTTGTGGTGACGCAACTTGGTTATGTCGTCCCAGAAGCCAACGGCCCCGAAGCCCGCAAAAACAAGAAAAGCCTGCCAGATGTAGGGATTGGTCAGGTCAGACCACAAAAGCAGGCTGATGCTGAGCGCAAACAGCATGAGCAGACCGCCCATGGTGGGGGTGCCGGCCTTGCAGGCGTGGGCAGCAACGTCTTCGTGAATATACTGGCCGCATTTGAGGCTGCGGAGCCAGCCGATAAAGCGGGGACCAATGAGAATAGAAAGCACAAGAGCAGTGATGAGCGCGGCCAACGAGCGGAAGCTGATGTACCGAAAAACGTTGAATACCGTCCATTCGGACGCAAGGGGGACAAAGAGATTATAGAACATGCAGCGTAATCCGTTCTTTTGGTCGTGTGCAGACCGTTATGCCCGTTCTTTAAAGCAGTTAAACCCTGAAACCGGGACTTGAGCGGAATAATCCGCCAACGCCCGTTTCAAGTATGCAACGCTCCAGCAGGCGGCGTTTTTAATCTTGGCCCTCAGCCCCGCACGGCCTCCGGCTCTGTGAGAGTCTGGAGCAGGCATTCCAGCCTGTTGCCGCGTGATCCCTTGAACAGGGCCACGCCGCCAGTTTTGTTTTCGGCAAACGCAGTGTGCGTCAATTCGGCCCATGCAGCAGCAAAGGCCGCAGCGTCATACACCTCGAACCACGGCCCTGTATAGCCCCCACAGGTCAGCCCGGCGCGGATATTTTCACCGTGGCCGCCTTTCCAGAATACTGCCGAGGGTTTAAGTTCAGCCAGGTGTTTGCCAAGGGCCTCATGCTCTGCCGCTGCCTGCGGCCCAAGCTCGAGCATTTCGCCGAGCACAGGCACAAAAAGCCTGCCAGCGGCGCGCTCTGCCGCGGCATCAAGCATGCGGCGCATGGAAAGCGGATTGGCATTATAGGTATCGTCAATAAGCAGCCACTTGCCTACGCGCGTCTGATTGAACCGCTGCACGGGCAGTTCGCTCTGGGCCAGACCCTGCGCAATTTCCGCATTGCTCAGGCCCAGCAGATGGGCTGCGGCGGCAACGGCTATAACATTCTCCGCGCCGTACTCTCCCCTGAAGGGGGCGGTTACATCACAACGCGAGCCGTCAAGCCAGAGGTGGTACAGACCGCGCCTGTCGTCCGGCGCGTCAATGCCCGTTGCGGCATCATCCCGGCCGTCGGCCTGGGCGGGCGCTGGCCCTGCGTAAGAAGCGCGGTAATCCACGGCTCTGCCTGTGGCGCTAAAAAAATGCAACTCCGCGCCGGTGGCTCTGGCCTCGCGCACAAGTTCGGGATAATCGGCGCATACAAGGCCTATGCCCTTGGGGGCAAGATTGGTGAGCAGGCGCGATTTGTGCCAGGCCACGCCCTTGCTGCCAAGCCCCTCGGTATGACCGGCGCCGACGTTAAGTATAAGGCCAATGTCAGGGCGCATGACGGACGACAGTTCTTCCATGTCGCCCTCGTGGCTGATGCCAGCCTCCATGACCCAGAAATCTTCATCGCCGTCAGTGGCGAGCATGGCGCGGGGCATGCCGATCTGATTGTTGTTGTTCAGGGCGTTTTTTGCGGTTTTGCCGCGTACGGAAAGCACCTGAGCCAGCACTTCCTTGAGTGTTGTCTTGCCTGCAGTGCCCGTAACGCCCACAACTCTGGCAGTTGTTTTATCGCGCCACATGGCGGCTATGCTGCCAAGGGCCTTGATCGTATCTTCCACAACCAGCACAGGCACGCCTGCACCGGGCAGCGCCCGTGAGGCCAGCACGGCAGAAGCCCCCAGCTCCACGGCGGCAGGCACAAAATCGTGCCCGTCCACCCTGCTGCCGGGGATGCAGACAAAGAGAGCCCCGGGCGCGGCCTCGCGGCTGTCCGTCACTGTGGCGGTCAGCGCAATGTCGCTCTCAAGGGCGCTCAGGCCCAGACGGGCCGCTATTTCATTGTAAGTCAGGCGCAATGAAGAAACTCCCTAACTACTTCCTGGTCGCTATAGTGGTGTTTGACACCCTGGATGATCTGATAATCCTCATGGCCCTTGCCTGCAATAAGCAATGCATCGTCCTTGCCGAGCATTTTCAGCGCCTTGATGGTAGCCGCGCGGCGATCAACCTCAACCACAACTTCGCGGGCGGATTTCAAACCGGGCAGAACATCCTGCAAAATGGCTTCCGGCTCTTCAAAACGCGGGTTGTCGGAGGTCAGCACTGCCACGTCGGACCAGCGGGCCACGGCCTCGCCCATGAGGGGGCGCTTGGTGCGGTCGCGATTGCCGCCGCAGCCAAATACAGTAACAACGCGTTTGAATCCAGCCCCCCGCAGGGCCTGCAAAACGTTTTCCAGCGCGTCTGGCGTGTGGGCGTAGTCTACAAATACATTTAATCCTTGGGGATTTTCTACACGCTCCAGCCGCCCGCTCACGCCCGTAAAACTTTCAAGAGATTTGAAGGCCTCAGGCTCAATGCCCATTTCAAGGGCAACGGCCTGCACGGCCAGCAGGTTGGAGGCGTTGAACGCGCCCACCAGGGGCGAGCGAAGTTCCCACTTGCTGCCCTCAAGATGCATACGCATGTGGCAGCCGTCCGTTCCGGCAGAAAGCAGTTCACCCCAGAGGTGGCGCTTGTTCAGCGCGCCTTTCTGCAAACCAAAGGAAAGCGCCGTGGGGCACAATTCCAGCAGGCGGCGGCCCCAGGGATCGTCGGCGTTGACAGCCATGGCCTTGTCGGGCCGGGGCAGCTCCAGAAACAGGCGGGCCTTGACCTGGAAGTAGCTCTCCATGTTCTTGTGATAATCCAGATGATCCTGCGTCAGATTGGTAAAGGCTGCGCCGGAAAACGGCACACCGCAGACGCGCTGCTGGTCGATGGCGTGGGATGACACTTCCATCACCGCCACATCAACGCCCGCCTTGGCCATGGCGGCCAGCATGGCGTGCACGCTCAGGGCATCGGGAGTGGTGAGGGGCGCTGCTTCCGCATGGCCGGGCCAGCGGTAGCTGACCGTGCCCATGACGCCAAGCTTGTGCCCGGCCTGCGCAAAGAGCTGTTCGAGCAGATAGGAGCATGTGGTCTTGCCGTTGGTGCCTGTGACGCCCACGATCTTGAGCGGCAGTTCGCTGGTGCGCCAGCGGGCCTCCGCCAGACGCCAGAGCGCCTCGCGCGGGTCGGAATGATGCACGACGCGGCAGCCGCCAGCAAGCGCTGCGGCTTCCTCCGCTCCGCCGGGACGGCAAACGACAATGGAGGCCCCTGCGGCCACTGCGGCGGGAATAAAGCGCGCCCCGTCTTCGTTAACGCCAGGCACGGCAACAAAGATATCGCCGGAATTGACCTGACGAGAATCGACGCGCACTTCAATACCGCCGCGTCTGCACTGTTCAAGAAGGGCTGCAAATTCCCGTTCCATATCAACCTCACTGCATAACCGGGGCAAATGCCCCAATTTAGTCCCGGCGGCGCGCGCAATTCAACCCGCAACCCCGCGCGCGATGCGTGCGCCAGCCGGAAGCAACCTGCCGTTCTTACCGTTCGGAAAGCCAGAGAATATATTCGATGTCCTTGCCTTCTTCAGGCCAGGCCACACCGGGGGCAGGGGTCTGCTTGACCACCCTGCTGCCGGATCCTTTGAGTTCAGGCACAACGCCCGCGCGGGCAAACAGTTCAACCGCATTGCGCACAGATTTGCCCATCACGTCCGGCACCTTGCTGCTGGCCTTTGCCAGATGCCCCGGCAAGCGCATGCCTTCGGCCTGCTGCGGCGGGGCCAGCTTTCTGGTGTCGGTTGCATAGGGAACTTCCAGCGAGGCAAGCTTGAGACCGCGCTGACGCGTTTTGGTGGCCGGGCCTTCGCCAGTTGCTGCCTTTGTATCCGCTTCTGCCACCTTGGTTTCGTTAAACATGCCCGTATACGTCACCATGCGGGAGGCAACTTCCTTGAACACGGGCGCGGCAACGACACCGCCGTACTGGTTGCGCGAAGGTTCATCGACCATGACCATTACAAAATACTTGGGCTTGTCTGCCGGGAAAAAGCCGACGAACGAAGCAAGACGCTTGCTGCCGTAGGTGCCCGACCTGTGGTCGGCCTTCTGGGCCGTACCTGTCTTGCCGCCCACGTCAATGCCGTCCACGCGGGCGCGCTTGCCTGTACCGTCATGTTCTTCAACAACATCGCGCATCATGTGCATGACTTCGCGCACGGCGGTTTCAGAATAAATGCGGGGGCGCACCTCATCCACAACGCCGTCTTCGCGCGTGAGGCGCAGGGGTTTGTACACGCCATTGTTGAGCAGGGTCAGGTAGCCCTGCGCCATCTGGAGGCCCGTCACCGAGATACTCTGACCAAACGAGGTGGACATGATGTCCACTTCGCTCCAGTCACGCGGGGCGCGCAGGATGCCACGGCTTTCAGACACAGGTACGCCGGTGCGCTGTCCAAAGCCCAGCGCATGCATATATTTGTAGAAGGTGGGAGCGCCCATGGACAGGCCGATCTTGGCCATGCCGATGTTGGACGAATAGCGCAGCACCTTGGCAGCGGGCAATATTCCCTGCCGCGAGGTGTCGCGGATGGTGAAGTTCTTGGTCACCCACTTGCCGCCTTCGCAGTCGATAAGGGTATTGGGCGTGACCTTGCGCTCCTGAATGGCGGCAGCCATCACAAAAGGCTTGAATGTGGAACCCGGTTCCAGGGCATCGGCAGCCAGCCTGTTGCGGTAAACGAGCGGCGAAAAATCCTTGTAGTTGTTGGGATTGAAGAAAGGATACTGCGCCCAGGCCATAATTTCGCCAGAGGCCACATCCACCACCAGCGCCCCGCCCCAGCGGGCATCATATTCCCGCACGGTACGCGCTACTGCTTCTTCAACAAAAAACTGGATCTGCATGTCGATGGTGAGGGTCAGATCCTGCCCCACCGGCTCGCTCTGCCCTTCTTCGTGCAGATAAAAGCGGCGGCCCATGGCGTCGCGCTGCACAATCTGGCGCGTGGGAATGCAGCCAAGGCGCGAATCAAGCGAGCGCTCGATGCCCTCAAGCCCCTTGTCGTCAAGGCCCACAAAGCCCAGAAGCTGCCCGGCCATGTGCTTGAAGGGATAAACGCGGTCATATTCCTTGCTCAGGCCTATGCCGGTAATGTTGGCCTTGCGCACGGCCTCGGCGGTATAGTCGTCCACCTTGCGTTTCAGCCAGACAAAGCGGCGCTTGGTCTGCGCCAGGTCGTCATAAAGCTTCTGCGGCTCCATGCCCAGAATGGGGCCAAGGGTGTTGGCCATGGCCTGAAAATCGGTGATATCCTGCGGGCGGGCGTAAATGGATTTGGCTTCCACACTGCGGGCCAGCACCTGACCGTTGCGGTCAAAGATCATGCCGCGACGCCCGGTGACCAGCTCCGTAGCCGTATGCTGCCGACGCGCGCGTTCTGCAAGACGCGGCCCCTCCATCATCTGGAGATACCATGCGCGCCCCCACAGCCCGACCCACAGCAAGCAGAAGATGCATACAACGATCTTGATGCGGGCGCGGCCCCAGTCCACATTGCCCATCCAGGCCGGAGAGCTCGTGCCCTTGCCCGAAGAGACAAGGTTGCGGGTAGTCTGCGGCTTGGTGGCACGGACAGGGCCAGCGCTGGACACATTGCGTTTGCGAGAACTGAGTTTGAACATGGCGTTTCCAAACTGGGCGTCGCCGTGATGACGCCGGGCTTTTTCCGGGCCTGAGCATTAACTGGTCAGGCATTGGAGCGTTCCGGAGTTTTTACTGTAGTTCCATACGTCGAATCTGGCCGGGCTTGGGTTCGCGCATACCGAACTCATCTGCCTTGCGCCGCAGTTCATAGGGAGAAAGCAGCCGTTCGCGCTCAACCTCAAGCTTGGCCCTCAGGGCGCGCCGTTCGCGAACAGTATTTTGCTGAATATTGATGAAATAGGTTGTGTCCATGCGCTCAATGTTGCTCCACACCAGCACAAGGCCCATGACCATGCAGCTCAGAAGCCCCAGAACCAACGCCAGAAGCCATCCCCTGCCCCCATGTTGCTGGTTCATGGTTGTATTGCGCTTCATGATCCCGTCGCCTCGGCTATTTTTTCCACAGCGCGCAGCTTGGCGCTGCTGGAGCGAGGGTTGACGGCCAGCTCTTCGGGCGTGGCGGTCACGGGTTTTTTGAACAGAATGCGCACTTCGGGCTGATGATGGCACACGCATACCGGCACATGGCGCGGGCAGCGGCAGCCTTCTGCCCAGTGACGCATGGCCTGCTTGACCATGCGGTCTTCAAGCGAGTGAAATGTTATGATGGCGAGCCTGCCGCCGATGGGCAGATAAGCCAGTATGTTATCAAGAAAACGCCGCAATTCGCCCAGCTCGTCGTTGACGGCCATGCGCAAGGCCTGAAAGGTGCGCGTGGCCGGATGCCGCCGGGCCTTGGCCCGCCATGCTGCGGGGTAGGCCTTTTCCACCAGGGCCGCCAGCTCTGCGGTGGTGTCTATGCTTGCCTTCTGGCGCGATTCCACAATCACGCGGGCAATGCGCCCTGCCTGGGGTTCTTCGCCCAGCATGGCGATGCATTCCTTGAGCCTTGCAAAACTTTCGCGGTTGACCCAGTGCCAGGCCGATGGCTGACCGGAATTCTGATCCATGCGCATATCGAGCGGGCCATCGCCGTGAAAGCTGAAACCGCGTTCGGCTTCATCAAGCTGGAGCGAAGAAACGCCGATATCCAGCAGCGCGCCGTCCACCTTGTTCCAGCCCAGTTCTGCCAGCGCATCGTGGAACTTGCTGTAATTGCAATGAAAAATGTGAGCGCGGTCGCCAAAGGGGGCCAACCGCTGACGCGCAAGAGCCATGGCGTCTTCGTCCCGGTCAAGGCCGCACAGTTCTATGTCGCTGGCGGTGCCGAGCACTGCCGAGGCATGGCCGCCCATCCCCAGGGTGCCGTCCAGATAACGGCCCCCGGCGCGGGGCGAAAGAGCCTCCAGCGTTTCTGCCGGAAGCACCGGCACGTGCCGCACGGGTTCTGCGATGTTATCCAAAATTTCCGTCATGGTGCGGCCTATAGACTGAGAGTTATGCCAAGCCCGGAAAGCTCGTCGGACACATCCTCAAGCTGGAGGGCGTTGAAGCGTTCCTGATCCCAGATTTCAAATTTATTCAGCATGCCCACGAGCATTGCATCCTTGTGCAAACCAGCCTCGCGCATCAGCACCTGCGGAATACGCACCCGGCCCTGGGCATCAGGCTCGAGTTCCTGGGCAAGGCCCATAACCTTGGTTTTGAAGTGCGAAAGCCTAGGTGAGGGCATGGGGATACTGCCAAGTTGCTCTGTAACCATGTCCCAGTCGGCGGGCAGATAGGCCACCAGGCGTCCGTAAAAAGCAGTAAGCCAAAACGTCCCAGAGCCGCCGTCCGCGCAGAGTCCTTCGCGGTATTCCGGCGGCAGCATGAGTCGCCCCTTGGGGTCTAGGCTGCGGGAAAGGCTTTTTGTGAACAGTTTTTTCACTTTTTCCCACTTCTTACTACTTGTTACCACTTTTTCCCACTTATGCCCCAAGCCCTACCCCGTGTCAAGCAATGTCGCAAAATTGGCTTTATCTGCGAATTATCTAGCGATAAGCCCTCCAGCTTCCGCCCATTTATTGCGGTGGTAAAAAGTGGCGATTTACCACGCCCCTCCTCAGGGGATGCACGGCAAAAAAATACCGCCCACCATTGCCGCCGGAGACAAAAAAACACCCGGCGGACAGCATGGGCGCTGTTTCAACGCTTTTGCGCTGAATGCCTTGACAATATGCGGGAAAACCAAGACTATTTGGATCAAGCCGGAACTGTAAATTTTGTACTTTTGCGCCCTTGCGCCACCGGTTTCAGCCATAAGGAACAGATATGAGAACGAAAATTGTCGCTACTATCGGTCCCGCTTCCAACAGCAAAGAAAAACTGCACGAACTGGCCGAGGCCGGAGTCAGTGTATTTCGACTCAATTTCTCGCATGGCGGCGCGGCGGACTTTGTTGCCATTATCCAGAGCATCCGTGAGGTGGAAGCCGCCATCGGGCGACCCATCACCATCATGCAGGATCTTTCCGGCCCCAAAATCCGCCTTGGCGTGCTGCCCGAAACCAGCATAACCGTCACCAAGGGCATGGAGCTGCTGCTCGGCCCCAGTGACCGCCATGTGGACGATTTCCCCTACCTGCCCTTTGACCACGATGTGATCCTCGAAAGCCTCGAACCCGGCGACCGCATGGTGCTGGCTGACGGCGGGCTTCAGTTCGTGGTTACGGAGTGCCGCGCGGACGGCCTTGTGCTGCTCAAGGCGGACAACTCGGGCATCGTCACCTCGCGCAAGGGTCTGGCCCTGCCCGGCAAAGCCACCAAGGTGCGCGCCCTGACGGAAAAGGACAAAAAAGACCTTGCGGACGGCCTCAAACTTGGCGTGGACGCAGTGGCAATCTCCTATGTGCAGACTGCGGACGACGTGCGCGAAGCCAAGGAGCTTATCGCCGCTGCCGGCAAAAGCCTGCCCGTGGTCGTCAAGCTCGAACGGCAGAGCGCCGTGGACAACCTTGCCGAAATTCTGCACGAGACAGACGTGGTCATGGTGGCGCGCGGCGACCTTGGCGTGGAATGCCCCCTGCCCCTTCTGCCCGCCCTGCAAAAGCGCATCATCAGCGCCTGCAACAAGGCCTCCAAGCCGGTTATTGTTGCCACGCAGATGCTGCTCTCCATGGTCAACAGCCCCGCCCCTACCCGAGCGGAAACCACAGACGTTGCCAATGCCGTGCTTGACGGCGCGGACTGCGTGATGCTTTCGGAAGAAACCGCCATGGGCAACTTCCCCGTTGAAACAGTGCGCTACATGCGCCGCATCACGGACGAAGCCGAACGCCTGCTGCTGATCAACCGCAAGCTTGAAGAGCCGGACAGCGACAAGGGCATACCTGAATTTCTGGCATACTCCGCCTGTCTGCTGGCAGACAAGGCTTCGGCCAAGGCCATAGTGTCGCACAGTCTTTCGGGCAGTTCGGCCCGGCAGGTCTCTGCCCGCCGCCCCCCGCAAAGCATCTATGCGCTTACTCCTGACCCGGTTTCCATCAAGGCGCTCAACTTCGTCTGGGGCGTGAGGCCGGTTTTTGTGGAAAATCCGCAGGAAGAACCAAGTCACCTTATCCGGGCCGAGAGCTTTATCCATAACAGCCCGGATTTTGAACCTGACGACTGCGCGGTTATTACTGCCGGTCAGGTCAAGGGGTCTTCCGCCACGCCCCGTGGCACAAACCTTGTCAAAATTTACTGGAAGTAGCTCATGGCCGCAGAGCAAAGGAAAGTTCTTGATGTTCCCATGAACATCAACGAGGAATATTATCAGATCAGCGGCGAAATTCTGTCGAGCTTTCCCAAGTTCCGGCCTCCGGTAGATCTGTTCAGGTTTCGTGAAGATATCGCTGTGCTCGCTCCCTACTGCGTCAAGGGGAGCCGCCTGAGCAGCGAACAGGTGGACGAAGTGGCGCAGTTGTGCGCCGAGGGAGACCTTTTTGTCTCCCGCTCCGACCACCCCATTTACTCGCGCCACATCGTCAAGCAGCTTGACCTTGTGCTGCAGGACAACAACCTCAAGGAAGCGGAAATCGCAGATATCTGCATCCGCGCCCTGCTTATGCGTTGCAGCGACTTTTTTGAGCAGCCCGTCAAGGCGCTCTTTGAACCGCTGTACCGCGATGTTATGGTTGTTACAGAGTATCTGTGGAGCGACAAACACCACATCAACACATTCATGCGCCGTCTGTTTCGCAAAAACAATCTTGCACGGCATTCCATCAACAGCATGATAGTGGGCCTGTGGATATGGTTGCAGGGCACTGGTGAATACCGCCGCAAAGACATGGACCGCATCGCTGTTGCCATGCTGTTGCACGATGTGGGCATGTGCAAGGTTCCCCCTTTCCTGCTCAGCAAGGCTGGCCCCCTGAAGCAGGAAGAAAGGGAAAAAATTATCCCCCATCCCATTGTGGGCGTTCGGTTGATGCAAAAGATGGAAGTGTCTTTTGACGAACTGCTGCGCGCCTGCTTTGAACACCATGAGCGGCTTGACGGTTCCGGCTACCCTCAGCACACCAAGGGCAACCAGACCACCAAGGTTGGACGCCTCGCAGCGGTAGCCGACTCTTTTGCCGCCATGATTTGCGACCGACCTTTCAGAAAGGCCAAGGATGTTGTGCAGTCTGCCAAGGAACTGGCCAACGACCCGCGCTATGATCAGGAAATGGCCAACGCGCTTTTCGGTGGTTTTGCCGCTGGAACCATCGGGCAAATGGTTGACATGGACGCAGTGGTGGATACGCCGCAGCCGGAATAGACAAATCCAGGCGCAGCCCAACAAGAGAACAACGAAATTCATCTGGTCGCAGTGCCAAACGCCCTCGGGAGTTTGGCCTGCTGCCAGCAGATACATAAAAAGCCGGGTCAGAAACATGCGTTCTGACCCGGCTTTTTATGTGAGCCAACATGGCCCGCTTGCGGCGGCGGCCAATCACCCAGCCCGGCTCGGTCAGGCCTGCCTACATTTTGCCCGCTGCGGCAAAAAACACCTCTGGTTCACGCCGTTCGCGGCAGTTGCTTTCAAGCATGGCAACAATTTTGTCCACCTGCGGATTGTCAAAATACTTTGCCTGTTCCGGGCAGATTTTTACGCAGGCGCAACAACGCAAGCAGCCCTGCGCCACTTGTGCCGCATTGTCGGCATCAATCACGCGCATGGGGCACACGCTGGCGCACAAGCCGCACTGCGTACATGAATCAAGGGTTTGAGGCCGAATATCCGCCGCTGGAGGCAGCGCCTTGTAAGGCCGGTTGCCGGGAACTGCCACGTTTGCGCTTTCTCCGCTGGCAATGATTCTGGCTGCGTTGCGGGCAAAATCCGCGATAGCGGCCATATCTTCTGCATCAGGCCTGCCTGCCCCGACCTTTGCCGTCATGCTGTGCTCTGCCACAAAGGCCCCTGCCGCTGGAACGGAAAAACCGTTGGCCCCAAACAGATCAACCGCTTCAAGCAGAGCATCGTCGTAGTGCCTGTTGCCATACACGGCAAGCAGAATTGCGCGTGCGCCATGCCCTGCCAGCCTTGCCAACGGCTCCATCAGCACTTGGGGAATACGCCCGGCATAGACCGGAAAGGCAAAAACCAGCACATCCTCCGGCCCAAGCGTGTGGGCTGCAGCCCGCCCTTCAGGGAACGTCCAGTTCCAGTCATTGCCGCGCGCCAGTGCCATATTCTGCGCCAGTTCCTGCGCCAGAGCACGGGCAGTCTCTTGCGCCATTTTGCGGCTGCTGCCAGTTGGGCTGAAAAAGACCGTGTGAAGGCTTGGGGTCATGACATCATCCTTTGTTCATGAAAAAGCGGGCCGTTGATACAGCCCGCCTGAAGAGTTCATTTTCTTGCGGCGCTGGGCCGCAAATGTGGTTAAGCAAACAGCCCCTTACCAGGCTTTCTTGCTCTGCTCGTGCCCGACTATGCCGCCAGCCAGAGCGCCCACGCCCGCGCCAGCCAGAGCGCCCCAGGCAGCGGATCCACCGGCAATGGCGGCAACGCCTGCGCCGCCAAGCGCGCCAAGGGCCGCGCCACTGGCAACACCCTGCTGGGTCTTGCTCATATTGGTGCAACCGATGCCGCTGACAAACATGGCGGCCAGCAACGTGATTATCAACAAGTTTTTCATATTTTCTCTCCTGAAGAAACCGCGTAGCGGATTTTGCTGTTACTTGGCGTTCAGGCGGGGTTCAATAATTTCGCGCCAGATCACGCTCATGACGGGGCGGTCAAGCTGCTGCGGATTTGCCGTATACCACGCGTCCACCATCTTGGCGACCTCTGCGCGGTTCACACCCTTGAAGGCCTTCATCCAGCCCTTTTCAAAAGGTGAAAGCGTGTACACCGGACGCTTGCCTTCCTTGGTCGCTTTTTCCGCGATTTTTCCGTTTACAAAATACTCAACGGTGATCGCTGTTTCCACACCGAAAAGAAAGGCGAGCTTTTCAGCTTCGGGGGTTTTTTGCCACGCGGCACCCGTAAACTGATCCACAGGGTTCGCCTTGGAATTTTCGGCCTCGGGCGTATTTTCGGCAGCGCGAACCGGAGCGAATGCCAGAACAAGTGCAAGGCTCAAGGCCAGACACAAAACCGACTTTTTCACGATATGCTCCTTGAGTTGAAGAACCCTCTGCAATACCGCTTGCGCGGCAGCCAGCCGCATGGGCGGAATACACCAGCGGCAAGAATTATCGGGGCATGGCCCTTAGCTTGTATTGCAGTTTACCCAAAACCCCACCGAGATATCAAGTACGAAAAACCCGGCTGTCTTAGCAAACAGCCGGGTTTTCATTCGCGGTGGCGCACAGTGCGCCCTTGTATTTTATATGCCTTGCGGGCAGGGCAATCCGCCCTACGCTCCCGCGGCCTCGCCTATAAGCTGGCGGAAGCGGCCAAAGAGGTACTGCCCGTCGCGGGGGCCAGCCGCCGCTTCGGGGTGGTACTGCACGCTCATGACAGGCAGGGTCTTGTGGCGCAGGCCTTCAAGCGTGTTGTCGTTCAGGTTGATATGCGTGGCTTCCACATCGTTCACGCCGTCCAGCACCACATGGAAACCGTGGTTCTGGGACGAAATCTCGATTCGTCCTGTGGTCAGATCCTTGACCGGGTGATTGCAGCCGTGGTGGCCGAACTTGAGCTTGTCGGTGGTGCCGCCAAGGGCGTGACCGATAAGCTGATGGCCAAGGCAGATGCCCGTGACAGGGAACGAACCAACAAGTTCGCGCACCAGAGCAATTTCCGCAGTCAGGGTCGCCGGGTCGCCGGGGCCGTTGGAAAGGAACACGCCCTTGGCTCCGCTGGCCTTGGCCTGAGCGGCGCTGAAGTTCGGCGGCACGGCCAGAGGCTCAAAACCGGCCTCGCACAGGCGGCGCAGAATATTCCACTTGATGCCATAATCATACACCAGCAGGGGCAGGCCCGTGCCGCGCCATGCGTAGGCGCCGTCCGCGCCAAGGGCGACTTTTTGCGGCTGGTTGTCAAACCATGCGTAGGGTTCCTGCGCTGCCACAAAGGGCACAAGGTTACGGCCCTTCATGGTGGGCTGGGCAAGCACTTTTTCCTTGAGGGCAGCGGGGTTCAGCTCCCTGGTGGAAATCATGCCGCGCATGGCCCCGTTGATGCGCAGGTGGCGCGTCAGGGCGCGGGTATCCAGCCCTTCCATGCCAGGCCTATCGAACTTCTGCAAAAAGGCGGGCAATGCCATGACAGACTGCCAGTTGGAGGGCTGCTTGCAGCATTCCTTTACCAGAAAGGCGCTGCAATGCACGCGGGCCGATTCCATATCAGCCTCGGAAATGCCGTAGTTGCCCACCAGCGGATAGGTCATGCAGACCATCTGCCCGTAGTAGGAGGGGTCGGTGAGCACTTCCTGATAGCCAGTCATGCCCGTGGTGAAAATCACTTCACCGCCGGTTTCAAAGTCTCCGGTAAAGGATTTGCCTTCCAACGTGAATCCGTCTTCCAGCACCAGCAATGCTTTCATAACTTACCCCCGCGCTTCCCGCGCGTAGTATTCCTGCAAACTTTCCACATGGGTCTCTGCCCGCCGCGAACCAATGGCCGTGGCCGTGGCGCGCGCTGCGGCGATGGTGGTGCAGTAAGGAACCTTGTATGTCAGGGCCGCGTGGCGAATGGCCTTGGAATCCCTGGCCGTATGCTTGCCCGAAGCCGTGTTGATGACCAGAGCCACCTCATGATTGATGAGCAGATCCACAATGTTGGGCCGCCCTTCGTAAACCTTGAGCACTTCTTCCACTTCAAGCCCGTGCTCACGCAGCACGGCAGCCGTGCCGCGCGTTGCCAGCAGGTGGAAGCCAAGCTTGGCAAACATATCCGCCACTTCGGGCAGATAGGGTTTGTCGCGGTCGTTGACCGACAGGAAGAGCTTGCCCCCCTGCGGCAGCACCTGACCAGCGCCAAGCTGGCTCTTGAGGAAGGCCTCGCCGAAGTTGGAGCCCATGCCCATGACTTCGCCGGTGGAGTGCATTTCTGGTCCGAGAATCACGTCCACGCCGGGGAAGCGCTGGAAAGGCAGCACAGCTTCCTTGACGCAGGTGAATCCGCCCTTGCGCATGCTCCAGGGGTCCAGTTCCTCAAGCGTTTTGCCCAGCATGACCTGGGTTGCCAGGTACGGCAGGGGAACGCCCGTGGCCTTGGACACAAAGGGCGCGGTACGCGAAGCGCGCGGGTTTACTTCCAGTATATAGATATCATCGCCCTTGATGGCAAACTGGATGTTCATCAGGCCCACGACCTTGAGTTCGCGGGCAAGGGCCTCGGCCTGCACCGCAATGCGGGCCACGTGGTCGTAAGAAAGCGAGTACGAGGGCAGCACGCAGGCCGAGTCGCCGGAGTGGATGCCGGCTTCCTCGATGTGTTCCATGATGCCCGCCACGTACACTTCCTTGCCGTCCGAAAGCGCGTCCACGTCCACTTCCACCGCATGCTCAAGGAACTTGTCGATGAGAATGGGGTGTTCCGGCTTTTGCGGAACTTGGGTGTGGAAGTAATCCTTCAGTTCGGCGGCGTCGTACACCACAGCCATGGCGCGGCCGCCGAGCACGTAGCTGGGCCGCACAACCACGGGGTAGGTGATGCGTTCGGCCACTTCAAGCGCGTCTTCAAGGCTCATGGCCGTACCGTTCGGCGGCTGGAGCAGCGCAAGCTTTTCAATGAGCGCCTGGAAGCGTTCGCGGTCTTCGGCGCGGTCAATGGCGTCCGGGCTGGTGCCAAGAATGGGCACGCCAGCGCGCATGAGCGGCACGGCAAGATTCAGCGGGGTCTGGCCGCCAAACTGCACGATGACGCCCTCGGGCTTTTCCTTTTCCACGATGTTCATCACATCCTCGAAGGTCAGCGGCTCAAAGTAGAGCCTGTCCGAGGTATCATAGTCTGTGGAAACGGTTTCGGGGTTGGAGTTCGCCATGATGGCCATCACGCCCGCATCGCGCAGGGCGAAGGAGGCGTGGCAGCAGCAGTAGTCAAACTCGATGCCCTGACCGATACGGTTGGGGCCGCCGCCAAGAATGAGCACCTTGCGGCGGTCTTCCACCTTGATTTCTTCGCCACGCTCGTAGGTGGAGTAGAAATAGGGGGTGTAAGCCTCAAATTCCGCAGCGCAGGTGTCCACCAGATAATAGGTGGGCTCCACGTGCATTTCCTTGCGCATGCGGCGGATGTCTGCCTCGGGCATCTTCCACATTTCCGCCAGTTGGCGGTCGGAGAAGCCGTATTCCTTGGCTTCGCGCAGCATGTCGGCAAGAGCGGCGTTGGCCGTGGTCATGTCGTTGGCGAGGCCAAAGTTGCTGATGCGCTTTTCCATCTCCACAATGTCGCGCACCTGGCGGATGAACCAGGGATCAATGGCGGAAACCGCAAAGATTTCTTCTTCGCTGATGCCAGCCACAATGGCCTGCCGCAGCGAAAAGATGCGTTTGGAGTTGGGGCGGTGCAAGGATTCCAGAATGGTTTGGCGGTCGGGCAGCTCGGAGCGGAAACTATAGCCAAGGCCCGTTGCGCCGATTTCCATGGAGCGCAGGCCCTTCTGCAAGGCTTCCTTGAAGGTGCGGCCAATGCTCATGGCCTCGCCCACGCTCTTCATGGAGGTGGTGAGCTCGTCCTTGGCGCCGGGGAATTTTTCAAAGGTGAAGCGCGGGATCTTCACCACGCAGTAGTCGATGGCGGGTTCAAAGCTCGCCACGGTCTCGCGGGTGATGTCGTTGCGCAGTTCATCAAGGGTGTAGCCCACGGCCAGCTTGGCGGCGATTTTGGCAATGGGGAAGCCCGTGGCCTTGGAGGCCAGCGCGGACGAGCGCGACACGCGGGGGTTCATTTCGATAACCACAATCTCGCCGTTGGCCGGATTGAGGCCGAACTGCACGTTACTGCCGCCCGTTTCCACGCCGATTTCGCGCATGATGGCAATGGAGGCGTCGCGCAGGTTCTGGTATTCGGCATCAGAGAGGGTCTGCACCGGGGCCACGGTGATGGAGTCGCCCGTGTGCACACCCATGGGATCAAAGTTTTCAATGGCGCAGATGATGACACAGTTGTCCTTGGTGTCGCGCATCACTTCCATTTCGATTTCTTTCCAGCCAAGCACGCTCTGTTCAATCATGACTTCAGAGGTGGGGCTGGCCGAAAGGCCGCTGGCGGCAATGGCTTCCAGGTCTTCCATGTTGTAGGCCACACCGCCGCCGGTGCCGCCGAGCGTAAAGGCCGGGCGGATGATCAGCGGGAAGGGCAGCACGTTGCCGAGCTGGCGCGCTTCATCGATGGTGCGGGCAATGCCGCTGGCGGGCATTTTGAGGCCAATCTTTTCCATGGCTTCGCGGAAAAGCTCGCGGCTTTCTGCCTTTTCAATCACGTCGGCGCGCGCGCCGATGAGCTCAACGCCGCATTCCGCCAAAACGCCGCTCTTGGCAAGCCCAAGAGCGGCGTTCAAAGCCGTCTGACCGCCAAGCGTAGGCAAGAGCGCATCGGGGCGTTCTTTTCGGATGATTGCGGCAAGGGTCTCCTGCTCGATGGGTTCCACATAGGTGGCGTCAGCCATATGCGGATCGGTCATGATGGTAGCTGGATTGGAATTGACCAGCACCACCTCATACCCTTCTTCCTTGAGGGCCTTCACGGCCTGGGAACCGGAGTAGTCAAACTCGCAGCCCTGGCCGATGATGATGGGGCCCGCGCCGATGACAAGAATTTTGTGTAAATCCGAACGCTTGGGCATTGAACTTTCCTGCGGATTTTGAGATCAGAGGTAATGACGCGGCACAGGCGCGCCGATTTGCATAAAGCGATTGTTTTTATTCCACAGCTGGTATAAAAGTCAAGTTTTTCCTTCGGCCAAATGAATACACACCCTTGCAGGGCTGCCGCCGCGCGCCCGCCAGGCCAGTATCAGAGGGTTTTACCCTGTCCGTGCGGCATGCCGGAGGCACAAAGCCCTTGCCTCGCAGTTTTTTTTGCGCAATAATTTTTCCCTTGAATCCACAAGGGGAGCACCACATGCAGAATGTAAAAAAAGTCGTCCTCGCCTATTCGGGCGGGCTTGATACTTCCGTTATCCTTAAATGGCTCATTGAGACCTACAAGTGTGAAGTCATTGCCGTTACAGCCGATCTGGGCCAGCCCGAAGACCTCACGGGCGTGGAAGAAAAAGCGCTCAAGACTGGCGCTTCCAAGGCATACGTGCTTGATCTGCGCGAAGAAATGGCCAAGGACTTTGTATTCCCCATGATGCGCGGCGCTGCCCGCTATGAAAACCGCTATCTGCTGGGCACCTCCATCGCCCGCCCGCTCATCGCCAAGGCCCTTGTGGACATCGCCCGCAAGGAAGGCGCGGACGCCGTGGCCCACGGCGCAACCGGCAAGGGCAACGATCAGGTGCGTTTTGAATTTGCCGTCAGCGCCCTTGCGCCCGATCTCAAGGTCATCGCCCCCTGGCGCGAATGGGATCTCATGTCGCGCACGGCCCTCACGGCCTTTGCCGCAAAGCACGGCATCCATATCTCCAGCGAAGCCAAGCGCTACAGCATGGACGCCAACATGATGCACACGAGCTTTGAAGGCAGCGAGCTGGAAAATCCCGGCAGCGCGCCCGATGCCTCGTGCCATCAGCGCTGCGTGTCCGTGGAAGAAGCGCCCGACACCCCCGAGATCATCAGTGTGGATTTCGAGCAGGGCAACCCTGTGGCCGTCAACGGTCAGCGCCTCTCCCCCGCCGCCATCATCAAGACCCTCAGCGAAATGGCCGGACGTAACGGCATTGGCCGCGACGACATGGTCGAAAACCGCTTTGTGGGCATGAAGTGCCGCGGCGTGTACGAAAACCCCGCCGGTACCCTGCTGTTTGCCCTGCACCGCGACCTTGAAGGCATCTGCATGGATCGCGAGTTGCTCGGCATCCGCGACATGCTGGCCGTGCGCTACTCCCAGTGCGTGTACAATGGCTTCTGGTATTCGCCCGAACGCGAAACCATGCAGGCTTTTATGGACAAGTCGCAGGAATGCGTCACCGGCACCGTGCGCGCCAAACTCTACAAGGGCGGCGTGTGGCCCCTGGCCCGCACCTCCCCCAATTCGCTCTTCTCCGAAGATCTGGCCACCTTTGAAGGCGGCAACTACGACCACAAGGATGCCGCTGGCTTTATCCGCCTCAACAGCCTGCGCCTGCGCCTGCACGCCGCTGTGCAGAGCAAGCTCGGCAAGTAGACTGAAACGCCCCGCATGCCGCCTTATTCGTGAAGCGGCATGCGGGGTTGTGGAATATCGGGCGCTTTCTCCGGAGCCTGCGCCATCCCGGGCTCGGCCTTTGGCGGCATTGCCGCATGTTTTGCAGAGATTTGACGGGACAGGTTCCGGGGGAAGCGGCGTTAGCCACGAGCAACGCGGCTTCCCCCGATTCATTTTTTACAGAAAACGGACAGACCATGAAGACCAACCAGAGCTGGGGCGGCCGCTTTGCCGAAGGCCCCAAGGAAGCCGTGGCCCAGTATACGGATTCGCAATCCTACGACAGGGCGCTCTACGCCCAGGATATCCGCGCGTCACAGGCGCATGCCCGCATGCTGGGCCGTCAGGGCGTCATCAGCCAGAACGAGGCGCGGATTCTGGTCAACGGTCTGGACCGTGTGCGCGAAGAAATCGAAGCTGGCAACTTTGTGTGGAAGCCCGAGCTGGAAGACGTGCACATGAATATTGAAGCGCGCCTCACCGAGCTTGTGGGCGATGTGGGCAAAAAACTGCACACTGGCCGCAGCCGCAACGATCAGGTGGGCCTGACCTTCCGCCTCTTTGTGGCCGACCGCCTCGAAACCTGGCGTCAGCGCGCGGCCCTGCTGTGCTCTGTGCTGGCCGACAAGGCCGCGGACCACAAGACGGACATCCTGCCCGGCTGCACCCATCTGCAACCGGCCCAGCCCGTGAGCCTTGCCCACCACCTGCTGGCCTATGCCTGGATGTTCCGCCGCGATGCCATGCGGCTTGAAGACACCCTTGAGCGCGTGCGCATTTCGCCCTTGGGCGCTGCCGCCCTTGCCGGAACCACCTACCCTCTCGACCCCCAGAGCGTGGCGGACGAAGTGGGTTTTGCAGAAATTTACGGCAACTCCATGGACGCCGTTTCTGACCGCGATTTTGTGCTTGAAGCCCTTTTTGACGGCTCGACCATCATGATGCACCTCTCGCGCCTGTGCGAAGAAATCATCCTCTGGGCCAACCCAGCCTTTGGCTTTGTGCGCCTTTCTGACGGCTATTCCACTGGCTCGTCCATCATGCCGCAAAAGAAAAACCCAGACGTGGCCGAACTCATGCGCGGCAAGACCGGGCGCGTCTATGGCGCGCTCACGGGCCTGCTCACGGTCATGAAGGGTCTGCCCCTTGCCTATAACCGCGACATGCAGGAAGACAAGGAAGGCTTTCTTGATGCCGACCGCACTGTTGAAGCATCGCTGCGCCTCATGGCGGGCATGCTGGAAGAACTGACCTTCCGCACCGACCGCATGCGCGAGGCCTGCAAGGCTGGCTTCCTCAACGCCACCGAGCTGGCGGACTACCTCGTGGGCAAGGGTATTCCCTTCCGCGAGGCGCACCACATCACAGGTCAGGCCGTGGCCATGGCCGAAAAGGCTGGCAAAGGCCTTGAAGACCTCACTCTTGGCGAACTCCAGAGCCTTGAACCACGCATTGACGACTCGGTTTTTGCCATTCTGGAGTATGCCGCAGCCGTGAGCCGCCGCGAAACCCCCGGCGGTACCGGGCCCCGCTCTGTGGAAACACAGCTTGAACAGTTGCACCAGTGGCTTGGGCAGAATCTGGGCGAGGAAAACTGAGCACGGAGCCAACCGCCATGTCCATTTTTGATATAGACAACCGGCAGGATGTGGAGGCGGAAGCCCCCTCCGCCGTGAGCTGGCCCCAGTGGGCCGAAGACGCGCGGCTTGACGACGACCTCGCCGCAGAGGCCTATGAGGCCACGCCTGCTCCCCTGCGCGCCGCAGTCAAAACAGGGCTGGCTCTGGCCCACATGCACTTTGGCGAGTCCACCACCAGCCAGCGTAACGAGGTGCGCAACGCGCATCTGGGCTTCTGGCGGCGTTCCATCGCGCACCCCGCGCCCTGGGCGGTCATTGCCTTTACGCCCGCATACGCCGCGGCGGCCCGCCTTGCGGCGGCCTGCATGCCCGCCCTGCTTGGCGGCGTGCCCCTTGTGGGGGCAGTGTGCGTGGGCGGCGCACCCAGCAGGAATGCTCTGGTCACGCTGGAGCTGGCTGGCGTGGAAGACATCTTTGTTATGGACAGCGCAAACCTCTGCACCCTGCTGGAAGAAACCCAGCCAGGGCCGGGGCGGCTGGTGCTGCTGCACAGGGGCGAGCTTGACGGCGTGGCCGGAGCAGCACGGGCGCTGGAACTGCCCTGCTACGAGGAGCGGCGTTCGCCCATCCTGTGCCTGCCCAAGCCCGAGGCCTTTGACCTTGAAGCGCTGGCCTTTGCGCAGGCCGAGGCTCTGGAAACAGCGCTCGACACATCCTTGCGCCTCACTCCTGACGCTACCTATCTTGCGCCCGTGGCCGCCCTTGGGCATTGCCGCGAGCGCCGCACCGGGCCATTCCCCTATAGTGGCGCGCCCGCGTTCACGCCGGGTTGCGAGGGCTTCTGGCTGCACCCCGGCCTCACGCCCGACTTCTTCCGTGTGCAGCGGCAGGCATTCGGGCTGCTGTAACCCGCGCGAATTCACGCCAAGCACTGCGCAAAGCCATCGGGCGTTCTTAATTGAATCTTCGCCAAAGCTTCTTTGCAAGCTGGCTGCCCAGCCTCCCTGCACTGCATGGGGAAGCTGCGGCGGCCAGCCTTGCCCTGCGCCTGAAAAAGCCGTAATCATTCAGAAACACCTCGCCTTGGGAGCAAAGCCATGCCCAGCATCAAGCATATCCGCAACATAGGCATTATTGCCCATATCGACGCGGGCAAAACCACGCTTTCCGAGCGCATGCTGTTCTACAGCCGCAAAATCCACCGCATGGGCGAAGTGCACAACGGCTCGGCCACCATGGACTACATGCCGGAGGAGCAGGAGCGCGGCATCACCATCATGTCGGCCTGCACCACCTGCCAGTGGGGCGAAAATACCATCAACCTCATCGACACGCCCGGCCATGTGGACTTTACCATTGAGGTGGAGCGCGCCCTGCGCGTGCTGGACGGGGCCGTGGGCGTGTTCTGCGCCGTGGGCGGGGTTGAGCCGCAGTCGGAAACCGTGTGGCGGCAGTCGGAAGATTTCAACGTTCCCAAGATCGCCTTTATCAACAAGATAGACCGGCTGGGCGCGGATTTTGAGGCAGTGCTCGAGGCCATGCGCCAGCGCCTGCAAACCAATGCCGTTGCCGTGACCATCCCCCTTGGGCAGGGCGAGGATTTCCGCGCCGTGCTTGACCTTGTGAACGAGCAAAGCCTGACCTTTGACCCGGCGGATCAGGGCCAGACCGTACACCGCGCGCCCTTTACGGAAGAAGAAGCCGCCATCGCCGCCCCCTGGCGCGAAATTCTGCTGGAAAAGCTTGGCGAGGCGGACGATGCCTTTGTGGAACCCTATCTGGAAGGCACCTTCACCCTGGCCGACATCAACGCCGCCCTGCGGCGCGCCACGCTGGCCCGCACGCTCACGCCTGTTTTCTGCGGCTCTGCCCTGCGCAACATGGGTGTGCAGCCCGTGCTTGATGCCGTGTGCGCCCTGCTGCCCTCGCCCGCCGATGTCCCCGCCCCGGTGGGGCATGATGCCGATGGTCGGGAAATCATTGTGGAAGCAACACCCAATGCCCCCGCTGCGGCGCTGGTTTTTAAAGTGCTCATGGAAAATGGCCGCAAGCTGGCCTTTGTACGCATGTACGCGGGCCGCATCCGCGAGGGCGAAAGCCTGCGCAATACCGCCAGCGGCAAGGATGACCGCCTGGGCCGCATCTACCGCCCCCATGCCGACAGGCGGGAACAGGTGGAAAGCGCTGAAGCGGGCGAAATCGTGGTCGTGGTGGGCCTGCGCGGGCATACGGGCGAAACCTATACTGCCCGCGAGCGGCAGCTTGCGCTGGAAAGCATAGATGCCTACGCGCCCGTCATCACCCTTGCGCTGGAACCCCGCAATGCGGACGAAGGCAAGATTCTGGACGAAGCGCTGGCGCGCTATACGGAAGAAGACCCCACCCTGCTGGCGCGGCTGGATGACGACACAGGCTCCCGCATGGTTTCCGGCATGGGCGAGCTGCATCTGGACGTTCTGCTTGAGCGCATGCAGCGCGAATATGGCATCAGCCCCCGCGCGGGCAATCCGCAGGTTGTGCTGCGCGAAACCGTGCGCAAGGAGGCCGAGGCGGCAGCCGTCTTTGACCGTGAAATGGGCAAGGAGCGCCATCAGGGCTCAGCGGCCCTGCGTGTTGCACCGCGCGCCCGTGGCACTGGCAATGTGGTTGAAGTGGGCGACTTTTTGCCGCAGGATGCCGCCGAAGCCCGCAAAATTCTGCCCAGGGTATATCTGGACGCCGCCCTTGAAGGCGTGCGCGATGCCCTGCAATGCGGCGATCTGACAGGCTACCCCATTGAAGACGTGGCCGTGACCCTCACGGCTGTGGACAGGCAGGAAGGCCTGACAACGATTCCCGGCTGTCGTATGGCCGCCGGACAAGCCCTGCGCGAGGCGCTGGCAGCGGCAACTCCCGTGGTGCTTGAGCCTGTGATGCGCGTGGAAATTACCGTGCCGGAAGACTTCCTCGGCGCGTCCATCACATTGTTCACCACCTGCGGCGGCAAGGTTGAGGATATGGAAGACCACGGCGGGCGCAAAACCCTACGCGGCACCGCCCCCCTGCGCCGCCTGTTCGGCTTTTCCACCTCCCTGCGCTCGGCCACACAGGGCCGCGCCGGGCTGGTAATGACCTTTGACCGCTTTGATCTGCCCTGAGGAACCATGCAGCACCAAGAATCCACACACGGCCAGCCCCGCGCAAAAAAAAGCCTCGGCCAGCACTTTTTGAAGCGCGAGGATATCTGCCGCCGCATCGCCATGCTGCTGCTGCCCAAGCCCGAAGACATGGTGCTTGAGATCGGCCCCGGCCCCGGCGCGCTCACCCGCGCCATCGAGGAGCAGCCCCACGCCCGCCTTTTGCTGCTTGAAAAAGACCGCCACTGGGCGGCTGAGCGCCAGCGCCTTGGCAAGGCCCGCACCCAGGCGGTGCTGACCGATGCCCTGCGTTTTGACTGGCGGCGCATCACGCCTGAAAAACCGTGGAAGATCATAGGCAACCTGCCCTACAACGTAGCCTCGCCCCTCATATGGGACATTGTTTCGCGCGCAACGGGCTGGCAGCGCGCTGCCTTTATGGTGCAAAAAGAGGTGGGCCAGCGGCTGGCTGCCCAGCCCAACACCAACCACTACGGCGCGCTTTCTGTCTGGGTGCAAAGCTACGCCCGCCCGCGCATGGAATTTATTGTGGGGCCGGGGGCTTTCAGCCCGCCGCCCAAGGTGGATTCTGCCGTGCTTTCTTTTGATCCCCTGCCGCCGGAGCGCAGACCAGCCCACCCCAAAGTGCTGGCGCGGCTCTTGCGCGTGTGCTTTCAGCAGCGCCGCAAACAGCTTGGCGGCGTTTTCAGGCGCAGCGGTCAGCCCGGGCTTGAGGCCGCGCTGGAAAAAACTGGCATCGACCCAAGCCTGCGGCCTGAAGCCCTTGCCAACAAAGATTTTCAGGCTCTAGCCGCTTTTTGGGCCGAGCAGCTTGACAATAATGCATAAAAAGTTTTGAGTTTACGCACTGTCTTTTAAAACGTAACGCTTGGCGGCATTTGCCGCCTGAGCTTGCTGGCAGAACAACTCAAGCCGGGGAATTTTCAGGAGGATGTGCTGATGACTAAAGCTGATCTGGTTGAAAAAATCGCCGCCAAGGCAAACCTGACCAAGGCTGCCGCCGAGCGTGCCCTCAATGCTTTTCTTGCTTCTGTGGAAGACGCTCTTGTAAAAGAGTCCAAACTGACCCTCACGGGTTTTGGCACCTTTGCGGTAGAAACCCGCAAGGCTCGCCAGGGGCGCAACCCGCGCACCGGCGATACGCTGACCATTCCCGCCTGCAAAATTCTCAAATTCCGTCCCGGCAAAATGCTTAAGGACTCCCTGAATTAAGCTTGAGCCGTTATGCCTCTGGCATAGCGGCTTTTTGATTTGCGTCAGCAGCCGCAAGGCTGTTGCCGAATGCTTTTGCCCAACGGCAAGGCAAAGAACCACCTCGCCAGCGATGCACCCGATGCACCCCTGCAAGATGCCCCTTTGCCTTGCCGCTGGGATCAGCAATTTGAAAAGCTGCCACCTTTTGCGGAAAATATTCATTTTCCCGCACTTGAGGCTTGCCTTTTTCTAAAGTGCGGGCTAAAAGAGCAGTTCATATTTTGCGGGCCATGGTCTAGAGCTGTGCCCCACCGCCGAAGGGGGTGATTTTCTTGCCCGGAGTTTTTCTTAACGACGACGACTATAACTTCGACATCGCACTGCGCCGCTTTAAGAAGCAGGTAGAAAAGGCGGGCGTTCTTTCTGAAATGAAGAAGCGCCAGCACTACGAAAAGCCCAGCGTTATGCGTAAAAAGAAGAAGGCCGCCGCCCGGAAGCGGCTGATGAAAAAGATCAGGAAGATGAACATGGCCTAGGCAGCAATGCCTTGCGCCGCTTTGCAGGGCATTGCCCGGCAGACGGCAGGCCGGGCGATGCAAAGCCATCGCTCCGTTCATTCGGCCAGTTATGCGGGAGGCCCCTCGGGCTTCCCGCGTTTTCTGCTTTTCTCCACCCTCCACCCCACCACCGCCATGACTGTCACCACCACGCTTTTTGAGCAGATCGACGTTGACTATATCAAAGCCTACAAAGCCAAGGACAGTGTGCGCCTTACCGTGCTGCGCCTTCTCAAGACGGCGGTGAAGAATCGCCTGGTGGAGCTCAAGCGCCCCGGCGGCAGCCTTGCCGATGAAGAAATGCTTGATATCATCATCAAGGAAGGCAAGCAGCGGCAGGATTCCATCGACCAGTTCACGGCAGCAGGCCGCACCGATCTGGCCGACAAGGAAGCGGCGGAGCTTGTCATTCTCAAGGAATACCTGCCCAAGCCCCTCTCGGCAGAAGAACTTGCAGCCCTTATTGACGCCACCGTGGCCGAAGTGGGCGCAACTTCCCCCAAAGACATGGGCAAGGTCATTTCTGCCATCATGGCGGGCCACAAAGGCCGTGTAGACGGCAAGGCTCTTTCGGAAGCCGTCAAAAAACGCCTCCAGCCGTAGCTTCAGGCGCATTTCCACCTGGGGGAAAACCCCGTTTCAGTGTCCCGTTTTGAGTTGGCATGCAATCTTGCGGGAGTCGCCACGTTTTGGAGCAAAAAGCCTTGAGCAGCTCACTTTCGCCCCTTGGGCGACAGCCCGAAAGCGCCGCAGCTACAGCTGCGCTTGCCGGGTAGCTTTGCTGCTGCGCAAGGGCATGCTGCCCAACGGCTCACGATGTTTTTTCCGCACCACGGGCAAGCGCCGTTTTTTGCGCGCAAACCCAATGCTTTAAGGCAGTTCACGCATGATTCACGCCCGCACGCTCAACGCCCTTGAATTTCACCGCATTGCAGATCACCTTTCGGAATTGTGCCTTTCCGGCGTTGGCCGGGAACGCGCCAGGGCCATTGCCCCCCTTGACGATGCAGAGGCGGTAACGCTTGCCGCACGCATCTATGAGGAAGCCGCCGACTGGGCCAGCCGCCCTGCCGCAGGCGGCGCGGTTTTCTGCGTATGCTCCTTCCCCGATGTCAGCGGCATGCTGCGCGCTGCGGCCACCAGCCGCGCCCACACTTTTCAGCCCGATGTAGACGCCTTTTGGGCGCTGCGCGAGGTGCTGCGCCTTGCCAGAGACGCCCACGCATCCATTGCCCAGCCTGAGGCCGCCACCCGCTGGCCGCACCTGCTGGCCATGGCCGATGGCTCTCCCCTGCCGGTTCAGCTCACCGCGGCCCTCTTGCGCTGCATTTCCGACGATGGCCTGCTGCGCGATGAAAGCTCGCCCGAGTTGTACCGCCTGCGCGGCGAACTGCGCCGCCTGCACCAGAGCTGCATGCGCAAGGTCAAGGATTTTGCCCAGCAGTACAACATGCTGGCCTATCTGCAAGACGAGTTCATGACCCTCTCGTCCGACCGTTACGTGCTCCCCCTCAAGGCCAACTTCAAGGGCCGCATGCAGGGCATCATCCACGACTGGTCGCAAACGGGCGAGACCTGCTACTTTGAACCCATGTTTCTGGTGGAGATCAACAACCGCCTTCAGGAACTGAAGCGTGAAGAACGCGAAGAAGAACGTAAGGTTCTGGTCTATCTGCGCAGCCTGCTTGAGGCGGAGCTGCCCGGCGCGCGCGCAGCCCTTGAGCTGCTGGCCCAGCTTGATGTTTTGCAGGCCAAGCGCAGGCTTGCCGCCCTTTTTGATGGCCGTCCGCTGCCCCTCACCCCTGTGGCGGAGGGCATTCAGCTTCTTGATGCCCGCCACCCCCTGCTCATGCTCAACCGCGTGGCCGAATCCGGCAAGGACGGCTCCAAGGCCGCCGCCGCTGCCCACAGCAAGGTGCGGCCTCTGGATATCGTGTTGCGCCCTGGCGAGCGCGCCCTGGTCATCACCGGCGGCAATGCGGGCGGCAAAACCGTATGCCTCAAGACGCTTGGCCTCATTGCGGCCATGACCCTGAGCGGCCTGCCCGTGCCTGTGGGCGCTGGTTCGCACCTGCCCTGGTTCAGCAGGCTGGATGCCTTTATCGGCGACGAGCAGAGCCTTGCGGACAATGTTTCTACCTTCACCGCACAGATCGAGCACCTCGCCAAGGCCTGGAAGCACCTGGACGCCAGCAGCCTTGTGCTGCTTGACGAATTTGGCGCAGGCACCGACCCGGCCCAGGGCGCTGCCCTTGCTCAGGCCGTACTTGACGAATTGCTGGACAAACATACCTTTGTTCTGTCGGCAACGCATTTCCCCGCGCTCAAAAGCTATGCCCTCACGCGCGAAGGAGCACGGGCGGCCTCCATGCTCTTTGATCCCCAAAGCAAAAAGCCTTTGTTCCTGCTTGCTTACGATCAGGTCGGGGCCAGTCAGGCGCTGGATGTGGCGCGCGAGCACGGCCTTGCCGAAAGCATTGTACGCAGGGCGGAGCATTACCTTTTGCAGGACGGGCAGGACGCAACGGCCCTGCTTGGCAGGCTCAATGATCTGGCCGCAAAGCGGGAGGAAGAGCTGGCGGAACTCAAGCGCGAGCAGGATAAAACCCGCCGCCAGACGCAGGATCTGCGCGAAAAGCTTGAGAAGGAACGCCTCCGCCTGCACGACGAGGTTCGCGCACAGGCTGGCGACCTCATGCGCGCCTGGAAGGAAGGCCGCGCCACCCACAAGCAGGCGCTCAAGGAAATGTCGCGTCTGCGGGCCTCGCTGGCTCCCGCGCAGGATGAAACTGCGGAAGGCGCGTCCGTGCTGCCCCAGCCCCAAACCTTTACGGCCGGGCAGGAAGTGCTGCACACCGTATTCAACAAGCGCGGCGTCATCACCGATGTGGACGAACGGCGCGGGCGTGTGCGGCTGGAAATGAACGGCGTGAACCTCTGGGCAGAAATGAAGGCCCTGCGCGTGCCGGGCCAGACAGCGCCAAGCCCCTCCAAAAGCGCCCTCAGGGGCGTTGTGGGCCGCACATCCGCCAGTGACGAGGCAGCATCCCTGCGCCTTGATATGCGCGGCATGCGCGCGGATGTGGCGCTGGCCGAGCTGGAACGCTTTATGGACAAGGCCTTGCTGGCAGGATTTTCAGAGGTGGAAGTGGTACACGGCAGGGGTACGGGCGCGCTGCGCCGTCAGGTGCATGATTTTTTGCGGAGTTTTCCGGCTGTGGGGCAGTTTGCCCTTGCGCCGGAAGACCGGGGCGGCGATGGCATGACCATAGTAACCTTTCGCTAATTACGGGCGTGTGACCCATGCAGTCCAAGGACGCAATCCGCGCCATTAAAGAGCGCCTGAATATCGTTGACGTGGTGCGCCGCTATGTTGAGCTGAAGCGCAACGGGCCGCGCTGGGTGGCGCCCTGCCCATTCCATCAGGAGACCAAGCCGTCCTTTTCCGTCAACGAAGATCAGGGGCTTTTTTACTGTTTCGGCTGCCACGCCTCGGGCGATGTTTTTGATTTTTACAGCCGCATCAACGGGCTGGAGTTTAAGGAAACGCTTGAACAACTGGCGGCGGAAGCTGGCATTACCATTGACCGCGGCCCGCGTGATCCCCAGCGGGACGGGCAGGAACGTAAGCAGCGCTCGGCGCGGCAGCAGATGCTGCGCATGTACGAGCTTGCGGCAGGCCATTTTGCCTCGGCCCTGCAAAGCCCCGAGGCGGAAGAATGCAGGCGGTATATAGAAAAACGCGGTTTGAGCTATGAGATAGTACAGCGCTTTGGCCTTGGCTGGGCCAGACGCGAATGGCAGTCGCTGGCTGATGCCCTGCGCCGTGCGGGCTTTGACATGCGCATGGCCGCAGAAGCCGGCCTTGTAGGACAGGCAAGCAGCGGGCGGCCCTACGACAGGTTTCGCGGGCGGCTCATTTTTCCCATCAAGAGTCTTTCCAACCAGATAATCGCCTTTGGCGGGCGCATTATCGCCGATGAGGAAGAAGCCAAGTATATCAACAGCGCCGACACGCCCCTCTACAAGAAGGGCGAGCACCTTTACGGGCTGGCGCAGGCGCGGCGCGGCATTGTGACAAAGGGACGCGCCATGTTGACAGAAGGCTACATGGACGTGCTCACCCTGCACCAGTTCGGCTACGACAATGCCGTTGGCGTGCTTGGCACGGCCCTGACGCCTGAACAGATAAAACGCCTTTCGGGCTTTGCATCGCAAATGACCCTGCTGTTTGACGGCGACCGCGCCGGACGCAAGGCAGCTTTGCGCTCGTGCGAAATGCTGCTCACGCGCGGCCTTTCGTGCAGCGTGGTGATCATGCCCGAAGGTGAAGACATAGACAGTTTGCTGCGCGGCGCTGGCCCCGAGGCTTTTGAGGCCTTGCAGGCACAGGCCCCGGACGGTCTGCGCTTTTGCGTGGACGTGCTCAAGGCCCTGGCCCCGCGCGAAACAGTGGAATGGGCGCGCAATTTTTTGCGCCAGCTGGATATTCCAGAGCTGATCAGTCCCTACATTTCACGGCTGGCGGCTCATTTGCAGCTTTCGGAAGCCGACCTGCGCGAGGGCATTGCCGGGGCGCGGGGGCAACGCAAAGACGGCCAGCCACAGGGGGTCTCCGCCTCGCGGACGCGCCAGAACATACGCGACCGCGAAATAATGATGTTTGCCGTGCGGTATCCCCACCGCCTGCGCGATATGCAGGAAATGGGGGCTGACCTTGCCTTGAGGTCTGACATCGCCCGGCGGCTGTGGGACAAGATTGAAACCCACGGCCCGGAAGAAGTGTTCCATCAGCTTGACGAACGGGAAAAAAACTTCTGGTGCAAATGTCGCGGCCCGGAAGCCGCGCCATGCGACAGCGGCGAAAAAGAACTTGAATTATTGCGACAGTCGCTAGATCAATACTACGCCTCAGCTCAGGCCTCCTCCCTGTCCGCTGCCATGCGGGCCAATACAGGCATAGGTGACTTTGAAGCTGATTTGGATTATCTTCGCGCACTTAAGGAAACCTTGGAGAAAGGGCATGAGCAATCTTAAAGATATCCAGCAGATACAATCCCTTATTGCCAAAGGCAAGGGCGCGGGCTTTCTGACCTTTGAAGAGGTCAACAAGGCTCTGCCTGTTGAAATGAGCACGCCGGAGCAATTTGAGGAAATCATCGGCATCTTTGAACAGCTCGAAATCGTCATTGTGGACTCGGAAAAGGACGGGAAAAAGATTTCCGCCGCCGCCACCGAGACTGACGAAGACATTACCGAAGGTTCGCTGGATCTGTCCGAAGACGAAGACACTGCGGACTATTCCTCGCGCAGCACCGACCCCGTGCGCATGTACCTGCGCGAAATGGGCGCCGTGCCCCTGCTCGACCGCGATGGAGAAGTTGTCATCGCCAAAAAGATCGAGATGGGCGAGCAGGACGTGCTCTACGCCCTGGTTGAAGTGCCTGTGGCCGTTGAAGAACTCATCAATGTGGGCGAAGACCTGCGCCAGAACCGCGTCAAACTGAAGGACGTGGTCAAAACCATTGAAGAAGACGACCCCAGCGAAGACGAAATGAACCAGCGCACCCGCGTTATTCTGCTGCTGGACGAAATCAAGCAGACTTTCAAGAAGAAGCGCAAGATTTACAAAAAGCTGGACGCCTGCGCCTGCATGGATCGCCGCGTTACCGCAGTGCAGAAAGAAATCATCAGCTTCAAGGATGAGATCGTCACCCGCCTGCGCGACATCAAGCTGGAAAAAACGCTCATCGACCGCATCATTGAAACGGTCGAGGACTATGTGCGCCAGATGCACAACTGCCAGCGCGACCTGTCGGCCTACATCCTTTCCACCGGGCGCACCCAGGCGGAAATTCAGGCCATGTTTGACGGCCTTGAAAAGCGCGAGGTCAACCCCAACGATGCGGCCCGCGACCTCAAGTTGAGCGTGGACGAGCTGTTTTCATTCAAGGAAATGATCATCGGCAAGATCGAAATTCTCAGCCGCCTCCAGGAAAAGTGCTGCCATAACGTCACTGATCTTGAAGAAGTGCTCTGGCGCATCAAGCGCGGCAACACCGCCGCCATGCGCGCCAAGCAGGAGTTGATCCGCTCCAACCTGCGTCTGGTTGTTTCCATTGCCAAAAAATACACCAACCGCGGCCTTCAGTTCCTTGACCTCATTCAGGAAGGCAACATCGGCCTGATGAAGGCCGTGGACAAGTTTGAATACCAGCGCGGTTACAAGTTTTCGACCTATGCCACGTGGTGGATCCGTCAGGCCATTACCCGCGCTATCGCGGATCAGGCCCGCACCATCCGCATTCCCGTGCACATGATCGAAACCATCAACAAGCTTATCCGCACCTCGCGTTACCTTGTGCAGGAACTGGGGCGCGACCCCACGCCCGAGGAAATCGCCGAGCGTATGGAATACCCGGTGGAAAAGGTCAAAAAAGTGCTCAAGATCGCCAAGGAGCCCATCTCGCTTGAGACGCCCATTGGTGATGAAGAAGATTCGAGCCTTGGCGACTTTATTGAAGACAAAAAGGCCGTTGCACCGGCTGAAGAAGTCATCAATACCAAGCTGTCCGAGCAGCTTGCCGCCGTGCTGGCCGACCTTACCCCGCGCGAAGAACAGGTGCTGCGCAAGCGCTTTGGCATTGCAGAAAAGAGCGACCACACCCTTGAAGAAGTGGGCAAGCTCTTCAACGTCACGCGCGAACGCATCCGGCAGATCGAGGCAAAGGCCCTGCGCAAGCTCCGCCACCCCGTTCGCAGCCAACCCCTGCGTTCCTACTACGAAAACTGATTCATTGTGCAAGCCCGGCAGGTTGACCTGTCGGGCTTGCACGGTCATTATCCCATTGACCTTTCCGCCACTCTGACAGCAACGGACGAGCACCGCACCTATGCTGAGCCACATGCAACAGCTTTTCCGCTGGCCCCATTTTTCGGGCGGCAAAAATCATACTACAGCGCATGTCTTTGCGCTGATTCTTCTGTGTCTGCTGGCATTGACCAATGTTGCTGGCGCTGCGCCTGCGGCCGAGCCTCTGCCCAATCCGCAGGGCAAGGTCGCCAAATGTTTTGACGGCGACACGTTAAAGCTCACTGATCGCCGCACAGTGCGCCTTGCGGGCATTGACGCCCCTGAAATGGACCGGGGCAAACATAAGCCCCAGTACTACGCCCGCGAAGCCTTTGACCAGCTTACCAAACTGGCTCAGGGCAAGGATGTGCGCCTGGTGGCCGTGGATGCCAAGGGCAAGGATCATTACGGCCGCGTGGTGGCCGATGTTATCCTGCCTGACGGGCACTCCCTGTCCGACACCATGGTTCGCAACGGCGCGGCCTTTGTGTATCCGCACAGCGACCTCAATCCCCATTTTCAGGAAAGGCTGCGCAAGCTCCAGCACGAAGCCATTGCCGCCCGGCGCGGCATGTGGGCGCATGTGCTCACCCTGCCCGCCGCCAAAAAGACCTATCTGGGCAATCGTGAATCCATGCGCTTTTTCCCCACTGACTGCGCGGAAGTACAGCACATAAAGCCCCGCAACCGCGTGTTTTTCGGCACGCTCATGGATGCCTTTATGGCTGGCTACGCCCCGGCGCGTCCCTGCAACTTCTGGCCGCAAGTAAAATGAACACCACTTCTCCCCTGCTTGAACAACAGGCTCTTGTCATATTTTCCGGAGGGCAGGATTCCGCCACTTGCCTCGCATGGGCGCTCAGCCGCTTCAAGCGGGTGTTGACGCTGGGTTTTGACTACGGGCAGCGTCACTCTGTGGAGCTTGACTGCCGCAAGCGCGTGCGCGAGGGCATTGCCGCCCTCAACCCGCAATGGGCGCAGCGCATGGGGCCGGATGCCCTGCTTAATCTCGATATTTTCCGCCAGCTTGCAGACACGGCTCTGACCTCTGACGCGCCAATAGAAGAGCACTGCGCCAACGGCCTGCCCAACACCTTTGTGCCGGGGCGCAACCTCATATTTATTCTGCACGCCGCTGCCTGGGCCTATGCCAAGGAAATCCGCCACATGGTGCTGGGCGTCTGCCAGAGCGATTACTCCGGCTATCCCGACTGCCGGGACGACAGCATCAAGGCCATGCAGGTTGCCATTAACAGTGGCATGGACACCAATTTTACGCTGCACACGCCGCTCATGTGGCGCAGCAAAAAAGACGCCTGGATGCTGGCCCGCAGCCTTGGCGGCGACGCGCTGGTGAACCTGATTGTGGAAGAAAGCCACACCTGCTACATGGGCCAGCGCGGTCAGCGCTACCCCTGGGGCTATGGATGCGGCGACTGCCCTGCCTGCCGCCTGCGCGCTGCGGGTTACGCAGCCTATGCCGAGGCGCAGGCTGCTTGCGCGCAAAACCCGCTAGAGGAACAGGCCTGATGTCCAAAAAACTGCTCAGCGCGGCTCAGGGTGTGGAAGCGGCCTGCATTCTGTTTCAGCTCAACAGCAAGACTGCCGACATCATCAATATGGCCAGCGGCGCTCAGATGCCCGATGAATATCTGTCAGGCCTCGGTGCGGATATGTTCTGCGCGGAGTGGCGGGCCTTTGTGCACGCGGTGGTTACGGCCGCCATCATGCACCACGCGCCCAATACCGTATTTTTGGCCTATCTGCGCCAGACGGGCAACCTGCTGGCCGCAGCCAGCAATAATTTTGACAGCGCGGACGAAAAAGCGGTCAACGCTGCCCTCAACGCCTTTGTGGACGGCCCCTTTGCCGAATACATGCCCCTGCTTGCGCAGGAACAGCAGGTTCGCTGCCCGGAACTGTTCTGTCAGCGCCTTGCGGTGCAGGCCGCCAACCTGCGCGGTCAGGCCACCCCGCCGGACGATCACGCCAAGGCCCGCCTCGCTGCTGTTATGGCCCTGATTATCAGCGCAGTGTGGGACAAGCTGGAGCAATACGATATTCAGCCAGACTAGAACGCGTAGGGCGGAATACTTCCATTCTGATCCAGCAAGCATAGGACGCACTGCCGCAAATTAGTTTTTCTCCCACACAATACAAAACTGCCGGGATTTTGATGCATCAAAATCCCGGCAGTTTTATTTTCAAGAACTTCTATTGCCCTATTACTTTCCCAAAAGTTCCAGCATGGCCTCGGCAATATTGTTGGTGCGCAGGCCCACAAGTTCGCGCAGACGCAACTGGCTGCCGTGCTCCACAAAATGGTCGGGCAGACCAAGGCGTTTGATGCGCTGGCCGCGCATGAGGCCACGGTCATTCCAGAATTCCAGCACTGCGGATGAAAAACCGCCAGCCAACACGCCTTCTTCCACCATAAGAATACGGTCAAAGTTTTGGGCGATTTCGGCCAGTTGTTCTTCCGGCAAGGGTTTGATCCAGACCGGGTCGAACACAAGGGGCTTCACACCTGTTTGCCGCTCCACCATGGCCGCAGCTTCCAGCGCAGGATGCGCGCGGTTGCCCACGGCTATCACCGCAAGGCCTTCGCCCTGTTGCAGCACTTCGCCCCGGCCGGGGGTCAACAGCCGCGGCGCGCCGTCAGGGGCAACGCCAAAGGCGCTGCCGCGCGGATACCGCAGGGCGCACGGGCCGGGATGGCACAAAGCCGTGTGCAGGCTATGACGCAGCAAATTTTCATCGCGCGGGGCCAGCATGGCGATGTTGGGAATGTGCCGCAGATAAGCGATATCAAAAGCGCCATGGTGAGTCGCGCCATCTTCACCCACAAGGCCTGCGCGGTCTACGCAGAAGGTAACGGGCAGGTTTTGCAGACATACATCGTGCACAACCTGATCGTACGAGCGCTGCAAAAAGGTGGAATACACGGCCAGCGCGGGCCGATAACCCTGACTGGCAAGGCCCGCTGCAAAGGTCACGGCGTGCTGCTCGCAAATGCCCACATCCACAAATCGGTCGGGGAAGCGCGCGCGGAACTTGTCCGTGCCTGTGCCTTCGGGCATGGCCGCCGTGATGGCAATGATCTTGTCGTTATGCTCGGCAAGCTCGGTCAGCGTATTGCTGAACACCGTGGTGAACGAGGGCAGCTTGGCTGTGGAAGCCACAGGCTGCCCGGTTTCGGGCGTGAACAGGCCGATGCCGTGGTACAGTGTGGGATTTTTCTCCGCCGGGCCGTAACCCTTGCCCTTCTGGGTGCGCACGTGCAGCAGCACCGGGCCGTCCTCAATGGCGGCGGCCATTTCCAGATGGCGGCGCAGGCTTGTGATGTCGTGCCCGTCCACCGGGCCGATGTAGTTGAAGCGAAACGCCTCAAACAGCATGCCCGGCGTAAAGAACGACTTGAAGCTCCATTCACCGCGCATGGCGTATACGGCCAGCTTTTGGCCGATGCGCGGAATGGAGCGCAGGAAATTAAGCACTTCCTTGCGGGTTTGCCGCACCCAGCGCTGCGAAAGCGTGCGGCTCAAAAACAGCGAAAGCGCGCCCACATTGGGCGAAATGGACATTTCATTGTCGTTGAGCACCACAATGAGCCGCCGCCCCATGTGCCCGGCAAGGTTCAGGCCCTCAAAGGCCTCGCCCGCCGTCAGCGAGCCATCGCCGATAACGGCCAGCACGTGATGCTTGAGACAGGAAAGATCGCGGGCCAAAGCCATGCCCAGAGCCGCAGAAATGGACGTGGAAGAATGCCCCACGCCAAAATGGTCGTACGGGCTTTCTGCCATACGCGGAAAGCCAGAAATGCCGCCAAAAGACCGCAGGGTGTGAAAATTCTTGGCGCGCCCGGTCAGCAATTTGTAGGCGTAGGCCTGATGCCCCACGTCCCAGATGAGCTTGTCGTGTTCCACATTAAAGGTCGCCAGCAGGGCCAGCGTCAGCTCAACCACGCCCAGAGAGGGCGCAAGATGCCCGCCGTTGCGGGAGACGGTTTCAATGATGCGGCTGCGCACCTCGCCAGCCAGTTGGGCAAGCTGCGCGTCAGAAAATTTGTTCAGTTGCGCCGGGCTGCTCACAGCATCCAGCAATGGGCTTTCTGTGGTGTCCATTTAGGCCGCCCTCGTTACCGTGTAGTCGGCCAATGCCCGCAGAAAATCCGCTTCCTGCCCGTCAAACGGGGCCAGCGCGGCCTGCGCGGCCTGAGCCTGCGCGCGCGCCAGTTCCCGGCTTTTTTCAAGCCCCAGCAGGGCGGGATAGGTGCTCTTGCCCTGCTCCTCGTCGCTGCCCGCAGGTTTGCCCAGAGTTTCAGTGTCGGAAACCACATCAAGGATGTCGTCCGCAATCTGAAATGCCACGCCAAGCGCAGCGCCGTAGGCGGCAATGGCCTCGCGCGCGGGCGTTTCCGCACCGGCAAGAATGGCCCCGCATACGCATGATGCCCGCAGCAGCGCCCCAGTTTTCATGGCGTGCACGGCGCGCATCTGCTCAAGCGTGATGGAAGACGCGCCCGTATAGATCATGTCCCATTCCTGCCCGCCCACCATGCCGGAAGACCCCGCCGCAAACGAAAGCTCGGCAACGGCGTCCAGCACACGATCAGGGGATTCCGCAGTGCGGCACATGACCATGAATGCGTCCGTCAGCAGGCCATCGCCCGCCAGTATGGCCGTGGCTTCATCAAAAGCTTTGTGGTTCGAGGGCTTGCCCCGGCGCAGATCATCGTTATCCATGGCGGGGAGGTCGTCATGGATGAGCGAATAGGTGTGGATCATCTCGATAGCGGCAGCAAAGGGCATGCTGCGCTGGGGCGAAAGACCGCACAGGGCGGCAGTGCTCAGGCACAAAACAGGGCGCAAACGCTTGCCCCCGGCTTGCAGGCTGTACAGCATGGAATCCTTGAGCCTCTGCGGCACATCGCGGCCGTCAAGACAGGTGGCCAGATAGGCTTCCACATCCTTGCCCCGCGCGTGCAGCAGGGCCTTCATGTCAGCAACGCTCATCATCGCCTATTCCGCCTCCTCTTCTGCGTTCAGCCCGCTTGCCGCCACAGGGCGTGACTCAAGGGGACGAGCCTGACCATCCTGCCAGATTTCAAGCTCGTGCCGGGCTTTGTCGAGCTGCTCGCGGCAATAGCGCGAGCACGCCGCTCCTTCCTTATACAGGGCCATGCCCTTTTCCAGGGGCAGGTCGCCGCTTTCAAGCGCCGCCACGATCTCCTGAAGCCGGGCCATCTTTTTTTCAAAAGTATTGTCTGTCTTGGCGCTCATGGATTGTTTCCCCTGGCGTTCCCGGTTGTCAAAAAGGGCTGCGGGTCAACCGACTCGCCCTGAACCAGAAGCGAAAGATGCAGATGCGGCCCGGTAACGCGACCCGTGGCCCCTACCAGCCCGATAACCTGCCCCTTGCGCACCCGATCGCCATTTTGCACCAGTATTTCAGAGAGGTGCAGATACGCGGTGAACACCCCTTCGCCGTGATTGATGTACACTACATTACCAGAGAAGTACAAATTCCCCGTAAGGCCCACCTGACCATCGGCGCAGGCAAGCACAGGCTGCCCCTGCTGGCCGCGCAGATCAAGGCCCTTGTGCACCCCGCGCGGCTGCCCGTTGAACACGCGTTTGAGGCCGTACAGGCTTGAAACATCGCCGGGCACAGGCCGCACAAAGGGCAGCACCCAGAAGCGTTCGGGCAGACGCTGGGCCAGGGCCTGGCGCACAAGTTCCCTGTCGGCCTTGATGCGCGCCATTTCCGCCGCCGGGGGATCAACGTATTTTTTATCAACGTTCAGTTTCTGCACCGGGCGGTCTTTGTCAAAAAAAGCGATCTTGCGCACTACTGCGGGGGCATCCTTGCCGTTGCCCGTGGAGACGGCAAGATCACGCGCGGATTCCTTTTCTTCCAGCGGCACGGGCAGCAACATGACGGCCTGCCAGCGCGTTGCAGCGCCCGCAGCGGTATTGGCGCTCACCTGCTCCGCCCTGGCCTCGTAGGTTTTGCCCAGCCAGCGGAACGTAAAGGACTTTGCGGGCGCGTCGCTCACCGCCAGAGCGGGAAAGGCATCCCCCCTGGCTACGGATTCAGGCGCGTCAAGCGCGAGGGCTGGCGTGGGGGATGGCGCAGCCAGAACGGCTGTAGGAACAAAAATAAAAGCCCCCGCCAACAGAACCACGAGCATGCGCGTGAGCACAGACATCAGCTATTCCGTCCTTGTTTTTTGGCAACCGGCAACGCGCCTGTATCAGAGTCGGGCGAAGCGTCTGGCGCAACGTCTGGCAGCACCTTGTTGACCACGGCGGCAAGGCTGCCATCCGCCAGCCGCACCGTGATGGCGCTGCCCGCAGGAGCCTCCGTCACCGTGCGCAGCAGGCCGCCATCCGCACCATGCACAAGGGCATAGCCGCGCCTGAGGGGCGCGAGGGGGTTGGCGGCTGCCAGAGCAAATTCGCATTTATCCAGTTCGCGCCCGGTGCGGGCAAGCATTTCCTGCCCTGCCGCCTGCAAGCGCTGCCGCGCGGCATCATACCGTTGTTCCTGCGCGGCCAGCATGCGCGGCATGGCCGCAGCCAGACTGGCGGAAAGAGCCTCTACCCTGCTGCCCAGCACATCCAGCCGCGAAGGGCTGAAGGCGTTCTGCAGGGCGCGCTCAAGCCTGTCGCGCCGGGCCTCTGTGGTGTCGAGCCACTGGCGCGCGGCCCTGTGCAAGGAACGGTGCAGACCGTCAAGCTGCTCCGCCAGGCGGGCCTGATGCCGCATGGGCGAAAACCAGCGCAGGGCGTTTTCAAACTGCGCGAGGCTCTGTCCCGCTGTTTCCAGCCGCCGCCGCGCCGCCCGCACAAGGGCCGCCTCCGCCTCGTCAACCTTTTGCATCAGCTCGGCCCGCGCGGGCCAGAGCAGTTGCGCCGCATGCGAGGGCGTTGCCGCGCGCAGGTCTGCCGTCATGTCGGCAAGGGTAACGTCCACCTCATGCCCGATGCCCGCCAGCACCGGCAGGCGCGACTCAAACACTGCCTCGGCCACGGCTTCTTCATTAAAGGCCCACAAATCTTCCAGCGAGCCCCCGCCGCGCACCAGCACAACGGCCTGCGCCCAGCCCTGCGCATTGGCCTCGTGCAGGGCCCGTACAATGGAGGGGGCAGCATCCGCCCCCTGCACCAGGGCCGGGAACAGACGAATGCGCGCCCCGCTGCCCCGGCTGGCCGCAAGCTCCATAAAATCATGGATAGCCGCGCCCGTTGGGGAGGTGATAAGGGCCACGCGCTGCGGATCATACGGCAGGGGCCGTTTGCGCTCTTGGCTGAAATAGCCCAGAGCCGCCAGCTTGCGCTTGCTGGCCTCAAAGGCCTGCGCAAGCAACCCCTCGCCCGCTGGCTGCACCAGCTCCACGGCAAGCTGATACTGGCCGCGCGGCGCATACAGGGTGATGCGCCCTGCGCACAGCACATCCAGCCCGTTGCGCAAAAGCTCCAGCGGCGAAGGACGCGGCGCGTCAAAAACCTCGCCTGTCAACGGATCAAAACCCTGACTGTTCTGCCGCTGCATGTGCCTGAACCACACGCACTGCAACTGCGCATCGGCATCCTTGAGGGTAAAATAGACGTGCCCGGAGCCGGGACGGGTCAGGTTGGTCACCTCGCCCCGCACCCAGACAAAGGGGAAACGTCCCTCAAGGGTTTTGCGCAGCTGTTCCGTGAGTTCACGGACAGACAGTATGGCTTCCTGCATGGTGCTCCGCGTGCGGCTATCTATCTGAAAAAAAGCTTTTTTGTCGTAAAAGGGGCACTGACAGTGCCCCTTTTACATTACCTCAACCTATAAAAACCCTCAGACCGTTGCGTGAGAGGCATTACCCCTAGGCCTGCTGCTGCGCCCACCCCTCGCGAACCTTGGCGGCCCAGTCAGAAAAAGCTTCAGCCATTGCATCGGCGGGCAGTTCGCCCTTTTCGCCGCTGCGGCGATCCTTACATTCCACAATGCCCTTGGCCAGACCCTTGCCGCCCACCACGAGCTGCATGGGAATACCCAACAAATCCGCATCCTTGAACTTGACGCCGGGGCGTTCGTCACGGTCGTCCATGAGTACATCCACGCCCATATCCTTGAGCATGGCGTAAATCTGCTCGACCTTGGCGTTGACCTCTTCATTGCGCGGGTCAAGGTTCAGCAGGATGCAGTCGTAAGGAGCCAGCGGCGGCGGGAACACAATGCCGTGCTCGTCGTTGTTCTGCTCGATAGCGGCTGCGGCCACGCGGGAAACGCCGATGCCGTAACAGCCCATGATCATGATCTGTTCCTTGCCGTTTTCGTCAAGGAAGGCGGCATGCATGGCATCGCTATATTTGCGGCCAAGCATGAACACGTGGCCCACTTCGATGCCGCGCGTAAGCTCAATGCGGCCACCGCAGCGGGGGCATGTGTCTTCGGGCGTGATGGCGCGCAGGTCGGCCCAGGCGGTCACCGTGGCGTCGCGCTTGAGGTCAACGTGCACAAGGTGGGCATCGCCGGCGTTGGCGCCTACCACGTAATCTGTGGCGCCTTGCAGTTCTGCATCGGCGTAGACCGGGATTTCCAGCCCCACAGGCCCGGCAAAGCCCACAGGAGCCTTGGTGATCTGCTGCACGGTGGCGGCGTCAGCCATGACCACATCCTGCGCGTTGAGCAGGTTCTTGAGCTTGATGTCGTTCACTTCGCGGTCGCCGCGCACCAGCACGGCCACGGGCTTGCCGTCCACCTTGAAGAGCATGGTCTTGACCACGGAGGAGGCGGGCACCCCCAGCAGGGCCGCCACTTCTTCCACCGTGTGGGCATTGGGGGTGGCAACCTTCTCTGCCGGAGCGCAGGTCTCCGTGCAGGGCTTGCCGTTCCAGACTACCTCGGCGCGCTCCACGTTGGCCGCGTAGTCGCAGTGATGGCAGAAGGCGATGGTGTCTTCGCCCGTTTCAGCCAGCACCATGAATTCGTGCGAGAAGTTGCCGCCGATGGAGCCGGAGTCGGCCTCCACAGGGCGAAACTTGAGGCCAAGGCGCTGGAAAATACGCTTGTAGGCCGCGTGACAGGCCCAGTAGTTCTGCTGCGCGCCTTCTTCCGTGGCGTCAAAGGAATAGCCGTCCTTCATGATAAATTCGCGCCCGCGCATAAGGCCGAAACGGGGGCGGATTTCATCGCGGAACTTGGTCTGAATCTGGTACAGACGCACGGGAAGCTGACGGTAGGAGCGCACTTCGCCGCGCACGAGGTCGGTGATGACTTCTTCGTGCGTGGGGCCAAGGCAGTATTCGCGCTCGTTGCGATCCTTGAAGCGCAGAAGTTCCTTGCCGTAATGCTCCCAGCGGCCCGATTCTTTCCACAGGTCGGCGGGCTGCACCATGGGCATGAGCAGTTCTTCAAAGTAGGCGACGGCCATTTCTTCGCGCACGACGCGGCTTATTTTTTCAATCACCTTCAGGCCCAGCGGCAGATAGGTGTACATGCCCGAAGTAAGCCTGCGCACCATACCGGCGCGCAGCAAAAGCTTGTGGCTGATTACCTCGGCATCCGCCGGAGATTCCTTGAGGGTGGGAATATAGCAGTTGCTGAAACGCATTACTGTGATTCCTTTTCGTTGAGCAGTTGTTGCAGTTCTTCCATAAAAGCCGCCAGCAGGGCCTCCTGCCCTTTGACCGAGCGGATGACCTCGCCCTTGCGAAATATGATGCCCTTGTCGCGCCCGCCCGCAACACCCAGATCGGCCTCGCGGGCCTCGCCCGGCCCGTTGACCACGCAGCCCATGACCGCAACCTTGATGTCGGCCTTGGAGGTGGCCAAGCGGTCTTCCACCGCGCGTGCCAGCGAAAACAGGTCAATCTCCGTGCGCCCGCAGGTGGGGCACGAGATGATTTCCGGCCCGCGGGAGCGCAGGCCAAGGGCGCGCAGTATTTCCCACGCCACGGTTACTTCTTCCACCGGGTCGGCGGTGAGCGAAACGCGCAGGGTGTCGCCAATGCCCTCGTGCAGCAGGATACCAAGCCCCACGGCAGATTTTACCGTGCCGCGCATGAGGCCCCCGGCCTCGGTAACGCCGATGTGCAGGGGGTAGTCGCAAGCTTCGGCAAGCTTGCGGTAGGAGGCAATGGTATCAAGCACAGAGGAGGACTTGAGCGAAATTTTGGTATCGTAAAAACCGCGCGCCTCAAGCATGCGCACATGGGTGAGAGCGCTTTCCACCAGCGCCTCGGGGCAGGGGCCGCCGTACTGCTGGAGCAGGCGCTTTTCCACCGAGCCGGAGTTGACCCCAACGCGAATGACCGCCCCGTGGGCCTTGGCGGCATCCACCACGCGGTCCACGTGTTCCTTGGGGCCGATATTGCCGGGGTTGATGCGCAGGCCTTCAAGCCCGGCCTCCAGCGAGGCCACGGCAAGACGGTAATCAAAATGTATGTCCGCAATGAGCGGCAGGCGCGTACCCGCGCGGATGGCGGGCAGGGCCGCAACGGCAGCCTCGTCCGGCACAGCCACGCGCACGGCCTCGCAGCCGCGCGCCTCAAGCCGCGCAATCTGCGCAAGCGTTGCCTCGGCATCGCGGGTATCGGTATTGGTCATGCTCTGCACCATCACGGGTGCGCCGCCGCCAATAGAAAGCCCGCCCAGACGGATGGCGCGGGTCGTGTGCTTTTGCATGCTTCCCTCACAAAAACAAGTGGAGCCACGGCGCAAAGCCACGGCACTCCGTAAACGAGTCTTCTATGCTATTTCCCCCTGCAAGCCAAGTGCGCGCAGCACGGGCCGCCCTGCGGGCTTTGCGGCAAGGCTTGCCGCATGCACCGTGATTCTGAACCGCATAAACCCCATTTGGACAGCCTGAGAGTAAGCGACCGTGGGGCAAATGCGCTATCTGGAACGTGTCTTGCAAAGTTTAAAAAAAAGGTCGCAGGCTGACGTTTTTTCCGTCAGCACTCAAGTTGACGGTCATTGTGACGATAAGACTATGGTAAGAGCAGTTCCGCCGGGCTGTGGGCAATAGCCCCGGCAAAAGAGGAATTATCCCGCCAGGGATCCATCGGGATCAAGGCGCGAGGGGCTGCATCAGAGCAATTTCACTCGGGGTTTGTATGCATATAATGCCGCGTCTTCTTATGCTTTGCGCACTTTTGCTGCCGCTCTTTTCCGGCTGCGCCAAAAGTGGGCCTTCCGCGCTTTCGCCCGGCTATACGGACGCCGTGGAGCTGAAGCTCAAAAGCCGCGAACTGGCCGAGCAGATGCTTGCCACCATGCCCAACGACGCCATTCAGGGCTTTGTGGCCATGCCCACGGCCTTTGTGAACCAGAACAATACCTCGCAAAGCTCGCCCATGGGCAGGCTGATGGCTGAATCGCTGTTTTATGAATTCAACCAGCGCGGCTTTCCCACGCGTGAATACAGGCTGAACGGGGCCATCAACGTTCAGGGCGGGCGCGATGACCTTGCCCTTGCCGCCAACCAGATGGTTTCAACCACCGGGCAAAAATGGGCCGCCCTTGTTGTGGGCACCTATTATGTGGACAAGGACGCAACCTTTATCAACGCCCGGCTGGTGCGCGCCAGCGATGGCCTTGTGATGCGCACGGGCCAGCTTGTGCTGGTGAATACCCCCATTGTGACGCGCATGGCCGAGGCCGATGTGCCACCGCCGGTAAAGGCCACGGCCAGCAGCGCCCCAGCCAAACCGGCCCCAACTTCGCTCTATACGCCTGCCAGCAGCATCAGCAGCGGCACGCTTGTAATCAAACAAGGCCGGTAATGCCGGAATTGCCATGAAAAAAACGTTGAACAACATCTGCGCACTTTGCCTTATGGCCTCATGCGCCCTGCCCCTTGCGGCACTGCCAGCCAGCGCACTGGCCGACAGCATGTCGTCCTACAGCGGGCAGGCCAATGATGCCCAGGCAAAGCGCGAGGCAAAGGAACGGGCCAACTATCTTTCTGATGCCAACGAGCACAGCCTGGTCTATCTCGGTCAGGCCCGTCAGTTCCGCGAACAGGGGCGCTATGAGCTTGCGCGGCAGCGCTATCTTCAGGCCCTTTCCATCTGTGCCGATGACCAGACCCTTGGTATCATAAAAAGAGAACTGAACGGCGTTGAACTGCTTTTGCGCACCATGCGCTGAGGATCACCATGAACCGCTTTTTCATTACCATTCTTGTGCTTGCGGCCCTGCTCTTTCCGCTCACGGCGGCGGCAGCCGGAAACGTGCCCACTGCTGCCGTAAGCATTGCCAAGCAGCTTGACGAACAGATCATGATGCGCTTTTCGGGCGACAGCCAGGACATGAGCCGCAAAGACCGTGAAGCTCTGGCCCGCGCCCGCATCATGATCATGGGCACCACCCCGGTCAACATCAACAATCTGGACGAAGCCTCGCCCTTGGCGCGCCAGATGACGGAAGAAATCTCCCGCTGGCTCATCAATGCAGGCTACCGCTTTCAGGAACTGCGCAAGGGGCGCGACATCCGCTTTGACAAGCTCAAAGGCGAATTTATCCTGACGCGCGACGTGCGCCAGCTTGCCAGCCCCAGCGGCACCAGTCAGGCCATACTGGCGGGCACCTATGTGACTACCAGCGAACAGGTGCGCTTCAGCATCCGGCTTATCCACACCTCAAGCAATGAGGTTCTGGCCATGGGCACGGCCACTGTACCCATTACGGACGACCTGCGGCCCCTCGTGCGCGAGGCCCGGCCCGGCGACGGGCTTGCGCCCTCGGTGAGCACACGGCTTCAGTAGCGTCCTTGCCTCATACGCGCTTTGCGTCTATAACATGCCCGCGCCTGTCTGCTTGACGGCGCGGGTTGCCTTTGGGGCTGCCGCTGTTTTCAACAATTCCGCCGTGCCCACAGGGGCAATAGCGTAAACGATCCGTGAACCCGGGCCGCTGATTTTGCTGGCGGCCAATCCCGCGCGGGCACGCCGCCCACTGCGGGCTATACGCCTTTTTGCGCGCAGCAAGGAGACAACATGTCGCTCAGTATTGGTATTGTGGGCCTGCCCAACGTTGGCAAATCCACCCTTTTCAACGCCCTGACAAAAGCCCAGAACGCTCAGGCCGCCAACTACCCCTTCTGCACCATCGAACCCAACAAGGCCACGGTGGCGGTGCCGGACAAGCGGGTGGACGCCCTGACAGCCAAGGCCAAGCCCAAGAAGACCATTTACGCCAGTGTGGATTTTATCGACATTGCAGGTCTGGTACGCGGCGCAAGCAAGGGTGAAGGGCTGGGCAACCAGTTTTTGGGCAACATTCGCGAATGCGCGGCCATTGTGCATGTGGTGCGCTGCTTTGAGGATGAAAATATCACCCACGTGGACGGCGGCGTTGATCCCTTGCGGGATGTGGACACCATTGAAACCGAACTGCTGCTGGCCGACCTGCAAAGCGTTGAAAAGCGCTTGGACAAGCTGCAAAAGCTTGCCAAGTTTGACAAAAACGCCAAGGCATCCGCAGAAATCATGCAGACCCTGCTGGCCCAGCTCAACGACGGCAAGCCCGCGCGGGGATTTGACCTGCCTGATAACGAGAGCTTTTTGACCACATGGCGCGAACTTGGCCTGCTCACGGCCAAGCCCGTTATTTACTGCGCCAATGTGGATGAAGCCGCCGTTGCCGAGGGCAATGAATTTTCCGCCAAACTTGAAGCCTTTGCCAAGGAACGCCAGTCCGGCTTTGCGCGCATTTGCGCCAAGCTTGAAGAAGAACTGCAAGGCCTGCCCGATGAGGAACAGGCGGAACTGCTCTCCTCCTACGGCATTGATGAAAGCGGCCTTGTACGCATCATCCACACCGGCTACGCCACCCTTGGCCTTTACAGCTACTTTACCGCCGGGCCGGACGAAGTCCGCGCCTGGACCATCCACAAGGGCTGGAAGGCCCCGCAGGCCGCTGGCGTCATCCATACAGACTTTGAGCGCGGCTTTATCCGGGCCGAAGTAATCTCTTACGCCGACTACATGAGCCACGAAAGCGAAGCTGCTTGCCGCGCTGATGGCGTCTTGCGCGTGGAAGGCAAGGAATATGTGGTCAACGACGGCGATGTCATGCATTTCCTGTTCAACGTGTAGGGGCTGTTTCTAAATAATTCTTTTGGCCGATCACTGCGTCATCCAACATTTTTTACTCCAGTCATGGACAGAAGAGTCCACTCCTGTCGTAAAAAATACTGTTTTCCTTGTCCTCGGCGCAAAATCTTTTATTTAGAAACAGCCCCTAGAGCAGATTAACTTTGAAATACTTCTCATTTCAAAGTGTTCATTATATAATGCCAAAAGGCTCTGTTCCACAGGAACAGAGCCTTTTTTATGACAAAAGCCGCCCGGAGCATCGGCTCCGGGCGGCTTCAACCATTTCAAACTATCTACTGAGCATTTTTACAAGGGGCTGTTAACACCAGGAGTAATTTTGCTCCCTGACGCAGGCAAGGGGCAAAAGGGTCATCGTGTTAACAGGCTCTAGTCGGCGCGGCGGCCAATGCAGAAATACGCAAACCCGCGCTGCGCCATGAAGTTGGGCGAGTACAGGTTGCGGCCGTCAAACAGCAGGGGGGCGGTCAGCAGGCCCTTGATCTTGTCAAAATCGGGGTTGCGGAACTGGTTCCATTCCGTAACCACCAGCAGGCCCTGAGCGCCTTCGCACGCGCCGTACTGGCTGTCCACAATTTCAACAAGCTTATTATCTTTAAAGATTTCGCGGGCATTATCGGCGGCAACCGGGTCAAAGGCGCGAACCTTCATACCAGCGGCGGTAAGCTCATTGACAATGCTGATGGCAGCGGCTTCGCGCATGTCGTCGGTATTGGCCTTGAAGGCCAGCCCCCACAGCGCAAGGGTTTTGCCCTTCACGCCGCCCTGGGGAGCAAAATATTCCATGATGCGGCCAGCCATGTGCTTTTTCTGGCGGGCGTTGACGTCTTCCACAGCGTTGAGCAGCTTGGGTTCCACGCCAGCCTTTTCAGCGGTGTGGATGAGCGCCTTCACGTCCTTGGGGAAGCACGAACCGCCGTAACCCACGCCGGGGTAGATGAACTGGTAGCCAATGCGGGTGTCGGAGCCGATGCCGGTGCGCACGTCGCGCACGTCCGCGCCCACTTTTTCGCAAATGGTGGCGATTTCGTTGATAAAGGAAATCTTGGTGGCAAGCATGCAGTTAGCAGCATACTTGGTCATTTCTGCGCTGCGCACGCCCATGACGATGATCTTGTCGCGGGTGCGGGCAAAGGGCGAATACAGTTCGCGCATCAGCGAAGCGGCGCGTTCGGAATCCGTACCAAGCACAACGCGGTCGGGCTTCATGAAGTCGGAGATGGCGTCGCCTTCCTTGAGGAACTCGGGGTTGGAAACCACGTCCACCTTGTAGGACACGCCGCGCGCGGCAAGCTCTTTTTCCACGAGCGCGCGCACTTCGTCAGCGGTGCCCACGGGAACCGTGGACTTGTCCACAACCACGAGGTCGTTCTGCATGTGGCGGCCAATTTCGCCAGCCACCTGACGCACATAGCTCAGATCGCACGAACCGTCGGGCTGGGGCGGGGTGCCCACGCAGATAAAGGCGCAGTCGGCATCCGCAATGCCATCTTCAAGACGGGTAGTAAACTTGAGGCGGCCATCAGTGCGGCTGTGGCGAACCATGGGTTCAAGACCGGGTTCAAAAATATGCACGGAACCGGCATTGAGCTTTTCCACCACAGCCGGGTTAACATCCACGCAGGTCACGGTATTACCCATTTCAGCAAAGCACGCGGCGCTGACCAAGCCAACATAGCCGGTCCCGATAATGCACAACTTCATACAAAATTTCTCCGTACGTTCCCACAGCCAGCGCGCTTGACGTTACAGCGGGGAACGGGTCAGAATAGTTTAGGTTGAAAGGCAAGCAATACGCTAATTTTTTTTAATGGGCAACAGCCCTATTTGCAGTACATTTTGCCCGTACTGCATATGGTGGATAACTGATGATCGTAGGCATTGGGACTGACATTACGGAACTGGCACGTATCAAGGCAAGTTACGACAGGTTTGGAGAGCGCTTTTTGCAAAAGATCCTTACCCCCGATGAACTGAAACTCGTGCCGGAGAATCCCATTGCCTACATTTCCGGTCGGTTTGCCGCCAAAGAGGCTGCGGTCAAGGCGCTCGGCACTGGCTTTAACGAGGGGATTGGCCCTCACCATATTGAGGTGCTGCGCGGCCCTGCGGGGCAACCCCTGCTCCATTTGCACGGCCCTGCGCTTGCGCGGGCTGAGGCTCTGGGCATGCGTGCCGCCCACATTTCCATAAGTCATGACCGCAATGCCGCCGTGGCGGTTGTGGTGCTGGAGGCATAACATGCCCACCTCATTTGACGATCTGTTCCCTCCCCTGCCCCTGCCTGCTGAAATGCGCCAGTGGGATGCGGAAGCCCTGGCCCTTGGCCTGCCAGAAGAACTGCTGATGGAAAATGCCGCCAGAGCGGCCTTTGACGTCTTGCGCGAATACCAGTCACAGCTAACGGGGCTGCGCGTATGGCTGCTTATGGGCAGCGGCAACAACGGCGGCGATGCCGCATGCCTTGCGCGGCATTTGCTGGACGCGGGCGCGGAACCGCTGGTGCTGCACACGCGGCCTCTTGCCGCCTGCAAGGGGGCCTGCGGCAAACATGTGCGCATTGCCAGAGCCGCAGGCGTTGCCTTTGAACGCTGGCGCCCGGCGGTCTTCCAAAGGGCGGAGCTACCCCATATTCTTGTGGATGGTCTGTTGGGTACAGGTTTCAGCGGTCAACTGCGACCGGATGCGCTGGAACTTGTGCGTTCGGTCAATTCCCTGCAAAGTCGTCCCTTTGTGCTGGCGCTGGATATTCCTTCTGGCCTCGACGGACGCACCGGCCTGCCCATGCCGGAAGCAGTGCGCGCCACGGCCACAGTCAGCTTTGCGGCCGCAAAGCCGGGGCTGGCCCTGCCCGAAGCACGCCCCTGGACAGGCGCGCTGCACGTGCGCAGCATTGGCATTCCCCTTGCCGCACGGCGCAAGGCTCCCTGCTCTTTTTACGTTGCTGACGGGCATTGCCTCGCCCCACTTGCGGAGATTCAGCCCGGAGGCTTCAAAAACTCCTACGGGCATGTGCTGGTGGTTGGTGGCGCGCCCGGTCTTGGCGGAGCAGCGCATCTTGCTGCCCGTGCGGCCCTGCGCGCAGGTGCAGGCCTTGTAACCGCCGCCGCGCCCGGTGCTGGCATTGCGGATATCAAGAACGGCTGGCCCGAAATAATGACCCTGCCGCTGGGCGAGAGCGAACGCCAGTGGCCCGCCCGCCTGCCGCAAAATTTTGTGGAACTGGCCCAACGCTGCGCTGCCCTTGTGGTCGGCCCCGGCATGGGCCGGGGGCAGGACGCTGCGGCCTTTGTTGAAGCTCTTTTGGCACTGGACCACAGACCGCCCACGGTATTTGACGCCGATGCTCTGGTGCTGCTGGCCGGGCGACAAGGCCTGCTCGACCGCATAACCGCAGATGATATTCTGACGCCCCACCCCGGCGAAGCGGCAACCCTGTTGGGCTGTTCCGCAGCGGATGTTCAGGCCGACCGGCAAGGCGCGCTTGAGCGCCTGCGCGATCTCTGCCGTGGCGTGATTATTCTCAAAGGAGCGGCAAGCCTCATAGGGCAGGCTGATGCCCCAACACTGCTTTGCCCCTACGATGTGCCGCAGCTTGCGGTAGGAGGCTCGGGCGATGTGCTGGCGGGCTGCGCTGGCGGGCTGCTTGCCCGGCTGCTGCCCGGCATGCAGACCGCAAAAGAGCAAGCGCAAGTGCACAACAATACCGCAAATCAGACTTTAACCCCATCCCACATGCTGGCCGGGCAGGCAGCGGCCCTGCACGCCCTTGCGGGCAAAAGCATTGCCGAACAATGGCCCCTCAGGGGCAATACGCCCTCGGCAGTGGCGGATGCATTGCCGCAAACCCTCTCTGCCTGCATGGCAGCCAGTGAATCAAAGGACGACATCCTGCCATGGCCCAGATAATCCTGCACAATCTTTCTGATACCAACCGCCTAGGGCATATGCTTGCCGAGGCTGTCGCCACCTGCGGCATTGCGGCATTGTTGCTGCGTGGCCCGCTTGGCAGCGGCAAAACCACGCTTACCCGCGCCCTGGTGGAGGCCATGCCCGGCGGCGATCAGGCCGAGGTGGGCAGCCCTTCGTTCACGCTCTGCAACTATTACCCTACCCAACCGCCTGTCATACACAGCGATCTGTACCGCAGCCCCGGCAGTCTGCCTGATGAAATTGCCGAGGGTCTGGATAATCCGCAAATCCTGTCTGTGCTGGAATGGTCGGAATACCTGCCCGAGGCGGAAATGCCGCAAGATTATCTGGACATCTCAGTGCAACCGTGCGAAGAAAGTCGCCTACTGACGCTGCAAGCTCATGGCCCTATTGCCACTGAACTTTTGCGCCACCTGCGCCGAAATTGGCCCGTGGACAGTCCTGACCACGGGTAACCAGTTCCGGGGTGGGCTGACCTGTTGTACCCATCAAGGATTGAGGACAATGGATACAGGCATGAAAATTTTGGTCCAGAAATTTGGCGGCACTTCCGTTGCCAAGCTGGAGTGCATGAAGCAGGTGCGAGAGAAAGTGCTGGGAGGCCTTGCCAAGGGGTATAAGGTCATTGCGGTGCTTTCGGCTCGGGCTGGCGACACCAACAAGCTGCTTGCCCTTGCTGATGAATGGTCTTCCACGCCTGACCGCGCGGAAGTTGATTCGCTCGTTTCCACGGGCGAACAGGTTTCCATCAGCCTGTTCACCATGCTGCTCAAAGATGCGGGCATCCGCGCCCGCTCGCTGCTCGGCTGGCAGATTCCCATCACCACGGACAACGATTTTGGCCGTGCGCGCATTCGCTCCATCGACAGCAATTCCCTGCGCAAATACCTTAACGACTACGATGTGCTTGTGGTCGCCGGGTTTCAGGGTTGCACCGAAGATGGCCGCATCACCACGCTCGGACGCGGCGGTTCGGACACCTCGGCGGTGGCGCTGGCCGCTTCCCTCGGCTCTGTGGAATGCGACATTTACACCGACGTTGACGGTGTTTACACCACCGACCCCAACATCTGCTCCACGGCCCGCAAAATGGACCGCGTTGCCTATGAAGAAATGCTTGAAATGGCAAGCATGGGGGCCAAGGTGCTGCACATCCGTTCGGTAGAATTTGCCAAAAAATACAAGGTTCCCGTGCGCGTGCGCTCTACGTTCAGCGATGATCCAGGCACGCTTGTCACTCAGGAGGACTCCACCATGGAAGCCGTACTCGTTTCCGGCATTGCATATGACAAAGATCAGGCCCGCGTGACCCTGCGCGACCTTCCCGACGTGCCCGGTACGGCTGCGGCGGTGTTTGGCCCTCTTTCCGAAAAGGGCATTCTGGTCGATATGATCGTGCAGAACACCAGCCAGGACGGCCATACCGACATGACCTTCACCATCTCGCGCAAGGATCTCAAGCAGACCTTGCAGATGATGGAAGAAGTCGCCCAGAAGACTGGCGCGCGCGAAGTGCTGCACGATGTGAGCGTTGCCAAGGTTTCCGCCATCGGCGTGGGCATGCGCAACCATTCTGGAGTAGCAGCGCGGGCCTTTGCCGCACTGACTCAGGAAGGCATCAATATCCTTATGATCAGCACCTCTGAAATCAAGATCACCATCCTGATTCAGGAAAAATACGTTGAGCTTGCCGTGCGCATTCTGCACGACACCTTCGGGCTGGACTGGGATCTGGGCTAAAAGCCTGTCATACAGCTTACCGACATATTGAACAAAAAAACTCCCCGCTTGCGGGGAGTTTTTTTGTTGTCTGAGGCTCATGCCAGACCGTGGCGACAATCAGGCAAGGAGCAGTTGCCGCAGGGCGGGAACGTCTTCACACAACTTGTCCGCCCCGGCTTCTTCAAGCTCGCCGCGCGAACCGTAGCCATAGAGTACACCCACACCGTCCATACCCACAGCATGCGCGCCAAGAATGTCATATTTCCGGTCGCCCACCATCAGGCATTGCGCCATATCCGCAACACCGCAAAGGCCGCAGGCATGCCGCAGCACGGATGTTTTGCTGTTGCGCGGGCCGGTCAGCTCCGCTCCCGCCACATGGTCAAACAGGCTGGCAATGCCAAAATGCTCCAGAATACGCTGGGCAAAGGGTTCCGGCTTGGATGTAGCCAGCGACAACACCCGGCCCTGACGCCGCAGATCGGCCAGCATGTCTGCCACGCCGTCATAAAGCGCATTTTCAAATATACCCGTGACCGAATAATACTCACGGTATTTCTGCACGGCCAGATCAGCCTTGGCCGCATCGCCCCCAAAAAGCTTACCGAACGAATCCTTCAGCGGAGGGCCGATAAAATACAGCAGTTCATCGTCAGCGCGGGCAACATCAAAATACTTCAGGGCATGCTGCACAGAGCGGATGATGCCGGTTTTGGAGTCTGTCACCGTGCCGTCAAGATCAAAAAAAAGGTATTGCTTCACGAAGGGATTTCCTTGCTTCCGGTTTCAGGCGAAGGGCTACTCGCCGTTAAAGGGCGTATGCCGCCCAGTGCCGTCAACACCGAATTTGCTGTCCAGCGCCTTGTTGTCGCCCGGCGATGTAAAATAGCCGTTCATGGTGCGCTGCGGAACCCCCATGCCCAGCAGGGTACTCACAGAAACGAAATTGTAGCCTCTGCGGCGCAGTTCCGTCACAGTCTCGCGCAACAGTTGCGCCGAGCCCTTGGGCACCAGATTGGCGTGGAACAGCAGTATGGAACCCGGTTTGACCTGCGAGGCAACCAGATGGGCCTCGCGCCGCGCATGCTCGATATTGGTATTGTCCGCGCCGGATTCCGCCACCACATCCCACTGCACCACCTGCATGCCCAGCTTTGCCAGCGCCTGTAAAGACTGGTCGCTGCAACGCCCGTAAGGCAGACGGAACAGTGTAGGCACAGGCTGAATGACAGGCTCCGGGCGGCCCTGCGCCCTGGCTTCGCGCAAGGCCTCCTCGCGCAGCAGCTCATACTGGGCCTGCGTCCACAAAACCTGGGCGCGCAGGCCAGCCGGGGAAAGCAGGGCAAAATTGCCGTGCGACCACGCATGGTTGGCTATTTCAAACTGCGGCTCGGTCATGATTTGCAGCACCCGGCGGGAATGGGTGCGCATCCACTTGCCGCCCATAAAGAGCGTGGCCGGGATATGCTCGGCCCGCAAAAAACCGAGAATATCCATATCGCAGCCGGTAGTGACGGTATCCAGCTCGCAAAGATCAAAGGTAAGAGCAACCACCTTGGCCCCATCGGCCAGCGCAACCCGCCGGATGGTGCCCACCGCGTCAGGTCCGAGCGGTGGAAGCATCACTGAAGGTTCGCGTTTGGCGGGCGGGGTTGCATCGTTGCGCAAAGCCTTGCGGGCATCCTGCGCATCGGGCGCCCATGAGGGGGCTGGAGCAGACGAAGCAATAGCCGGGGCAGTAGATGCCGCATCTGCAGCAATCGACGCAACGCTTATGCCCGCTAAAATGCAAAACACGCCTGCCGAAACAGCAACAATACGCCGCAACCGCAAAACCAAGCTGACTGAGCTGAACATAGAGGGAAACTCCTGCGCCGCACTACGGCGTCAAACAGCAACTTTTGGGAACCATAGCATACAGATTGGTGCGCTGCACACATGGTGAGGCCTTTTTCTGCCAAGCAGGTCTATATCCTTTACACAATCGGCCCACAAGCGTGACGAGTGACATCGATACTCACCTGTAATCATAAGAATTAATTCCCAGCAAATTGCGTGTTGAATTTATTTTTCAAATATCGCATAATTTCAAAATCTATTTGCGGCGGCGTGTTGGCCTTGCGTGGGCATTACTGCGGGGTTTGCTATCTGCGAAGATCAAGGCAAAAACTTATATCCAGGCGATCAAGACCACATGTCCCACATCAAAATACCCGTTTCAACCCTACGCCCGGGGATGTATATTGTTGACCCCGGGATATCATGGCTGAAAGCCCCTCTGCTGTATATGCAGGAGGGAATTCTGGCGTCGGACGACGAAATCAACGGCATAATCCTTCAAGGATTTGCCGAAGCATACTACGACCCGGAACGCTCACGCGACGAAAATTCTGCAGCTCCCCAGCCAAATATTCCACTTGCCATAGAACTTCAGGCCGCCAACAGGATTTATGAAGACGCCTACGAGAATGTGAAAAACTTTCTCGAATCCGCCAGAGGCGGCGCGCTTGATCTTACCTTTGCGCGCCCGCTGGTGGGCGACATTATCAAAAGCCTTTCGCGCAACGTTGACGCGCTGGTGACGCTTTCTCTGCTCAAAAAAACAGACGAATACACCTACGCCCACAGCGTCAACGTAACCATTTTTGCCGTGGCCTTTGCCAATTTTCTGGGCATGCCCGACGACCGCCTGCACAACGTCGGGTTGGCCGGGCTGCTGCACGATTACGGCAAGGCGCTGATTCCCAACGAAATTCTCACCGCACCCCGCTCCCTGACGTTTCAGGAATTTGAGGTCATGCGGTCGCATGTGCTGCTTGGTGTTGAAAAAATCAAGCAGTTTTCAAGCGTTGAGCAAGAAGCCATTGAAGGCATTGCGCAGCACCACGAAAAGCACAACGGCACGGGCTACCCCAACCGGCTATCCGGCAAGCAGATTGGCGTTTTTGGCCGTATTCTTTCGCTCAGCGACGTGTATGACGCCCTTTCGTCCAAGCGTGTTTACAAAGGGGCATTGGCCCCCAACAAGGCGCTGGGCATGATGTACAAAATGCGTGGTCAGGCATGGGCACCCGGCTATGTGGAACGCTTCATCAAAATGGTGGGCATTTTCCCCGTGGGTACTGCTGTGGAGCTTTCAAACGAGCACCAGGGCATTGTGTGCCGCTCCAACCCCAATTTTCCCGCCCAACCCTGCGTTCTTGTGGCGCGAGACCCTGACGGACGCACCATTCAGCCGCAGTTTGTTGACCTCACGCGCTACATTGGCCTGCGCATCACGCGCTCGCTATCTGCTGCCGAATCCGCTCATTTTGACATACCATTGTTACTGGGCGGCCCTGCGTAGGTCAGATTACTGGTCGTGCAGACAAACACTTTTTAGCCGCTCAGCCAGCAACCCCCGGCATTTTCTGCTACAAATACGCAATGTTCACATTTCTTTCACACATCCGGGCTTGCCCGCAGGTGCTGTAAACGCTATACACCGGGCAAGGGATAAACCTGCTATTTCAGTATGTTCACCATCTGGGATGCGGCAACGCCCTGCCCCGAAATTTGAAATGTCAAAACGCATCAGGCTTAAGGATAATTTTCATGCGCAGAGTTGATGTTTTGATTGGTGCCCTCAGCCAGTTGACTGGCCGTGATGAGGAAGCTGTGGCCCAGACCTTTGAAGCCATTATTTCCAGCAATCCGGATAAAGGCAAAGACCTGCTTGCGGAAATTACCTTCAGCGAGGCTTCGGCCATGCGCGAAAGGCTCCTCAAGGACGGCCCCGATGTGCTGGCCCGCCTTGTGAACAGAATCAGCGACTGAAAACCGCCCCAAGCATTCTGCCAAGGGCGGTCAGGTTGACATCAAACCCCGTCTTCCGGCGGTATGCTGTTCAAACGGTTGGTTACAGCACCTGCGTTGTACAGGACTTGCCAGATTGACCCTGCGTGCTGTCGCAAGGCTACCAGCAGGCTTGCGGCGTCAGGGTCTCAATGAGCTTCCACTGGGCAGCAAAGGCCTTTTGCGAGCTGCGCGATTCTGCATAGCAGCGGGCCTCGCGCTTCATGGCAAACAGCATGGCCTCATCGCTTGCCAGAGCCACCATGGCCGAGGCATAGGCCTCTGCCGTTTCCTGCCGCACCACTATGCCGCTTTTATCCGGCACCACGTTCTCTCTGGGGCCGCCCTGTCCGCTCACCACCACTGCCAGCCCCGCGGCCTGCGCTTCCAGCACAACCTTTCCATATGTATCTGTGGTTGAGGGGAAAACAAAGATGTCGGCTTCTTCATAGGCCTGCACAAGCGCTGCCCCGCTCAGATAGCCCGTAAAGGTCACGGGCATGTCCGCAGCCTGCACCTGAAGTTCCCCAGCCTGCGGGCCGTCGCCCACAATGGTCAGCTGCGCGCCGGGGATATGCCCAAGCACCATCCGGAAGGCATCCACAAGACGGCTGACGCTTTTTTCTCTGGAGAGCCGCCCCACATACAAAAAACGTGTACCCTGAGCGCTCTCCCGCCCGCTGTTGCGCCAGGCTGGCGTATAGCGCGAGGCGTCCACCCCACGGGGATAGAGGCGGATTTTTTCCTCTGGCAAACCGTGGGCGATCAGTTCCTTCATGGTGGCAGCCGAGGGCGCAAAAACCACATCCATCTGGTTATAGTACCAGTACACATACCGCCAGGTGGCTTCTTCCAGCGATGTGTCGCCCGTCAGCTCCAGAATATACTGCGGAAATGCCGTGTGATAGGTGGCATGGATGGGCAGCTTGAGCATTTTTGCCGTCAGCAGGGCCGCAAGCCCCATTGGGCCGGGCGTTGCGGAATGCAGCAGGGTATAGCCGCTTTCATAGCAGTGCTGCACAATTTTAAGCGCTGGCGGATAGTGCAGCGTCAGCTCTGGATACTCAGGAATGGAAAAACTGCCCGTGGGGCTGAAATTTATGGGGCCAAGGCCGTCGGTGTGGCTGCCTTCCACATTTTCTGGCCGAACGCAGGTCAGGATATCCATTTTCTTGCCCTGCTCACGCGCCAAAGGCAGCATGGATTGCAGTGTTTTGGCAACGCCGTTCACTTCAAGATAGGTATCCGTAAAATGGGCAATGGCGGCCTTGTCCCCAGCCGTGTCGGATCTGGCACCCCTTGGGCGAAAACGACGCAGGCATTCGCGCGTAAACATTTTATCCTGCGCAAAGAGCGAATAGCCGATGCCATAAGGGGCAAGCATGGCGTAGAGCGACCCCATGGCTCCCACCAGCTTGAACACATTGAAAAAATTGCCTTTAAGCACATCGGACAAAACGGAATTGGCGCAGGCAAGCTGCACGTTTTCCGCCACATCGCCCACAAAACGGGCCAGCAGCGCCTCACGCCGGGGCATGCGCTCCTGCGGCACAATGACGTTGACGCTGTCCGCCGCCACGGCAAGCTCCGGCGATTGGGCAATGGCCCTGCCAGCCGCCTCAAGCATGTTTTCCTGCATGCTTTTTTCAGAGCGGGACACCCATCTGCCGCAGTTGAGCAAAAATCCGCCAATGGACATGACACGCGTCTTGATGGTGCGGGTACGCGTATCTGGCTTGCCCGTGAGCATATTTTCGGCAAAGCGCAGCACGGTGCTGTTGTTGATATCCTGCGCGAGGCCTGTGGAATTTTTATAGAACTGGTAACCGATGGCATACAGATTATGGGCAAAGCCCAGCGGCGTTGCAGGGATGACCCGGGGCGTGGTGCCCCCTGACATGACCGCCCGCAGCAGGGCCGAAGCCGGGGCGTGGCCCGAGCAGCCCAGTTCCGCGCGGGGAACTTCTATCACGGTGGAACTTCTGGCGATATTGCAGGAGGAATGGTCGTCAGACCCGGCCACAAAGCTCTTGCGCCAGGGCTGGGCGACAAGCGCGTCACGGCCATGTTTTTCTTCCATTCTGGCTGTGGATTCCGGGGTCAGGTCGGCCACAATCTGACGCAGCGCGTCATTCTGCACATTATTACGCGCCCCGTTGAGCTCGAAGACTGAAAACATCAATATGAGCTGCTCCACATGGCCCAGGGTCAACCGGTTATTGGCCGCGCACAGGGGGTGCGCGCAAGCATGGGCAATGCCCTGCCCCATCAGGTAGGGAACAAGCTCAAAGATGTTGCCCCTGAGCTGGGTTATCTCCCGGTGCTGCGCTTCCGTGATGTCCCAGGCGAGCACATGAATCTCGCACTTGTCCTCAGGAAAGTAGGCCGAAATTTCTTCGCTGATGAAGGTCTGCGGCAAATGGGCGATTTCCAGCGCGCCAGCAATGGTGTCGTGATCTGTAATTGTAACGTAGTCCATGCCCCTTGCTCGGGCAATGTCGTAAATCTTGCGGGGAGGGGTGTAACTTTCGCCGCAGCCGATCTTTTGCAAAATCCACTGCGAGGGGCAGGTTGAATGGCGGGAATGGACGTGCAGATCTACGCAGAACGAGGCATTGAACGGGCTGGATTCACTCTGCTTTCCGTCTGGGCTTGGGAACATGCGGCTTCCTCCTGAATGTGCTGTGGCCATTCGCGATTCCGCCATCATCATGCCGTCAGCAACTACGTTGCCGTAACGGCGCGACACATCCGCCGTTTACAGCGTTGCCTAAAATGATGCGGATGCGTACTGGGTATTGCATGGTCTGCACTATAGAAAAAATCCAGAGGGATTGTGTGCTGGCAGCGTGAAGGTTATTGGGCTTTTGTGCGATGCCGTAACAAGGCTAACGCGCCGATATAAAACATTTAAACTGGCCTACACCATTTAACTGTAACAATCCGCGCCCAAACGACGGCGCTTTGCGGCTGCTGTAAGCAAAATATCCTTGCAAACGCAACAAGGGAGGCTAAAGCCTCCCTTGTTGCGCCAGCCCGGCTATAATTCCGGGTAAAAAAGACCGGCGGGGCTGAACTGCTGGCGCAACAGCCGGATTTAACAGCACTCCTGAGCCGAGGGGCGGTCCGAGACACGCGTCTTTGGGCAGGTGCAGCGTCTTTCTAGCAGATGAAAAAACAGACCAGCCAGGGCAAAAGCTCCGCCTGTGAGCATGACGCCGGGCCAGCGATATGCCGCCCAGGCCTGACTGGCCGCAGCCGAACCCAGCGAACCACCCAGAAAAAATACCGTCATGTATATGGTGTTCACCCTGCCGCGCGCCGACTCGGACAAGCCCAGAATGAGCGACTGGTTGGATACCTGCGCAATGGACACGCCGAAATCAAGCACAATAACCCCCAGCACAAGGGCGGTCATGCCGCTGAAACTCATGATGCCAAAAGCCGCGATGCTTGTGAGCGCGCCGATCAACACGCCGCACCTGACGCCAAAGCGGTCTGTCAGCCTGCCCCCGGCCTGCGCGGCCAGTACGCCCACCAACCCAACGATGCCGAACGAACCAGCCACGCTTGCGCCAAGCCCGTAAGCCGGGCCTTGCAGATACAGCGCAAGCACTGACCAGAAGGCGCTGAACGCACCGAACACGCAAGCCTGAATAATGGAGGCATAGCGCAGGGCACGGTAATCCCGCAAAAGTTGCAGCATGGAGACCAGCAACCGACCATAGGGCAGGCTGGATTTGCTCGGCAGATCAGGCAAGCGCCAGGCCAGCAAGGCGCTCAGCAGCACGGCAAATGCGCAGGCCAGCCAGAAGGCCTCGCGCCAGCCGAGCCACTGACCCACCGCGCCAGATACCACACGGGCCAGCAATATACCGCACAAAACACCGCTGAAGGCAATGCCCACGGCCTTGCCGCGCTCGCCTTCCCTGGCAAGGTCAGCGGCCATGGGAACAACCATCTGCGTAATGGTGGCGGCCACACCCATGCCTGCCGAGGCCATCATGAGCACCGCCATGCCCGGCGCCAGAGCCGCAAGAGCTGCGGAAATTACCAGCAGCGCGCAGAGAATCAGAACCAGTTTTTTTCTGTTCAGCGTGTCGCACAGGGGCACAAGAAACAGAAGCCCAAGGGTGTAGCCCATCTGGGTGATGGTGGCCACAAGGCCCACATGGTCGCCGCCCTTGAGTTCCCCGGCGATCAGCCCCAGCACGGGCTGGTTATAATAGATGTTGGCCACGGCCAATCCTGCGGCCAGAGCCAGCAGGTATATAAGCGACCAGTTCTGCTGCGGGTCTGTATTTTCCGTCTTCATAACATGTTCCTTTATGTCTGCTTGCGAAAGTTGCGCGCAATATGCACGGCACTGCACGCGATATGAAATTTGCCTCAGGCCCTAGACCATGCCGCCATTGGCCCGGATAGTCTGCCCGTTGATCCAGCCGCCGTCCCTGCCTGCCAGAAAGGCAACGACAGAGGCTATATCTTCCGGTTGGGCAAGGCGCTCCAGCGGCGGCAGCTTTGCCATTGCCTCCACCTGCCCTTCTGTTTTGCCTTCAAAAAACAGATCCGTAGCCGTAGGGCCCGGGCCCACAGCATTGACCGTGATGTCGCGGCCCCGAAGTTCTTTGGAAAAAATGCCGGTCATGGTTTCCACTGCGGATTTTGTGGCCGCGTAGATGGCGTACCCCGGCAGGGCAAGACGGTTGACGCTGGTGGAAAGATTGATGATGCGCCCGCCTTCCTGCATACGGGCGGCAGCCAGCCGCAGCATGTTGAACACGCCCTTGATATTGGTGCTCACGATGCGGTCAAACAGCGTATCGTCCGTTTGCGCCAGCGGCACCATGCCGGGCTGCATGAGTCCGGCGTTGTTTACAAGCACTCGCACAGTGCCGAACGCGCCTTCGCAGGCAGAAAACAAGTCAGCCGCCTGCTCTGGAACCGTTACATCGGCCTTGACGGCAAGGGCGCGGCCTCCCTGGGCACATATTTCAGCCGCGAGAGCCTCGGCCTTGCCCGCACTGCTGGCGTAGTTGACGATAACGGCCAGGCCGTCCCCAGCCAGCCGCCGGGCAATGGCCGCGCCAATGCCGCGCGCTGCGCCGGTAACAATGGCCGCATTGGATGATGATGTATGCATGGTCATGTGCGCCTCCATTTGGTTTGCTTTGTTGAAAGCACAATGCTGCTTGAGGCGGATAATTGGTAGACGCATGGCGTTCATATTGGTTATACGGATTGCGTATGACAATATTTTCAAATCTTGCCCTGCTGCGTAACTTTGTAAGCATTGCCGAAAGCGGCAGCATCTCGGCGGCGGCCCGCAACCTGGGCCTTACCCAGCCAACCCTCAGCCGCCAGCTTGCCCAGATTGAGGCGGAATGCGGCACAGCGCTGCTGCGGCGCGATACACACCGCATGCACCTGACAGACATGGGCGCAAAGGTGCTGGCTGATGCCCGCGCCATGTTGAACATGGCTGAAGAATGCGAGCGCCGCCTGCGCGTGGATCAGACCGCCCTCATGGGGCATATCCGCTTTTTCTCCACCATCGACTTCGGGCAGAGCGTGGTCAGCAAGTTTCTGGCTCGGTTCATGCTGCAAAATCCGGCCATTACCGTTGATCTGGTGTACTCAAACAGGCCCTTGCGCATGCTTGAAGAAGGTTGCGACGCCGGCGTGGTAGCCGGGAGCGTTGCCGATGAAACAGTTATCGCCAGACCATTGGGCATGATACGCAGGTATCCCGTTGCCGCGCCATCATTTCTTGAGGGCAGGCAAATGCCTGTAACACCAGCCGACATTGCGGCCTGGCCCTGGCTCACGCTCGGCACAGAAGTTTTTGGCGGCGCGCGCAACATCACCCTTTTTAATGAATCAGGCGAGGAGCAAACCCTGCACGTGAGCCCTGTGCTCACGGCAGAGGGCGTCACGGCCCTGCGTGAAGCGGCCTTGCTGGGGCTTGGGGTGTCGCCCTTGCCGGGCTGGCTGGTGACGGAAGACCTCTCTGCGGGGCGGCTGGTGCGCCTGTTGCCTCAATGGCGCGCGCGTGAGCTGCCCGCCCATGTGGTTTACCCGGTGCAAAAAGGTTTGCCCCTGCGTGTGCGGACCCTTGTGGATTTTATGACAGAACACGTTAAGGAGCTGCTGGCGCGACCCTGCGTATGCCCCGGCACAGGCAGCAATAAACAGGGCAAGAGCTAGGCGCAGGCATTGCAGGCGACAGCCACGAAATGCAAAAGCAGATGCTGAATGGAAGGGTCGGGGAAATGGTAGCCTGACGCCACAACGCCGCAAAAAAAATCCTGCCCTCCCAAAGCGGGATGCGGCAGGAAAACATAAAGGCAGTGCCAGATAAAGGTTTTATACTGTGCTGGCCTTGACCCTGTTGCGCCCGGAATTTTTGGCCTCGTAAAGCGCCTTATCGGCGGCTTCAAGGATTTTGGCCGCAAGCTGGGAAGGCGACACCTTTTCAAACCGACTCTGCACCGTGGCCACCCCGGCGCTTATGGTCACATAGTTGCGATCGCTGCCCGCGTGGGGCGCTTTGAGATCACACACCGCTGCCCGCAAAGTTTCGCAAACCTCATGGGCGTTGCGGTCATCGCATTCAGGCAGCACCACGGCAAACTCCTCGCCGCCATAGCGGAACAGCTCGCCCCCCATATCTTCCAGAGAATCCTTCATGGTTCTAGCGACCTGGGCCAGACATTCATCGCCAGCCAGATGCCCGTACTTGTCGTTATAAAACTTGAAGAAGTCGATATCTATGAGGATCACAGAGAGGTTGCCCGCGCGGCGGTTGCACACGGCAGCCTCCCTGCGCAGGATGGCGTCAAAAAATCTTCTGTTATACGCGCCCGTGAGGTGGTCGTGAATGGACATATGGCGCAGGCGCTCGTTGGCTTCCTTGAGTTTGCGTTCCAGCGATTTGCGCTCTGTAATATCAAAGTACGCCAGCGACAGCGCTGTGATGCCACCGGAGGCATTGCGAACCGGCGTGACAGAAACAGCGTAATCCCTGTTGTCGATTCTTACTTCATGGTCAGAAACCCGCCCCCCGGCATCAAGATTGCAAAAGTCACTCTGGATGTTTGCTTCCAGTTCCGGGTGCAACAAAGAAATATGCGCGCCGCTTGTGTCAAACAATGACCGCCCGGAGAGTTGCACATGGTGCTCGTTGGCAGAAATAAGCACGCCGTTGCGGTCAACGACGCACATGGCAATGGGGGCGGTGGCGTAGATGGTATCGAGGTCAATGGCTGTGGAAATTCCCGCAGAATACAGGGCAATGTTGGCAATAACCCGCTCTACGCCTTTAAATCCCATCAGGCCGTAACCATCATCAAACAGAGGCTCTCCACTCATTTCAAGCAGAAACAGAACCCCATCGCTTTTCCGCACATAGTGGCCGATCACGTTTGAAAAGGCGCGCGGCTCGCCATATTCATCCATGAGAGTTTCCATGGCCATCTGCTGGTCAGCGGCATCCATACCAAAAAACAGGGACTGCCCTTTTACCGTTGGAATGCCAAGAATTGCGGACTTGAAGGGGACATCGTCGCAATAACACAAATCTGGCCCGGCTACCCATTCCCAGGACTGATGATTACTACTACGCTGCATTGGCGACTCGGGATTTACCCAAAAAAGAAAAGGGATTTTGACAATGGTCTGCTGGTTGGCAGGCCCATCCAAACTTGGGGGATATCTCTATACCGATTTTTTCTGCTCAGGTACAGATGTTTTAAGCCACACTTTAATTATACGGTTTCATATATATTCAATGTGTTTTTATTAAAAAAATAATATTTATAAAAAAAATCACTGCACTTTTTTCATTAATACAGATATATACTGACAAAAGAAGAACTTTCTACGCAGTATTTATTTAAAAATATACTATTTCATTTAATATCTAGACACAATTATCATAATTACGTGTGATGATAAATTATTATTGCAGTATATTATCTACAGCGCTTGCCCAATCGGTAAAGATATAATACCTGGCACATCTATCAACCCCGTATAGTATTGATACCAAAGTACGGCAATCCCTGAAAATTTCACCCCCCCCCGTGAATGCACTATGCGGCCGCATGCCTCATTGCCTTTGCCCCCTGCCGCCCAATGACTTTGCCAAAAAGCAGGGCGGCACGGCGAAGAACGCCATGCCGCCCTGCAAACAGACAAAACCCATCAGCCGAATCGCATAGAAAAGGGATCAGGCAAGATCAGCCATATGCCGCGCCTGATCAGCGCGAACCTTACAAAAATCCGCGCCGAAAAGCTCTGTATCTAGGTGCGGCTTCTGGGCAACAGCAGGTTGAGCAATACGCCCGTAACCGCGGCAAGGCCAATGCCGCCAAGCTTGAACGAACCAATGCTGAACTGCATGCCGCCCACGCCAAAGATGATGATAAGCGCAACAATGATCATGTTGCGCGGCTCCATCAGATCCTTGCCAGCCCGCACCAGCGTGTTCAGGCCCACAACCATGATCGCGCCGAACAGCAGAATCATGATGCCGCCCATAACAGGTACGGGAATGGAACCAAGAAACGCGCCGATTTTTGCCACAAACGACAGCAAGATTGAACACATGGCCGCCCAGGTCATCACGGCGGGGTTGAACACCCGCGTAAGACTCACCGCACCGATAACTTCGGCATAGGTGGTGCAGGGCGGGCCACCCACAAAACCGGCAGCCATGGTGGCAACGCCATCGCCAAACATGGTGGCGTGAACGCCGGGATCTTTCAGGTAATCGCGCCCGGTAATGGAGCTGATGGCGACAACATCGCCAAAATGCTCAATGGCCGGGGCAAGCGTAATGGGCATGATAAACAGTATGGGCTCCCAGGCAAACTCTGGGAAGGTGAACGAGGGCATCTGCAACCAGGGGGTCGCGGCAACCTTTGTCCAGTCGCCCACGCCGAAAAACATCGAAACAATAAAGCCCGCCGCAATGCCGCACAAGATGGGCATGAGGCGCAAAAAGCCCTTGCCCAGGAGCGACACCAGCACGGTAACGGCCAGCGAAGTCATGGAAATCCACAGAGCCGTGTTTTCAGGCACCAGCACAACCGCGCCGTCGCCTGTTTTGCCCAGGGCCATATGCACTGCCACCGGGGCCAGGATAAGGCCGATAACCATAATAACCGGGCCGGTCACAATGGGCGGCAGCACACGCAGCACCACATCCGTGCCGCGCCAGCGGATAAGCCCGCTCAAAAGAAAATACACCAGACCGGAGCACACAAGCCCGCCAAGGGTTTGCGCCATGCCCCAGGTCTGAACGCCGTAAATGATGGGCGCAATAAAGGCAAAGGACGAAGCAAGAAAAATGGGTACCTTGCCCCGAGTGCAGACCTGAAACAGCAAAGTGCCCACACCAGCGGTGAAAAGAGCCACGTTGCTGTCAAGCCCGGTCAACAGGGGAACAAGAACCAGAGCGCCAAAGGCCACAAAGAGCATCTGCGCGCCTATAAGACAATCCCTGAAGCGAAAATTATAGTCAGTGGGTGCAATCTCGCGCCGCGTACTGGCTGTGCTCATGGGGCCCTCGCTACTTGGTTCCGAAGATACGGTCGCCGGCATCGCCGAGACCAGGAATGATATAGCCGTTTTCGTTCAGATGGTCGTCAATGGCGGCGGTGTAGATGTCCACATCCGGATGGGCGGCCTTGACCTTGGCAATCCCTTCGGGCGCGCACACAAGGTTGAGGCTGCAAATCTGCTTGCAACCGTGGCGCTTCAGCAGACTGATCGCGGCAATAAGCGAGCCGCCGGTTGCCAGCATGGGGTCAAGGATGATGGCAAGCCGCTGATCCATATCGGTAGCAAGCTTTACGTAATATTCAACGGGTTCAAGGGTTTCTTCGTTGCGGTACAGGCCCACAACGCTGATCTTTGCGCCGGGGATCATGTCCAGCACGCCGTCCATGAGGCCAAGGCCAGCACGAAGGATGGGAACAACAGTTACCATCTTGCCGGAAATGGCCTCAATTTCCACCGGACCGGCCCAGCCCTCAACAGTGTGCTTTTCTGTACGAAAGCCCTTGGTGGCTTCGTAAATGAGCAGACGCGCAATCTCGTTGGAAACAGAACGGAATTCGCGCGTGGAGGTGGCCCCCATGCGCAAAATGCCCAACTTGTGGCGCACAAGAGGATGATCAACGACATAAACGGCCATAAAGCCTCCTTAGCTATGCATAACTGACTGAGTGGAAAAAATTAAAACCGGAATACGCTATTCTTAATGGCGACTCGTGTCAACGATACTTGCGAACAGCCTTATTGCCTTGGCTGCGCGGCATGAGCTAGTGTTTTAAAGCTTTGCACAGGGCAGAACCATGCCGGATTCCCTGCCCTGCCGCACCCTAAACATCCTCACATGGAGGCCACGCCATGCCCGCCACAGTTTATTATGCAGATATGCACTGCCGGTCGCACGAGGACAGCAAAATCGCCAAGGTAGCGCGCCTCTGCGATGCGCTCAATCTGAAAAAAATCATCAAGAAAAAAGAACTTGCCGCCATCAAGCTGCACTTTGGCGAATACGGCAACGACACGCACCTCAACCCCACTCTGGTGCGCCAGGTTGTAAACAAGATCATGGAAGCAGGCGGCAAACCATTTCTGACGGATACAACAACCCTGTATTCCGGCAGCCGCCACAATGCCGTTGACCACATGCAAACGGCATACGCCCACGGCTTTGCGCCTTCGGTGGTGCATGCCCCCATCATTCTGGCCGATGGCCTGTATGGCGAAAATGACGTGCCCGTGCGCATCAACGGCAAGCATTTCAAAGACGTGCATATCGCCACAGAGATACGCCGCGCCCCGGCAATGGTGGTGCTGTCGCACTTTAAAGGGCATGAAATGGCGGGATTTGGCGGCGCGATCAAGAATCTTGCCATGGGCGGCGCTGCCGTGCGCGGCAAAAAAGAGCAACACGCCACCCACGTATCTGTCAGCGAAAAAAAATGTGTTGGCTGCGCCAAGTGCGTCAAGGTGTGTCCTCAGCACGCGCTCAGCATGAAAAGCAAAAAAAGCGTTGTGGACATTAAAAAATGCATAGGCTGCTTTGAATGCATTACTGTTTGCCCCGAAAAAGCAATTAGCATAGACTGGGAAACAGAGATGCAGCCATTTATTGAGCGCATGACAGAATATGCATATGGGGCAATAAAAGGCCGCAAAAAGAGTGTTTGCTACATCAACTTTGTACTCAACGTAACACCCGACTGCGACTGCGCCCCCTGGAGCGACATGCCGCTGGTGCCGGATGTGGGCATTCTGGCCTCTACCGACCCGGTAGCGCTGGATCAAGCCTGTTTTGACCTTGTTTCAAAAGCCCCTTCGCTTGGGCAGGAGGCCTCGCCCCAAACGGTTGCAGACAAATTTTCCGCCCGCTGGCCGCATACCTGCGGACAGGTGCAACTGAGCTATGGCGAATCGCTGGGCCTTGGAAATCGCGAATACAAACTCAAAAAAATCTAGCACGCTGCGCATTGCAACATCCGGGCACATGGCTCCCCGGTCAGAGGCCTTGGTGTTGCGATGCGTAGTTGCTGACCAGTTTTCTCACTGCCTGCCCTGCTGCCAGTTGTGAACATGAACAGATGGCGGGGAACCATCCGAAAAGCTACCCCCGCAAAATTGTCACAAACTTGTAATATATTTGTCACAATAATCACGGGCGGATTCAACTTGCAAGTGCAACACCCTCAAAGTTGAATGAAAAGGCAAGGT
>VSSQ01000160.1_pt1 | contig 86619 bp, 78 predicted proteins | sample 4763081 | NCBI WGS metagenome assembly VSSQ01 (sample SAMN12137344, study PRJNA551015) | bioreactor metagenome | isolation source: SDC9 anaerobic chlorinated ethene degrading culture | place: USA: Knoxville, Tennesee | collected 2015-01-01
TTTAAATACCAAAGTTGCCATAATATATCCAGCACATCAAATAAGGATTTGCCTTTGTTACCTACAAAAGCGATTTTCTAAAAAAATATCCGAAATATTTGTCTGCTTCAGAATAGTTACTATCTTTGCAGTCCCAAAAAACAAGAATATGAGTAAGAGAACATTTCAACCATCACAGAGGAAGAGAAGGAACAAACATGGTTTCAGGGAGAGAATGGCATCTGCCAATGGCCGCAGGGTTCTTGCTGCACGCAGGGCCAAGGGAAGAAAAAAACTGACGGTTTCGGACGAAGCCAAGCACAAATAATATCTGATGCGGCCCTGAGCCGTAACATCATATTCCGGGAAGGAGGTAATTCACATTGCCTCCTTTTCTTATATCAGCATATGGCAGAGACCTTACACCAAACGACCACGCTACCGGTATCCGGACCACACGGATTCACCAAAAAAGTTTAACTTCGCAAACCTAACCCGCACCATTTGCTTATCACCATGGGCCTTCTCCGTTTCTTTTTAATCATATTTTCTATTTACCTGACCTTCAGGGTATTAACTACGTATATCTTCCCATGGCTCGTTAAACGTTCGGTAAGAAAGTACCAGGAAAGGTTTTATGAGCAAAATCCTCACCTGAAACCTGACCAACCTCGAAAAGATGGGCAGGTAACCATTGAGAAGGTAGGCCGGGAAGAATCGGGAAATGTGCCTGAGAACATAGGTGAATACACTGAATACGAAGACATTAAGTAAACACTAACCTTTTCAGTTTAACTATGAAAATTACAAACCTGAAACAGTATTTCCCGCACCTTGCTGTGGTGCTGATTTTCCTGGTGGTTATCATGGCCTATTTCAGTCCCCTGCTTGAAGGGAAACGACTCAGGCAGCCCGATATCACCAACTGGAAAGGAATGTCGAAAGAAATCGTTGATTACCGCGCCAAAACCGGTGAAGAAGCGCTCTGGACCAATTCCATGTTCGGAGGCATGCCGGCCTACCAGATTTCCGTTGAATATAAGGGCAACCTGATCCGCCATATTGATAATATCTTTAAATTCGGGCTCCCCCACCCTGCCAACCTTGTATTTATTTACCTGATTGGCTTTTTCATTTTGCTGATGGTACTGAAGGTCGACCCCTGGCTCGCGCTGGCCGGCTCAGTCGCCTTCGCTTTCTCCTCGTATTTTTTCATCATCCTTGAAGCCGGACACAACAGCAAGGCCCACGCCATCGGCTATATGGCGCCCGTGTTGGCCGGTATCATACTCACATACAGGGGAAAACACCTTGCCGGGATGCTGATAACCTCCCTCTTCCTGGCCCTTGAACTGAGGGCAAACCACCTGCAGATCACCTACTATCTGATGATGATGGTGATCATTCTCGGAATCAGTGAACTCATCGTATCCATCAGGCAGAAAACAATTCCCGCATTTCTGAAAGCAACCGGACTTCTTTTCATTGCTGCATTTCTGGCACTCAGCACCAATATTACCAATATCTGGGCAACCTGGGAATACGGAAAGGATACCATCCGCGGGAAAAGTGAACTAAGCTCCGATCCCGGTAACCGCACCACAGGGCTGGACAAGGATTATGCCACCCAATGGAGTTACGGAAAAGCAGAAACATTCACCCTGATGATTCCCAATACCAAAGGCGGAGCCACAGGGAGCCTTGGCAACAACCGGAAGGCAATGGAAAAAGTTGATCCGATGTTTTCTCAGGCTGTTGCAGGCCAAAATCATTACTGGGGAGACCAGCCCTTTACTTCAGGCCCCGTTTATGCAGGTGCAATCATGGTATTCCTCTTTATCCTCGGGCTCTTTATCCTCAAAGGACATCTGCGCTGGTGGCTGCTGGCCGTAACCATACTTTCAGTGATGCTTTCCTGGGGAAAGAATTTCATGCCGCTCACCGATTTTTTCCTGCATTATATTCCCGGATATAACAAGTTCAGGGCTGTATCCATGATCCTGGTTATTGCAGATCTTGCAATACCTCTCCTGGGTATTCTCACATTGAAGGAAATCATTGAGAAACCCACGATTATCCGTGAAAAACAAAAGCAGTTTTATCTAACATTGGGGCTAACCGGAGGACTTGCTTTGGTTTTTTACCTCATGCCACAAGCGTTTTTCAACTTCCTGAGCGGAATGGAACAGGCGGCCATCACCGAACAACGGGCAACACTCGACAGCAGCCAGATTGCGCAGTTCGACAGCCTCATCAATAACCTGGAAGCCGCCCGGGTATCCATTTTCAAATCTGATGCCATCAGGAGTTTCTTTTTTATTCTGCTTGCGTCAACCCTGATCTGGCTCTACGGCAGCAAAAAAATCAAATCCGGCGTTCTCACCGTTTCGGTCATATTCCTGATTGCCATAGATATGATCCCAATAGCAAACCGTTACCTTAACAATGACAACTTTGTCAGCAAAACTCAGGTAAATAATCCATTCGCGGCAACAGAAGCCGATAAAATCATTCTGAAAGACACAGACCCCAACTTCAGGGTATTCAATACCACGGTAAGTACTTTTCAGGATGCCAGCACGTCTTACTTCCATAAAAGTATCGGAGGCTATCATGGCGCCAAACTCCGCAGATACCAGGAACTGATTGACCATCATATCAGCAAAGGCAATGAGAATGTATTGAACATGCTCAATACCAGATACTTTATCCTGAATGATGCCAATCGGCAGCCTGTTGTACAAATAAACATGGATGCCGCCGGGCACGCCTGGTTTGTAAATACCTGGAAAATGGTTGAAAATGCAGATCAGGAGATTGATGCACTTACGAACTTTTCGCCTGAATCCACTGCCATTGTTGACAAACGGTTTGCACAGCAACTCAGCGGATTTTCATCCATGCCCGACACCAACGCATTCATTAAACTCACTGAATATCAACCTAATAAACTAATTTATAAATACCAGGCTGCAACCGATCAACTTGCCGTATTCTCTGAAATTTATTACGATAAAGGCTGGAAGGCATTTATTGACGGCAAACCCGCCCTTTATTTCCGTGCTGACTATGTGCTCCGGGCTATGGTTGTACCGGCGGGCTCACATGAAATTGAGTTCAGGTTCGAGCCCAGGGTCTATTTTACCGGCGAGAAAATCTCATTTGCCGGATCATTGTTGCTGATTCTGATGATGCTTGGCTATGCCGGCAATGAGATCAGAAAGAATTTTAGAAAAAAAGCATAAAAATCTACAGCTTGCGTAAAGTACTGATCATTACCTATTACTGGCCGCCCAGCGGAGGTGCAGGAGTTCAGCGATGGCTGAAATTCGTGAAATACCTACGCCTTTATGGCTGGGAGCCGTTGGTTTACACACCTGAAAATCCGGAGCCGCCTGCCTTCGATGATTCGCTGAGCCGTGAGGTACCGGAAGACATCACGGTCATCAAACATCCCATCTGGGAGCCATACGACTTTTACAGAAAACTTATCGGTGCCCGGAAAGATGAGCGCATCAATGCCGGCTTCCTCAGTGAGGAACGTAAACCAGGCAAGGCACAGAAGTTTTCGATCTGGATGAGGGGAAATTTTTTCATTCCTGATGCACGGAAATTCTGGATCAGGCCATCCATAAAGTTTCTGACGAAATACCTGAAGGATCATCCGGTTGATGCCGTTGTATCCACCGGGCCGCCGCACTCCATGCATATGATCGCACTGGGCGTCAAAAAAAAGACAGGTCTTCCCTGGCTGGCCGATTTCCGTGATCCCTGGACCAACATTGACTTTTACGATCAACTGATGCTGAGCGGGTTTGCCGACCGCAAACACAGGCGTATGGAACAACAGGTAATCAAACATGCCGACCGGCTGGTGACAGTAAGCCGGAACTGGGAGGCTGATTTTAAGCGCCTGGGGGCCAGCCGTACAGAGGTTATCACCAATGGTTACGACCCGGCAGATTTCCCGGAAATTCCGGCTATAAAGCCCGAATCGTTTACCATCACGCACATTGGCTCCCTCAACAGGGACCGGAATCCGGATTTCCTCTGGAAAGTACTCGGGGAGATGGCGGAAACAGATGAAAATTTCAGCAACAGACTGCGCTTACGTTTTGTGGGTAAAACCGACATCAGCGTGTTTGAATCGCTCGAAAAGTACAGCCTGCGAAAGTATGCCGAAAAAACCGATTACCTGCCGCACGGGGAAGCGCTGAAAGTTTCAGCCTCCTCAGCGGTATTGCTGCTGCTGATCAACAATACCCCCAACGCCCTGGGCATCATTCCCGGCAAAGTGTTTGAATACCTGGCATCGGGCAGGCCGGTGCTTTGTATCGGCCCTCCCGGGGGCGACAGCGCCGGCATTATCCGAGAATCCCATGCCGGGCCTGTAGTTGATTTTGACGATGAATCCGGATTAAAACATGCGCTTTCCGGCCTCTTTGAATCCTATCAGGGAGAGAGAGAGCGCTTATCGCATGACGCCATCAATAAGTATTCACGTAAAAGCCTTACCGGCGACATTGCGCGCATACTAAACGAGATTATAAAACACGAAACTGAATAGTATGAAGCCTGTTAAAGTCCTTATCATCGCCGGCGCCCGGCCGAATTTCATGAAGATCGCGCCCATTATGCATGCCATGCGTAAGTCATCAAAACTGGAACCGATACTGGTACATACCGGGCAGCATTATGATGTGAAGATGTCGGATACTTTTTTCGATGAACTGAACATCCCCCGTCCCGACATCTCCCTGGAAGTCGGCTCAGATACCCATGCCCGGCAGGTGGCAAAAATCATGGAACGCTTTGAACCGGTATGTGACGAACAAAAACCGCAGGCCATCCTGGTGGTGGGCGATGTAAATTCAACCATGGCATGCAGTATAGTTGCCGCGAAGAAAGAGATCAAAATCATACATGTGGAGGCGGGCATCCGCAGCCGCGACCGCTCCATGCCTGAAGAGATCAACCGGATGGTAACGGATGCCATCACCGATATTCTGATGCCGCCTTCGCGGGATGCGGTCGACAACCTGCTGGCGGAGGGACATGCGCCTGAAAAAATCCACCTTGTGGGCAATATCATGATTGATACGCTGCTTGAATCCAAAGACCGGATCAACAAATCGGAGATTCTTAAAACCCTGAACCTTCAGGCGGGAAATTTTGTATCGCTTACCCTGCACCGTCCTTCCAATGTCGATAACATTGATAATTTCAGGAAGATACTGGCAGCACTTGAAATCATTCAGCAGGAGTTGCCCATCGTCTTCCCGATACACCCCAGAACCAGAAAGATGATCTCTGAATTTGGTCTGGAGGACTATGTAGTTTCAATGAAAAACCTGATACTGACTGATCCGTTAGGCTACTTCGACTTTGGTAAACTGATTTCCGCCTCCCGCTTCGTGCTGACCGACAGCGGCGGCATACAGGAAGAAACCACCATTTACGGCATTCCCTGCATTACCCTGCGTGAAAACACCGAACGACCGGTTACCGTTTGGGAGGGAACCAATGAACTTGCGGGTTGCGATACCGAAACAATCATTGCCCTTGCCCGCCAGATACTTGACGGTAACTGGAAAAAGGGGAGAATCCCCGAATTGTGGGATGGAGCTGCGGCCGGAAGAATTATCAGTATTCTGGAAGAAGTTTTGTAATTTCATACTGCAATTAATGCAGTGCTTCATGCTGTTTCCCGTAAGCGGGAAATCCTGAAAAACCAAGACCTGACTATGAAACATTTCCTTTGGGTTACCCTTCAGCGCCTGCTCAACCCCTCCTGCACCATTCATGCAGCAGGCATTTGCCGTCATGTGAAGCTCGGGCGAGGCGTTACTGTTGGTCATGGATCTCATATCTGCGCCGGTCGTATCGGCAAATACACCTACATCAACAAATACTGCCTGATCGACAGGAATACCGCCTCCATAGGAAACTTCTGCTCCATTGCATACGGTGTAAAGATCGGACTTGGCAATCATCCGGTTAGTTGGGTGAGCACCCACCCTTTTGCTTATGACAGCAAATACGGATTTGTAAAAAACAGCAAAAATTTTGAAGGACAGGTTCTGGATCCATGTGTAATAGGACATGATGTATGGATCGGGGCCAATGCCGTGATTCTGGCGGGAGTAAAAATAGGTAACGGCGCAATTATCGGAGCCAATTCGCTCGTGAATAAAGATGTTGAACCATACAGCATCGTTGCAGGAAGCCCGGCCAGACATATCCGGTACCGCTTCGACGAAAAAACCATAGCAGCATTGCAGCAAACTGCATGGTGGGAATGGGAGGATGCAAAAATCAGGTCCCGGATTCAGGAATTCGACAATACAGAAGCCATTATCAGGAATATGGGTGATCGAGCAAACGGCTGACAAACAATGAGATTTTGTAAGAGCCGTTAAATACCTTGTTCAGTTCGTTCATCAGGAAATAATCCTTCTCAGGCATACCCAACCTTTGCAGTTCACTTACAAAGATATTGACTGAAATTTTGCCTTCCAGCACAACCTTGTCAGAGATACCACTGGTAAAATAGCCCTTTCCGATAAGCAGTCCCAGGGTACGGTTGCGGCTGAGGTCGTTGAGGGCAGTAAGCCCGAAATCACCAATACCACAATACCTGAATAACGTCTCATCCCGGCCTCCGTAATAAAGCAGCACCCTGCGCATTTCATCAAAGGCTTTGGTAAATATGAGAAACCTCAGATTGGGAGAGTCGAAATGCGCATCAACAATGCCAATAAGTATGGCATAAATATTTTTCAGGATGCTCAGGGTCTCCACGCCTTTGATATCGGTGGAAAAATCAGTGTATATGGTTGTTCCGCTGAAGATCTGATTCAACTGCCGGTAAATCATTTCGTTTTCTGCACCCACTGTCATAGCGGTCGGGATATGGTTGATCATTTCCCTCGCAAAGGTTGGCCCTTTCAGGGTGCAAACCGGACTGCCTGTGACTTCAAGCAGGTTTTCGACAATGGTTTTATTGTCGTTACCGAATCCTTTGGCCAGGTTCACCAGCAACGCACCAGGTTTAAGCCATTCTTTGATACCGGTAATGTAAGGAACAACGGCAATGGATGGAATTGCAACAAATACAACATCCGCCTTTCTCAGAACACTGTTGTCTGTGGTGGCTTTCAGGCCGGGGGCCAGGCGGATCATCGGAAAATAAGCCGGATTGATCTGCTTTGTATTGATATCATTTACAACGGGTTCTTCTATTGAGAGCAGGGTGACATCGAGACCGGGCTTGGCCGCCAGGATATGGCCAAGGGCCGTTCCCAGCGTTCCGGCTCCGGCGATGCAGATGTGGACTGATTCCGGCATTTCAGAATAAATTGGTACCCGGCAAAGGTACGAGATTTTCCTGTTGACACAGGACAGGTTGAGGCAACAGATTGACAGCAATGATATTCCATTGAGTCAACAATGATGCGATTGATATCCTGGCCCATAAATCTGCAGCTTTATTCATTGCACTCAACATGACATTTCAGTCTTGATTAATAAAAATCCGGCGGAACTGATTATATTTGTGTTATGGTGGATGATATCAGAATCGTTCTTTCAGATGTTGACGGTGTGTGGACCGACAGAAAGATCTATATCGGGGAAGACGGGTGCCAATTAAGGGCATACTCGACCGAGGACAGTATTGGCGTAGTTTTGCTTAAGATTATGCAACTTCCGTTGGTTATTCTGACGGGAGAAGACAACAACAGTTTGAAAAACAGAATGGAACGCCTGAAAGTTGCACACATCTTTACCGGGGTGAGAAACAAGTTGTACATAGCGGAACAGGCATTAAAAAAATATGATCTTACCCTTTCTCAGGCCGCTTTTGTGGGTGACGATCTGAATGACCTGCCACTGATAAGGGCCGCCGGATTCAGCGCAGTGCCCGCCAATGCTATGCAATTGCTGAAGGATCATGCGGCTGTAACACTTACAAAAACTAGCGGCAACGGGGTCTTCAGGGAATTTTGTGAAGAAATAGCCAGAAAAAAGGGGATTTTTAACCAGGTAATTGATGAATACACCCGGAACATCACGAAGTTTACGTATTAAAGTCATGTTCAACGGACTCAGGGTTGTCGCAATCATCTGAAACTATTGTTAAATTTGCAGTCTCACATTAAACAGCATCCGGCAATCATTTCATTCAGTATACCCGAAAATGAAAAAAGAAGAAATTGTACTTTTTGGCGGGGGCGGCCATTGCAGGTCGGTCATTGACGTGATCGAGAATGAAGACCGGTTTCACATAGCCGGGATAGTAGATCAGGCGGTAATGCTGCATGAAAAAATATCTGGTTATGAAGTGATTGCCAATGATGACGATATCCCCTTACTGGCAAAGCAATACAAAAATTTTTTCATAACCATCGGCCATATAAGAAATTCCCGGCCGCGCTGGAAGCTCTATGATAAACTGATATCCAGTAATTGCCAACTCCCAGTAATTATTTCGCCAAAAGCCCATGTTTCAGGCAGGGCCAGGCTGGGGCCCGGTACAGTAGTAATGCCTTTTGTGATGGTAAATTCAGGCGCTGAAATCGGCCCGAACTGCATATTAAATACTTCCTGCATTATTGAGCATGACACGGTTGTGGGATTCAATAACCACATCTCAACCGGGAGTATCATTAACGGCAACTGCCGGATCGGGGACAATAACTTCATTGGTACCAATTCGACCATTCTCAATAACATCACAATAGGAGATGACAACCTGATCGGAGCGGCTGCTGTTCTTGTTAAAGATATTGGCAATAATCACAAATATTTCGGGAACCCCGCATCTGTTATAGGACGGACTTATGTTTAAGACCATCATCATCGCTGAAGCCGGTGTTAACCACAATGGCAATCTGCAACTTGCCGAGCAGCTGATTGAAGCCGCAGCCAGGTCTGGCGCTGATTTTGTTAAATTCCAGACCTTCAGGGCTGCAGACCTTGTAACAGCAAGCGCTGAGAAAGCCGGTTACCAGAAGGCAAACGAAGGCAGTATGGAAGGTGAATCGCAGCTTCAGATGCTGACCAGACTTGAACTTGACAAGGAAGCCCATCTTCACTTGATCGAACACTGTAAAAAACACAACATCAAATTCCTTTCGACGGCTTTTGACCTTGAAAGCATAGACCTCCTGAATGAGCTGGGCATTGAGTTGTTCAAAATTCCTTCGGGTGAAATCACAAATCTCCCCTTATTGCGTAAAATTGCAGGATCAGGAAAACCTGTGGTTCTGTCCACGGGGATGGCAACCATCAAAGAGATCGGTGAAGCCATAGACGTTCTGAAACAAAACGGAACCCCATCCGATCTAATCACTGTATTGCATTGCACAACAGAATACCCCGCTCCGCTGGAAGAAGTAAACCTTAAGGCCATGCATTCAATAGGAGAAGCATTTAAGGTAAAAACCGGGTATTCAGATCACACGAAAGGCATTGTAATACCTATTGCCGCAGCAGCCCTTGGAGCAACAATCATAGAAAAGCACTTTACCATCAGCCGCGACCTGCCCGGCCCTGATCACAGGGCTTCACTTGAGCCCGATGAACTCGAAGCGATGGTTGCTGCCATCAGAAACGTCGAAAAAGCCCTCGGTTCAGGGATTAAGGAGCCTTCCGTTTCGGAACTGAAAAACAGGGTGGCAGCCCGTAAAAGTATACATTTGTCCAAAAACCTTACCGCCGGGCATGCACTTACCAATGAGGATCTGACAATGAAACGGCCGGGCGACGGAATCAGTCCGATGCTGCTGGACACCATCATCGGGAAGAAATTAAAAACTGACCTGAAAGCTGATACACAATTAAAACCTGAACACCTGCTGTGAAAATCGCCGTTCTTACCAGTTCGCGGGCCGATTATGGAATCTATCTCCCTTTGCTGAGAGCCATGAAAGCGGATCCCTTTTTTGACCTGCGTCTTATCGCATTTGGCACACACCTTTCTGAAGCATATGGCAATACCGTTGAACTGATCGAAAAGGATGGTTTTACCATAGATCATCGCATTGAGGTTATGCCGGCCAACGACAGTCCGGATGAGATATCCGCTGCCATCGGAAGAACCACGCAGGCATTCAGCCATATATGGTCACAAAACAAATATGATCTGGTTCTTGCGCTCGGCGATCGTTTCGAGATGTTTGCTGCCGTTGTATCGGGCGTCCCGTTCAATATCCGCTTCGGGCATATTCACGGGGGCGAAACAACCCTCGGCGCCATTGATGATGCATTCCGGCATTCGATAACACTGATGTCGTCTGTACATTTTGCCTGTGCTGAAGCCTATAAAGAACGCATCATACAGATCAGGGGAGACTCCAACCTTGTTTTCAATACCGGAGCACTCAGCATCGACCTGCTGGCATCCTGCGAATTGATGAAACAGGAAGAATTCATGGAGTGCTACGGCGTGGATCTTAGCCAGCCAACAATCTTGTCCACCCTGCATCCTGAAACCGTTTCATACGAAAAAAATATCCTGCTGGCCGAAGCTTTTGCGGAAGCCTTGCTGCTCCTCCCCGGATTTCAACTGGTGATCACCATGCCGAATGCCGACACCTTCGGAAAGGTAATCCGGGAAAAACTGCAACAATTAAAACAACTCAGAAAGGGGGTACACCTTTTCGAGAACCTGGGATCCATTGGATACCTTAGTTGCATGAAATACGCCAAAATGTTGATTGGCAATACTTCCAGCGGGTTCTATGATGCCTCGTACTTCCCGAAGTGGGTCATCAACCTGGGAGTCAGGCAAAAAGGAAGGATCAGGACCCCGAACATCATCGACCTTGAATTTAACCCTGCTTCCATTGCAGAAACCGCGAGAAAGATCGCCGGCCTCCCTGTCCCGGAGTTCGAACCGTTTTACGGCAAAGGAGATGCTGCAGCAAAAATGATCAAAATACTTAAAAATGAGTTTACCACACATTGAGAAACACACCATCAACGAGCACCTTCCGCTCAGGCAGGCCTTGGGCAAACTGAATGAAGTCCCTGACAACCTGACGATCTTCATCCTGGATGATCAGCATCAGCTGGTCGGCACCCTGACTGACGGGGACGTGCGCAGGGGCCTGCTGAAAGAATTTTCCCTTGATGATGAGGTCAGGAATTTCATGAATACAGGTTTCCGTTCACTGAAACAGCATGAGTTTACACTCAATCAGATAAAAGAACTCAGGGAGAAAAGGATAAAAATGGTGCCGCTGGTCGATGAAAACAACCGCATCATCCGGCTGGCCGATCTGACGAAACTCAGATCCGTATTGCCCTGCGATGTGTTGCTGATGGCCGGCGGTCGGGGTGAACGTCTGAGACCACTTACCGATACCACCCCCAAGCCTTTACTGATGGTTGGTGAAAAACCCATCCTGGAGCACAACATCGACCACCTGATCAATTTTGGAATGACGAGGATAAACATTTCAATCAATTACCTCGGCAAACAGATCAGGGAATATTTTGGCGATGGATCATCGAAAGGGATTGAGATCAATTACCTGGAAGAAAAAAGGCCTCTTGGTACGCTGGGCGCCTTATCCATGATCAATCATCTCGATTATGGAAGTATTCTGGTAATGAATGCAGATGTGCTTACCAACATTGATCTGGAAGATTTTTTCAGCGAGTTTGAGGTTCAGCAGGCGGAAATGGCTGTTGCTTCAATTCCCTATAAGGTCAACATGCCGTTTGCAGTGCTTGAAACCGAACAAAACAGGGTACTTTCATTCCGCGAAAAGCCCCAGTACACTTATTACACCAACGCAGGCATTTACCTTATCAGGAATAGGCTGGCAAGACGTATCCCGCTTGAAAGCACCTTTCACGCTACTGATCTGATGGATAACCTGCTCGGTAACAACGAAAAAATCATTCAGTATCCCATACATGGTTTCTGGATGGACCTGGGAAGAAAAGAGGACCTGGAAAAAGCGAGGGAAGAAATCAAACACATACGATTTTCATGAAAACCTTAATCATCATCCCGGCAAGGGGAGGATCAAAAGGGATACCCGGGAAGAACATCATTCCGTTTGCAGGCAAACCACTGATACTTCACACCCTGGAGCTGGCCCGTCAATTCGCGGCGGAAAAAGATATATGCATCACCACCGACAGCCCTGAGATCGCAGCATTGGTTGCTTCTGCAGGTTATAAAGTACCGTTTATACGTCCCGAAATGCTCGCCACTGATCAGTCAGGCATGTATGAAGTGTTGCTTCATGCCCTGAAACACTATCAGGAATCCGGATCCTATTATGAAAGAATACTCCTCCTTCAGCCAACCTCTCCTTTCCGGTTGCCGCACCACATCGAAAGCGCCTTTGCGCTATTCACCCCATCAGACGACATGGTGGTTTCGGTAAAGGAATCAAAAGCCAATCCCTATTTTGTCCTCTTTGAGGAGAACAGCGAAGGCTACCTGGAGAAATCGAAGCAGGGTAGTTTTATCAGGAGGCAGGACTGTCCGCCCGTTTGGGAATACAACGGCGCCATTTATGTAATAAACATTCAGTCACTTCTGCAATCTCCCATACATGGATTTAAAAAAGTGACAAAATTTGTTATGGATGAATTACATTCCGTTGATCTGGATACGCCGCTTGACTGGGATTATGCGGAGTTCCTCAATGAAAAATATCATCTCCTGCCGCTCTGATGGCTGAAAGAGAGCGCTGAGTTGCAGCTCCGTCGATGGTGAATGCATACCGTTCAATAAAATCGCGGTACTTTTCCGGATCAGGCTTCATTCTTCCCTGAAGAACTTCATCTGATATGATCTTTAAACGCCCGGCATCCTTTACCTGCCAGGCTACCCCTTCGGCATGATAACCCAGAAGATCATCACCGTGATGATCCAGTATGATCAATGGTTTACCGAAATACACTGCTTCTCCGCCAACCGTGGAATAACAGGTAATCAGCAGGTCACAGGCAGCAATGAGTTCGTATAAATCAACATCATAAAGAATTCTTACCTGATTAAGACCGGCTTTCCGGGCAATTTCGCTGTAATAGCCCACGGATTCCCGCTCCGCCGGATGCAGTTTAACCACCAGCTCAACTTCTTCCAGGTCGCGGAATGCTGTAAAAACGTCATAGGCAGCCTGCCAGCGTAAGGCCTTGTCAGGCATTGGCTGAGACGCAAATACAGCAAGATGGGATCGCATAGTGAATTTAGCCCTGAATTCTGCAGACCTTTCCAGAAGCTTTGGTATCAGATCGGTACGCATCTGGCCAGTGATAACAACAGCGTCATGACTGAAATTGCCCCGTGTAACCAGCACATTCTTCCAGTGACTGCCCCATACAAGTGTAAGATCAGCCATAATTTTATTCATCCGGTCTGTATTTGTATACAGATAAGCAGGCTGGGCATCCCCTATATTTCCGTGCTGTATCCCGATAATTCTGCTTCCGTGAGCCCTGGCAGCATCAAGGATGCATCGGGTTGCCGGACTGTTTTCGTCAATAGATGCAACTGTAGCAAAACGGCGGTTCCTGAAGTAGTAATGGTAAGCAAGATGTTTCGTAATAAAGAATGCGTTGGTGCGATTGAGCCCCAGAAAAGCTTCGTAAATCAACTTCTCTTCATCTGACATCTTCGAAAGTCCAATTATTTTCAAAGCTTTTTCCAGCAAATCCATCAACTGTTTTCGTCTGATATAAAGCCGGGGAGAAAGCAACCCCCTGAACAGGATATACTCGCCATATAGTGTTCTGTTTCCCCTGCCCTGTCCGTTAAAATACTCTTTTTGCAGGCGAAAATGTGCGTTTCCGCTGGTTTTGGGAGGCTCAACTTCCGAAAGGATCAGAAATTCATTATCAGAAAGATCAAATAACGGCGAAAGAATGTAATTATCCAGCTTTGGCTGCATGGTAAGCAGGTGTCTGCAATATTGCCTGAAAGCACGGTCAACCACAAGGTGTCTTCGGCCCTCTGAACCAACAGGCCGTAAAAATCCGATCAATACCCTCAGGATAAAAAAGACAGCATAATTTATCAGTGCGAAGTAATTCTTCTTCTGTTTCACACCTTCATTACGCGCCCTGATGGTTATCCCGGGTGTGAGGCAATCATTAAACATCCCGGGCGCAAAGCTGCAATAAGCAAATACGGCCCCCGCTGTCTGGCTGAAATGCTTCAAAACCTTGCGGATCCGGAAAACCGGCTGAAGCCTGAAATAAATTCTGAAACGCTGATAATGCCACAGCGGCAAACCATCCAGATTAAGCAATTTACTTATGCTCGCCTCTCCGGCATGCCTGTCGCCAAATTCCAGGATACCGGATAAAAGCCCGCGGTCAGCGTCTCGGATAAGTTGTCCCGGCATAGGTAAAACTTCAAAACCCGGGAAAATTTCCGGTTCAATAAGCCCGGGCAGATAAAAAATTCGGCATGTATCAGGGATATGTAACTTCCTGATTTCCTCAATTTCATCCAAACCCGGTTTTCGGAATATCAGGATCGTTTCCATCTTTTCCGGATAAAAATATTCAATTCGTTACGGTAAAGGTAAATCAAACCCGACGATGCCAGCATAGTTATCAGCACAGCCGTGATAAACGGATCAAATCCGGCATTAATCCTGATAATCTCCGTGATTACAGTAAAGAGTATGATCATCAGCGGAAAAAGCATTGTTTTCCGCATACTCCATTTTATTTCCACGATGCGCTTCTGATAATAAAATATCCCTGACACCATTATCAGATCGGAAATCAGGCCGGCTGCAATGGCTCCGTAGTATGAGAATTGCGGGATAAGCAAATAATTCAGCAACAGGTTGATAACCATTGCCCCGGAATTCAGATACAGAAATATTTTTGTTTTCTTAAGGTAATAAGCCGGGTAGGAAAAAATTATGAACTGGGTCCGGAGTAAGCTTCTCATAAAAACAAGTGAAACCAGTCCGTATGCCTGCCTGACATCGGTTTCATAAAAAAGATGCAGGTACAGCATGGTAGGCAGGATGGCAAACACCACTATGATCATACTTTGCATCAGCAGAATATTGGAAAGCTGGCGGATTTCATCCTGCTTTTCAGCAATTCCTTCCTTCATTACCCTGAAAACCTCCGGCTGGTTAGCACCTTGCAGGCCCTGCAGCACAATGGCAATCCCCGCCGCAAAATTTACAGCCGTATTGTATATCCCCAGATCGGTGGGGAAGCGTTCAAGCATAAACCGGTCGGCATAGGTAAGCGCCCATACAATTACGCTGTACTGGGTAAGCGGGAATGCAAACCTGTTAATTTCCTTCATCAGGGCCCTTTCAGCGCGGAATCCGGATTTGCTGTATATATAAATCAGCACCGCCAGTGCAACCAGACCGGTGCCAATGGCACTGCCGGTGATATAACCGATGAATGACATCTCGAAAAAGAAAAGCCCGGCCAACTGGAAGCCGGTGCGGAAAACGCCCAGGCCCATGCTTACCAGAACGAAGGAAAGTATCTTCTTTTCGTTCCGGAATAAAGCCGCAGCAGTAATATTGACAGCCCTTCCCACCCCGGTAACGATACATGCAAAACCATATTTTGAGAAATCCTGCAACTGCGGCTGATGAAAAAGCCTTCCGATGTAATCCCGGAAAATCCAGGCAATAACCAACAGGATCATTCCCCTGAACAGGATTGAAGAAAAAACTCCGGAAACCAGCCGGTGATAACCCGGTGAGTCCGGCTCCACGTCATAATAAAACCTGGAGATAGCGTTACCCATCGAGAAAATCGAAACGGCAAATATCAGCGAAGTAAAAAGCTCAGTAATAGCCAGTTGAGAGAAATCCACAGCTCCAAGCATGTCGCTCCCCTCATATACTGGTTGTATAATAACCTGAAGAACAGGAGCAAACGCGGCAACTGCCGTGTAGATAAATGAAAGTTTCAGGTGTTCCTTTACATTAACACTCATTGCCCGCTTGAACTGGAAAGGCAAAGATAAGAGGAATAAAAGAAATCAAAGGAATTTGTATGCTGTTATAGTTTTCTGAGTAAAGTAACCGATCCGTACAAAATTCGCGGGGTAAACTGACCCAGATCATTGCAACCGTCAAACTGAACGCTTACATAATAAACGCCCTGTGGACACTTTTTCCCTTTGAATGTACCATCCCAGCTTTCATTTATATCATTGGTTGAATAAAGCACGGCGCCCCAGCGATTGGCTATGACCATTGAATAGTTTGGAACCTCACTGATGATTGGTTTGAAATGATCATTGATTCCATCGTCGTCCGGAGAAAAGACGTTCGGAAGTTTCAGACTTAAATTACAGCAATACCTTATAAATAATGAGTCTGAAACCATACACCCCTCTGATGTATATGCCTCCACATAGTTCCATCCGGGTTTTGATGTCAGCAATTGATTACCTGTACTTCCATCATGCCATTGGTATGCGTCGAAACCAGATGCAGTCAGCAAAATAACATCCGTATCGCAAAAGGAAGTATCAGGCCCCAGCGATAATTCAGGCAGCACTAAAAGTGAGACATAAACGGAATCATGAGCAAGGCACCCATCCGGAGAAATTGCATCCACAAAATTCCATCCTGAAACGACATTCAACGGCTGATTTCCGGTACTCCCATCATGCCAGAGGTAGCTATTGAAACCTGAAACAGAAAACTGCAGATCAGTCAATCTGCATAAAGCTGTATCCGGTCCGAGAGAAAGCGATGGTAACCTGTTAACCCGTATATAATCCTGCATGACCAGTTCATCGTCACCATGGCTATTTACAACCCGGAGGCTGACGCCAAAGTTTCCGGGGTTCTGATAACCCACAACGGGGTCTTTCAAGGTGGAAGTAGCCGGGTTTCCGCCTTCAAAAGACCAGAAATACTGAAGGGGTTGATCATAACTCAGATTAGTAAACCGGATACTGTCGCCCTGGCAAATCTCCTGCTTGTCGGCAATAAAACCGGCTGAAACCACATGAAGACACAAAGGATCTGATTGAAGTTCAATATCTGAAGTCAGGAATGTAAGATTCCCCTGGGTGAAACCACTGCTTGCAGAGACAACTGCCGTATGGTCCACCGACGTGATACTAATGTTTTCCGATTGCGGCATAAAAGCCAGCTCGAAGCATCCTGAGTTAAGCTGCGGGGCAAAAGAAATCAGCAACGCCTTTGAAACAGATCCGGATTGACTTCTTGCAATTCCTGTATAACGCCCGGCAGACGTTTGAATGACCACCCCGCTTCCACCAAAGGGAAACTCCTGAAATTCATTCATTCTAATGATCTTGCCCCATTGAGGATTGCCGTTGAAATCAGTTTTCAGGACAAATAAATCCCTGTCACCATTCTGCATTGTGGATCCTGAAATAATCAGTCCGTCTTCAAGAAAGGTTATATCTCCGGTATAAAGTTCTTCATCAGAAAAAATCCGTTTCGACCATAAAACGGAGCCGTTTATGCTTGTCCTGATCAACAGGATATCATATTTACTTCCCGAATAAGTATTTGAATGCCCCAGAATGTAGTATCCGTCATCAACCTGCCTGATAATCCTGGAATGATCCTGGCCACCTCCTCCCAATGTTTTGTAATACAACAAATTACCATTCATATCCATTTTACCGAAACCATAATCATAAACGCCGGCACCAAAACTTGATTGCGCACCGGTAAAAAGCAAATTATTGTCTACGGAAAGGCTCACATCAAATGCATTATCCCTGTCGGGACCACCAAGAATTCTGCTCCATAATAACTGACCAGTGCTGCTGATTCTCATAATAAAGGCATCCTCAAGAAGGGTTACAGACCTCTGCGTTGATCCACATACCATATAACCCCCATCTGAAAGCATAATTATCCTGAATCCCCTCTCATTATAATTCTTTCCATAAGTTTGAGACCATACCGGATTACCCAACGCATCCGTTTTCAATACCACCACATTCTGATTGGTTCCGGAAGTGGTGTTGCCGGCCAGGGTTAGTCCTCCCGCCTCATTTACACATGCAGACCTTACAAGTATATTGGTAGCACCGGCATATGCTTTTTGCCAAATAATATCCCCCTGTAAAGAATACTTAACTATTACTGCATCGCCCCCTGAGCTTTCATTACCTTCAATCCCGAAAATATAGTACGAATTGTCCACTTCCAGCATACCATAAAGAGTAATTTCTTTTCCCGGAAAACTCAGCATAGATGGAGGAAAAGCCTGAGAAAAGGTTTTCAATGAGATAAACAGCATAAGTATAACGATGCAATTCCTTAATTTCCGCATAACCTAATCCGCAAGTCAATACCAATAATAAATGAATTCCTGAATAATCCTTTTATGCCCCATAAAAAAACCATCGCCACCCTGCACACATCCGGGCAGTTTCATTTTCTCCGGCAGGGATGAAAAGAAACGCAAAGTAAGCGCATTTACTGTGATCAAAAAAATATCTTCATTAAATAAACACTATAAAACCTGTGATTATCCCGGAAAACGGCAGACTATCAGCAGAACATGAAACCAATTATTTCTTTACAATCTTTTCGGAAATAACGATTTCACCATACCTGTCTCTTACAGTCAGGATATATGGACCAGGGTTGAGTTGATTCAACTTAATGAGAAAATTACCCGGACCGGCGACCGAAGAAAGGCAAATCCTGCCATTGATATCCTGCACAGTGTAATGAATTACACCATTATACACATCACTTAATGATACATTCAGCACATCTCCGGCCGGATTGGGAAAAACGACCGTTTCAACATTATTTTTAACGTTGGTTTTCGAATTGACAGGAACATTATCCGGACAATCAACAGCAGAAAACACCAGGTTGCCCTTATTGCTCATCACACCTTTCCAGCACTGTCCGTCCGGTGATTTCATGATAATCCCCCTGTTAATATTTTCAAGATATATATCACCATCTGCAATCTGAAGCCTGGCAGCAGGATCTCCGGTTCCTATGCCCAGAAATCCGTTTTCAGCAAGTCTCATCCGTTCGGAACTTACTGTTTCATAACGGTCTGTAGTTTTGAAAACGATGTACGACGGATAACTGCCATAATCAAGTCCCCTGCCTGCGTAAAACAAAATACTCGAATTAAACCTGAACTCGTTGTTGTAAAACATGGATGAAACGATTCCAGTCAACCGGTCACCTGCAACCACATTCTGAGGAAAATCAACCGTTCCGCGCGACCGCCTGCCATTGATCAGACTTCCCACATAGTGAATATCGCTTGCAGAGAACCCGTCATAAGTCGCATAATGATTATTCCTGATACTCATGATCCCGAATTGAGGGTATGTCACAACCTCGTCGGTAACCAGGGTAAATTTAGAATCAGGGAAAGCAGTTCCTATCCCGAGGTTTCCGTTGTACTGATAGATATTGGTTGAAATCGAGTCCGTCTGAGCAAAGGAAAGCGCATTCAGCGCGAGTAAAACGCAGGTAAAACAGTAATTTAGTCTCATCGTTTGAAGAATTTAATGTAAATATTTATTGGATTGTTTATATTGGTCTTTAAAGGGCACTTTGCGATATGATCGTTTTTTTTAAATCATCTCAAACCTGACTGCTGCTTGTTTTATGGCCTGTTACAATGGCTTTTTATTCTTTCCGGCCACCGAAATACTTGCATTCAGCTCAAATCCGAGCAATATGATGATTGCATTGAAATATATCCAGAGCATAAAAATAATCAAAGTTCCGATCGAACCGTAAAGGGTATTGTATTTAGCGAAATTATTGACATAATAGTTAAACCCAATGGACGCCGCTATAAAAAGCAGCGTAGTAATGGTGGAGCCTGCTGAAATAAACCGGAAGCGAAGCTTACGGCTGGGAGCAAAATAAAAAAGTATTGAGAAGGCAAAAAACAGCAACGCCAGGGTGACAATCCATTTTCCTGCGCTCAGCATATACAGGGTGAGGTTGTCGGTAAGCAGGTTGTAGGAAGTCAGCCAGTTAAGCACCAACGGGCCGACAGTAATCAAGGCAATGGCTACAACCACCAGCACAGAGAGCAGCAAAACCAGGCCGATTGCTACCAGGCGCTGGCGCATGGCTGAGCGGGTTTCAATGGAGTGGTAAGTCTGATTGAAAGCTTCCATCAGGCTGGTTACGCTGTTGGTTGAGAAATACATGGCCATCAGAAAACCAATGGAGAGCACTCCGCCCTGGGGACGTTTTACGATATCGAAAATGGTGTCCTCTACGGTAGCCCACACCTGTTCAGGGATAAACTCTTCAAGCAGGTCGAGTAAACTGTCCTGAAAATCGGCAATCGGAATGTACGGGATCAGGGAGAAAAAAAACAATATCGCCGGGAAGATAGCCAGAAAAAAATTAAATGACAATGCAGCTGCCCGGTTGGTGATGGCCCCCTTTTGGATGCCTTTCACAAAAAATTCAGCAACATAATAAAGGGGAATACCATCAAAGCCAGGCAACACCAAACGTTTGGACAAAACCAGGGACTTCCTGACCAACCGGCTGCGCAACACCCCTTGATAGACAAGCAGGAAATAACCGGTGATGCGTTCGGCTGGCTTTTTCATGCTGTCTGCTTAATATGCTTTCAGGCTCAGGTCAAGGCTTTTGATCTGATGGGTAAGCGCGCCTACAGAAACGAAATCTACCCCGGTTTCAGCATACTGCCTGATGGTTTCCAGGGTAATCCCCCCTGATGCTTCGGTTTCATATTTTCCAGCGATCATTTCAACTGCTGTCCTGAGGTTTCCTGGGCTGAAATTATCCAGCATAATCCGGTTGACCCCACCCGTATCAAGTACCTGTTTCAATTCATCAAAATTTCTCACTTCGATTTCAACCGGCAGGACTCTGCCTGTAGTTTTCAGGTAGCTATTCGCTGCATGAATAGCTTTTGCAATACCGCCGGCAAAATCAACATGATTGTCTTTGATCATAATCATATCATACAAGCCGAACCGGTGATTGTGCCCACCTCCGTGCTTCACAGCCATTTTCTCAATAGCACGCATGAGGGGGGTGGTTTTGCGGGTATCGAGTACGCGCGTATTAAGCCCTTCCAGTTGCCTGACATATTGAGATGTTGTGGTGGCAATACCGCTCATGCGCTGCATAAAATTCAGCACCAGGCGCTCAGCTTTCAGAATGGATGCAGAGGGACCTTCAACAGTAAAAGCGATATCACCAGGCTGAATGGCATCACCATCCTTCATGAGAGGAAGCATGTTGATACGCGGATCCACCATTGAAAAAACCCGGGCGGCAACCTCCATTCCTGAGAGTACTCCCGCCTGTTTTACCAGCAACTTAGCCTTACCAACGGCATCTGCAGGAATGGTAGATAGTGAAGTATGGTCGCCATCACCGGCATCTTCGATCAGGGCATTGGCTATAATCTCATCAATGGATAACATTTGGCTCAGCAGGAATTTTGGTAGTTATTCTTCGATTTCAAACTTCAGTTGATGAATGGCGGGTTTCCCGTTCACCGTTTTGATAAGGTAATAAGCCCTGAATACAGTATTTCCGGATTTATACATGCCGATAGCATACTGAGAGCCGTCTTTTGACTGGCCCTGATGGCTCTGCGTGTAAGAGGCGGGCGGGTATTTTGCAAAAAAATTACGTATTATAATTTCCGATTGCGCTTTACTGAATGTCCCTTCGGTGCCCGGCACACTCAGATCGATGGTTGCATTGAAATAATTGCTCAACTCCCTGGCATTGGCCATACGAATGGAGGAAGCCACTTTGGCATTCACATCCTGAGCCGATCCCTTAGCCGGAAGAAGCAACACTAAAATGCTGCATATTAATATTATACGAATTTTTCCTGTGAATTTCATCCCTTCAGATTTTAAGCCAGCAGAAGTTAAAGAACCTGTCTGCTGTTTATTTAATAAAATTATCAAAAACCGAACCAAATGTAGATATAAATCCGGGGAAAACAAATTGTATGCGCACCCATGCAATTCAGCATATTTAAAGACACTTGTGAATAAAGGAGAATAATTTTTCAAAACCCGGGCCAAAACCAATCCGGAGATGATGGGATCAGGTGTCATTACCATGCGAAGTAAGCATATACATCTGGTTCACTTCGTATTATAATTTCAGTTTTTCTTCCCGGGCAAAGACACCGGATTTATCTATACTGGCTTGCAGAACAATCTGAACCTGCTGATCAGACAAGTCACAACTGCTGAAAAATGATGAATGATATTGAAATTTCACATCCAGTGGAATAGTTGAAAAGGCTATTTTTGCAATAAATTCAATTATGCGCATTACCCTGCTTCAGACCGGAAAAACCGATGCTTCCTGGTTAGTTACAGGAACCGGGGAATACGCCGGAAGGTTATCTCATTACATACGGTTTGATGTGATTGATATTATTCCGCCAAAGAATTTCAGGCAACTGAATCCGCAACAACTGAAAGATGCAGAAGGAAGGCTGATGTTGAAACATTTTACCGTTGCGGATCAGATTGTCCTGCTGGATGAAAGAGGGAAATCCTATACATCTGAAGAATTTGCATTCCGGATTCAGAAAATAATGAATGCAGGCACCCGCCACCTGATGTTTGTGATCGGAGGCGCCTATGGTTTTTCCGACGAAGTGTATGCTGCCGCAAACGCCAGGGTCTCATTATCATCCATGACATTTTCGCACCAGATGGTACGCCTGTTTTTCACTGAACAGCTATACCGGGCATTTACCATACTGAAAAACGAACCATATCACAACTCCTGAATTAATCCTGATCCCCAAAGCATGAAATCACTGGTCTTTGCAACAAACAACCGCCATAAACTGGAAGAGGTCAGTTCCATCCTCAGCGGCAAGTATCATCTTACAACCCTGAACGGCATCAATTGCCACGAAGACATCCCCGAAACCAGCGATACCATTGAAGGCAACGCCCTGATGAAGGCAAGGTACGTGGTTGAACACTATGGTTACGATTGTTTTGCGGACGATACCGGGCTTGAGGTGGATGCGCTTGATGGCCGGCCCGGAGTATACTCTGCCCGTTATGCAGGCGAAGGGTGCAGTTACGATGAAAACGTAGCCAAATTGCTCGACGAACTTAACGGACAAACCAACCGGAAAGCGCGCTTCAAGACGGTGATCGCGCTGATCATGGGGGGGAAAGTGCACTTGTTTGAAGGAGTACTCAACGGAAATATCACTCATGAAAGAAGGGGCACTTCCGGGTTCGGCTACGATCCTGTTTTTATCCCTCACGGGTATGATCAAACCTTCGCGGAAATGCCCCCTGCACTGAAGAATACAATCAGCCACCGGGCACTGGCAGTAAATAAACTGGCAGAATTCCTTAAATAATTAACACTGCCTGCAGCCCTTATAATTCCAAATCGCCTGAGGCTTCAGGCTGATAAATGATTTCCGATATCCTCAACTCAGCCTCTCCTGTTGGGACTTTCCATCTAACGGTATCCCCCTTGCGATATCCGAGCAGGGCTGTTGCAACAGGCGCGAATACAGAAATTTTCTGCTGTCTGGAGTCCGCTTCATGAGGGTAAACGATCTGTATCTGCATCGATTTGTCGCTGTTCAGGTAATCAAGCTTAACGATGGAATGCATGGTAACTACATCCGGAGGCATTTTTTCGGGTGGCAGTACTTTGGCCCTGTCGAGTTCGGCCTGCAGGGGATTCAGATTGATGGGAGCATTGATGCCGCCGCTTCTTGCTTTGGCAATATGGCTGCGCAGACGCGCCATGTCAAGTGAACTGATGATGATTTCCTTCATGATTTTCGAATTTTTTGAAAAAGAAAAAGCCGGGAGAGACCCGGCCTGTATAAATGGGGTAAGGTCTTTCCTAGTCGGTGGGTGTAAAATAAGAATGCAAGATGATCTGCATACGGAAAATGTTTGCAACAAAGATAGTAATAATCGGTGAACCAGGCAACACAGCGGAAAACTTTTAGCTTTCCTACTGCAAATTGAACTGTCTCCCGGAAGTTTGAATCATATTGTTAAATAATTTACCATTAACCATTCAGAACAAAACGTTAATACATTACATATTCGGCATGTTAACAATGCAAGCAGTCCATCCAACGGTGGCAGAATTTACTATTCCCGATACCGCTGGAAATATTGAAATTTCATGATTATAAAACGGTCAGCAAACTGAAAATCAGGGTTATGTTAAAAAACACAAGGGTGGACCCGTTTCTGCAGCCCACCCTTATATAATGTACCTGATCAATTACTTACCGGTACGCACTTTGCTGACCGTTTTATTCTCATATACATAAACATACTCACCATCGGTTGTGAGCGAAGTGGTTGCTCCCTTTCGCGCCTTAAACTCAAGGAATTTACATGTATTAAGGTCAAATGCTGCAATATCGGCACCTTCGGTTTTCATGATCACGATATTGTCAAACCTGTCTTCGAGCAGTGAAGTTTTATATTTTCCGTTTGCCACCAGGTCGCCATTGTTCATTTTGAAGGTTGACACTCCTTTTTCGCCGATTACGGCCACCATATCCTTATAAGGGAAAATCATCTGGGCGTTGCCGACCCCCCCTTTAGCCACCGGCACTTCGTACAACTCTTTACCGGTATTGATATCCATTGAATACAATGCTTTTCCGCTGGAAACGATCACATTGCTGCCTGCTTCGATCATGTTGGTAATGCCTTTGCGGAACCGCTCCGAATCCCATACCAGTGAACCGTCGCTGGTGTTGAATGCCTGAACCCCGTTGGGTTTAACATTGGGATACCATATCCTCCATTCTTCATAAACAGAAACAGAACCATCTGAATTCCGGGTTCTGCGATAAATGTATGCCTGAGCTTCAACATTCCCGCCTATCTGAAGCACCACTTTATCGCCCATGATATACATATTCGGGATTGCCCTTGCTTCCTTTATTTCAGGAGAGGTCCACAGCAATTTGCCGGAGTTGGCGTCATACTTTTTTATATATTGACTCCTCCGGTTCGACATATCCAGCACATAAAGGTCGTCGCCTACCCTCACAGGATCAGCAACTGCTCCATAAATTCCGAATTTCCTGGCATCTGCCGGCCGCTTTCCGATGCCGTCGGGTGTGTAATCAAATGCAGCAGACCATAAACTGGCTCCCGTTTTCAGATCATAAACCTGATAACCGTTCATCATCAGCATTACCTTATCCCCGTCTACAAAAAGATCATATAAAAACTCACGCGAAATCACCTTGCGCTCGGCCCGTCCAACGTAAGTGTTCTCCCATATAATATCACCATTCCGGATATCGATTTTCGCTATCTGGTTTTTAAATCCTGTAAACAAAGCGCCCAGTGAACTCGGCACAAAATTAACCATCACCATATATCCATCCGGCGTAATGGCATACTTCCCCACCACACCTTTGAACTTTGCGGTCGACCACCGCTCCTCTCCTGTTCTTGCCCGGATAAATACAAGTTCCTTTTTAAGAGAAATTGCAAAACTCTGTTCCTCCGGAATATACACTACATTTTCTTCATCAACATCCTGGTACTTATCTGTTGACCACAGAAAATTACCACTCTCCATCTCTACTACAGCCAGCACATCTTTTCCCAATTTACGGTCAAAAAGAAAGATAACATCTGACTCCCAGAAAGGGATAAGATCATCTATTTTGCCCAGCTTGGGTGCCAGTTCTTTGAATTTTTTATTCCATCTGGGCTTCCCCGTCTTATTGTCGAAAACCGTAATTTCCTTGTCGGAGGCAGCATAGCTGAAACCGCGCTCTTCGGTTCCGGTTCCTGTATGAACAATCTTATGGTCCATACGCGATTCCCATACCAGCGGCATGTCGTCCTGGGCTTTTACCGATATTAATCCGGCAAATAAAGCAATTGAAAACAGAAAGTGTTTTTTCATAAAACTGAGGTGTTTGGTGTTGATTAAAATTTGAATGTATACTGGAATTTGTAGCTTTTTCCTTTGGGCACCCTGAATCCGAACCGGTAACGTTTTACAATATCTTTCAGACGGTTTTGCATGGCAATGGGGCTTTCCCCGTCATTCACCACAAATAGAGTTGCCACTTCACCTTTTTCACGCAGGGTTATATCAAACACATACGTTCCGCTGAGTTTACTTTCATTGATTTCTTTCAGGAAAGCCGATCCGGGGACAGAAGAGACGGAATCAAGCTCTGCAATGGCTTTCTCGATGATCTCATTCTTCATCTGATAAAAGGGCTTTTTCTGCCCTGAAGCATAAATAGCCGGCAACAGCAGACACATAACAATCAGTTTGTTCATGTATTGTTAAATTTTTAGACGTAATCTGAAGTATGACATACTTCAAATAAACTCAGTAAAAAGTATGAAGCTTAAAAGAACCAAAACCTATTCATCCTGCGGGATGTTCCACTGCAGCAACTGATTGCCGAAAGTTGCCAGAATGGCCTGATCTCCCGGCAGGAACTCAAAAAAGACCCTTCCGTCGGAAGGGAAATCCAGCTTACTGATTCCTTCCATCACCCTTGAGCCCATTTCGAACCTGTGCATCACCTTTCCGGTTAAGGCGTTATGGATGCGGAGTTCAGGAAACTTGCCCCAGCTTACCACGCCCATATATTTCCCGTCATGACTCTTGCGAAAAGCCGGTTCATAATTGGAATCGGACGGGAAAACAATACGGGTACTTCTAAAATATACAGCATCGATCACACTTATAAAATTTTGCCGGCCGCTGACCGCTGTGGCTGCTTTGGTATAAGGAATACTCAGGCAATAAAGTTCCTTCCCGTCGGCCGACCACTCCAGCCGGTATACATTATCATAATAATCATTTACTGTAGCGACGAACGAGAAATCGGAAGCGTTGTAGACAGAAATCAGTTGTTTGAATTTAAGATTAAATTTCAGCGCTTTCGGGTTCTTACTGAACTGAGGGTCGTTTTTCAGATATGCTTCCGACGTCCGGTGCGACACAGCAATATATTTCCCATCAGGACTGATTTCCAGACTATTGGTTGCATCCTTAATGATTTTCCTTTCCACAATTCTTCCCGTTTTGAGCTCATAAAATTCAAGTGCATCATTGGTGAGAGCAACCGCAAGCCGTTCATCAGGCGTGATCTTCACATCATGATATTTCTCGAGCCGCAATACCCGTTCACCGGTTGCAGCGTCAATCACCTCAAAATTCACCTCACGGTCACGGTTCGGTGAAAAATCCAGATAATATAGCTGCTGAAGCAAAAGATACCTGCCATTTGAAGACCAGTTCACCCTGGCTCCGGCATACCAGTTTCCAACATCAAACTGCCTGATTATTTGGCGATTGCGAAAATCATAAATATACAACGGGAACCCTTGTGTACAGGCAATGGCCAACAATTGCTGATCAGGCGACATGGCCAGGCCGGAATGAATGAACCGGTTATCCGAAACTTTAAACTTTTCGTAATCCGCATTGATCTGCTGGGCTGACACGTCGGCAATAGTCACTGCCAACAGCATTGAAAGCAAAACGGTACGGATGCCGGCTATGGAAGATTGCATAAATTGGCTGAAATTATACAGACAACTATAACAAAGGTAATTCGTTTGAGTTCTTTCCAGCTTTGGTTCAGTTCATGAAGCAACTATACCAGTTCGGAGCAATGATGCCAAAATGACCGTCTTGTTACAAATTAAATAATCATATACAACTGATTTTCTGCACATTAATCGTACTACTGCAGATCAAGAATTTTAAATAATGATTAAAGATTTATCATTCCCGGGAAAACAGATCAAAAAAAATCCGTAGTGTTCGGTAATAAAATACCTAACAATACGGATATTAAGTTTACACAGGGTAGGGTCAGTAGACCTGCCCAGCAGGCTGTAAGCCGGAGCTAACTAAAATGAAGCCCGCAAAGCCATAATAAAATTACGTCCCGGGGCGCTGATACCTGAAGCAAACGGGCGGTAGAGCTGATCGGTGATATTCTCCAGGCCGGCATTCAGGGTAAAATTCCTGTTGATATACCAGGCCGCTTTGAAATTCAGGGTTATCCATGCGGGCACATAAGGATTGCCATTCCCGTCTTTCGCATAGGGCGCAGCATCGGTCCTTTCCGAAAGCGGCAGATCTTCATAGTCAAGGCCGGCATTGTATTCGGCATAAAGATCGAAGCGAAGCTTAGGCCGCTCCCAGGTAAGGTGAGTACTGCCAAAAAATGGCACCGCGTGGCGCAGCGGATAATATTTCAGGCTGTCCTCACTTTGTTCTTCGCCATTTTGCCAGTTAAACACCGTACTCAACCCGAAGCCCTGTCCCAGACTGGCCTTAAATCCGCCCTGAATCCCGAATACCCTGGCACGGGTAATATTCTGTATGGCCTGCACCCGGCTCAGTTCTCCGTCATAAATAATACTGTCGAGGCCGTTGTAGCTGAAATCGCGGCGGGCAAGCGCATCTGTCAGCAATGTATAATACAGGCTCAGGTCAGCTTTGAGAAAGTCGCCCATCGTAAAAGCGAAACCACCTTCGGCGTTCCATGCATACTCAGGTTTCAGGTTGACATTAGGAACGACCACCGACCCCGGCTCTGAATCGAACACTTTTCCCAGGTCATCGATGTTTGGAGACCGGAACCCTGAAGAAAAATTAGTATACAACTTCCAGTTATTCAGAGGGCTCCAGGTTATTCCCAATCCTCCGTTTAATGCGCCCTTGCCAAGGGATGCCTCTGTAAACGGAAAGGGAAACATACTGGTGTCAAAGGCAGCCTCCATCGCCACATAGCTGTATCGTAAACCGGCATTCACTGTGGTCTTCTGGTTCAGGTGAAGGCGCGCAGTAGTATAAAGTGCGTATGACTGCCAGGTGGAGCCGTCAGGATACCTTGTATTCACAGAGCTTACCTCTCCGGTTTCGATATGCCTCCGGTTTGCTTCAGAACCTACTTTGTTATAGACAGCTTCTCCTCCGTAGAACAGGGCAAGTTTTTCGCTCAACTTTTTGTCCAGATCCAGATTCAGTGAAAAAGCATTCACTTCTTCAAACTGATTGCGCAGCCGCTTATTGTTCATTTTACGGTCATGACGACTTTCCTTATAAAGCTGATGCGCCGCCACAATCCGGAATTGATCGTAAATACCACCATCGCTTCTGAGCCTGGCAGCCAGCCGGTTCATCATCCATTGCTGCGGTCCGTAATACCATTGGGCATTAACAAGACTGCCATCGTCATTGACGAGACAGAGCCGGTCGTAACGGGGAGCATCCGAAGTACCTGAATAATAAAAGGTATAGTCCAGTTCAGAACCGGCAGACGGCCTGAATGCAATCTTCTGAAGCAGGCTGTACTGACTGTAACCTGAATAAACCTGTTTCTGCGGATCTTCATTCTCAACAGTAATATCCTGACCATTCTCCGTTTTCTGGTAAACCGGCCTCAGAAAATAGGAATTCCCGTTTGATCCTGCTTTCAGGTCATCGAAATCTGACCAGGTCGCACTTGTTACAAAGACCCATTTTTTAAGCCCGGCCGAAAAGTCAAAATGCCCTGTTTTCTCAAGGTTGGCCGATGAAAACCGGGCAAAAGCATTGCCTTTGAGCATGGTTTTGCCGTTTTGCGAAAAAACAGGAGAAAGGGTATGAAAATCCATCACCCCTCCAATGGCATCACTACCATACATTACCGCCCCGGGGCCAAAAAGAATTTCATTGCTCTCCACGGCAGCCGCATCAATGGAAATAACATTCTGAAGGTTGCCCGTCCTGAAAATCGCGTTATTCATTCTTACGCCGTCAACCACCAGCATGACGCGGTTGGTTGCAAACCCGCGCAGGATCGGGGACCCCCCGGCAAGCTGGCTTTTCTGAATGTAAGCATAACCACCAACACTAAGCATATCAGCAGCAGTTTGCGGGTTGGCAAAAGCGATCTGCTGCATCCCGATTTTCTCGACACGCTGCGGAATCTCCCTCTCGTTCTGCTCCCATCGGTTGGCCGAAATCACTACTTCATTCAGGGTAATGCGCGAAACAGCCAGATCGATAAAGAAATTCAGTTTTTCAGCTTCGGCATATGAGAGCTTCCGGGTCTGGTAGCCAATATGCCTGATGACGATTTCTGAAGCCCCCCTGAAGCCTGAAAAATCAACCTGTCCCCTGTTGTTGGTCGTTGCCATAACTGCCGGATTTTCAGATATTATGGCAACATTGGCCAGTGGCTGCCCGGTAGTACGATCCGCGACAGTCAGTTTCTGAGCCGTCAGGCCTGCCGACATAAACAGACAGGCCACGGCAATAAAGTATTTTATTGACATTTATACCAAATTAATAATTAACAATAAATGCGATGCATCAGAAACATAAATTGCTTCTGAAAAACACCAGTAGAAGGACTGAATCTATTACACTGATTGCGGAGGCGGCGCATCAATAAAAATGCCCGGTTGCTGATAAAATAATAAAAAAACGGCATCCATTATCCGAAAACCGGAATCGGGCATTAAGTAATCAGAATCCGGAGGGGTAAACAAACCTCCCATCAACAACGAATAGAAATGGATGGCTTTCGTGTGTGCCGGATGCCTGGCTGCCCGGCTCTTGGTCATACGGTCGAGGTTGGCAAACAACAGGGTTTCCTGGTGGTCAGTAACACAGTGCAGCAATGTTGCACCATCAGAGACCTGCTCCGACCTTACCACATCGTACATCACCCCTCTGAAGCGAAATTCGCGCGAATGAATCCAAAAAAAATCTTCAGAATTCTCTGCCGTATGCCGTATAACCGAAAGTTCTCCATCAGGAACCCCAGCCTTGATCATCATCTTGATTTCTTTACGGATTTTGTCCTGCTGTAGTCTGAAAAGAAAATAATAAGCCGTGCCATTGAGGCTCAGCGACAGAAGCAGCAATATGGGAATGATTCTTTTCAACTGACAGTAATTCGCGACAGGCAAATTTAAAGATAAACACCGGATCACTTGAATATTCAAATGAAAAACATAGTCTGAGCCTTTATGATTTCAGATGTAAATATTTCTTTAAAAGTTCAGTCTTCTCAAGTTGCTTAGCCTAGAAGCCAGCATTCAGCAGAATATTTCTTCTACGTGCAACCAGGTCGGTAAGCTCTGTTACCATATCCTGGTTTACTTTACTGGCCATGGGAAGGATATACTGCTCCGTCTGCTCCAGGTATGAAAGGATTTTAGCAGGTTCGTGCGAATCGCGGTGCAAATCGGTGAGGTTACTGATCCGGTCGGCACACTTCAGGAGCAATGCGTTATGGGACCCCTTCTCCAGCACTCTTGTAAGGTATCCGGCTTTGGTTTCATGCGGCAGCCGGGTTACCTCAAGCACAAGATCCACCACCTGAGGACCTTCATGATCAATATTTCTGATCTCGTCAAGTTCGGTTTCAGGCAGCTCTTCAAACAGGTCGTGCAGCAATGAAGCTTTCAGCAGGACTGGGTCATGCACAAGATGATAGTCGAGCAGAATGCCCAGTGTTGCAAATGAATGCCTGAACTGGTTGCCGCCCACCTTCCGGCTGACACCGACCAGGGCGGTAGCCTTCAGAATATAAGGCGCCAGCACCAGATTCTTCAGTAACTCCAGATCGTTCATTTTTGCATCATACTATTTATATCCGGTAAACGATAAGCAGACAAAAAAGTTTCATTGCTGATCAATCTGCGACTCTCCCCGGCCGGCAAGATAGCGTTCCCAGCGGTCAAGTACCGTGCGCATATCGGCAGGCAAGGCTGAGTCAAAAAACATCTCTTTGCCGGTAACCGGATGGTTAAACCCAAGCGATTTTGCGTGAAGCGCCTGTCGTGGGCATATCTGAAAACAGTTTTCCACGAACTTTCTATATGATCCGGAGGTGGTGCCCTTCAGTATCTGGTTACCGCCATAACGCTCATCACCGAAAAGCGGATGGCCAAGGTATTTCATGTGGGCGCGGATCTGGTGCGTTCTGCCGGTTTCGAGGCGGCATTCGATCAGGCTTACATAGTCGTAGCTGCGGAGCACCTTGTAGTGGGTAACCGCGTGTTTGCCATGACTGCCGTCGGGAAAAACGGCCATAATCAGCCGGTTGCTCAGGTTACGGCCAACATGACCTGTAATTGTTCCTTCAGGCTCCCTGGGTGTGCCCCATACTATTGCCTGGTAGGTCCGGCGAATGGTGTGATCGAAAAAGTTCCTGGCAAGGCGGGTCTGGGCCTCCTCGGTTTTAGCAACCAGAATAATCCCTGAAGTATCTTTATCGATGCGGTGCACCAACAGCGGCATTTCATCCGCCCGCGCGCCGGGCCGGCTGCGCAAATGCCAGACCAGTGCATTCAGCATGGTCCCTTCGAAGTTGGCATAACCGGGATGAACAACCATTCCGGCATCCTTATTGATCACCAGCAGATGTTCATCTTCATATACAATATTCAGGGGGACCTCCTCGGGAAGCACCTCTGTATCCCTGGGCGGATGTGCCATCACCACGGAGATGACGTCTGAAGGTTTAACCCTGTAATTCTGTTTGACGGGCTCACCGTTCACCAGAATATTTCCGGCTTTGGCTGCCTGCTGAATTTTACTCCTGGAAGCATTTTCGATACGGATCATCAGGAATTTGTCAATCCGCAATAAACCCTGACCTTTATCAGCGATGATGCGGTGATGTTCGTAGAGCTCATTCTCTACATTCTCGTCATCCGCGAATTCAGGAGCTTCGTGTTCTTCAAAAAAATCTTCGGCTTCCGGCATCGGGTATACGCTTTACCGGTTGATGATCAGTTTACCCCGGCTGATTACCTGATGATCACCGCTGAACAGTTGCAGCAGATATAAGCCTGAAGGCAGCATCGACAAATCCGGCTCACGGGTGAAGGCTTGCTGGCTGATCATTCGGCCGTCAGCCCCTGTTACTGTGAGCGTTAAGCCATAGGGCCTGACTTCCTCAGGTAGTTCAATGACTACTTTACCATCCGCGGAAGGATTGGGATAAATAATGAGCTTTTCTGCTGGTTTTGTTTCCGGGATTCCGACAACCTTCAATTTCCCCAGCACCGGCCTGATCATAAGAGCACCAGCATAAAGGCTTTGTCTCCATGCTCCGAATGTGCGGAAAAAAGTATTGGCCGAAGCATCGTTATTCCAGTCGTAACCCAGGTTCAGGTTATCCGAGGTGGTTTGCTCCCATCCAACATAAAATATAAGATTCGGGAAACGACCAGGCTCAATTTTGATCACACTGTCAAGTCTATAGGTATAAAACTGGTTCAGGCTGTCATCGTAAGCAGGTTCGTATCCGAAACGTGAATAAACCAGTTCCCCCGGCTCACCGAAATAGTCATTCCAGATATTGAGGTAGAAGCTTTTCACATTGCCGCCGGTAAGTGTCTGGTTGAAATACATCTGCACAGCGAGCAGCGAATCGGCCCTGTTGAGCCTGAATTTATAAGCCAGCTGGGCCCCTGAGGGGGTCAATCCATAACCAGCTTCTGCAGTACCATCATCATAAGAGAGATAATTTGCAAAAACCTGTACATTCCTGATGGTGTCATTCTGCCTCCTGCCCAGGTTGGCCTCGGTATTCACAATATGGGTGGTTGTGAAAGTAACCTTTTCCTGTGTGCCGATCGGGAATACAAAATTTACGGGCGGGCGTGCAAACGGCTGATGGGTAACATAACCCGAAGTAGTGAACGGAGGGACAAAGAAATTTCCGGCGGTGTAATAATGAAACGGATCCTGATAATCGCGTGACACTTCATAGCGGTAGGATGCGTTATAATTAATCCCGTCGAGATTGGTAATCCTGATGTTCAGGCTGTCGCTCATTTCATTTACAAAATTGGCCCGGTATTGGTTGTAGGGCATGCCAGTGTAATTTCGGAGCATGTTCGGTGCTCTGGAAGCGAAGGCCACATCGCGGTGCAGCGTATCGAAAATACCCCGGCCTATATTCAGGTAGACATAATCGATGTTCCACTGATCTCCGTTGCTTTGCCAATCTGGTAAAATACCGCTGGCCAGGCTCGCATAATTGCGGAAACGGAAACGGAATCCATCAGTATAAAACCTGGCACTGTCAAGCACAGGAACCATTACCTGACGAAACCACAGGCTGTCGCTGGCATAAAAAGAGTTAAGCGATTGTCCGGATGTGCTCCATACCTTTCGCCATCCTTCAAGCATAACCGTATCCATCACAGTGGTATCCACCCCGTTGATGGTTGTATCCACCGGAAAAATGATTATCTGGGTCTCGCCCGGGGCAAGAAATTCAAGCACCAGAGAGTCATTTCTGGCAGGTGCATTACCCCTGCCCTGCGGCTGATAATAAAAACTGAAATAAACCGAATCGGCACGGGTGACTTTGCGTTTAACCGGCGAAAACACTGAATCGAGGCGGATGGGCCGTGATGTCAGAAAATCGGCTATAAAAGGATAAGGGCTCGCATTGCTGTATAGCCTGCCTAGATGATCAATGGCGTCGAGGGTGGCAACTCCGACTGTTGGCGGAAACACGGCATAATCGTCACTGATGAAGGCGTCCGAGTCTGACCACAATCCGGAATCCGGCAATACAGATCTGCCGCTGAAATCATCAAAAAAAGGGAGCAACAAGGGTGCGACAGTTATACGCTCAGCAACTCGGTTTCCCGATTCCTTTTTTACCCTGGAATTGACCTGCAATCCGGTGATCACTTCCTGTGAATAAGAAGATATGGGAATCAGTAAAATAATCAAAAGCCTAATAATCGTTCGGTTTATCATACCAGAAGTATTATGATGAAAGCCAGCGCCGTTAGTGTAAATGTTAAAAGATTGAATCATTGACTACCTCCAGCGTATCGGCACCCATCGTCTGAAGGTAAGCATCAAAATCGAACCTGTCAGGATCCCTGAACACCAGGTTTACCGTTTGCCCGGCATTCAGCAAAAGCCCCCTGACATAAGACGGTGTCTGGGTATATACCCTGGCGGTTTCCGCATCAGCATTGTCTTCAAAAACCTCCTCCCCTGGCCCCAGGTATCTGTTCCTGAGAAGTTGCAACGCCTCCTGCCTGGTTTTCCCGATCAGGAAAGGCACCTGAAAACGGGTACCTCCAACACGCTGCCCAACCTTTAATTCAATCACCGATCCCTTGAGTATCTCAAAGCCAGGCTCAATAGTGCTCCCCCGGTAATATTGACCGAGCACCGCATTGGCCGCGATATCAGGAACATAACTGATATTACCCAGTTTCAGACCGTATGTTTCAAGTGTTGCCGTCGCCTGGCGGAGTGAGAGGTCGACAAGGTCAGGCATACTCACTTTTTCGGGCATCACAGCAACTGTAGTCAGGTAAATCTTGCGGTGTCGCTTAACGTTTGACCCCGGCAACGGATCCTGAATAATCACCGATCCTTTTGGCATTCGCGAATCGAATACCGAATCAACAATGATTACTTCAAAATCAGTAATGGTTTCCAGCTGGCTTATCTGTTCAGGCGTTAAGCCTACAAGTGAAGGCACAGCTATGGACTCCCCGTGATGGGTATACCATTTAAGCGCCCATAATACCAGGCTTACAATCAATATTGTCAGTACCACCGAAACGATGAAATGCCTGACAAAAACACGGGTCTGAATAAATTCAAAAAAGTTCATGCATGCCAACTTATTCCGGATGACAGATCACCATCAGCCATATAAAACCCGGACAGGATAATAAACTACCGCGCAAACAAATTATTGCACGTCACTGCAAAGATATAAATAATTGAGAGGCCTGAAAAACGTCGGATTTTTAAAGATTGCCTCGCAGTTGCATTCTTTCATTTTCCATTACCGGCCCTGCTTTTATCCCGGGAACCCGGCTGAGATGGTTTTTAATACTCTACAGGACATAGTATCGCCTTTAAGGATATTTTTAATTCCCGTCCGCATGCACAAACCGCATTGTTCTTACATTTGCAACACTTCAATCCAAACGGTCCAAGATGAAGAAAAACATCGCGCTGCTTACCGGCGGCTACTCAAAAGAATATGAGATTTCCGTTAAAAGCGGCAAAGTAATCGAACAGCATATCGACAAGGACCTGTTCAGGGTATTCCCGCTGATTATCGGAAACGAACAATGGATTTTCAGAGATTCAGCAGGAACTGAATTTCCGGTAAATCTGAACGATTTTACAATTCAACTGCCGGAGGAAAAAGTAAGGTTTGATGCTGCTTTTATCGGCATCCACGGAACACCGGGAGAAGACGGTAAGCTGCAGGGATACCTCGACATGATCGGAGTACCTTACAACACCTGTGGCCGCGCCACTTCAGCACTGACTTTCAATAAATTTTTCTGCAATGAGTTTGTTGGAAGGGCCGGTATAAATGTTGCCAACACCGTTTACCTGCACAAACGGGATACGCCGGAGACGGACATTATCCTCAGCATCACCGGCCTTCCCTGCTTTGTAAAACCCAACAGCAACGGATCGAGCGTTGGCATATCAAAGGTACATTCCCGCGAAGAGCTGCTACCGGCCATTCAGCTTGCCTTTGAATCGGACGAGGAAGTGCTGGTTCAGGAATTTATTCCCGGTGTGGAAATCACATGCGGAATCTATGAAAAGAACGGCGAACCCGTTATACTTCCCCTTACCGAAATCATCAGCCATAAAGAATTCTTTGATTTTGAAGCCAAATACGGCGGCTTTTCAGATGAAATCACTCCGGCGCGTCTGCCCGATAAGCTGACGGATGAATGCCGGAATATTTCACAGATGCTTTATCGCAGACTGAATTGCCGCGGTGTAGTCCGGTTCGATTATATCCTTACCCCAGATAAGGCTTCAGGTGGAAGGAAATTCTATTTTCTTGAAGTGAATACCATCCCCGGACTTTCCGAAGCCAGCATTGTCCCGCAACAGGCCGCACATATGGGGATCAGCCTTAACCGGCTGTTTACCGATCTGCTGACGGAAACCCTGGAAAGATACAGGTAATTTTTACCGCGACTACAGGTGCATAATTCTGATTAACACTCTGTTTATCATCGACTTACATAATTTTTCAAAAAAATCCGGAAGAATATTTCCAAGTTTTTCCTTCTGGGCATTAAAGAACGGTTATATAACGTTTTACATATACAACTGTAAAACAATACTTTAATCCTGGCAGTGATAGCCTGCACGCATGATCCGGCATCCGAAAATGTAAAATTCCGGTTTCCCCTCCTGCATTTCACCCTTCAGATTCAACACTTCGCCCTGTCCGCCTGTCAGTTGACACGAAATGCATTTCAGCTCGCTGAGGCCTGAATTACCTTTGCTTCATCAACAGAAAAACACATTTCAGAAACATTAAAACCCAAAGTCATGAAAACTTTCATCTTCGCAACCGCAATCGCAATGATGCTGTCAATCAGCCTGCAGGCATCAACCGGAGGAAAAACCGGAACCATGAAGGCAAAGGTCCATATCTTCCAGACCAACACCGAAAGTGTTGATGTTTATGTAGCTAAAATTCCGGGGCAACTGGTAAAGGTCACGATATGCAGCGAGTCAGGAACCCCGCTGATGAAAACACGCATTAAAAAACAGGGCAGCCGCTATCTGCGCTATCATCTGAACGAACTTCCCGCAGGAACCTATAATGTTCTGGTTGAGCAGGACGGGGAAGTGATCTCCGAAATGAATATCCAAAAATAATTTCGCCCGCTGAAGCATGGAATGGATGACCATTGCGCCGGCACTTAAAGGCCAAACGCATTATGCCGGAGAATTTTCCGGCATTTTTCCAATGTATTTATCAGGAGCAGGACATTCATCCGATAAGGCATTGAAAGGCAGTTATGGCATTGATTTCATTTTATTACCTTTGAAGCAATCAAATCCAAGGCGGATGACCGGAGAAATATTACGAAAGCCATTGCTCAGAATATCAATGTCCGTTCTCCTGAGCATCCCTCTGCGCCTGATGCTCGATCTGTCATTCGGAATGATCTATCGTTTTTACGAAGTATTCAGGCCATGGCAGGAATACCTGGGCGCCGCCCTGCTAACGGTTGCCATGCTGGAACTGGTATTTTTTCTGAAACGCAGAATTAACCGACATTTCCCATGGGAAAAAAGTCCTACGCGCCGACTGGCACTCGAATGCCTGATTATCGGCTTTTCCGGTCTTGTGGCCATTGTTTTACTGCGCTTCATGATCAACCTGCTGTTGCTGAAACCGGGTTTTATCAAGTTCTCCGACGAGGCTTTCACGGCAATTTATTACCTTTTATTCCTGGTTATATTTCCGGCATTTCTCGAATTCGCCGTATTCCTGCTTAACCGCTGGAGAACCGGATTGGCCGAGGTTGAACGGTTCAGAAAAGAGAACGCTGAATTCCGGTTTGAAGCCCTCAGGGCACAGATAAACCCGCATTTCCTGTTTAACAGCCTGAACACCCTTTCATCACTGGTCTACGAAGACCGTGAAAAAGCAGCCCACTTTATCAGGCACCTGTCGGATGTTTACCGCTATGTACTTGAAAACAGAAACCGCGAAGCCATCACCCTGGGAGAAGAACTCACCTTTATCAATGCCTTTGTTTATCTTTATCAGCTCAGGTTCGACAACAAACTGATCATCACCGTGAAGATTGAAGATGCGCTGATGCACCGCCTGATAGCACCCATGACCCTGCAATTGCTGATAGAAAATGCCGTTAAGCACAATATCGTTTCGGCCAAAAGGCCTTTAAACATTGATATCTTCGCTGAAAACAACCTTTACCTGAACGTACGAAATAACCTCCAGAAGAAACCGGCTGAAGCAGCCTCAACAGCCATGGGTCTGAAGAATATCGTGAGCAGGTACGGATTCCTTACCCATCATCCCGTGGAAATCAATGAATCGGCTAATGAGTTTATTGTAAAAGTCCCGTTAATCTGAACGTTATGAGAGTGCTGATTGTTGAAGATGAACCATTTGCCCAGCAGGAACTAAAAAGATTACTGTCAGGAACCGGCCGTGACATCAGTATAGCCGGTTGTACCGATTCAATTGAAGATACCGTGGAGTGGCTCAGGAACAACAGCCTGCCCGACCTTATTTTCCTCGACATACAGTTATCTGACGGCTTGAGTTTCGGGATATTCAACCATGAAAAAATCCTTTGCCCTGTAATATTTACCACAGCCTATGATGAATATTCCATCCAGGCATTTAAGGTAAACAGCATTGATTACCTGCTAAAACCAATCAAGCCTGAAGAGCTGAAGTCAGCCCTGGACAAGCTGGATGCTGTCAGAAAGTCATATAATCCGGAGAATCCTTTGCCATTCGACCTTGCCCGGCTGGAACAATTGCTCAGCCCGGCCTCAAGGGAATATAAATCAAGGTTCATCGCACGCCTCGGCGATCAGATCAAGCACATCGGCATTGAAGACGTTGCATGGTTTTATGCCGAGGACAATGTCGTATTTCTGATCACAATAAACAACAGCCGGTTTATTATAGATTACACCCTTGATCAGGTAATCAGATTGCTTGATCCCGGCCGGTTTTTCCGGCTGAACCGCAGCTTTATCGCGCATATCGACAGTATAGGCAAGGTGAGCCGGTATTTCAACGGGAGGCTGGTAATTGAAATGAAGCCCGCCGCCCCGGAACCCGTTTACATCAGCAGGGCAAGGGCCCAGGAATTTATAAGCTGGCTCGACGGTTAACAATAAAACACAATGAAAGTAAGCAGAAGATACTCAACCTTAATCAGGATGTCAATCATTGGATTTCAGGCCATCCTGTTAACTTCCTGTTATCGTCAGGAATTAGTACTCGACCGTTTGCCGGCCAATACCCCGGCCGGGGCCGAAATTTTTGTTGCCGGCAATTTCAATAACTGGGATCCGGGCGACCAGCGCTTCAGGATGGAAAGGGGAACCAACGGGGCCTACTCCATCACCCTCCCGCGGGGAGTCGGAAAGCTGGAGTACAAATTCACCCGCGGCGACTGGACCACCGTTGAAAAGAACGAATGCGGCTACGACACGCCAAACCGCAGCCTGCGGTATGGTGAGCATGAAACGGTTCTGAACACGGTTTACAGCTGGGGCGACACTGAACCAATGAATTGCATTCAGAAAACGCTGGTGATTAGCGAATTACCAGAAAACACACCCGATGCCCCCGTGATTTATCTGGCATCCACCTTCAATGGCTGGAATCCGGGAGATTTTGAGTTTATCATGCAAAAAAACAACCTGGGTCAATACTACATTACCCTTGACAAACAGTCCGAATGCATGGACTATAAATTCACGCTAGGCAACTGGGAGTCCGTTGAGACTGACCCTTCGGGTAATGATATCGGAAACCGCCGGCTTTGCTTTGACAATCAGGACACTACATATGTTGCCATCAAAGCCTGGCGCAGCACCCGGGTAAAAACCCTCAGAAAAGTCACCCTGGTGCTCAGCAGTTTGCCCAAAGAAACACTTCCCGGAGACCCCGTGTATGCTGCCGGCAGTTTCAACAACTGGAATCCCGGCAATAAATGGCACGCCTTTAAAACCGATGGTTCAGGCAGGCGTTATCTTACCCTTGCATCTGAGGATGAAAGCATTACCTTCAAAATTACCCGGGGAAACTGGAGAAACGTTGAAACCACCCTTTCGGGGAAAGACATCCCTGACCGGAGCTTTATTATGGGTAATGTTGATACGCTCTATCTGAAGGTCGACCGCTGGAAAGACAGATAACCCAACGACCTGCAATCAGGGGTATTCAGTGATTTGCACAATCTGCGCGCAACCCTTACCGGTTATACAGCCCACTTCTTTACAAACCTTTGTTATCAGCCCGTTTGCTGATACCTCTCAGCGCCGTTGAGGCTGCTTACGGAAGGTCTGCAACCTTCACCCCGCCCAAACCTGTAAATTCATTCATCCGGTTGATCCTGGTAAAAACGCTGTTCACCGGAAGGAAAAGCCTGCTCATCGACAAAAGATTTCAGATCAGGGATGAAGCTGATATTTTTGCTCTGAAGTTCAATATATATACAATGCAATGAAGATGTTGACCGACAATCCTTATTCTCTTTGCGGCGACCGGGAAAATTCAGACCAGTACTATAACGATCTGGATGCTTTTGGTGAAAAAGCCATCATAAAGCTTTCGGAGTACCTCGGCAGGGTGACTGAAGAATTTATGCGGCATAATGCGCTGACAAGTCTGAACATGCCCGCCTCGCGCGAAGAATATCTGTTTGAAGCCCTGCTGATCGGCTCCTTCTGGAATATCTACGGCGGCTATGCCAGTGCAACCCACGATTCGACCCTTGACATTATGAAACAGCTTGCCGGTTTGCGTCAGGTAAAGGGAATTACAGGCATTACCGCCGATAAAACAAGGGGTTTGCTGGGCATTAAACTGATGAAAAGTCCTGAGCACCGCGATGATTTCCTGATCCCCGGAGTTAACGGATTCGTGAAGTTGATTCAATGGATGGAAGCAACCGGAGAATTTCAGCGGGAAGCACTCCGTTTCAGGGAGTGGTTAGCCTTTTTTAAATATCAGGACGAAACCTACACATTTATATCCATTTGCCTGATGAAAAATGCCGCAAAGCGTTTCAGTGTTGAAAGTGAATCGGTTATGGGCACATATACCGGCGGCGTAAACAGTTTTAACAGGCAATTCTTTGATAAATACCAGCTTCGCGAAGACGCCATTTCTGTGCTCAGGGACAGGTCGGAGTACCACCTTGGAATGCTGGGCGCATACATAATCAACCGGTCAACAAGAAATGAATTCCTCAAAACAAAAGAAAAAGTGCTGCTGGTTCCGGGCTGCCTGAAAAGCAGTCAGCTATCCGGCTGCAAATCCATAAAGGATAAGAAAGGCGAAATTTGCGCGGGCTGCAATGCGGGTTGCATGATCAACCAACTGAGGCAACTTGGCAACAAGCATAACTTTGACTTGCGGATTCTCAGTCACTCTTCCGACTTATCGGCCTGGGCAGCCCGCCCCGGCGAAGAACAGCAAGTTGGTGTAATAGGCGTTGCCTGTCTTACCACTTTGCTTTCGGGCGGTTTTGAACTCAAAAAGCACGGCATTGCAGCACAATGTATCGCGCTCGATCACTCAGGCTGCAGGCACTGGAAGGATAATCCTGAAAACACCGGTTTGAACATCAATGAATTATTGCGCAGAATCAATGCAGATAAAACGCCTTCCGGCTTCGTGAACGAAAATAAAAAATCAAGAACCGGAGATCCCGTGGCGGCCTGATCATAAACCTCAAAAACAAGCAAATGGCTGAAAAAGTAATCATCATAGGCGCGGGGATCAGCGGAATGTCTGCCGGTTGCTACCTGCAAATGAACGGTTTTGAAACCGAGATCTTTGAACTCCACAACCAGCCCGGGGGGCTATGCACAACCTGGGAAAGGAAAGGATATCATATTGACGGCTGCATCCACTGGCTGGTCGGATCACGTCCGGGATCCGGCTTATATGATGCATGGAATGAACTGATCGACATGGAAAAACTTGAAATATATGATCATGATGTCTTCTTCCGCTTCGAAGATGGCAATGGGAACTATATAAATTTCTTCAACAACATCGACAAACTTGAAGCCGAACTGTTGGAAAAAGCTCCTGAAGACAAGGCGGTGATCAGTGATTATATCGGTGCGGCGCGCAGGTTCAGCAAACTGAAAATGCCAATGGGAAAACCCCGTGAACTCTCAACGCTTACCGACGGATTAAGCGCACTGATTCATTTTGGCCCTTTTATGCCCCTGCTGAATAAATGGTCAAAAGTTTCCATAGCATCTTTTGCCGGAAGATGTAAAAATCCCTTGCTGAAAAAGACTTTCGGGAGTCTTTTTATACCGGAAATGAGCGTTGTGTTCGTAATGATCACTACAGCCTGGATGCATAATAAGATTGCAGGATACCCTGTTGGCGGATCTTTGCACTTTTCGCGCCTGATAGAGAAGAAATACCTTGAATCAGGTGGTAAGATTCATTACAACAGCCGGATCAGCAAAATACTCACAAGAAAAAGCGGGGAAAAGAAACACGCCTGTGGTGTGATCACTGACCGCACCGAAACATACAATGCCGATTATGTAATCTCAGCTGCCGACGGGTACAATACCCTTTTCGAAATGCTTGAAGGACAATATACTGACGCAAAGACCAGGCTGTTTTATGAAAAGGAACTTACATTTCCTTCTTATTTTCAGCTTTCTCTGGGCATTAACCGGGTATTGGAAACCGAAGCGTCCAGCCTGATTTTTCCGCTGAGCGCCCCCGTTGAACTGGAGCCGGGAAACGTCATCAGAGATATTTCCGTAAGGGTTCACAGTTTCGATCCCACCCTTGCACCTGCCGGAAAAACGCTGCTTACAGCAATGATCATTTCAAACGATGAAGCCTACTGGAGCGATTTGCGGATGAACGACTTCAGAAAATACAAAGCGGAGAAAGAACGCATCTCCCGTGAATTGACCGAAGCTATGGAAGTGAGGCTTGGCCCCCTGGCGCTGCATCTTGAGATGAGCGACCTGTCAACTCCGGCTACAGTTGTCAGGTACACCAACAACTGGAAAGGAAGTTTCGAAGGATGGATCATGACCCCCAGGCTGGGATTATTCAAACAATTGCCAATGACCTTACCGGGACTGGACAAGTTCTACATGGCCGGGCAATGGACAGCCCCGGGCGGCGGACTACCAACAGCACTGATGTGCGGGAGGGGCGTTGCGCAGCTGATATGCCGCGATAACGGGAAGAAATTCACGAACAGACTGGTCAGCGTTTAATCTTGAGTAGTTTTCGCGAATAAACATCCGCCAGGCTTCTGACTTCAACCAGGTACATGCCTGCCGGCCAGCGCGAACAATCGACACTGATAAATTTCCGGTTAATTGATGTGTTCTCCTTTTGATATAAAAGCCGCCCCAGGGCATTATATACCCTGATTTCTGCCGGATCAGCTGAATACCGGCCCAGTAGAATATAGAACTCGTCCAAGGCCGGATTCGGAAAAACTTCAGGCACCACCCGGATGTATTTCTCCCTGATGAGACTGTCGGCGCCAAATGCGTTGGTCACCGAAAGTTTTACATTAAAAAGGCCTAAAGTATTATACCTGATCTCACCCGGATCGGCGGATGTGGATACAGCAGGTTCACCACCCTCAAATTCCCAGTGCCAACTTACGGGGTTTCCCATCGATAAATCCGAAAAACTCAAAAGGGACCCTACCGCAATAACGGTGGTATCGGCAAGGAACCTGGCAATTACCTGTTTTTCGTTATAGGATCCATTGATGGAACTCAACCCGCTGTTAACCGGATCGAGCCATGGCTTTAATCTTACGCTGTCCGCACTGCCGTTAGAAAGCCATGAAAATGACATTTTCCCGTAATAATCCGGTCCGCTGAGGTTATAGCATCCTGATTCACCTCCTGTAAGCTGACCAATCACGCGGCCTTTGTTATCAAAAACCGGAGACCCCGAGGATCCGCCTTCAGTAGTACCATGGCCGTTGGCAGTAGCATTCCAGATTACCCTAAAATGAGTTCCGGGATTGATGCCCCACTGGCTGTTCGTAAGCGGATTAAGGTAGGTTGAAATCTTTTTTACATCTCCTGACGGATGATGAATACTTACTCCTGAGGGACTGGGACTTCCTGCAACATCCCATCCTGCATAAAAAGGCTCATAAGCCGGTGGAATATTTTCGTTCAGCAAAACAAGATAAAAATCACTACCGTTATTATCCAGCGGAGAACTGCTGGCGATTTTGCGGGCCCCCAGCAGTGACTTGTTCGCTTCAACGGATGCGTTTTCGCAACCAACAGTTTCATACCTGAAATAGAATAACCATTTAGAAACATCCTCTGCTGTCGCATAGCTTCCTCCCGGGCTTTTGGCACAATGATCGGCAGTCAGCACATACGGAGAATAGTCGGCTGCGGTGTTATTCATAATGGTGCCTGTGCACCAGTAAGCAACAAATCCATTCTTAATCTGAATTCTGATAACACTTTTTATCTGTTCGCGCCATTCATCGCCCTCGCTGCAGGCGGTATTTACCTGACAACTTCCGGAGCGGTCATCCAATTCCGGACGGTCGCCGGGGAAGATCACCGGGCGGTAAACAAAAAGAATTTCTTCGATGGTAAAATCCGAATTACCAATTACCCCGGAAGGCTCAAGAAACTCGATGATGACACAATCGCCCTTTACCACTTCAGTGGCAAAAAATCCGTCGCGACGGTTATTTCCGGATGTAAAAGCCCCGATCACGTGACTTCCGTCTTCGGAATAAACGTAAAGAGAAGCCCCCGGGGCAAGGTGGAAATTCCTGAAGTACAAACTCAGTCCGGCAGCTGATGATGCCTGAATTTTCAATTGCCATAGCCTGTCGCCGTTGTCCAACCTTCGCCAGTTACCGGAATTCCGCATTGTAAGGTCAACCGGAATGCTCACCCCCATGCGCTCAGGCGTAAAGGGTTCCCTGTTTTCATCTTCCCGCAATAACTCCATGACATCCGGTCCATTCACCTTCAGAACCGGCAGGCCGGTATGATGCTTCATCTCTTTCAGCCCGGCAGGAATCCCGCCAAAACTCCGCTGGGCAAAGGTATCGAAAGGCATGAAAATAAATCCCAGGGATAATATCAGGAAGCCGATGCTTTTTTTCATAAGGATTGCAAATGGTCGCACCAATTTTTACGATACGAAAATAATCATAATTGTCATTGCCATGAAAACCTGCAAGGAAGTCCGGATAATTGTGATACACAATTACCCTGCAATCAGCCACATATCAGGAACAAATTTCTTAATCGCATGAAAAACAAAGAAAAAAAAGATTTCTGATGTTACAAAATCGTGATTTCTGGATTAAATAAATGTAAAACTGCCATGCTACCTGCTGAACTTCTACTCAAGAACATCGCTGTATGAGGATTATCCAGACTAAAATTACCTTGCTTATTGTCATCACCGCCTTTGTCAGTGCCATACTGGTTACAGGGATTATCGTTCAGACCCGGGTAGCGCATCGCATTGTTTCAGAGACCCAGGCCGTGAGCGAATCAAACGCTTTGCGTCTTACATTTGAAGTTAATGCCCGACTACACGATAAACTGCTAAAAAACCTGGCCGGAACGGATGGATTGTCACCACGGGTTCTGCTGGCAAACAACGATCCTGAGCAATTCAGGCAGCTTTTTGAAACCTATCCCATCTCTTTTATAGTAGTAACAGACTCCTCACTCATCCCCATAGCCACTTTTCCTGAGGCCAGCGCAGGGATACTCAGGGCACTGCCGACAGACCCCGATGCATTCCGCAAATTCCGCAGCGACGGTGTGATTACCAGATATCACGAATGGATCAACGACACCCTGACCCGTATTGCAGTGATCGACATTCCATGGTATCCCGGCATAACCGGCAATCAGGCAAACGGAATACTCTTCGCCGGATTTCCCGTATCGGCAGATGAATTGTCATATCAGATACAAGGTAACGCCAGACTGATGCGGGAACCGCTGAACCTTCCGCTTGATAAAACCATTACTGAAGGTAAGGTGATCACACAACTTCCACTTTTTGGCTGGAGGAATATCCCAGTTGCTTCGCTATGGCTTGAAAAACCGTCTGAAATACTGAAATCACTGAATGATTACCGGAAATATTTCATCTGGTTCCTCATTATCTGCAGCTCAGTCTTTATCCTTTTCATCACGTTGTATCTCAAACGATATTACATGTGGCCACTCAGGATGTTTACCCTGGCTATTAAATTCAATGACCCCGGGTATCTGAAAATGGTCAGGTACAGAGACAAGGATTTAGCAAGCCTTCACCAGATGGTGATGAATGTATTCAGCCACGAGCGACTGCTGAATGACATGATCCGGCGCAGAAATTCCGAAAACCTGAATGCTTTCCATGCAGCCATTTTATCACAGATCAGTGACGCCGTATATGCCACCGACCACAAAGGCATCATCACTTACTGGAACCGGGCTGCGGAGACAATTTATTCCGTAAATGAGCAGGATGCCATCGGAAAAATCGCCGATGAGCTGATCAGAAGCCGCTGGGATGATCCCAGCGATGAAGCACGTCAGCAGCAGCTATTTAACACTGACGGTTTTATGAAAGGCTCCATCAGTCAGGAACTGCCCAACGGAACCTGGATAAGGGTAGATGCGGGTATTACCAGGCTCCTGGACTGTAACGGAAAACTGCTGGGCCAGCTTTATGTAACCCGGAAAACAGAAGCCAGACCTGCAATTTAGCCATGCTGCAAAGTTTCGGAAAATGATCTCCGAAACTCTTACCTGAAAAATATTGCATTGGGTATGCTGTTATTCGCGACAGCACAGCCACCTGTCACTTCAGTAATCGCAACCAACTCAATCCTTTGGAAGCGGCAGTTACTTGAACAACAGCGCAAGGGACAACAACACATTCCGTGCTGCCTCAACAGACCGGCATTGAACATGCCCGTTGAAAATTTGTTTATCCGGCATGAACATTACAGGATTTTCAGTCCTTCTGCTTTTGCCTGCCAGCATACTATTAACATCCTGCCAGGCAGCTACTTATGATATAACGGAAAAAGCGATGATGACCCAGCCCGAGAAAACTGAAACCGCAACCTTTGGCTCAGGTTGCTTCTGGTGCAGCGAAGCCATTTTTCAACTGCTCGAAGGTGTAATCAAGGTGGAGCCGGGGTACTCGGGGGGCGCGCGTGCCAACCCGACCTACGAACAGGTATCTTCAGGAGCTACCGGGCATGCCGAAGTGATTCAGGTTACCTATAATCCTGACATTATTTCATTTGAAGAGTTACTTGAGGTTTTCTGGTCAACCCACGATCCTACCACACTCAACCGGCAGGGAGCCGATGTGGGCACCCAATACCGTTCGGTGATCTTCTATCACAACGAGCAGCAGCGGCAACTGGCCGAAACCTATAAGGCCAGACTCGACAGCAGCGGCGCATGGAGGAATCCGATAGTAACGGAAATCATTCCCTATAAGGCATTCTATCCTGCCGAGTCCTATCATCATGATTATTATAACAGGAACAGCCAGGCACCCTACTGCACGTTCGTGATTGTCCCTAAACTGGATAAATTCAAGAAGGTTTTTAAGGAAAAAATCAGACAACACTGAGCAGAGAAGTTCAAGGTAACAACATATAACGGCATGAGGATATCAGCCCAGCTTAAGCAGTTTCTGGGCCACCAGCACATACCATGAAAGGGTAAGCAAACCGCCCAGAATTCCCAGCACCAACGCGCCGCTGTAAAACCAGGGAATAAATGAGGCCCATACGCTGTAGATCAACATACAGATAAATCCCACAAATCCGGCCCAGCCCGTGATGGCACTGAAACGGCGGTTCATCATTATTACTGACGACATGAGTATTCCTGCAAGATTGATAAAGAAGAACCCCATAAATGAACCACTGGTAAAATCCTCGCTTCCCGCCAGAATGGCCTCCCCTGCCGCTGTGAGCAGTGAACGCTGATAGTCAGTGGTTGCCAGGGTATATTTTGTGGCCAGCGTTTGCATGGGGAAAGCCGGATTCCGGGCAATATAGATTGCAGCACCCATTAAAAACAGCATAAGTGCAAACAGGGCGATTGGCTTGCTCAACCTTCGGTGTGCGGCATAGAGCGCATAAAAAACCGGGACCCCCAGCACAAGGGTGAATATGTTCAGCAGCCCCAGCCCCCGCAACGCCAGCAAAGAATCGCGCTGAAACAATCCAATCCAGTCCTTTACGGTACCTTCTCCCGGATCAGGGGTTGCTCCCCCCGGTAAAAAAGTAATCAGAATGTCCATTATTCCGAACGGCAGTATAGCCAGGGCCGCAATTGCACCTATGCGGTAAATCCCCCTCCAGTTGGAGGGGCTTACTGACAGTTCATTGTCATTATTCATGATTGTATCTGCCATAATATTCACTTTCTTAAATTAAATTGAAAATCAGAAACGAGCACTACCGGGAAAAGTGCAGGCAACAAAAGTAATCAGCTAATTGGCAAAATCCAATTAAGATCAGGATAAAAACACTTAATGATGCATCGGGTTCAATTTGATCAGTAAGATAAATTGCAGCAAGTGAATTAAACAAGCTGGTCACACTATAATCATTTCTTTTAATTTTTTGTTATTATACTTCTGACGGTATAATTCCCGGGCCTTCTGATTTTTATCAGGTTTACCCGGTTATGCAAACGATTAACCATCTCCTTGTGGTCCAATAACCTGAATGCAGTTGAATTATTGTCAATCAATTTTTCGTTAAATAATGGAAATAAGCGATCTATGAAAACTTCAACACCTGTAATTGTTTCCTCGCTGATAATTTTCCTGCTTTTCGCTATTTATGGTCAGTCACAGGAAGTCACCAGCAAATCAGATGACCAGAATCTGGTAGTACTCGTGAAGTACAAGACCCTGCCATCGAAAAACACAGAAGCAATCTCTGGTTTGACAAAGCTGATTGAAGTGGTAAAACAAGAGCCCAACTTTGTGAGTATCACCATGCTGACAGACAAAAATGACCCTTCAGTAATCATGCTCTATGAAGAGTGGAGTAATGAGACATACTACCATGGAGATCACATGAAGACGCCTCATCTGCAGGACTTTATGATAAGTTCACGCGCCTACATGGCTGGTCCGCCTGAAATTTCGGGATGGAAAACCGAGAAGAAATTTACTTCAGAGTAACTCACTTTGCACAGAAATCCGGTTCCCGGTTCAGCCCTGCAGCATTCAGAAAAATAACTAACTTTCCCGCTTGGTCTCCTTCAGGATAACATCGTGTGCGCCACCTTCAATAATGCTGGTGGAGGAAACCATCGTAATTTTGGCTACCTGCTTCAATTCCTGAATCGATAAGGCTCCGCAGCTGCACATGGTGGATTTGATTTTTCCCAGGGTTATATCCAGATTATCTTTGAGTTTTCCGGCGTAAGGTACATAGCTGTCCACGCCTTCTTCAAATTTCAATGAAGCACTGCCACCCGTATCATACCGCTGCCAGTTCCTGGCGCGGTTAGAGCCTTCGCCCCAGTACTCTTTCACATAGTTACCGCCAACCATCAGTTTCTTGGTAGGACTTTCGTCAAAACGGGCAAAATATCGGCCCATCATCAGGAAATCGGCACCCATGGCCAAGGCCAGCACCATATGGTAATCCTGCACTATACCTCCGTCGGAGCAGATGGGAATGTATTCACCGGTTCGCTCATAATAGGCATCGCGGGCTTTGGCAACTTCTATCAGGGCTGTAGCCTGCCCCCTGCCAATCCCTTTCTGCTCCCGGGTAATGCAGATGGATCCTCCGCCGATCCCGACCTTGATAAAGTCGGCACCCGCTTCCGCCAGATAATTAAAACCGTCGGCATCCACTACATTTCCGGCCCCGATCTTCACCTCCGGGCCGTAGTTTTCTCTTACAAAACCAATGGTTTCCTTCTGATACTCCGAAAAGCCATCGGAGGAATCAATACACATTACATCCACACCCGCTTCAACCAGCCTGGGGATGCGCGTTGAGTAATCCCGGGTGTTGATGCCTGCCCCTACCAGCAGACGTTTGTGGGTATCGAGCAGCTCGTTAGGGTTGTTCTTATGATTGTCGTAGTCCTTCCTGAACACAAAATATTTCATGCACTGGCTTTCATCAATTACCGGAAGGGTGTTGATTTTATTTTCCCAGATGATGTCATTGGCTTCTTCGAGACTGATTCCATGCTTTCCGGTGATCAGCTTCTCAAAAGGCGTCATAAAGTCCTGCACCTTCTTATCCTGGTTGTCCTTTCCGGGACGGTAATCCCTGCTGGTGACCATGCCCAGCAGCCGGCCGTCCGCTTTGCCGTTGTGGGTTACGGCAATGGTCGAAAACCCCGTTCTTTCCTTCAGCTCAAGTACATCTGCAAGGGTATGTGCAGGAGTCAGGTTGGCATCACTCACTACGAAACCCGCTTTGAACTTCTTCACCTTTCTGACCATTTCAGCCTGCTCTTCAATTGGCTGGGAACCAAAGATAAACGACAGTCCACCGTTACGGGCAAGGGCAATGGCCATATTTGAGTCGGAAACAGATTGCATAATGGCCGAAACCAGCGGAACATTCAGGCTGATATCCGGCCGTTCCCCTTTTCTGAACTTCACCAGGGGCGCTTTCAGGCTGATTGCACCGGGCGTACATTCCTTTGTGGTGAGTCCCGGAATCAGCAGGTACTCATTAAAGGTCCTTGAAATATCGTTGATAATCTGTGCCATAATAGTGATCTAAAGAACTGCAAAGCTAAAGAAAAAGCTGTCAATTACGGGCAGAAACAGGCACTTTCGCCGAAGAAATATACCGTATCGGCTCATTCAGGCTCCGATTGTCACCGCTCCGGAACGGAACGGGAAACTAAGTTTACAAGCTGAAACAAAAAACCCGCTGAAGCGGGCTGAATGCTGTGCGGATGAAGGGACTCGAACCCCCACGCCTCTCGGCACCAGATCCTAAGTCTGGCGCGGCTACCAATTACGCCACATCCGCCTAAGGCACTGCAAATATACGTTATTTTCCGGATAAGCAATTATTCTTCCGCCTGCAGAAAAGAGTATCTCTGATGAACCCCTCCGGGGTCTCTGCGACATTGTCTGAAAAAATATCCCGAACTGTCATTTTTTTAAATCCCGGGATTGAACCCTGCCAAAAGTCAACCTTTTCGCAAAAATCCTGTTTAACTTTACAAACAACTGCATATGAATAACCACAATAAATCAAACCTGATCATAATATCGGTGATCGCATTGCTTTCCATAGCCTGCTCTAAGGAATCGGAAAGCCAGTTGTACATTGGCTCCACCGCAATAGATACCACCACCGTTCTTACCGGCATCGATACCCCCTGGGAACTGCTTTACGGTCCTGACGGTTATCTCTGGTTTACCGAACGTTCAGGCAAAGTCAGCCGCTTGAATCTGAATACGCACGAAAGAAACGTTATTCTCACTATCCCCGATGTGCTGGAATTTGGCGAGGCGGGCCTTCTCGGCATGGCACTCCACCCTGAATTTGATACACATCCATGGGTGTACCTGGTTTACAACTACTCTTCCGGCGAATTTATCAAGGAGCGGCTGGTGCGTTATGTCTGGAATGGCAGCACACTTACCGACGGAAACATCCTTATCAACAACATCCCGGCCAACTCTTACCATAACGGCTCGCGGCTGGCTTTCGGCCCCGACGGCAAGCTGTACATGTCGACGGGCGATGCCGGTTTCACGTCAAACTCCCAGAACCCGAACTCTCTGGCTGGAAAGATCCTGAGAATCAACCCCGACGGCAATATACCCGCCGACAATCCCGTAGCCGGAAGCTATATCTGGGCCTCAGGGTTGCGCAATACACAGGGACTGGCTTTTACGCCAGAAGGGTTGCTGTATGGGTCGGACCACGGCCCGAATAATGATGACGAACTCAACCTGCTTGAAGCAGGCCGGAACTATGGCTGGCCTGCAGTGGCAGGCTTCTGCGACCTTCCGGATGAACTTACCTTCTGCCAGCAAAACAATGTAAGAGAGCCTCTTTACGCGTGGACGCCCACCCTTGCCGTTGCCGGGATTGATTATTACAATCATCCTGTCATCCCGCATTGGCAACACACCATACTGATGACTTCGCTCAAGGCTTCAAAACTGGTAAGCCTGAAACTCAGCACCGATGGTCTTTCGGTAGTGAGCACCGAGCAATGGTTCGATGGTTATTGGGGCCGCCTGAGGGATGTATGTGTCAGTCCTGATGGAAAAATCTACCTTGCTGTCAGCAACCGCGACGGCAGGGGCACCCCGCGGCCCGGCGACGACCGCATTATTGAAATCAAGGCCGTTTCTCCCACCAGCGATAACCTGGCAAACACTGAAAACAGCCGGCTTAAAGTAATCCCGAATCCGTTGAGCGGCGCGGGATTGGTCAGATGGAACGGGCTGAAAGCATCCGGTGAATACTTCATCATTAATACAGCAGGAGCAATTATCGCTTCCGGAAAGGCTGCCGCACCCGCGTTCAGCATTTCCACAGCCCTTTTCAAACCCGGGTATTATATTCTGAAAATCAACTCGGAAAACCAGACCGTTTCAACACCCTTTCTGGTGATGTAAAAAAAAATGTACCCCGCAGCCTGATTGAACACTGGTGAAGGCGCCAAAGCAGCGGGATACACAAAATAATAAAACAACAAAAAATTCAGTCCGTTTACCGGAATTTCGGTTTTCAGAGCGCTTTCAATGCAGATTCATAATCAGGCTCCTGGGCGATCTCGGGAACCTGTTCGGTGTACTTAACGGTGCCATTTTCATCCAGCACAACCACACACCTTGAAAGCAGGCCGGCCATGGGGCCGTCAGCGATGGTAAGTCCGTAATCCTTGCCAAATTTCCCTTCACGGAAATCAGAACCAGTTACTACTTTGTCGATGCCTTCTGCAACACAAAACCGCTTGTGCGCAAACGGAAGATCTTTCGAAACGCATACCACAACGGTATTCTCAAGTTTTGCGGCAGCAGCGTTGAACTGCCTGACCGCTGCTGCGCAAACACCCGTATCAAGGCTCGGAAAGATGTTGAGCACAACCTTTTTTCCTTTAAAATCGCCTGAAGTTACTTTACCAAGATCGGAACCGGTAAGTTCAAAAGCGGGTGCTATTGTTCCGACCGCCGGAAGATTGCCAATGGTTGAAACGGGATTGCCTCCCAAAGTGATTGAAGCCATAAATATATTTTTTAGTTAAACGTTCCTGTTCGGGCAATCAAACAATCCTGAAAGGTTGTGGTTCACCCCTTGCAAAAAAAAACAATGAAACTGCAGCAGGGAATGAAATCCAAACCACTTACTGTCCTTGCAGCCAGGCATCGATGGCCTGCTGCGGTACGCCCATCGCCTCGCTGATCCCGCGCGCATCCATTCCGGCGCCGGAAAGCCGGCGGGCAGTGTAATCGAGCGGCTCCCCCACTTCGATGATATGACCGTCCGGATCATAAAAGCGCATTACCTGCTGCCTCCACGGTTGCTCCCGGATATCATGGACAAACCGGACACCACTCAAGGTTAAAGCATCTCTTAACTCATTTATTTCGCCGCTTTCGAAGTAGAGTTCGGCATTATTGCTGTTAAAAATGATATCGCTATTCCCGGTGAGGGATGCATAATGAGACATCAGGTGGATGGAAAAACCTCCCCTGAATGAAATATTCTCACCGAAATCGTATTCAACTTCCTGCCCGAGCATGTTTTCGTAGAACTTCCGCGAAACTTCCATATCACGCACCACAAAAAGCGGGCAAATAAATTTTGCTTTCATAGTCAATCTGTAATAGCCTTGTAAATTGCTTCATGAATCCGGGTGCGGATGTTAAGCCGGGTGATTTTGCTGTTGCTTGCATCCGGATACACCCTGTTGCTCAGGAAAACATATACCAGGTCCTGATCAGGGTCGGCCCATGCATAGGTTCCGGTAAAACCGCTGTGGCCGAAGCTGCGCGGAGAGGCAGATGCACATGCGGGCGAGGAATCCCCTTTGATGAGGGCGGGTTTATCAAATCCCGCGCCACGGCGGTTCTTATCAATCGCAAACTGCACCCCGGTGAAATCCCTGATGACTGCCGCCTCCAATAGGGTATCCCCCCCATAGGTTCCGTCACGCAACAACATCTGCATGACGATGGCCACATCCAGGGCATCAGAGAAAAGTCCGGCATGACCGGCAACGCCCCCCAGAAGGGCTGCTGTCTGATCGTGAACGTCGCCATGAACCAACTGCTTCCTGAAAAACTTATCCAGTTCTGTGGGTGCTATGCGGCTGACGCTGAACCGGTCGCGCGGATGAAAACCCATGGTGCGCAGACCCAGTTTGTTGTAAAACTGCCTTTGAACGTAACTGCTGAACGGCTGTTGTGTGATTTCCTCAAAGGCTTTACCCAATAAAATAAAACCAAGATCGCTGTATTTAAATTCCGTTTTCGGCAGCAACGGACTCCGGATAATTGAATCAACGATTACAGATGGATAATCGTCGCGCAGATAAATCGCATCGGCTACCCTGTGTGTATATTCAATACTGAAATGCCGGCCAAACAGTTCAGATTTTAATGAATCCTTTTCCATCACGGACTTCCAGAAAGGGATAAATGGCTGAAGCTTTGCCTGATGCGCCAATATCTCTCTGATAATCAAATGATTCTTATCGGAATGCCGTAATTCAGGATAATAGCGGCTTAGCCTGCGGTCGGGATCGAGCAGTCCGTCGCCGGTGAGTTTCATGGCAGTCAGTGTAGTTGCCAGAATTTTGGTCAGTGAGGCCAGGTCATAAAGATCATCATTGCACAACGGGACACCGGAGTTATAAACCTGACTTCCAAATGCTTTTCGGTAAATAACCTGACCCCTGCGGATCACCACCACCTGCGCACCAGGAAATGCATTATCGCGAATACTTTCTGTCACAATACTGTCGATCTCCCTGAGTTTGTCGGAAGAAACTCCGGCTGCTTCAGGCTGGCTGAAAGCAACGCGCGTAACCTCCGGCTGCAGGAGACCAGAACCTGCCGGCCACAAGGCAGTGGCGGCAACCGGAAGTTTTCCTGAAATAGCCGATCCCCCGAAAATCGCCTGGGCAGTCAGTTCCTGCATCATGGCATTGTCCTGATATGCAATCAGTACCGAAGCCATTTTTTCGATACGATTAAAAGAAGCCAGGCTGTAAGGGCTGGTAAAAATGCTCAGGATAACTTTTTTTCGTACAGCAAGTGAATCTATAAACCATGCGCCCTGTCTGCCGATTCCGAAGTTTTTCTGCGGCAGGTCGCTGGTCTGCACAAACCCTGCGATCACCAGATTATAAGGCTCAAGCAACCGCATAACGGAATCCCGTTCCTTTACCGAAGGATCTTTGCTCATATTAAAGTGATCCACCGGCGCATAGTCTGCGAGCCGGGACTGAAAAGGCGTCTGCTTCAGATCACCTATTGCAAGGGTTGCAATTTTCAGGGTATCAAGGTGTCTGAGCGGAATCATTCGGTCAGGATCGTTTACCAGGGTGATGGCCGCAGTATTGGCCCCGGCAGCGTTCAGCCTTGCAAAAGTAGAATTCAGGTCTCCGGTAAGGTTGTCCAGGCGAACCCTGTTATTTCCGGCAAGACCTGATTCATATTTCCATTGCAAAACCCTTCTGCACTTTTCATCAATCATTTGCTGACTGATCAGGCCGCTGTCGATGGCTTTGCGGATATTGGCCAGGGCTTTGCGCGCATCCACGGGCAGCAGCAGGATATCATTACCTGCATCAAGGGCCATAACTTCTGCCATTGCAGGATTAGCAAAATCGGTAAGCCCCTTCATATCCATGCCATCGGTGATTACCATGCCTGCAAACCCCATTTTCTCGCGCAGCAGCCCGGTAATCACCGGTTTTGAAAGGGATGAGATTGACCTGGCAGCAGTATCTATGGAAGGCACCCTCAAATGGGCAATCATCATACCTTTTAAACCCCTGTCGATCAGATAGGAGAACGGAAAAAGCTCCAGGGTATCGATCACGGAGCGGGGTTTATCTATCAACGGCAGTGTATAGTGCGAATCATTGCCCGTGTCCCCGTGACCGGGAAAATGCTTGGCCACGGCGATGATGCCCTGATCCTGCATCCCTTTCATATACCAATAGGACTTCCGGGCAACATTCACCCGACCTTCACCAAAAGACCGTGCATTGATCACCGGATTCAGGGGATTGTTGTTGATATCGGCAACCGGCGCAAAGTTGATATGCACACCAAGCCTTTTCAATTGCCGGGCAATTTCCGTCCCCATATCATAAATCAGGCTGCTATCGGTAATCGCGCCCAGGGTCATTTGTTTGGGAAAATTGATAACACTGTCGAGCCGCATGCCCGGGCCCCATTCCGCGTCAAGGGCCACAAACAAAGGTGTTTTAACGGCATTTTGCAGCCTGTTTGTCACAATGGCCTGACGCACCGGGCCACCCTGAAAAAAGCAAACCCCTCCGATATTTTTTTCCCTGATGAGGGCAGTCAACTCAATGTAATATTTTTCATCCCTGTTCGAATAGGCCCTTATCATCAGCAACTGAGCAATGCGCTCATCGGGGGTAAGGCTATTCATCACCGAATCGGCCCATTGCTCCTTCATCCGGGGCTGCGCAACAGCCGTTACGGAAATGAGAAAAACAAGAAGAGGCAATAGCAGCGTGTATTTATATTTCTTGAACATGGAAAAGATCAGAATCAGGTTCGACAATTCTTGCAATAAGTCATTAAAACGCTTTGATTACGCCAAAAGTACGCTCTTTATGCCAAATAATTTCTCATTTTTTTTATCCGGGGGTGTGGTTATATCCAAAAAGGGTTATTTTCGCATCAACAGAAAATATATTTGTCATGTCAGGCAATATTTTCGGAACAGGAACCGCTCTTATCTTTTACCTGAAGCGCCAATGATTAAAAAGCTGTTGCTTCTTTTGCTGATTTTCCCGCTAGCCCTTGAAGCGCAAAAAGCCGATAAGCCATCAAAGCCTGAACCGCTGAGCAGGATACTTTTTGTCTTTGACGCTTCTCAAAGCATGTATGCCCGATGGCAGAGCGATATGAAAATAAATATTGCGAAGAAGCTGATGGTAAACCTGCTCGACAGCCTCTCCGGATTCAGGAACCTTGAACTTGCATTGAGGGTTTACGGGCATCAGAAGAATTATCCTCCCCCCGACTGTTACGACACAAAACTTGAAGTCCCTTTTGCTCCGGGCAATATCCCGAGTATCAAAAACAAAATTCTGGGATTGACCCCCCGGGGGACAACACCCATTGCATATTCGCTACAGCAGGTGGTAAACGATTTTCCGCCATGCGATAACTGCCGGAATATCATTATCCTGATTACCGATGGTATTGAGGAGTGCGGAGGCGATCCCTGCGCTGCTTCAGCCGAACTTCAGAAGCACGGAATCGCGATGAAGCCATTTATCATAGGCATTGGCAGGGATTTCAAGGAAGCGTTCAACTGTGTGGGAACATATTTTGACGCTTCGAGCGAAACCGCTTTTCAGAAAGCGCTGAATACGGTAATCCTTCAGGCACTCAAATCCACTACCATGCAGGTTAACCTACTCGACAGCCAAAACAAGCCAACGGAGACCAATGTAAATATGTCATTTTATGACCGCACTTCAGGGAAATTGAAATACAATTTCATTCACACGCTGAACAACAAAGGCTTACCCGACACCCTGGTGGTAGATCCGCTGATTACCTACGACCTGATTGTGCATACTGTCCCACCCCTGGCCCTCGAAAATATCAGCCTGAAACAACAAACCCACCTTACCGCCACACTCAGCGCCCCCCAGGGCTACCTTGACCTGAGGATGGGCACAAACGACCGTATTGTTAAGAACCTGTTTGCCATCGTAAGGCAGCAGGGAAAAACAAACACCATCAATGTGCAGAACTTCGGTGATACAAAAAAATATCTTTGCGGCAGCTATGATCTGGAAATCCTTACCCTTCCCAGAATATACATGAACGATGTCAGGATCCGGCAAAGCGAAACCACAACCATCGACATCCCCCTGCCCGGCATTGCAGTGATCCGGAAGAGTGTAAACGGCTTCGGAAGCCTTTATGTAGAACGCAACAATGTACTCGAATGGATCTACGACCTGCGCGAGTATGTGCTTCAGGAAACCCTGGTATTGCAACCTGGTAAATACCGGGTGGTTTACCGGTCGAAGAATGCTGAAAGGGCTATGTACAGCATTGAAAACACCTTCACTATACTTCCCGGGGGGACCAGCAATGTAAACCTCTTTTCTTACTGAGTTTTTTGCCGGATGTGAACCTGGCGGGCGGGATCACCCATTCCGGCTAATGGTCTCAAGCAACGGAATGTTAAGCAGTTCAATCAAATCACCTTCTGTTCTGATAAGATTATCATCCTTAAATGTTTTCATAATCCGGATAGCACTTTCCTTTGTCATTCCTGACATGTCGGCAATATCCTGGCGCGACAGGGAGGTAACGAAAGGATTGGCATTGTATATTTTTTGAGAAAGGCAAAGCAGCACATCGGCAATACGGCCGGGCATCTGCTTGTGTGTTAAGCTGGAGAGCTGTTCGAACATCCTGATCGCCTGCTCACTGATTTTATTAAGAAAGGCCGAAGAAAACGCACTGTTCGCCTCGACGATCTGCTGAAACACATCGGAGCCCACCAGGCAGGCCGTTGTTTCTTCGCAGGCTACTGCCGTAAAGTGATGCCGCTTGTCGGTAAATGCTCCGGGAACAAATATATAGTCCACAGGTTTGACAAAACCGATGATGATCCTCTTATCACTTTCACTCTCCAGATACAGTTTTACAAGTCCGGAGGTGATGCAAACAAAATCGTGGCAGGGCGACCCCTGCTTGAACAGTATTTCGCCCTGATGATACTTAATGCTTACCCGGCAACTGTTAACTGAGTGCAATTCATTATCATTCAGATTCCTGAAAATATCTGAGCGCTGCATACAAAGCAAACAATTCGCTTCTATAGAATTCGCCATTAATTAGTTTTAAGGTATTTAGACTCCTGATAAATGATGATCAGCCACCCTTCCTGAATTTTAAATAATTCAGATCATTTCAACCGATGATATAAATCATCAGGTTAACAAATATAAACAATAGTTAACATGCAAAAATATCATTTTTCAATCAGCTGATCATAATTACATAAGTACTTTCTTTGATTTATCAATTTAACTGATGAAATAATGAAAAAAAGGTCTCTGATTTACCTGGCTACTTTTCTGCTGATTCCGGCATTTTCGGCCATTATAAGCAGTTGCGAATATGAGTTCGTGGAACCTGATCGTACTCCGATAACCACCGAGGTCAGTTTCGCAACCGACATCGTACCGATCTTCAACGCCAGCTGCAATTTTTCCGGCTGTCATGCTGCCGGGGCCGTTCCACCGGATCTATCACCGGCCGGTGCCTATAACAGCTTGATCCTTTTGAGCCAGGTAAACACTTCAGATCCGTTGAACAGTGTTCTGTACAAGAGTATCACAACCGGGAGCATGAAGTCATTCTCCAATGCTGATCAGGCCAAACTGATTCTGGCATGGATACAGCAGGGAGCAAAAAATAACTAATCACTGATTCATCAAGCCTTCAAATATATACCATGAAAAACAGCATCAGGATACTTACGCTGGCAGCCATCATAATTATGCAACTCTTTTCGGTTGCATTGGCACAGGAAGAGGAAACAACCGAAAAGCCGAAAGAACGTCCGGCACGCCCTGCCTTTGAAAGCGGATTGCTCTTTGACAATGCCACTACCACCCTGCAACCTTCGAAAACGCTGGAAATGATTATCCAGCACCGGTTTGGTTCCATTGAAAACGGAATCACCGACCTGTATGGCATATGGGCACCTTCCAATATCAGGCTTGGATTGAACTACAGTATTTTCGACAACCTGATGGCCGGCATCGGAACTACCAAATTCAACAAGATGCAGGACATACAGATTAAATACAATGTGCTGCAGCAAACGCGCTCGAACAAGATACCTGTCACCGTTTCAGTTTATGAAGTGATTGGCATCGACGGCAGTGCCGATTCCAAATTCGGGGTTAACTACAAGTTCACCAACCGGTTCTCCTACTTTACACAGGTAATTGTTTCACGTCGTTTCAGTGAAAAGATTTCATTGCAGGTTGCGCCTTCCTTTACCCATTACAACTCCACCGATTCGCTGGTGGATCACGACAGGATTGCGCTCTCTTTTGCCGGCCGCTTCAAGTTTTCGCCTCAGAGCTCCCTGATTGTTTCGGGTGATTTCCCTTTACAAATACAAGGTATTTCAGAAATCCGCAAGGAAATTAACGATATGCTTGATCCCCTGAACCCGAATATCTGTATCGGGCTCGAAGTCGCCACCAGTACCCATGCATTTCATGTATATCTGGGATCCTCACAGGGCATTCTGCCTCAGGAAAATATTCTCTACAACCAAAACAATTTTTTCAAAGGAAACATCATACTGGGGCTTAATGTTACCCGTCTCTGGAATTTCTGACAACATCAAATTTAATTATTAATCAACTAAAAACCAAGCAAATGAAAAACTCAGTAAAACTCCTCACGCTTTTTATAGCCGCTATTGCATTTGTAGCCATAAATACAGCCATGACCCAAAAGGAAGGCGAACCCTGGGTTATCCCGGCTAAATACAAAAGCATGAAGAGTACCATTAAAGCAGGTGACCCCTCAATTAATACCACAGGCAAAGAGCTTTACAACCAGCATTGCCGTTCTTGCCACGGCACCAAGGGACTTGGCGACGGGCCCAAAGCCCGTAACCTGAAAACAAGCACCGGTGATTTCTCATCCAAAGCTTTTCAGGATCAGGCTGATGGTGAAATCTACTACCAGTCGTTCGTTGGTCGCGACGAAATGCCAAATTTCGAAAAGAAGATTGCCGATGAAGGTGACCGCTGGGCTGTGGTTTACTACATCCGCACCATGAAAAAGTAGGAATAAATCAGGAGCCTGGGATCTTCAGCGTCCCGGGCTCTGTTTATTTAAGAAAGATCACTGGAAAATTCAGGCTCAGGTAATAAAGACTTCAATTTATGAAATACTGGTTACGAAAAAGGATGGCCGGATGGGTAGCAGTTACAACAGGATTTATTCCGCTGCTCTGTGCAATATTTCTCTCCTTTGGTTCAGAAAAGCCAGCAGTCACAATTGACGGGGAGAGTAAACAATGCCTTGTTTGTCATGGTTCGCCCCGGTATGAGCTTACCGACACCCTAACCGGGGAGACAGTAACCATGAAGATGCATGCAGAACTTCAGATCGATCCCGTTGAATACAGTAAAGCCACCCATGGTGCTTTCAAATGTACCGATTGTCATTCCATCGACTATCACATACACCCTCACCCTGTGAGTACCAAGTTTGAAGTTAATTATACCTGCATGGATTGCCACGGGGGTGACGAAACCTATGCATCGTTTAATTTCGAAACCATTGAGGAAGAATATCTAAAAAGTATTCATGCTACGGAACTCGGAAGTGAATTCAGTTGCTGGAGTTGTCATAATCCTCATACATACCGTCTTTCCGACAAAGAGCCCGGTCAACTGATCAACCGGGTAGCGCGTAATAATTCTGCCTGTTTGCATTGCCATGGCGATATCAACAATTATGCAGTGCTTATTGAGAAAGAGTTGCCTGACCTGATTAAAAGCCACAGCTGGCTCCCGAACCAGAGTCTTCATTTCCGGAAAGTCAGATGCATTGATTGCCATGCCGCGAATAACGATAGTATTATGGTAGCCCACCTGGTACTTCCGGCATCGGAATCAGTGAAAAACTGTGTGGAATGCCATTCTACGAACTCCATCCTGATGGGCTCCCTCTATAAGCACCAGGCTGCAGAAAAAAGGAATAAACTCGGCTTTTACAATGGCGTGATCATGAACGAAGCCTATGTAATCGGAGCTAACAGGAATTATTACCTGAACATTGCCAGTGTCGTGATTTTCATCATGGTGCTGATCGGAATTGCAATACACGCAACATTAAGGTACATACACAGGCACAGGAAACATGGCAACTAAAAAAATATACCTCTACCCATTGTGGCTCAGGATATGGCATCATGTAAATGCCGTTCTGATGCTTGCGCTTATCCTCACAGGTGTAAGCATGCAGTATTCCAACCCGGATTACCCGTTGATCAGGTTCGATATTGCTGTCAGCGTGCATAATATCTCCGGAATCATGCTTACCCTATCATATTTCTACTTCTTCCTGGGCATTTTGTTTACATCCATCGGCAGGCATTATGTGATGAAGCAGGGGTTTTTCAAAGCATTTTACCAGCAAGCCAAATACTATCTTTTCGGCATTTTCAGGGGAGAGCCACACCCTTTCCCCGTGAATGCCGAGCGGAAATTTAACCCCATCCAGCAGATTACTTACAATGTGATACAGCATGCCATAACCCCGGTAACCTTTGTCACAGGTTGGGCCTTGTTGTATCCCGAAACCATCATCCTGAATGTTTTCGGGTACAGCGGCATTATGCTTACCAGTCTGCTGCATGTGGCTGCAGGATTTCTGATCTCCGTTTTTCTTGTAATACACCTATACTTTATTACAGTAGGACATTCAGTAACCAGTAACCTGAAAAGCATGATTACCGGTTATCATGAGATTAATGAAGAAGAGGGGGAAAATAAAAACAATCTGGAATCCGCTGGAGATCAGCAGGAAGAAATAAAATAAATCTGATCAAGCACAACACAAACACAACAAAGAATCACACATTCACAAACAAACAATCAACAACATGAACCGAAAAACCCTTTTACTCACAGCCCTGACTGCAATTGCAATGGCAACATGCAGTATTGTGATTTCAGGTTGTACCAAGGAAGGACCAGCAGGTAAAGATGGAGCCAACGGTGCGGATGGCATGGACGGCACGGCTTCGTGCATCACCTGCCATGCGCCTGATGGCATTGAACTGGCCGCTACCCAGTATGAACTTTCCAAACATTCATACGGAGAAGAAGCCTTTTCGCTTGCAGGAAATACAGGTTGCGGAGCCTGCCACCTGTCAGAAGCTTTTAAATACGTATGCCTGAACAATGTACCGGCCACTTTTTCTCTGAACACCTCAACAAATCGTTATGCAAACGATTATGTTGTACCGGCCAGTGTTGCCTATGGAGAAATAACCTGCTCTACCTGTCATTCAAGCATCCATGCTACATACGGGTCCGGCGACCTGGCCCTGACTACCGTTGCACCGGTGTCGATGAATATGTGGGGAGGTGCCAAAACCATCAATATTGCTGCAGATGGCGGCCGCAGCAACCTTTGCATCAAGTGCCATCAACCCCGTCCTCTGACCAAATCGACAGATGGAAATGTACTTGATTATGATGCACTTACCTCAAGCCCGGGTGCCATATTCTTCGATCCTGATGGTTCGGGTAATGTCCTGAGGCCCGCCTATCGTACCCATGTGCACTACGGCTCTGTGGGAGCTGTGTATGCCGGCACAGGAGGAGTCGAATTTCCCGGTATAGCATATACCAACTCTGTGCACACCTCAATCGCTTCATGTCAGGATTGCCACATGAGCCCCATGCAGGGCAAGGCAGGAGGCCACACCTTCTTTGCCAAAGGCAACTTCAACGGATGCAATGCCGATGGATGCCATACCGGCGCTTCGGCAAGTTCTGACCTCCTCTGGACAACTCCGCGCGCCAACGTAAAAGCTGCGCTTGATGCGTTAGCGGCAGCACTGCAGATCAATGGTGTGGACATACTTAACCGTAACCCCGATGCTGTTTCAAATCTCTGGGCTGCAAACACCACCAATAAATATGATGGGTATCTGAATATTTACGATCCCGTAAACAATCCAAACGGGCCGACATACAACACCAATGGAGTATTCCAGAATCCGGCGCCATCAAACACATGGACCCAGGCTCAAAAGGACTATAACCTTACCCTGCCAAAAATCACACTTACCAATGCACAAATGGGTGCGCTCATCAACTTCCAGCTCTGCCTGAGGGATTACAGCCTTGGTATCCACAATTACAAATACACCATGGCCCTGCTGCAGAACTCCCTGACGGCACTTGGCAGCAAAGGGGTATGATATTTACCGGCAAATTTTCTTCTGTTCAAACCGGACCGCCGCGATCACAACCGGCGGTTCGGTTGTTTTTACCCGGATTGAACAACAGTAAGTTCCGGTGGGTTAAGAATCTATATTCCGGTCAGGTTCCGGATCAACATTGCTCATCCAAACCGTCCTCCTGTGAAAAAGTACTATATTTCATTACTGCTTTTGCTGAGTCTGTCGGAACTGCACGCCCAGTCTTTCAGAGCAAACCTGATTCTGCAGTCAGGCGTCAGTATTCCGGTTGGTGATTATGCCGGCAAGAATCTGCAGAACGGCAGTTTCACCCTCCCGGGATTTACGGCTTCAACTGAAATAACTGTTTTATCTGCCAACCGCTGGGGCGGGTTTATACAAGCCGGATTTCAGCTGAACCCTGTGGATGTGGGCGACCTGGGCTATGAAAAAGTGGTTGCCGATCCGTTCCTTGATGATCTCTATATCCGAAGTGAGCCTTTCAGGGTGATTCACCTGATGGCCGGCCCTGCCAGGCAATGGAACCTGAGCAATACCATTTCCATAGAAACGCAGCTTGCAGCCGGCATTTTTTATTCCTCGACTCCTTATCAGCTTTATAAGCCCGATTACGCTATGATAGCAGATTCATGGTATGAGATTACTGCTTCGTCAGACCTTAGCTTCGCACTTGGCGCAGGCGTCAGATTCATTTATAAACTTTCGCCATGCCACAGCCTTGGAATTCAGGGCCAGCTGATGCATTCCGCAGTATCCTTTGAATTTAACAGCCTGCAGGGCCCCAGAACCGATCAAAGGAACATCACAATGGTCAATTCATCCCTTTCGCTGATAATCAGAATAATTTCGCCCTGGCAGGAATTATAAGGACATCTCCCCCATCATCACCTCATAACGGCTAAAGTAAAGGAAAGAGCCGGCCTCCATTGGGCAACAGCCCTGAAGAAAAAAGGCCATCCTGAACGGACAGCCTTTTACTTTATGAAATAATCAAAATCCTAACCATTCATGGAAATCAGAAATTCCTCATTGGTTTGGGTGTATTTCATTTTTTCCTTCAGGAATTCCATGGCTTCCAGCGGGTTCATATCGGCCAGGTGGTTGCGGAGTATCCAGATGCGCTGCAACGTTTCCTTATCAAGCAACAGGTCCTCGCGGCGGGTGCTTGATGCTACGATGTCGATGGCAGGGTAAATGCGTTTGTTCGAAAGCTTGCGGTCGAGCTGAAGCTCCATATTACCCGTTCCTTTGAATTCTTCAAAGATCACTTCGTCCATTTTGGATCCGGTATCTATCAGGGCAGTGGCAATGATGGTCAGGGAGCCACCGTTTTCGATCTGACGTGCAGCACCGAAGAAACGTTTGGGCTTTTGCAGGGCGTTGGCTTCCACACCTCCGGAGAGTACCTTGCCCGATGCGGGAGAGACCGTATTGTAGGCCCTGGCCAAGCGGGTGATTGAGTCAAGCAGAATCACTACATCGTGACCACATTCGGTCATTCGTTTGGCCTTCTCAAGCACAATATTGGCAATCTTCACGTGTCGGTCGGCCGGTTCATCAAAGGTTGAAGCGATTACTTCAGCATTTACACTGCGTGCCATATCGGTAACCTCTTCCGGGCGTTCATCAATCAGCAATACGATCAGGTATGCTTCGGGATGATTGGCAGCAATGGCGTTGGCGATTTCCTTGAGCAACACTGTTTTACCGGTTTTGGGCTGGGCTACGATCAGTCCGCGCTGCCCTTTACCAATGGGTGCAAAAAGGTCGATCACCCTCACCGACAGGCTTGCGCCCGGATGACCGGTGATTTTAAATTTCTTCTCGGGGAAGAGCGGGGTCAGGTAATCAAAAGGAATCCTGTCGCGCACTTCATCCGGGGTACGGCCGTTGATAAGCTCCACTTTAATAAGCGGGAAGTATTTCTCCCCGTCTTTGGGCGGCCGGATGGTTCCCCTCACGGTGTCGCCGGTTTTCAATCCGAACAACTTAATCTGTGATTGCGAAACGTAGACATCGTCGGGGGAGTTCAGGTAGTTGTAGTCAGAAGAGCGCAGAAATCCATAGCCGTCGGGCATAATCTCGAGCACACCGTCTGAGGATATAAATCCATCGAATTCCCATACATATTCCTCGCGTCTGCGTTCCGGAAAACGCTGCTGGCGCGGATTAAAATCACGTCCGTAGCGGTCTCCGTTTGGCCGTGCCGGTTCTACTTCGGGCATTCTTTCAACAGGAGGAGGCGGAGGAGGCAGTATCACCCGTTCTTCAACGGTGCTTTCGGCCACCGGCAACGGAGTCTCAACCTCAGCAACTTCAGGAGTAAAAGCCACTTCAGTTTCTTCCTCTTCAATTATGGGTGCATTGCTCAGCAGCAATGCTTCTTCGTCGATATGATCAGATTTCGATTCCGAAACCTGAACCGGCTTGTCTTTGGGTGCATCAGCCTGACGCTTGGGCCTTCCGCGTTTACGTTTTCCGGCATCTTCGCTTCTGGCAGGCTGTTCAGCCGGCTTACGGGGCCCTGGTTGAGCAACAGGGGTATCATTGACGGTTGCTGCCTCAGGCGCTTCTGATGCCAACTGAGGGGCTGCAGCTGAAGGGTCAGAGGAGGCAACAGGGGCCTGTTGCGGCTTCTGGTGCTGAGGTTTACCTTTGACAAAACGTTCGTTGGGGATGCGTTGCCGTTTGTGCTTATTCTCACGCGCTTCCTTTTCCTTCTCAAGCATCTCTTTCGAAGGATTCAGCGCCTGGAAATCAAGTATCTGATAAACCAGATCCTGTTTACTTAATGAATTAAAGCGGGGAACATTCAGGTTCCCGGCAATAACTTTCAGCTCATCAATTGATTTGCTGTTAAGCTCAATAATATCGTACATAAATAAGATTGATTGTGTTGTGATCGTGAATTAGACCGGAAAATTAAAGATTAAAAAGCGAAACCGCGCCCCGGAATGATCCGACTACCCTGCCTAACCTAATGAAGTAATGAGAGAATAAATGAGAGCGGGATTGAATTGTTTTTGAAGGTGCAAATATAAACTAATTTATTCACTTCAGCATCTTTCCGAAAATTTTTGGGATGAAACCAACTGACCAATACCGGCAGCCCGTTTCCCGGACTCCTGATCTGTGTTGCGCCCGGCTGTCCCCTTCTATAAAAGTAACCCGGTTATTTCCCACCAGCGCGCATTTAATCTGTTAAAGAAGTATAAACGCTAACAATAAATTTATCCTGCTTCTTTGAATAATCTCAAAAATATCCAGTAGGTTTGCACAAAAATTTCAATATATTAAAATTATGAAACACACTGCATTTACCAGTTTTCATGAAGCAATGGGCGCCAAAATGGTTCCGTTTGCCGGTTTTTATATGCCAGTTCAGTACGAAGGACTGAATGCGGAACACGAAACAGTAAGAAAAGGCGTTGGCGTTTTTGATGTGTCGCACATGGGCGAGTTTTGGGTAAAAGGCCCAAAAGCCCTTGAATTTGTGCAGTGGGTTACTTCAAACGATGCCTCGAAACTCAACGACGGAAAGGTACAATACAGCTGTTTCCCGAACGACAAAGGCGGTATTGTGGACGACCTGCTTGTTTACCGCATAAATGCCGAAACCTATTTGCTGGTTGTTAACGCCGCCAATATCGACAAGGACTGGGCCTGGTGCAACAGCCAGAATAAAATGGGGGCTACCCTTTACAATGCCTCCGATGAAATCTCGCAGCTGGCCATTCAGGGACCTCTCGCACTCAAAGCTATGCAGAAGCTCACCGATACACCCATTCTTGACATGGAGTATTATACCTTTAAAAAGGTGACTTTTGCCGGAATCAAAGATGTGATCCTCTCCACTACCGGTTATACCGGTGCGGGTGGTTGCGAAATCTATTTTGCCAATGAAGATGCTCCGAAAATATGGGAAGCAGTTTTCGCGGCAGGTGCTGAATTCGGTATTAAACCCATCGGCCTCGGCGCCCGCGACACCCTTCGCCTCGAGATGGGATTCTGCCTCTATGGCAATGACATCAACGATACCACCTCCCCCATTGAAGCCGGGCTTGGATGGATTACCAAATTCACCGACGAAAAGAACTTTATCAACAAAGCAGCCCTGCTGAAACAGAAAACCGAAGGCGTTACCCGCAAACTGGCCGGATTTGAGATGATTGACAAGGGAATTCCCCGTCAGCACTATCCCATTCTGGATGCTGAAGGCAATACCATCGGTGAGGTTACCTCAGGCACTCAGGCTCCATCGCTCAAAGTAGCCATCGGAATGGGTTATGTGCCTGCGGCATTTGCCAAAGCCGATACTGAAATTTTTATCAGTATCCGCGATAAGTCACTGAAAGCTAAAGTAGTGAAGCTGCCTTTCTATAAAGGTTAACTGAAACAAACCTGAAAGACCCGCAAACCTTTCCGGTATGCGGGTCTTTTTCATTCAATCACCTGCAACCATGGCCAGAAACCTGGAAGTAAGCTTAAGCCCTGCACTTTACCCGCACAGAAACATGAGCGGAAAGCATATCACCGTGGTGATTGACATCCTGCGGTTTACCACATCGCTGATCGCTGCATTCGAAAATGGTGTTGCCGCAGTAATCCCGGTCGCATCGCTGAGCGAAGCAGAAAATCTCAGTAAACAGGGATATCCTGTTGCCGCAGAACGCGACGGTTTACGGCTGCCTTTTGCTGATTTCGGAAACTCAGCCGCTGACTTCAACACCGATGCAGTCCGGGGTAAAACACTGGTTTACTCCACCACCAACGGCACCGGGGCAATGACCATGGCTGCCGGAAACGGACCGGTAGCCGCCGCCGCATTTGCCAACCTGCCGGCAATTTCGGATTGGCTTTACACCCGCAACGAAAATGTGGTCATCCTTTGCTCGGGATGGAAAAATCTGTTCAGCGCCGAAGATGCACTCTGCGCCGGTGCGCTGACCGGGATGCTCCTGAATTTGGGGACATGGACTTTAAACGGAGATGAAGCAGGCCTTGCAATTAATCTCTGGAATCTGCACAAAGACAATCTTAAAGAGGCCCTTACCAGTACCAGTCACTACCGGAGACTGATCGGACTGGGTGTCGATCCACTCCCCGACTATACAGTGAGAACCGGAATATCCGATGTAATCCCGGTTTACACCGGAGGTATTATTAAAAATATCAATGAACGGAATTAACCATTTCAACAAAACCCTGTTTATGAAAAAGCTTGTTTTACTAACCACCATTGCCATGAGCCTTGTTTTAGCGGCCTGTAACCAGGGCCCCAAAGAGGAGACCCCACAGCAGGATTTCAGATTCCTGCTGGAACAATTCGCCGACCTGAAAATCATGCGTTACCAGGTTCCCGGATTTGATGAACTCACACCCAAACAGAAAGAACTGGTTTATTATCTCAGCCAGGCAGCCATTGCCGGCCGCGACATTTTGTTTGATCAGAACTACAAATACAACCTGGCCATCCGGCGTACCCTCGAAAACATTGTGGAGCACTACCCCGGCGATCGCGAAAGCGACGATTTCAGGAATTTTATGGTTTATACCAAACGGGTATGGTTCAGCAACGGCATCCATCACCATTACTCCAAAGACAAATTTTTTCCGGAAGTCAGCCCTGAATATTTCACATCGCTGATCCGTGAAACTTCACAGGGCAGGTTCCCCCTGCGTGAAGGGCAGGATATGGAAAACTTCATTGCCGAAATCGTCCCGGTAATCTTCGATCCGTCCATCGCTCCCAAAGCCGTGAGTCAGGAAGCCGGCAAAGACCTGCTGCTGAATTCAGCCTGCAATTTTTACGAGGGCGTTACCGAAAAGGAGGCCGAGGCTTATTATGCAGGGCTGAAAAACAATGCAGTGAAAAACGGGGCCGACACCCTGGTTTCGTTCGGCCTGAACAGCAAACTGGTAAAGAAAAACGGCGTAATTACCGAAGAGGTTTACAAAATGGGCGGCTTGTACAGCGAGGCCATTCAGCAGATCGTTTACTGGCTTGAAAAAGCCGCTGAAGTTGCAGAAAATGAACACCAGCGGGCGGTAATAGAATCGCTGGTGAAATATTACGAAACCGGCGACCTTGGCATCTGGGACGAATATAATGTGCTGTGGGTAAAGGATCTGGATTCGCATATTGATTTTGTAAACGGATTTATCGAAAACTACGGCGACCCTATGGGCCTGAAAGCCACCTGGGAAAGTGTGGTAAATTTCAAAGACGTAAAAGCCACACAGCGGGCTGAGACCATCAGCGCCAATGCGCAATGGTTTGAAGATCACTCTCCGGTGGAGCCGAAATTCAAAAAAGCCGAAGTAAAGGGTGTTTCAGCCAAAGTAATCACCGCTGCGCAACTGGGCGGCGACTGCTATCCCTCCACCCCCATTGGCATCAATCTGCCGAATGCCGACTGGATCAGGAAGGAACACGGCTCGAAATCGGTGACCATTGAAAACATAACCTATGCTTATGATCAGGCTGCCATCGGCAACGGAATGATTGAGGAATTTGCAGCTTCAGCCGAAGAAATTGAACTTTCAAAAAATTACGGCAGCCTCGCCTCAAATCTGCATACCGATCTGCACGAGTGCCTTGGCCATGGTTCGGGGCAGTTGCTGCCCGGCACCCGCGGCGATGAACTGAAAAACTACGGTTCTCCCCTTGAAGAAGCCCGCGCCGACCTTTTCGCACTTTATTACATTGCCGATCCCAAACTGATGGAACTTGGGCTATACGACAATGAAGGCGTTTACAAAGCCGAATACAACAGCTACATCCGCAACGGCATGCTTACCCAGCTTACCCGCATAGAGCCCGGAAAGACCATTGAACAGGCACATATGCGTTGCCGCCAACTGATAGCCGCCTGGAGCTATGACCTTGGTAAGGACAAAAATGTAATTGAGAAATTTGAACGCGACGGTAAAACTTACGTGAAAGTAAATGATTATCAGGCGCTCAGAGAGACTTTCGGAAGAATGCTTGCCGAAATTCAAAGAATCAAATCGGAAGGAGATTATGCTGCCGGCCGTGAACTGATTGAAAAATATGCCGTGCAGGTTGACCAGCAACTGCACAGCGAAATTCTCGGACGATTCGCTAAACTAAATCTAGCACCATACGGCGGCTTTATCAATCCGGTTTTTGTGCCGGTTACCAAAGACGGAAAAATCATAGATGTGAAGGTGGAGTACCCCGAAGATTATACCGGACAGATGATGGATTATTCAAAAAACCATTCTTTTCTGCCTACCTACAATTAAGCAGGAAGCATCTTACCGCATCGGAAGATACAGTGACCCGGCAAGCCCACCCCGACTTGCCGGGTCATTTTTTATCTGATTGCAGATTGCTTAGAAATGCCGGAACAGGCCTGCCGGAAGACCGGGCAAACTGACAATACAGTTGCCATCATCCGGTTTTAGGACAATTCATCAAGGCTTTTCATAGGAATTATCAAACCTTCAGAATCATCCCGTGTATAATGCCCCGCATTATGTATTTTTGCCAGGTTTTCCAACTCCACAATAATGATAAAACGACTTTTATTCCTTGCCGCATTATCACTTCTCAGTTTTTCATGCCTTGTCGCGCAGACCGAAGTGGATGAACGTGCCATGATCTCATTCCGCAAAGGATTGGGATTCAACGCCCCTGACAGCACTTTCGGAGTTAATCTGCGGTTAAGGATGCAGAACCGGGTAGCGATGAACTTTAATGAAGACCTGAAACTTGAGGATATTGAAGCCAGGGTCAGCCGGCTAAGGTTGCGTTTCGACGGATACATCCTCGGGCCGAAACTGACTTACTACCTTCAGCTTTCCTTTTCGAGGGGCGATCAGGACTGGGACAACACCCATGTACCGAACCTTGTACGTGACGCTATGGTTTATTATCATTTCAATCCGAAATTCTACCTGGGTTTCGGGCAGGGAAAGCTTCCGGGAAACCGGCAACGGATAATTTCGAGCGGGCAGCAACAGTTTTTTGACCGTTCAAATGTAAATGCCAATTTTACCCTCGATCGTGACTTTGGGCTGTTCGCCTATTACAGCGACAAACTGGGAGGCATACATTACAACCTGAAAGGTGCAGTGTCAACCGGCGACGGCAGGAATCAGCTGAGAACCGACAATGGCCTGATGTATACCGGAAGAATAGAATTACTTCCCCTTGGCCGCTTTAAAAAGGATGGCGATTTCTCGGAAGGAGACCTGGAATTTGAAAATACCCCAAAAATCGGATTAGCAGCCGGCTATGCCCTGAATCAGAAGGCCAGACGTACCCGCGGGACCACAGGAAGCGACCTCTATGAGAACAGGAACCTGCAATCCCTTTTCGCGGATATCATCATGAAATACCGGGGGTGGGCACTCTATTCGGAATTCATCAGCAGAAAGACGGATAACTCCGCATTTACCTATAATCCCGCCGATTCATCTATGTCGGTTCATGTAGTCGCCGGACATGGAATCAATACACAACTAAGCTATTGTTTTCCCAATTACTGGGAAATCGCTGCCCGCTATTCAGTGGTTAATCCGGATCATGAAATCCGCGATATTGCCAGACGGGACAGTTACTATATTCTGGGGGTCAATAAATACGTACGAAAGCACCTGACGAAATTCCAGGGGTTCGTTGGGTACCGCAACCAACAGTCACACCTTAACATGACTGCGGACAAAAACAACCTGTTGCTGGTCTTCCAGGTGGAGCTGGGTATCTGACAGAAAGCGGCAGGGAATCTGACCTCCAAGAAAAACCGGAATGCTTTTATTGGTGAGGAAATTATATTTTCCTGCCGGATCCAACCAGGTTATAATCACCTGAAATGCGAAAAGAAACGATGTGAAACAGGATAGCCTCCGGGTATCTGATTATCAGGATTCAGAATCAGGAATTTCAGCCTGATTTTGCAGGCCCATGAAAAATGCCGGGGAAGGCCTGGACTCAGTGACCGCAGGAGCAACCGCCGCAACCACCCATGCCGTCTTCCTCATCAAAACCGGTTCCGCAACTCCCGCTGCTACAATCGCCGGTGCCACAACCACCGTTGACGTTATACTTTACCGGAAAACCATCCTGAAACCAGGCCTGCACACCGCCGGCAATGTATCCAACATTTTCAAATCCCTGATGGTGCAGAAGATTCGCAGCCTTGAAGCCAGTGGCTTCATCAAATCCTCCGGCGATATAGTAAGGCTCTCTCTCCATCCACTGCAGCTTCTCAAGCAACTGAAGCAGGGTTACCTGGGTGGATTCCACCCCATCGTAAGCCACCACACTGAATCCCTCTTCGTCAATGATATCAATAAAAACAGCACCTTCGGACATCTTCTGGTAAGCCTCGGCCGGCTGAAGTTTGAGTATTTCGGACATAATTGAAATTTTAAACGGCAAAGTTACATATATTCATCTTAAGATATCACCATCGCATTTTTCTTTTAAACCGGAGCGCTGCACCCACCAGCGCGATCATCACCGGCACTTCAACCAGAGGGCCGATTACCGCCGCGAATGCCTCTCCGGAGTTAATACCGAATACCGCGATGGCCACCGCAATCGCCAACTCAAAGTTATTGCTGGCCGCGGTAAACGACAGGGTAGCTGACTGCTCATAATTAGCCCCGACTTTCCTGCTCATGAAAAATGAAACAAAGAACATCACCACAAAGTAGATCAGCAAAGGAACAGCAATCAGCACTACATCAAACGGAATTTTAACAATGTATTCGCCTTTGAGCGAAAACATTACCACTATGGTAAACAGCAGGGCAATCAGGGTAAGCGGGCTTATCTTCGGAATAAAAACCCGGTGATACCACTCTTTATTCTTTACGCGGATCAGGATAAATCGTGTAAGAAACCCGGCGATAAACGGGATACCCAGATAAATAAAAACGCTTTCGGCAATCTGTCCAATGGTGATGCTTTCAACAGCATCACTGACAGGAATTCCAAACCAACCGGGTAACACCGCTATAAAGAACCATGCATATACCGAGAAAAACAGCACCTGAAATATGGAATTGAAAGCCACCAGTCCTGCCGCATACTGGGTATCACCCTTAGCCAGGTCGTTCCATACGATAACCATGGCAATGCAGCGCGCCAGGCCGATCAGGATAATGCCATATATATAGGGCAGGTTGGCATTGTTTTCGCCGGGGAACAGCTTAAAAAGGACCACTGCCAGCAGAAACATCAGCAACGGCCCGATAATCCAGTTTTGAATCAGTGATAAAGTCAACACTTTTACATTGCGGAACACGTCGCCAAGCTCCTCGTACTTCACCTTGGCCAGTGGCGGATACATCATAAGTATCAACCCTATGGCAATTGGAATATTGGTTGTACTCTCAGGAGAAGCTTTCAGTGAATCCCAGAAGGAAGCAATGGATGGAAAGAAATATCCTGAAAACACGCCAAGAAACATGGCGAGAAAAATCCACAGGGTAAGGTACCTGTCTAAGAATTTGAGTCGTGGTGTTGAAGGCATTGTTTTGATTAGGGGATTAGGAGATGAGCTGGTTTATTGAAAAAAAGTGCTTTTTGAGCGCCTCATTTTTGCAGATAATTACATTCGGTTGTGCCATTAAAACCCGGACAGACGTTCGGAAAACAGGATCATCGGCTTTTTGAAGTGGAAATTATCTTGTTGATTACTTTCTTAATTGATTCAAGGTGTTCGGGCAGATCGCCCGGATCAGGCAATAAGTCGGAGAATCTGCATAACTTCAGCCAATAATCTGTTTCATTCATCTCCTTCGCCACCATTTTGAATTTATGAATAAAGTCAGCATTGCTTTCTGCATTCTGCGCTTCACTGGCATTGGCTCCGATGGCAGTTCCTGCTTTAAATAACTGATTTGACAAGGCAAACTTCCTAACTGCATCCAGCCGTTCGCAATATTCAATAATTTTGATAGAAAACTCAAAAGTGAGTTTCAAAATCAGGTTTTCTTTTTCCTCTTTCATAGCATATATAAGTGTTAGATGTTGAATAAAATTTCATCCGTCATTCCACCCAAAACATTCATTGGATGCAGATAATCAGTGACATCCCCAAAGCAACATATCCTCTAATCATCACATCCTCAAATTAACAAATCCTCAAATCAACTCATCCTCTAATTCAACAGTTGCAACCGCACCCACATCCCGGCGAATTAAAAGGCTTTTCAGCGTAAACAGTAATGCTGTAAATGCCGGTTCCTGTAGCCTTGAAACTTTCAAGTTCATCCGGGTTCAGGTAATTGAGCAGGATTTCATCCGGAATTGAAATGATTTTATCCTTCTGAACCAGTATATTTTCAAGTCCGCAGTTTTTCATGATTTCAAGATAACCGCTCATCTGAATAGCGCCCGAAACACAACCTGCATACATTTCCGCTGCCTGTAACAGATTTTCGGGGAGTTCGCCTTTAAGCACCACATCCGATACTGAAATATGGCCACCGGGTTTCAGAACCCTGAAAATCTCGCTGAAGGCTTTCACCTTATCCGGAACAAGGTTAAGCACACAATTGCTGATGATTACATCTGCTTTGTTGGCGGTCACAGGCATTTTTTCAATGTCTCCCAAACGGAATTCTACATTGTTATAGCCCAGCTTTAAGGCATTTGCGCGCGCTTTTTCAATCATGGCTTCAGTAAAGTCAATTCCGATAACTTTACCTGAAACCCCAACCAGAGATCGGGCTACAAAACAGTCGTTTCCGGCACCCGAGCCCAGGTCAATTACCGTGTCGCCTTCACGGATCTGCGCGAATTCCGTCGGGATACCGCAACCCAGCCCCAGGTCAGCGTCAGGGTTGTAGCCCTGCAAATGCGTATAACTTTCGCTGAAGATGGTATAGTCCACATCTGAACAGCAACCTCCTGACCCACAGCACGATGTTTCGTTTTCCCGTTTGGACTGCAGGGCGATTTCACTGTATTTTTCTTTTACTATGTTCTTCAATTCTTCGTTTTTCATTGTGCCTGTTTTATTTGCTCATTGTAAAATTTTAAAAACCCTTCCCTGATCCCGTTGCGGACCCGGATATATTCACCCTGAATAAACTCAGGAGTTCCTACCGCATGCGAAGGATCATCAAACCCCATGTGCACCCGGTGCTTTACCTTGCCCGTAAATGCCGGACAGGACTCATTGGCACCGCCGCAAACGGTGATTACATAATCCCACTCTTCGCCGAGATACAGATCAACGGAATCGGAAGTGTGGTGGCTGATATCGATATCAATCTCTTTCATCACTTCAACGGCTTTGGGGTTGAGGTGGCCCGAAGCTTCGGTACCGGCTGACCGGACAATAAGGCTTGAATCAAAAGACTGCAAAAAGCCGTGGGCCATTTGCGAACGGCAGGAATTGCCCGTACATAGTATCAGAATCTTCATGGAGTTTATTGTTTGGGGTTAAATAAGCAGCTTATGGATGACTGATTTCACAATCAAATCCATTGGTTTTCACCGGTTCAAAAAATCCGGAAAAAAGCGCCATGAATTTCTCAATTCCGCCGGAGCAGAGGCAATAGTTGATTTTCAGTCCGTCAATCTCTCCGTGAATCAGTCCGGCATCGCGGAGCTCCTTGAGGTGCTGCGAAACCGTTGACCTGCCCAGGGGCAGGCTATCGGAAATATCACCCGAAATACAGGTTCTTGTATTGGCCAGATATTTTATAATTGCCAGCCTGGCCGGATGGGAAATTACCTTCGCGTACCGGGCAAGTTCCCGGAGTTCTTCATCAAACTTTTCTGATTTATTCATGGCTTGTTTTTAATGTCGCAAAAATACGACATTATTTAAATTACAAGCAAAAAACACAAAAATAATCTCAAAGAATTATGGGTCTCTTCTTCTGCTATCGGAAAATCATTGTCAAACCGGCAGCGGAGTATTCTTCACCGCTTTTTTATTGAACCGGATTCCGGGAAACAACATCGGAACTTTTTTACGGTACTCCAGAAATTCATCGCCAAAACCCTTTTCCAATCGCTTTTCTTCCGATAACTTCAGATAAGTGATCCCGAAAAAAAAGAAAATCAGTAAAGCGCTCAGGGCGGTCAGAGAATTCAGAAATATCACGATGGAAAGATAGATAAGCAGCGCTCCGAGAACCATGGGATTTCTGCAGTACCTGTAAGGGCCGGTAGTTACCAGCCTTTTGGTACGGGGGCTGACAGAGACGCCCATCCCTTCGGCCGGACCGCCTTTCCCGGCCTTAAACAGAAAAATATTTGACCAGATCATAAAGAATGCGCCGGGTATAAAGCAACAAGCTGAAAGGATATATCGTACGGAGCCGGGTTGCAACAATACCAGGTCTGTACATAGGTTGTCATAACCTGAAAGTTTGTACAAACCAAAAGGGATCAGAAAAAGGAAAATTGTACCACCAAGAACGTAACCGGCAATGTATCTGAGGGTTTCCCGCATGGTCATCTAAAAAAATTTCTTGACAAAGAGCTGGTATTTATCCTGCTATTTTTTCAGTAACAGCAATCATGCAGCGCGGCTGGGCGCTTGGCGCAGTGGTGGATTTCGGAGCATAAAAGTTAATGCGAGGCAAAACGTTCAATTTACCCCGTCACCCGACCTTTTACCAAACGCCTGTTATGTCTGGCGTTTCTTTCTGTCACAGCTTATTTACAATTTTAATTATTGTCTGAAAAACAATATGTGGATTACTTGTTTGGTTTACTGTCCCGGTAATATAAACATCTTTGCCAGGAACGTAAAATGCAACAGAGCCGACAGAACCACAATGGCCAATTAATTCTGGTACAGCTTTAAACGGAGATAATAATCTCGGAATGTAAAATTTTTGAATTCCAACACCATACTTAAAAGGAAAGAAAATATTGTTCCATTTCTTTAAGCCATTAATAAAATCTTTAGAAAAATATTTACCATCAAAGAATGCTCTGATAAATCTCATTTGGTCACCTGCTGTACTTGCAATGTCGTGATGGGTAGACTTCCAATATTCATTTAAATCAATTTGGTCTAGTTTAAAATATATTGGTGCACAAAGGTCAGCGGAATTTGAAGGGAGAACAAAAGTGTTGTTCATTTCTAATTCTCGAAAAACATCTGTCAATAAGTCTTGAATACTTTTGTTGGTTACTACTTCCAATAATCTGTCTAATAGTCTGAAATTGGTTTCTGAATAACTTGCCTTCCCTTTTGTTCCAGGAAGAAACTTGAATTTCATTTTTTTGACTTCACTTAATACTTGGTCTAACGGCCAGGATTGGTCATTGCCTCTAAGAATTAAGTCCATATTCTTTTTTCCATCAGGTCTTTTGTCAATGAGATAACAAGGCAAACCTGAAGTGTGAGTAATTAAATGATAGATTGTCAGGCCTCCTGTATAGTCTTTCCCATTGTGAATTAAAAGTCCATTCAGCATTTCGTCAGGAAAATACTTTGAAATCTTATCTTCAAGATTAATAACCTTGTCTTGACAAAGACGGAGCGTAATAAATGAGATCATTAATTTGTTAATACTAGCGATGTAATATCGGCTTTCGGGAGAAATGTTTCCTGAGGCTGAAAACATATTAAATGACTTGTCACCTGATTCAATGTAAAAAACTGAACCGTGAATATTTTTGTTCTTTATTGTCCCTGTGACTATTTTATTAAGTGTTTCTTGTTTTAAAATTATCATTGTAATTTCAAATATAATTGTTGTTGTCCTTTAACATTCAGCACAACGAGTAAATATATGCAATTATTTGGACTTCTCTGACACTAAAAAGATAATAAAAGAAAAATAACACCCGTATCCGCTGCCGCCCGGGCCTGCCTTCACCGTGGTAATGATACCCGCCTTACACTTTGACAAGCCTGAAAAACTCCCTGTCGAATACCGAAAAATACTCTTTAGCAGGATATGCTTCAAAAAAGGGAATGAAGAAATCAAGGATTTCGCGTTCCCGCTTGTTGTACGACCGCAGATAATCCTTTTCAGAGGCCGGCTCCCAGCCTGCTGACCAGAATTTTTTCCCTGCTGATAAAGCTATCATACAGATACAACAGCACCAGAACAACAGACAAGGCAATGAAACCGGCCAGGCCCGTCATGCCTACCGTCAGGTCGTTGCCTCCGTCAATGATTATTATCGCGATGCCTGCGGTGGCATTTAAGGTGCCGTGCATAATGGCAGCGGCAATAACGGATTTTGATTTAACGGTAATGTAAAGAAAGAGCGGCGTGAGCAGTATGCACCAGACGATCATCATCAGTACACCGTATTCAGGATGCTGCGGATAGTTATGTCCCATCAGGATAAGCGGCGCATGCCAGATGCCCCAGATAAATCCGATGACAACAGATGCTTTCAGGAAATTCATCTCTTTAAATGCTTTAAGCAGAAACCCCCTCCAGCCCAACTCCTCTCCAAAACCTGCGATGGCATTGACCGTAACACCCGCAATAAACCCCTGCACCAGCGAAATCCACACCGGATGAACCGGAAGCGCTTCCATGGAGTTTTTCATTTGTTCCATCTGCTCCGGTGTTAACATCTCTTCAAACCGCTTCACCATCCCGCTCATCTCAGGGCTGAAGGAAACACCGGGAAATAATAAACTCACGCTGAAAGCCATAAGACTGATCACCGGCATAATCAGCCAGGCGACAAAAAACCAGCGATTGATGCTGAACGAGATCAGCAGATTTGCCTTTAAGGGCTCTTTATAAATCACTTTCTCAACGATGATAACACATATCATCGGAATAAACATGTAAGAAACGCCCAGGATGGTTCTGCTGAGATTGCTTTCGTAATGCCCCCCGAATAATTTATATAGTCCCGCCAACGAAAAACTTATCACAAACGTAAGCATCAGAAAGAGTGCTGTTCTGTTGACTTTTTTCATAAGACAATTTTGTTAATACAACATTTACGGATGACATTTCCGGTGATCAGGAAATTGAATACCGGGCACTGCTCAGGGTTGCAAGCATACAACATTTGACGGTTCTCCTGAAAAGTTTTACAAATTTAAGCGTATCAGAAAAAAAGTCAATTGCTTGTCCCGGATTTTCATACAGCAACATGGTTTGGTTTCCGGAAAGGCTTTCGCATCATTGGCGGCGGGAACCTGTTTTGAAAATTGTGCCGGGACCATTGATTGCATGACTGTCAAATCAACCCAAAACAAATAGCGATAAAGCTTGGTCCATTTAACCCTCCGTGCATGATTACGCCGACCCACGAATTTTTTGTCCGCTGAACAATGTATGATTGAATAAAAATCAGTGGTATCAATGTAATCAGCAGCTGCCATCCAAAAGCGACATGGAACAAGCCCCAGCCAAAACCATGGATGATCCATGTGTATTTCCCGAATGCAATTTCCTGCCTGGGTAACATAACCCCTCTCCACAAAAACTCTTCCCCGAGTATGTTTAAAATCCAGTAAGGAATCCAAACCAAAAGCAGCCAATAACGGCCATCAGATAAAGGTTCAAATGACATAAATGCCGGTGAATGGTCAAATTCACCAATCACAACTTCAAGAGCTTTCATTACCAGTCCGCTGAGTAATCCAACCAACACCAATCCGGCCAGGCTCCAAAGCAGGTCCCGCTTCGTAATTTTCCGGAATCTCAAACGGCCGGTCCACGTAGTTTTAGAAATCTGAAACCCCTCTGATTTTAATATAAACAAACCCGTTATGATCAGTGGAAGAAAAATTCCCAACCCCGCGACAATAAACCAAAAAAGTATAGTTTCCTGTCCGGTGGCATTGCTCAGAAAGGGAATTAAATATTTTGTCATGCAAAACATCAGTGCCGATGCAGGAAGATAAACAGCTAAAGAACCTGCCAGGCCAAGTTTTCTGATCTTCGGGGTTGTTTCCATCTATCCTTTATTTTAAGACTGTCCAATTTGTTGTTGCGCTGGTTCTCAATGTTCATTCCGACTCAGGTATTTGCCAAAAAAGTGAGCGCCGCCTCCCCCTGACCAGCATGGAAGTTTGAACAATCAACTACAGCTAAACACCGTAATATAACAGAATAAACAATCCGTATTGCCCTGCCGGCATGATTTTCATTTATGAAAATTAATCCCCTGCAATGCAACACCACATCTCAGCCGTATTCTTCTACGCCAAAAATAACAAAAACCTGAAGGTCTATTATGATAAATATCGGGTAAACCCTTATTTGATGTGCTGGAAATTACATAGCGACTTTGGCATTTAAAAAAGCCACCAAAACGCGGAAGCACAAAAACACACAAAAGAATTTTATCTCAGTTTTCTAATAAACCTGAATAGCTGAATGCAAATGCTGCCCCACGTTAAAAGAATCCGGACCCCGCTTGTAACTACAAGCATTAATAATTTGCTTCAATTATAAAATATAGTAACGGAGAAAATAAGAAAATCAATCACATTGTCAGGATAAAATTTCAATAGCAGATTCAAATCCTGTTAACAGCAAAGGAATTGATTGAATGTACTCTTTGAAAATAAAGTCATATATGAGTTAAATGCAAGAGTATATCCAGATTTAATATGATGTTTTACAGCCTATTACACCAGATTAGGGTAGACTGAATCTGATCGGCATCAGTTTTGAGATTATTAGCGCAAGAATTCTCAAGTTAGTCATCAAATTTTTTATAAGTATCCGGCATCCATTTTCCTGCAATAATTTTGGTGTACTTTGGTGTTTTTATGCTTCCGTGGCAATAAGCGGACAGCACATCAAATAGTGAACTACCCCAAACTGACGGCGTGATAACAGGAGGACTTATCGGGGGAAAGTCAATATGGTAAATAATCTAAATAACCGGCCCTCAGTATCCGCTGCCGCACGGGCCAGCCTTCATCGCGATAATGACACCTCCATTACATTTTTATAACCCTGAAAAACTCCCTGTCGAATACCGAAAAATACTCTTCCGCAGGATATACTTCAAAAAAGGGAATGAAAAAATCCAGGATTTCGCGTTCCCGCTTGTTGTAAGACCGCAGATAATCCATTTTCCGCCCGGCCTGGCTGCGGATGTTGATCTGAACGTCCGGCTCCGGCATTCCGGAAACGCCATAGATTGCCTTCGCATTATCCCATTCATCGCCGGGAAAGCCCCAGCTTTTCATCCTTGCGGCATGCCGTTCCATAATGGTTTGCTCCATGTGATCGGTATACACGCTCTGGTAGATCCAGGCGGGGGCAATCCGCTGTTGTGCGGCCAGGTCAATGACAATCTGGCTGATGAAAACATGCTCCGGATGGCCATAGCCCCCCATCTCGTTGTCGAGGGTAAAAATAACGGAGGGATTAAATGCCCGGATACACCGGATATATTCCTCCTCAATAAGCGCCCGGTTGAAAACAGCCTCAAACTTCTCCGGGGGTATCGCGTAATAGGCATTTTCCACTGAATCGAGGTCATTCCTGTACTGTCCGGGCTTCAGGTCAACAAACATCACGGTATCCAGAATATCACGGCAAGCCATTATCTGCGCCGTATTGCGCTCCGGCGACTGCGAAAAACTGACCACGGCAATCTCCCAGCCCTGCTGATTGAGCAATGATATGGTTCCGGCCATGCCACACATATCGTCGTCGTGCGCAATGACAATCATCGCCCTTTTATCATCAATCTGCTGAAGGAGGGTGTCGTCAGCATAAATTTCGACGGGCGCATATTTTGAAATATCTTCCCGGGTGTTACAGGCACAGAGTGTTAACATCACCAGCGCCGTGAGCGCATACAGTTTCCGGTTTCTTCCGTTCATAATTTATATAATTGATGCCTCTGTATTAATAACGGCCGGTGGCGGGAAATGTTGCCGGCTGAAGCCGGGGCATCCCAGCGCTCACAGGTTCCTGCTCCGGGGCGGTGAACCTTATTTCTTCTTCAGAATTATATCGTCTGTGATAAACACCTGTTATTCCTGCAAATCCTTTTTAAGATAAATCATATCCACAAGCTGTATATCGCCCTCGAACATGGGATGGTCGTAATTGTCTGTAAAAAAGTTCTTTACCCGGTGTGACACTTCAAATCCGCAGCCTTTATAAAACGACAGTATGGCCGGCGTTTCGCCTGTCCCGACAAGCATTGTTTTGTAATGTTTTCTGTAAAAATCAGCAATATACACCATTAATGCGCGGCCGTACCCCCTGCCCTGATATTTAGCGAAGGTCGCTATATTTTTCAACTCGCAGGTATCGCTGTTGACCGGCACCACCACGCAAACACTTTTCAGATCGCCGTCATACAATCCAAACAGGTCGCCATCCGGCAAGTACCGGTCAATCATATCTTCCTGTTCGTCGGCCAGCAACAATAAGTCGAGGAACTGTTTTTTGTTTCCGGTAATCTTTTCTATATTAATCATATCCCTGCAGCTACCCGGGTTTTATGGTTTCATTTTCTGTTGATAGCCAACACATTACCTGCCAGGTTAGTGGCTAAGCGCTGACAGGTAGTTTTGAGAACATCTCTTTCCGGCCAGTACAATTTTCAATAAATGTACAATCTTTCTTCTATCAACCATGCGGCTGCAAGCGTTTAGTTGTTAGCGGTTCGTGCTTTTATCCGCTAAAATTTGCGGTAATATATCCTGATTCAGAAAGTCACGAATAGTTTTCAGATATAACTCCGGTTGCTCCACTGAAATAGAATGTCCTGCATCGGGAATAATTTTCAATTGATAATCCGGAAAGAGTTCTAAATACTCATTCACAAATCCCCATGGTTGATTGTCGCACTGCCCTTTCATAATCAGAACAGGAATTTTCAAGCCTTTTAGTTTTGGTCTTGGGTCTTTAATTTCACTGAAGCTCCGGACAGTCATTACCTGAGCGTAAAAACCTCCGCCACCTTCCGCTTTCAATGCTTTGGAAGTATCGCACACGGTCGCTTTGTTCAATTCATTGTTAAGATAAGTTTGAAAGTCATCCGCCTCTCTGTCAGATGCAAGCTTAATACCGAAGGATTTTGCTAAAAAGCCAACTACACCTGCTCTGAGGTTTTTTGATTTCTCATTTGCCTCATTGTTTGAGTAAGGTGGTTTCCTCATGTTTAAACTGTCAGGCGGATTGGTGCCTTGCATTTCCCGGCGCATTGGTTGAATAGGTCCTGGTCCTGTAAAAATCACCCCTTGAACTTTTTCCGCATTGTCAGCAATGAATAAAGTCGCAAGAATTGCACCCCATGATTGCCCGATCAGAATTACTTTCTCCGCGCCAATCTTCTTTATTATTTCTTCCAAATCCTTTTTGTGCCGGTCAGCGGTATAGTCACTGATGTCTGTCAATCTGTCCGACAGCCCGCTACCAATTTGGTCATATAAATAAACATCGTATCCATCCTCTGAAAGCGGTGCTAATACTTTAATATTTCTATCAGAGATAAATCCACCGGGACCTCCTTGCAGATAAATAATCGGATGCGGTTTCTTTGCGCCTCCGGCAGATACTAAGGTGTAGGCAATCTTTGAACCAGCAGGTAAATCCCAATATTGTGTGCCGTCACGTTTTTGTATCTGAGGAACATTATAATTTCCCGGAATAAAGGTTAAAAGCAGGCATAACACTACACACAACAGCAAAGCGTATTTAGTAAATGTGAAAAATTTCTTTCTCATACCGGTTACTTTTCTGCAATTACCTTCAAGTTAGCTGTGCCCTTATGCATGAACACTAATCGGGTCAGGCAAAGGAATCTCACCTCTGCCTTCCCACAGAACCGTGCGTGAAAGTCTCCCTTCACACGGCTCTTCATGTTGTTAAATCACTTCAAATATCTCTATTTTTCATGGACATACCAAGCTCCAGTGTGCAAATAATCGAGGATTCTCTTTGTATCTCGTCCGCAAGTAGGTTACACTCGCTTTCTTATACAAGCCTTTCTCCCACTTTACCCATTTCAGTAGTCTAATGTTCAGCTGCCACCATATTTCGCGCATGTCACTTTTCCTGAATTTGTGGTAGTAGTTTATAATACCTCGTATCATCGGATTGAGGTCTTTTGCCACTTCTTCAAGCGTTTTGCGTTTCTTGTGTATTTGTAGTTCTCTAAATTTTGCCAAGATACTCGACTTGGATTTTCGGCTTACAAATAGACTCGGTATGGTTTTTACCTCACTCTTGTTTGGGTGTTTGTATGAGCTTGGTCGGATGGTGAAGCCCAAAAAGTCATAACCTTTGGGGTATTTCTTTTCAGAAAAACCCCTGACGTTCACAATTTTCGTCTTCTCGGGGTGTAGTTTCAATTTACATGTCTGCATCCGCTTTTGTATTTGCCTAAGCATATACAAAGCTTGTTTTTCCGTCTTGCAATGCACCACAATGTCATCAGCATAGCGTTCAAATGGCTTTTCGGGATGGTGCTTCGCCATCCAGTTGTCAAAAACCACGTGCAGGAAGATGTTGGCCAGCAGTGGACTAATAACACCGCCTTGTGGAGTGCCTGTTAGTGTGGCAAGCTGTTTGCCATCTTGCTGCATGATGCCGGCTTTCAACCAGCGCTCTACATACATCAAAACCCACTTTTCCTGGCAGTAGTGTGCCACCGCTTTCATCAGCAATTCATGGTCAATGTTGTCAAAAAAACCTTTGATGTCTAGGTCAATAGCAAAGTCGTGATTATACGTATTGCTGTTGGCTTGCTCTAAGGCTTGATGTGCATTGCGCTTGGGGCGATACCCATACGAACTGCTGTGAAACTTGGGTTCTACCACCTTTTCTAAGTGGTGTTTAACTACTTGTTGCGCTACTCTATCCAATACTGTGGGGATGCCTAACTTGCGCTGGCCTCCTCCTTTCTTGGGTGAATAATCCGGACTAAAGTAGGCCACCCATTCCGGAGCAAAGTAGGCCAGTTA